>OGJX01001669.1_pt1 | contig 12168 bp, 11 predicted proteins | sample 1572381 | NCBI WGS metagenome assembly OGJX01 (sample SAMEA2582085, study PRJEB24529) | metagenome | biome: Human gut stool | place: China | collected 2011
AGAGAAGGAGCATTATCTGGTCGTGGATGGTTTTCATCGTCAGTTGCTGGGCAGGGAAGCAGGTACGGGAAAACGCCTGAAAGGCTGGTTGCCAGTGGCCTGTATTAATCCGGAAAGAAAGGGACAGGCCTCCCGTATTGCTGCGACTATTCGACATAACCGTGCCAGAGGGAAACACCAGATAACTTCAATGTCTGATATTGTCAGGGACCTGTCGCGCCTGGGCTGGACGGATGAACGCATTGGTACAGAGCTGGGCATGGACCAGGATGAAGTACTGCGGCTGAAGCAGATTAGCGGGCTGACAGAGCTGTTTCAGGAAGAGGACTTCAGTCCGGCATGGACAGTCCGGTGATGTTGATATTATTAAATATTTTTTCAGTGAGTTAATGTTTTGAGCAGGAAAAAGAATACCCCGGAAGTTGTGGAAGACACGGTCGCACAGAAACTGGAGGTTGCAGGATACTGGCGCAGAGCTTCTGCCCGCTGACTTTTTATTATGGGAAATGTTGAATGTACAGAGGAACAACGGGAGTGGCTGTTATTGCGTCGAAATTATTGCCTGGCTCAGATATCATCGTCAGCATTACCAGAGAAGGTGGATATCAGTGAAGTGTCGAAAGCTGCAGATGCCACGCTGAGGCGAATGGGGATTGCAAGCCCGTCCGGGGAGGTATTCAGAAAATGTATATCGACCTGTTGATATTCAGATAACGGGTATTAATAATGAAGAATGTACGTATATCAATGAAATGGCAGCTTTTGTGCGATGTGCATGGTTTTAGCCGGGAACACTACAATCAGCTGAAGAAGTTTAGCCCGGGGGTATTACGTGAAATTATTGCTGAAATAGCCTGTTGCCATCCATCAACCAGTGTATTGCTCAGAAATAAATGGCTGACACCGCCGGAGGATATTCTGGGACAGGTTATCCGTGAATATGAACGAAGAATACGGGACTGTCCGTCCTTAAGGAACGAGAATGAAGCGGAGTCCTGGTTAAACGAACTTGTTTTTGCTGTGATTTCCCCCCTGTCCCTTGTTACTCGTGGAGAATCTGAACAGGCTGAATCTTTTCTTTTACAGCTTATTACTGAACAGGAGCGTATTTGGGAACTTATCTCAACGAATGATGGTTATTCATGGACGTGCGCTCTTTATGATATGTTATTGCACCTTGTTTTGCGAAATTCGGAAGGTCAGGCTGAATATCTGAGACAACACATAACCAAAATACTTAATGAGTCTGATTCAGGAGTGATAACAGAAGAGATTAAGTATCGGATCCGATATATTCAGGATGATAAACAAAAGGAAGTTCTGATTGAGCTGGTAAATGATTTTACATCAAAAAGATAAGAGAAGTAGCGTGTGTATAGCGTGAAGGATAACGGGAGGTATTAGGTAGGCCCTTTCATTGAAATACGTACTTTTATTTTGTGATGAATGCTGTAAAATCACAAATTCTGTGATGATGGTCTGTCTGAAGTGGACAATAACACAGCAGAAAGAGCGCTTCGTGCCGTCTGTCTCGGGAAAAAGAATTCTTATGACCGTTGTCAAATATTAAGCCCAAAAAGACCTTACGCAGCTCCGGGAGCTTCGTTATATCGCGGATTAAAGAACCTGAAACAGTCAGACTGTATCTTGGATTTTACAAACTCTTATTCGGGGATTTTAGCCCCATGACGATTTACGCAGTGAGCTGGTCTCTTTCTACGTGCAGGTATTAGCGCATTCTGGCTTCCCTGAATTCTTTTACGAGGATCACTCATTCTGTGTCTGACTGCTTCAGGGTTTAATTTTGCTTCTGCTGACGGAATGATGATTGGGCAGCAAGTGCAATATCCCACATAAATCCAGTTAACTCGCGAGCCACCGCCGTAATGGCTACTTGTGATTTTTTCCCTTTTGCTGTCAGACTTCGGTAACGAGAACACAATCGTTGTTGAGCTTTCCATGCAATATCTTTGGAATATTGTGTTACAGAGTCCGGTCGGTAATATATAAGCCATGCACCAACTTTTGCAGGTGTACGATAAGACCAGGCGGCTTCGTAAAGCAGACGTCTCAGTTCGCTGTTTCCAACTTTTGTTATTCCTCTGGGACGAATACTGTTTCCACTGGAATATTCACCTGGCACCAGTCCCAGAAAAGCCATGAGCTGTTTGGGATTGGAAAATCGCGAAAAATCACCCAGTTCAGCAACCAGTGTTATTGCAATTAGCTGACCAACACCTTTAAGAGCCTGCAACTGGCAGACCAGATTGCACAGAGACCACTCAGGTAACAGGCGAGATATTTCCTGGTCGAGTTGAAGTATGCGATCTTCAATCTGCTCCAGACTTTGACAATAGTGTTGAAAAGCAATCTGTTGAGATGGCTGACTAAATGATTGATTAGCTAACCAGGTTCGATGTTTTCCTGTCCAGTGCTTTCCTGCATAATGTTTGTCTGTTCGCAATAGCATGCTCAGAATTCGCTGTCGGGCAACTCTGCTGTCTCGTTTAGCTGCTGCACGGGCTCTGATTAGATCCCGCATAGCTTCATGAGTCAGGTCAGGGATCCAGACAGGGGTAAGTTCTCCAGCCCGACGTAAACCGCAATATTTTCCGAATGCATGATGACCTCCTCTGGAATATCCCACCAATGCTATAGTGAGTATATAAAGGTCATATCATCTACGTGTTCTTCGGTAGCGATCACGGCGGCGAGCGTGGTGCACTGCTGTACGGGCTGATCGGCACCTGCCGTCTGAACGGTATCGATCCGGAAGCGTATCTGCGCCATATTCTGAGCATACTGCCGGAATGGCCCTCCAACCGTGTTGACGAACTCCTGCCATGGAACGTAGTTCTCATCAATAAATAAGCGTCAATACGGTGCTCCGTTGACGCTTACCATATATCCAAGCCTATCTCTTATTTTAAGATACATCCACTGTCTGGCGTTTCAAGGGGCGGCTCAAGTTTTTTCAGACAGTTGAACTAGTATACCAATACATTCTTGTTCAGCATCAATGATACATGCTTGGTATGTCGGAAAGAAAACAGATGCTTGTTTTACGATATATCCACAGTCATAACATTGATACCATTTCCAGCCTTTTTCCTGAATGTAGGAAATATGTAGAAAAAGTGGAAAGACTGATTCGTCTGAGTACCCCTGGTTTTTTAGCATTTTCAATGCATAACAATTGCGAATTATATGCGTTATCTGATTGAGACAAAAGATATCCATTTTTCTCATGACAATACCATCTCCATTTATTGTCATCAGTCTTATAAAATTTCCATATTAATCTCTGATTGCCAGATATCTTATAAATCATAATATGCTCCACTCCCCAGGGAGACGGCCCTGGGGAAGGTAATCAGTGTTCTTTTATATATGCGACTCTGTGACGTTCAAGTTCAATTGCACCACGATGTGATAACCAGCAGAAAATGATGCAACAAATAATACCGCAGCCAAGAAGATAAAATCCACCATGCCAGCCAATATGATCGACCATAATACCAAACAGGCTGGTGCCCAGAGATGCACCGAAGATATAGCTCATAAAACCGCGTAAACCTACCGCGGAGCCAACAGCAAAGCTGGGCACGATCTCCATAGTCTGAACGGAAGCCAGAAATTGTGGAACGTAAATCAGACAACCAACAATGGCAGCAAAAATTGTCACCATAAACAGCGATTCACTTTTCCAGTAGCCAATCAGGCAAATGAAAATCAGCGCCATACAAATCATCGCCAATGGCATACGACGCCCTTTAAACAGTTTGTCTGACAACCAACCGGCAAGTAGCGTGGAAGGGATTGCGGCCCATTCAAAAAATAAAAACGCGACGCTCATTTGTTCTTTTGAAAAATGTTTCACCGTCAGCAGATAAATAGGCAACCAGCTAATCATCCCGAAGCGCACCATGTATACAAATACGTCAACCAGTGAGACATACCAGGCATTTTTATTGCGTAATACATAAGTGCAGAAAATCTGAAAGGCGCTCATGTTTTCTGGTGCTTTTACCGTCTGTCGGGTATTCAGGACGACTTTTTCTTCCGGCATCATCTCTTCCAGAGAGGGCAGACCTTCCTGACGTGGGGAACCTTTACCGAGAATCAGCACAATTACCGCAAAAACGATGGCCACGCAGGCCGGAACGATATAGCTCGCACTTTGCCAGTGCTCGCGGCCGAGTAGGGCAAAAGCGGCACCAACAATCGGTGCAACAATACCACCACCGACGTTATGAGAGATATTCCAGAAAGCACCAACCCGACCACGCTCCCGGCGAGGGAACCAGTTAGCAATAGTGATGAAAGAAGGACCAACGCCCATTCCCTGGAAAAGACCATTCAGAATAACCAATGCCGCAAAAATCCAGAATGCGGTGCTGAATCCCAGGCCAACGTTAACGATGGCACATAACACCAGCCCACACGCCATAAAGACTTTCGGACTGGCTTTATCGGCAAGGCTACTCATCACTCCTTTGCTGATACCATAGGCGATAAGCATACAGCTACTCAGTACGCCAATTTGTGTGGCGCTGAGATCTAATTGCTCTTTAAGATAAGGCGTTGATAAGGTGAAATTATTACGCACGATATAGTATGCAAGATACCCCAGAAATACGCTAAGTAACGCCTGCATACGATAGCGACGATATGTCACCTGAATTTTCTCCGCCGGAACACTATCCGCCGCTTGCCCCGTTTTAAATATTGATAACATGTCTTCACCTGTATTTTATATTGATATGAACATCAGGAGTATTCTGACAATGAGAGTCATATAATTGAGATGAAACATCAAACTGAAAAAATGTGTCACAATTGACACAAAATAATAAAATCAAAGCCTGTTTTTGACCCATTTTATTGATGCATAGACAGGGCAGATTTATGCTTTATCTGTTTTATTGTTAGCATGTGCGGATATTAACAAATCTCATGCTGATTATCGGGTAATCTCTGATTAATATATTAACGGTCTCTTTGAGCAGACGTGTTATCAGACGAAGTGTCTGAAACGGGTAATTTTTGTCTCAATGCGATTTTTGCGGTGTATTAATATTTATGACCTGGATCACAAACCGATTTTTTAGCTGGTGCGAAATCGGCATCAAAACCATGATTCTTTTACTGTTGCTGATGGATGCCGGGGCCGTCAGGGCTCAACGAAATGAACTGGTGATGGCCACCACATTCTCACCCGGAGCTACCGCGTGGATAATACAGCGCTGGCAAACAGAGCCTGAGTCGGTAATGATCCGTACGCTTAACCGTACCAGTGCCTCACTGGAACAGTTGCTTGATACGGCCAACGTAGAAAACGTCGATCTGATCCTGACCTCATCACCAATGCTGCTCCAGCACCTTCAGGAGCACCAGAAACTGGCCCCGTTTGATGATGCACCCGCAGAAAGCCAAAACCTGGTGCCGGAGTCGATCCGTGCAACCTCCGTTGCAGTAGCAATATCAGGTTTTGGTCTGCTCATTAATCGTCCGGCGCTTTCTGTAAAACACCTTCCTGCCCCTGCTGACTGGGACGATCTTGCTTTGCCAATCTATCAGGACGCTTTATTGATGAGTAGTCCGTCGCGTTCAGATACTAACCATTTAATGGTTGAGTCATTACTACAGCAAAAAGGCTGGGTGAAAGGATGGGAAACGTTGCTGACAAGTGCAGGAAACCTGGTGACAATCTCCTCCCGCAGTTTTGGCGTAGCCGATAAAATGAAAAGCGGACTCGGCGTTGCCGGCCCCGTTATCGATAACTATGCTAATTTACTGTTAAATGACCCCCATCTCTCTTTTACCTATTTCCCCCGGTCTGCGGTATCTCCCACCTACGTTGCAATTCTCAGGAAAAGCCCACACGCCGATGCAGCCCGTCGCTTTATTCACTACCTGTTAAGTCCGAAAGGACAGCGTATTCTGGCCGATGTCAATACAGGAAAATATCCGGTGACACCACTTGCCGCAGACAATCCGCGGGCAACGCAACAACAGCTCCTGATGAATCAGCCCCCGCTGAATTATCACCTTATCCTGAAACGTCAGCGTCTGGTGCAGCGCTTGTTTGATACGGCAATTAGCTTTCGGTTAGCACAGCTAAAAGATGCCTGGCGAGCGCTGCACAGTACCGAGGCACGCCTGAAGAAACCATTACCAGAAATACGTGCACTGTTAACACAAGTGCCCGTTGCAGCGGCCAGCAGTGAAGATCCCTTCTGGCTGGCACAGTTCGATAACAAAAGCTTTGCCGAGCAGCAAATGATGGAATGGCAACTCTGGTTTCTGAATAACCAGCGCCTGGCGATAAAAAAACTGGAAGAGCTGAAATGAAAAACATAACGCTGTGGCAGCGTTTAAGACAGGTCAGTATCAGTACCAGCTTACGTTGCGCATTTCTGATGGGGGCACTACTGACCCTGATTGTCAGTAGTGTCAGTCTGTATTCATGGCATGAACAAAGCTCACAAATTCGTTACTCGCTGGATGAGTATTTTCCCCGTATTCACTCTGCTTTCCTTATTGAAGGGAACCTGAATCTGGTGGTAGACCAGCTAAATGAATTTTTGCAGGCTCCCAACACCACGGTGCGATTGCAACTTCGTACCCAGATTATTCAGCATCTCGACACCATAGAACGGCTTAGTCGGGGACTGTCATCCCGGGAACGCCAACAACTGACGGTCATTTTGCAGGACAGTCGATCACTGTTATCCGGGTTGGATCGTGCGCTTTACAACATGTTTTTACTACGGGAAAAGGTGAGTGAGCTATCAGCGCGGATTGACTGGTTACACGATGATTTTACTACCGAGCTTAATTCTTTAGTGCAGGATTTTACCTGGCAGCAGGGAACGCTGCTGGATCAAATCGCCTCCCGACAGGGCGATACGGCGCAATACCTGAAGCGATCTCGTGAAGTGCAAAATGAACAGCAGCAGGTTTATACCCTGGCACGCATTGAAAATCAGATTGTTGACGATCTGCGTGACAGACTCAATGAGCTCAAATCAGGACGTGATGACGACACACAGGTGGAAACTCATCTCCGTTATTTTGAAAATCTGAAAAAAACGGCAGATGAAAATATACGTATGCTGGATGACTGGCCTGGCACCATTACCCTGAGGCAGACCATCGATGAATTGCTGGATATGGGAATCGTAAAAAACAAAATGCCGGATACGATGCGTGAATATGTCGCTGCCCAAAAAGCCTTAGAGGATGCCAGTCGCACCAGGGAAGCGACACTGGGTCGCTTCAGAACGTTACTGGAAGCGCAGCTTGGCAGTACTCATCAACAAATGCAGATGTTTAATCAACGAATGGAACAAACTGTTCGCGTTAGCGGTGGGCTGATCCTGGTGGCGACAGCACTGGCGTTACTGCTGGCATGGGTATTCAACCATTATTTTATCCGCTCACGGTTGGTGAAACGCTTTACCCTACTGAATCAGGCCGTTGTGCAAATTGGTCTGGGAGGAACGGAAACGACGATTCCTGTTTATGGGAATGATGAACTGGGGAGAATTGCAGGATTATTACGCCATACTCTCGGGCAGCTCAATGTGCAAAAACAGCAACTTGAACAAGAAATTACCGATCGAAAGGTGATAGAAGCCGATCTGCGTGCCACCCAGGACGAACTGATTCAGACAGCGAAGCTGGCGGTAGTCGGGCAAACGATGACCACGCTGGCCCACGAGATCAATCAGCCGCTAAATGCGCTGTCGATGTATCTGTTTACAGCCCGCAGGGCCATTGAACAGACCCAGACAGAACAGGCCAGCATGATGCTTGGCAAAGCCGAAGGGGTGACTGGTCGCATTGACGCCATTATCCGTTCACTACGGCAGTTTACCCGGCGCGCCGAACTGGAAATATCACTCCATGCCGTTGATTTAGCACAGATGTTCAGTGCGGCCTGGGAACTTCTGGCCATGCGTCATCGCCCTTTGCAAGCTACGCTTGTTCTGCCGCAAGGTACAGCCACAGTTTCAGGCGATGAGGTCAGAACCCAGCAGGTACTGGTTAACGTACTGGCGAATGCGCTTGATGTTTGTGGGCAAGGCGCTGTCATTACCGTTAACTGGCAAATGCAGGGTAAAACACTGAACGTATTCATTGGCGATAATGGTCCGGGCTGGCCTGAGGCATTGTTGCCTTCGTTATTGAAGCCGTTTACCACCAGTAAAGAAGTAGGACTGGGTATTGGTCTTTCAATTTGTGTGTCGTTGATGGAGCAAATGAAAGGGGAATTACGACTGGCATCAACGATGACCAGGAATGCCTGTGTGGTACTGCAATTCAGACTAACGGATGTGGAAGATGCTAAGTAGTGAATATTCGATTCTGCTGATTGATGATGATGCTGACGTGCTGGACGCCTACACACAGTTACTTGAACAGTCAGGCTATCGGGTTTTTGCCTGTAACAATCCTTTTGAGGCGCAGACGTGGATACAACCAGACTGGCCAGGCATTGTGCTAAGTGATGTGTGTATGCCTGGCTGCTCTGGTATCGATTTGATGATGTTATTCCACCAGGATGATCAACAGATCCCCATTCTGCTTATCACCGGGCACGGCGACGTGCCAATGGCAGTTGATGCGGTAAAAAAAGGCGCGTGGGATTTTTTGCAAAAACCGGTTGATCCCGGCAAATTGCTTTCTCTGGTTGAAGAGGCGCTACGCCAGCGACAATCAATCATTGCGCGTCGTCAGTATTGCCAACAGACATTGCAGGTGGAGTTGATAGGGAGAAGTGAATGGATAAATCAGTATCGGCGACGTTTACAGCAGTTGTCTGAGACAGATATTGCCGTCTGGCTCTACGGTGCCCCCGGCACAGGACGGATGACCGGTGCACGTTATCTGCACCAATTTGGACGTAATGCACAAGGCGAATTTGTCTACCGCGAGCTGACACCAGACAGTGCACCACAGCTTAATGATTTCATTGCGCTGGCTCAGGGGGGAACATTAGTGCTCAGCCATCCTGAACACCTGACGCGTGAACAGCAGTACCATCTGGTTCAGTTACAAAGCCAGGAACACAGACCTTTTCGCCTGATTGGTATTGGAGACACCTCGCTGGTCGAGCTGGCCGCCAGCAACCATATCATCGCGGAGCTCTATTACTGCTTTGCAATGACACAAATCGCTTGCCTGCCATTAACTCAACGCCCCGATGATATTGAACCACTGTTTCGCCATTACCTTTGTAAAGCATGTCAACGGCTTAACCATCCTGTTCCGGAAGTAGGAAAAGAGATGCTCAAAGAGATGATGCGCCGCATGTGGCCAAATAATGTGCGAGAGCTGGCCAGTGCAGCAGAACTGTTTACTGTAGGAGTATTACCGCTGGCAGAAACAGCAAATCCGTTGATGCACGTCGGAACCCCGACACCGCTTGACAGACGAGTGGAGGACGCTGAGCGACAGATAATCACAGAGGCACTTAATATCCATCAGGGGCGTATCAATGAGGTTGCTGAATATTTACAAATCCCACGGAAAAAACTCTATCTCAGAATGAAAAAATACGGTCTTAGTAAGGAGCATTATAAAATTTAACCATCAGACTTGTGCGCTTGTTCATAATGTTATGTCATTTGTGTGATTCATAGACATCGTTTCAATTTTCTCAGTTCAAGTTCAAGCTTGTAATTCTGTTCCTGTATATGCTCTTCATTGGGCTGATAGTTTGCATGAACGGCATCGGAGCATGGTGTTTTCTCAGCAAGTTCAAAGTAGCGTTCCATCGGAGTTTTACCGTTGTGAGCGCTATGAGGACGTTCCCAGTTATAGTAATGCTGCCATTCTGCCTGCAGTTCCTTCAGGTCATCAGCAGAAAGATCTACGGTAGCGTAAAACTCAGCTTTGTCTGTCTTTTGGGAACGTTCAACCTTTCCGTTAAGATGAGGCGATGCTGGCTTATTTGGACGAAACTTGATGCCGTATTCTTTTAATCTTTCCTGCACTTTAACGGCAAAAAATTCTCTTTCCCGGTCTGTCTGAAATCGCTGTATCGGGAAAGGCATTTCTTCAATAACACAATCAATAAAATCCAGTGTGTTTGCCGCCGTGCGACGAGAGTAGAGCCTCAGGACTCTGTAGCGAGTGCAATCATCAACAGATGTGTACTGATATAAGCCGGGGCCAATTTTACAGGTATCCATCTGAACCCGATCACCGGGAACAGGGCGTTCGTAGCGAATGAAATCAGCTTTACGCCGAAATTTAACAACAGGTTTAACCTGATTCTGGCAAAGGACTTTATGGATTGTTGCTATTGCCAGTGAGATTGAATGAAGTCGTTTTAACTCGCTTTGAATACGTCTTGCACCCAGATTTCGCTGAGAACGTAACTCCAGAATCAGAGCGCCTCCGCAATTTCTGCGGTTTTCCCTCCATTATGTCTGCCCAGAAAACCCATTATTTCATTCTGCATATCATCCTCCTCTCTATATAAGCAAAAGGATAATAAGTGGCTGACTTGTTTTTGACAATTCAAATGTGATCATCATGTTTTTATATTGTATTTGGTGTATTTACTTAATATGCGAAACATATTCACGATTGGATTTCTATCACATTATTTTTATAGTTTTTTCAATGGTAAGGAACGTTGCAAAAAACGATTTTAACGATCTTTTATACTGAATATTCATTCTTATGCAGCATTAATCACTAAGGTGCTAATCCACTGCAATATATAACCCTAAAAATAAACAGCTTTACAGATCAAAAGATCGTCAAAATACATATTTACAACATAAAAAACTAAATATATCTTAAGGAGCCAGGCCCTCCTGTATGGGGGATGAATATTAAGGCAGCCCTGTAGGTGGCGGGGGGGAGTATCGAATGGCACAGCATGAAGTTATTACCCGGGGAGGGGATGCTTTTTTACTAAAATTACGTGAGAGCGCGCTGTCATCCGGCTCCATGTCTGAAGAACAATTTTTTTTACTGATAGGTATTTCCTCTATTCACAGTGACAGAGTTATTCTCGCTATGAAGGATTATCTGGTCAGTGGTCATTCCCGTAAAGATGTCTGCGAGAAATACCAGATGAATAATGGATATTTCAGTACAACGCTTGGGCGCCTTACCAGGTTGAATGTCCTCGTTGCCAGACTTGCTCCTTATTATACTGATAGTGTATCAGCTATAGCTGAAGCTGCTTCCCTGTAAAATACGGACAATAAAAAACGCCGGGGCAATACATAATACGCGAGAAATATAAGCCTGCAGTCAAATGAGAGTGCGGGTATTATCAACGAGGCATGCTTTCATTCTCTGCTTTTGCTAAAGCATTCAGTGTGGAGACAGGAGCGCTAACTCATAGCTTATCATCCAGGGAATCTTATCTATAGAGAAGATTCCTGTCGGTTAACCGGAAAATATTATCGGGAGATAATGTCATAAATGCTGCCTGAGTGTATTTCTCACATTGCATTTATGAAGTTCTCCTGAAAAAAGATTCCCGTCGTTCGGGATATTGATTGTGTCTGTTGTGATGACAGATACGGTGTGCGTAGTTCAATTAAAAACAGGAATTAAATATGAAGTTAAAATTCATCTCCATGGCTGTATTTTCAGCCCTGACCCTGGGTGTTGCGACAAATGCGTCGGCTGCCACCACGGTTAATGGTGGCACTGTTCATTTTAAAGGGGAGGTTGTTAATGCTGCATGCGCTGTCAATATGAATTCGGCGGATCAGACAGTCCAGCTTGGTCAGGTTCGCGCAGCTAAGCTAGCAACAGCTGGTGCTACAAGTGGTGCTGTTGGATTTAATATCCAGTTAGATGACTGTGATTTTGGTAATAATGTTAACTCACAATCTGTGAAGGTTATTTTTGCGGGCGCTTCGCTGTCCAATCATGATGATATTTTGGCTACTCAAAGTTCTGCTGCAGGTGCTGCATCGGGGGTGGGTATTCAAATACTTGATTCTAAAGGTGGGGTTGTAACATTAAATTCGGATACTGCGGCAGAGTATACGTTAACAACTGGCACTAACAAAATTCCGTTCCAGGCGCGTTACATTGCACCTGATGGGCAGGTTACGGCAGGTACAGCCAACGCCGACGCCACCTTTAAAGTTCAGTACCAGTAATATCAGAACAGTGTAACGGATA
>OGJX01001674.1_pt1 | contig 12144 bp, 10 predicted proteins | sample 1572381 | NCBI WGS metagenome assembly OGJX01 (sample SAMEA2582085, study PRJEB24529) | metagenome | biome: Human gut stool | place: China | collected 2011
ATTTTCGTACAACGGAACAAAACAGTCCCGGCTTGATGCAATTTGCCAATCGTAATCCCCCGGAACCACCCTACACAAGGAAACTCATGTCACCCACAAACCAGTATTTGGGTGTGTTAATATATTATTTTTGGTAAAATAAATGTTGACAAATGATATTATATGAAATATAGTATTGATAGATAAATAATATTAAAAGAAATAGAATATTATAAAGAAAAGGAGATGAGCGCATGGTATTTAATACAGGAGCGGCTCTCTTAGACGCAATCGTGTTAGCTGTTGTGTCGAAAGAAGAAGAAGGCACCTATGGCTACAAGATCACGCAGGATGTGCGCAAGGCCATTGATGTATCAGAATCCACCTTATATCCGGTGCTAAGGAGACTGCAGAAGGATGGATGCCTTGAAGTGTATGACAGAGAGTGTGGCGGCAGGAACAGGCGTTATTATAAGATCACGGAGCCTGGACTGGATAAGCTGGTCGAATACCGGAGAGAATGGGAAGATTATTCCATGAAAATATCAGCACTGTTTTCAGGAGAGGAGCTTTAGAGGGTATGAAAAGAGAAGAATTTTTAAAACAGTTAGAACAGCTTCTGGATGGAATATCAGAAGAAGAAAAGGCAGATGCACTGGCATTTTACCGCAGCTATTTTGAAGATGCCGGGGAAGAAAACGAAGAATCTGTCATAGCGGAGCTTGAATCACCGGAAAAGGTGGCACAGAGCATTAAAAAGAATCTGGGAATCGAAAAAGAGAGTGAAACCTGTGATGTCACGCCAGACCATAATCCGGACTGGAATCAGAATGATGACATGTTTGTAAAAAATGAGGAGACTTCAGAAAAGAAGAAAAGTGGATGGAGCGCAGCAGCGATCGTATTGGTAGTTATCACATCACCACTCTGGCTGACATTGCTTTTAGTCATAGCCTCACTTCTTCTTGCAGTAGTGGCAACATTGTTTGGCATTGCAGTTGCAGTGGTGGCGGTTATGGCATCACTTGTATTTGCAGGTTTTCTTCTGATCGGTTTTGGATTCAGTACTTTATTTACAGGAGGAGTGGCTGTTGGACTTGGACTGACCGGAGCAGGATTTCTGGTTTTAGGACTTGGTATTTTAGCAGTACTTTTAGTTGTATGGGTATTTGGAGTATTTCTTCCATGGGCAGTCAAAGGAATCATCTGTTTGTGTAAGAAACCGTTTGAAAAGAAAAAAAGTGGGGTGGCAGCATGAAAAAATTTACAAAAATTACATTGATCGTTGCAGCGGTATTGTTAGGAGTGGGACTGATCTTCTGTGGTGTAAGCACTGCAATGGGAGCATCTGTATGGCGTATGGCAAAAAACGGGGAACTCAGATATGGAAACTGGCATATTGGTCCGGATGGACTCTATTATAGCGGCAGCGATTATGATGACGACGATGATTATGATGATAACGATGATTATGATGACGACGATGATGACGATGATTATGATGACGATGATGATCTGGATGCAGATGATAAAGATATTGTGGATCTTGTGTCAGATATCGGTGATGCAGATTTCTCGACAGAGGTTCCATCAGGGGAGGCAGACCAGAGTTATGATGCTTCTTCCATTCAGAATATCAATATGGATATTGATGCTGCAGAAATTACAGTCAGGGAATCGGATGACAGTGCAAAGCTGCGTGTTGTATTAAAACGCGGCAAAGAAAAATATTATTCCTGTAAAACGGATGGAAATACATTAAAGATTAAATATGATGCGAAAAAACATTATTATAAGAAATCCCCACAGATCATACTGTATCTGCCAAAAGGAAGTTCTTTTGATGAACTGAATTTTGATATTGGTGCCGCAGATATGAATTGGAAAGATTTTGACGGAAGCTGTAATGATCTGACCTTAAAAGTCGGAGCCGGAAACTTTGAAGCAAAAAGATTTCAGGTAAATGGAAAAATGGATGTATCTGTCGGTGTCGGTAATGTTGAGATCGAAGATGGTGTAGTGAATGGTGATGCGTCGATCGACTGCGGAGTCGGGAACTTTTCCATGGATGGAAGTGTTGAAGGGAATCTCAAAGCAGACTGTGGAATGGGAAATATGACACTTGATTTAAATGGTGAAGAAAAAGAGTACAATTACAAACTTTCCTGTGGACTTGGTTCGATTGAAGTGGATGGGGAGACTTATACAAATATCAGTGGTGATAAAGAAGTCCAAAATGAAGGTGCAAAGAAAAACATGGAACTTGACTGTGGTATGGGAAGCATTGAAGTTGATTTTGAGTAGACTGAGATTTTCCGTCAGTTGACAATCAGAGAACAAATCATTATGATAAAAGTGGCGTCGGCGTACAATCGTTGTACATCGGCGTCATTTTTGTAATGTTTCCTGAACCAAAGAAAAACGAAAACAATGCAAAAATGGGAGGATCTATGAATAAAACAATAAGAATCGTACTTTATGTGCTTTCCATACTGACTGTAGTGGGCGTGATCGCCGCAGCAATTTTAACTGGTGGTCAGGCACAGCCTGTTATAACATCGGGGACGGCAGTAACAGAAGAGAAGCAATCTGACACGGCAGATAAAACGGATGAAAACGGAACAGCACCAGATGGAGCAGATAATGACGATACATCGGGCGAAACGGAAAACATAAAGGATACTGCAGACGCAGCGGATAGCACGGAGCGCACATCAGATGATACAGAAACAGCAGCAAACGCAGATAATCCAAAAGACTCAGGTAATACAACGATCATCCTTACCGGTGATGTCCTGTTTGCAAATGCATTTAAAGCAGCCTATGATGCAGGTGGAATCGAGAAGGTTGTTTCACCGGAACTGTTAGAGCAGTTAAATGAAGCGGATATTTTAATGGTAAACAATGAGTTCCCGTTTAGTGACCGTGGGGAACCGATGGCGGATAAGCAGTTTACCTTCCGGTGCAGTCCTTCTTATGTAAAGGCATTAAATGAGATGGGTGTGGATATCGTTTCACTCGCAAACAACCATACTTTGGATTATGGAAGAGTGGCATTGTCCGATACGTTTCAAGCATTAGATGGAGCCGGAATTTTATATGGCGGGGCAGGAGATTCCACAGCGCGCGCAAAAGAGGTGCAGGTTGTGGAAGTGAATGGAAAAAGATATGGATTTATTGCCGTATCACGTGTAGTTCCGTCTGTCGACTGGAAAATCGAGAATGGCACTCCGGGAATGTTTACCTGTTATGATGCGGCGGCGCTCATCGAAGTGATAAAAGAGGCAAAACAGACCTGCGATTTTGTGACGGTATTTCCACATTGGGGAACCGAGTACAGCGAACAGCCGAATACGGTGCAGCGTGAACTGGCAAAACAGTGCATGGATGCAGGGGCAGATCTGATCGTTGGAGCGCATACACACTGTCTGGAAGGAATACAGTTTATGGAAGGAAAACCTGTTTTTTACAGTCTGGGGAATTTTATTTTTGGACAAAGCATTGACAGATCTGCAGCAGTAAAAGTTACAGTGACAGCAGATGGAGCAGTTTCTTATGCCTTGATCCCGGTTTATGCGTCAGACGGACAGACAAAACAGATGGATGATAATGCAGCACAAAGCCTGTTTACTTATATGGAGAGTATCTCTGATAATGCATCGGTAGATACAGCAGGAAATATCAGGGAAAAGTAGTACATGAAAGGATCATTGCAAAAGGCAGTGTGAATATAAAACAAAAAGAAAAAGGAGATTGGTATGAAAAACAAAATCTTAGGGCTGCCGAAGGCAGTAGTCATCATTATCGGTATTGTGATCACGGCACTTTTTTTAGTGCTGATGAATCTGGTCGGAGTGGCAGCAACACATCTGACTTCCATCATGGACAGTTATACGTTACAGTTTATTGCTGAACTCGGTGTGGCTGTCTATGCGATCGGCGTGTTATTTCTTATGGGGTATCAGCAATCGTTAAAAAAGACCGGTGTGGGATTTTTAAGAGGATTTTATATCGGTGGATTTATGGTTGGATACTGTGTGTATGTGACAGTTGCGCAGTTATTTTTACAGAGTGTTTCCGGGACGGACGGCGTGCGTCCTGCAGGCGGGATCATCATTTACATATTGACAATGTTTTTCGTCGGCATGAACGAGGAAGTGATCATGCGAGGGATCGTGTTAAATCTTTTCGCAGACTGTTTTTCAAACACCAGACGTGGAGTGCTTGCTGCCATTATTTTATCCAGTATGATCTTTGGTGCAGCGCATATCCCGAATGTACTTTCCGGCGTGCCGTTATCAAGTGCACTGATCCAGGCACTGCAGGCAACATTGCTTGGTGTTTTGTTTGCGGCAATTTATTTGCGCAGCGGTAATTTATGGATCTGTATTATCATTCATGCACTTGTGGATTTCGGAGGATTAATGGCAAGCGGTATTTTTGGAAATGGTGATATGACAGATATGATCGGCAATCTTTCCATATTAAATCTTGTAGTGACTGTTCCTCTGTTTTTAATTCCGTGTATTGTATTACTGCGAAAAAGCAAGTTAGATGAGATCGTGGAAATGAGGGAAGGAGAGATCATTATCCCGTCGGAGCGTGAGGGAGAAAATATTGCAACGGTATCACTGATCCTTGGCATTTTCGGTATCGTGACCGGATTCGTCGGATACGGAGCAGGATTTGGATTAGTCGGTCTGCTTGGTGCAATCTGCTCGAAAAAAATAAAACCACAGCAGAATGGTACGGCAACAGCGGCACTTGTCACCTCGATCATCGGACTTGTGATCGCTGCATTGATGATCACTGTGATGATGTTTCTTATGCCGCTGCTGGGTGATGCCAGTACATGGGAAATTATGACAAATCAGTGATCCTGCCCGGATATGGAGTGCTGTCTGCGGTACTGGTGCGGGGAAATTCCATATTTTTCCTTAAATGAACGGATCAGATGGCTGCAGTCGGCATAACCGGTTTCCTGGCTGATATAATTTAAGTCGAAGTTTGTAAAAAGGAGCATATCCTCAACCTTGCAGAGACGGATAAATTCGATATATTTTTTACAGGACTGTCCGTAAATTTCGCGGAAATTTTTGGCAAAATGGGAATAACTCATGTGACAGAGAGCAGCGATATCTTCCACGCGGATATTTTCGCAGGCATGGCGGTCAATATATTCCGTGATGGTATAGATCGTATTTTCTTTTGCCAGAGGTGTAAAAGAACAGTCCGTGTCAAAACCGTCATCGCGCCAGATTCGGAGAAGCCAGGTTAAAAGTTCCCTGATTTTTGACTGCAGGATCATCTGATATCCGTACTGCATATTCTGCATTTCACGGACGCAGTCATCAAATAAAGACTGTATGGGAAGAGAGCGAAGCACTTCTTCCGGGAAATAAATATCGGCATGCTCATTGTTTATAGCATTGCCAAACAGTGCAGAAAAATTCCAGTTTCCACCGGTAAAAGAAGTGGAGGAATCAAGCTGGCCTAAATCAAATTTTAAAACATAATATTGCAGAGGGGCATCGGACACTGCATGGACGGAATGAACAACGGAAGGGAGAAAGACGATCAGATCGCCTTCCGTAACAATATGACTTTGTTCATTCTGATACATCAGGGCGGTGCCCCTTGTTACGTAAAGAATCTCCATAAAATAATGCCAGTGCGGCTGTACCGGCAGCCATTCTTTTTTCACATCCAGAAAGAAACATTCGTAGGGTTTATTTAATTTGTCGGTATATTCAAATAATGATTTCATACTAAACTCCATTTTTGAGTGTGAAAAATGTATTTTTCACACTGATCTTTGGTCATAAAAATAGATTTATACAATTTTTGACATGAAAAATTATAGCAGATATACAGGGCGAATGCTATATTAATGACAGGATCATTATAAAATGAATGTTATATTTTTAAATGAAATGAAAAAGCAAGGAGAAAATAAATGGAATATATCTGTGGAGTGACATTTGCACCGTTTGCCTGTGCAGGGGCATTTAAAAAGTCAGGGGCAAAGGAAAGTCTTGCTATGATGAAGGAGAGAACCGGAGCAGATTTTGTGATATTTGTGCCGGGAGGATTGCAGGAGACACCGCAGTCTGAGGAGATATGTTACACATCAAAAGCAACGATGGAAGATGATGAGCTGATCGATATGATCGGGTATGCGAAAGAGATTGGACTTCGTGTGGCATTAAAACCGACGGTAAACTGCAAAAATGGAACATGGCGTGCACACATTAATTTTTTTGATGAAGATGTTCCATGCGAACCAAAATGGGGGAACTGGTTTACATCTTATACGGCATTTCAGCTTCATTATGCAAAGATCGCAGAGCAGTATGGCTGTGAAATGTTTATTGCCGGCTGTGAGATGGTGATGAGTGAGCATCGTGAAACGGAATGGCGCAGACTGCTTTCGGATATCAGGCAGGTTTATCACGGACTTCTTTCTTATAATACGGATAAGTATCAGGAGCACCGTGTGAAATGGTGGGATGCTGTGGATGTGATATCATCAAGCGGTTATTATCCTTATGGTGACTGGGAAAATCAGTTAGACCGTATTGAAGCAGTGGTAAAAAGATTTGAAAAACCGTTTTTCTTCGCAGAGACAGGATGTATGTCGGTAAAGGGTTCCATGGAAGTACCGAATGACTGGGGCGTGAAAGGTGATGCTGACCCGGATGGTCAGGCTGAGTGGTATGAAGATATGTTTAAAGCCTGCAGTAAGAGAGACTGGGTGCAGGGAATGGCACTCTGGTCATGGGATGCAAAACTTTATCAGGAGCGGAGTGCAAAGTCGCGCATGGACTATGAGATCTATGCGAAACCTGCAGAAAAAGTTGTAAAAGAATATTATGATTCTTTTTTGGGTAAATGAAAATATAAAAACAGTAAAAAGATTAAAATTAGTTTACAACAACTTAAAAAAAGGTTATAATTTAAAAAACAATAAAAAATGAATTATAGAGAAGTAAAGGAGAAGAAGAATGAGCAATTACATGGATACTTACAGACAGTGGTGCACAGATCCGTATTTTGATGAAGATACAAAAGCTGAGTTAAAGAAAATCGAGGGGGATCAGGCAGAGATCGAGGATCGTTTTTACAGACAGTTAGAATTTGGAACAGGCGGTTTAAGGGGTGTGATCGGAGCCGGAACCAACCGTATGAATATTTATACTGTGCGTCAGGCAACACAGGGACTTGCAAATTATATCATCTCCCAGAACGGACAGGAGAAAGGTGTTGCGATCGCACATGATTCAAGAATCATGTCCACAGAATTTACAGAGGAAGCAGCGCTTTGCTTAAATGCAAACGGCATCAAGGCATATGTATTTGACAGCCTTCGTCCGACACCGGAGTTATCTTTTGCAGTCCGCGAGTTAGGATGTATTTCCGGTATTGTAATTACAGCAAGCCATAACCCGAGAGAATACAACGGATACAAAGTATACTGGGAAGATGGTGCACAGATCACACCGCCTCACGACAAAAATATTTTAGCGGAAGTTGCAAAAGTAACTTCCTTCGATCAGGTAAAGACCATGGCAAAAGAAGAGGCAGTTGCAGCAGGCCTTTACAATGTGATCGGTAAAGAGATCGATGACCGTTATATGGAAGAACTGAAAAAACAGTCCATTCATCCGGAGATCATCAAAGAGATGGCAAAAGATATCAAGATCGTATACACACCGCTTCACGGAACTGGAAATCTTCCGGTGCGCCGCGTGTTAAAAGAGCTTGGTTTTGAACATGTATATGTAGTGCCGGAGCAGGAAAAACCGGATGGTAATTTCCCGACCGTTGCATACCCGAACCCGGAGTCACCAAAAGCATTTGAACTTGCATTAAAACTTGCAAAAGAAGTGGATGCGGACATCGTTCTTGCAACTGACCCGGATGCAGACCGTCTTGGCGTATACTGCAAAGATACGAAGAGTGGCGAGTATGTGACATTTACCGGAAATATGTCAGGTATGCTGATCGCGGAATACATTTTAAGAGAAAAAACAGCAATGGGAACTATGCCGAAGAATCCTGCACTGGTTGAGACAATCGTTACAACCGATATGGCAAAAGCGATCGCAAAAGCTTACGGTGTAAAACTGATCGAAGTTTTAACCGGATTTAAATATATCGGAGAGCAGATCAAATTTTTCGAGCAGCAGAATACTTACGATTATGTGTTTGGTTTAGAGGAAAGCTACGGATGCCTTGCAGGTACTTACGCAAGGGATAAGGATGCCTGTGTTGCAGTCATGATGTTATGTGAGGTTGCTTCCTGGTGCAAGAAGAACAACATGACCTTATGGGATGAGATGCTTGCCATGTATGAGAAATACGGCTATTACAGAGAGGGACTTGAGACAAAGACATTAAAGGGAATCGACGGAGCTGCACAGATCCAGGAGTTGATGAGCAATTCCAGAAAAAATCCTCCGAAAACACTTGGCGGATTTGATGTGCTTGCAGTGCGCGACTATAAAGAAGATACCAGAAAAGATACTGTGACCGGAGAAGTGACAAAGACAGGTCTGCCGGAATCTAACGTACTTTACTATGAACTTTCTGACAATGCATGGTGCTGTATGCGTCCGTCCGGAACAGAGCCGAAGATCAAATATTACTTTGGTGTAAAAGGCAGTTCGTTAGAAGATGCAGAAAAGAAACTTGCCGGATTAAAAGAAGACTTACTGAAATAACAGGAGGAAATACAGCGTGGCAATCACATATTTTGAAAAAGAACGTATTTTCAAGCTGGATACGCCAGCCTCCAGTTATGTGATCGGGATCGTGGACAAAGAAAATTTTGTCGGTCATGTATATTATGGTAAGAAATTAAGAGATGCAAACATTGCATATCTGCTCCGCACGGGAGAGGGACCGTTTGTGCCTTCTGAAAATAACAGAGAGAGAGTATCATTCTATGATACGTTTCCGATGGAATATGCAGGAAACGGACTCGGAGATTACAGAAGAAGCAGTATTTCTGTGAGAACAGAGGGAGGCCATACGGCAGTATCACTGTTTTATGTGTCACATAAAATTTATGCAGGAAAACCGGGACTTGCCGGACTTCCTGCAACGTTCGGCGATGAAGATTCCTGTGAGACATTAGAACTTCTATGCGAGGATCCGGTACTTGGGTTAAAGGTAACTTTGCTTTACACGGCATTTTCTGATGTGGATGTCATCACAAGAAGCGTGCGGATCGAAAATGACGGCGAAATGTTATATCTGACGAAGGCACTGTCTTTCTCCATGGATATGGATAACCGTGATTTTACACTGCTTACCATGCATGGTTCCTGGGCAAGGGAGCGTATGTTAGAACACCGCAAGGTGAAAAAAGGCTTTATGGGAGTGGAATCAGTAAGAGGTGAGTCTTCCCATCAGGAACATCCGTTTATGGCACTTGCGGCAGGCAATGCAGACCAGTCACAGGGTGAAGTTTATGGTATGCATTTTGTGTATTCCGGTAACTTTATCGGACAGGTCGAGCTAGGACAGTTTGATACCGTCCGTGTTGGTATGGGAATCCATCCGGAGAACTTCTGTTGGAAGTTAGAAAAAGGTGAGAGTTTCCAGACACCGGAGGTCGTGCTTGTATACAGCGATACCGGATATGACGGCATGACACACCAGTTCCATGAACTTTACCGTAATCATCTGATCCGCAGTGAATATAAGGATAAGAAACGTCCGATTCTGATCAATAACTGGGAAGCGACCTATTTTGATTTCAATACGGAAAAATTACTTTCCATTGCAAAAAAAGCATCGGAACTTGGCATTGAAATGCTGGTTATGGATGATGGCTGGTTTGGACACCGCAATGATGATTCATCAAGTCTGGGTGACTGGTATGTCAACGAAGAGAAATTAAACGGTGGTTTAAAACATCTGGTAGATGAGGTAAATAAGCTTGGATTAAAATTCGGTATCTGGTTTGAGCCGGAAATGATCTCACCGGATTCAAAACTTTACGAGGCACATCCGGACTGGGCAATTCAGATCCCGGGAAGAGAGGGATCTCTCTGCAGAAATCAGTATGTACTTGATCTTACCAGAAAAGAAGTGCGCGATTATGCATATGAGAGCGTGGCATCGATCTTACGCAGTGCAAATATTGAGTATGTCAAATGGGATATGAACCGTCAGCTTTCTGACATCGGAAGCTATGGACTTCCTGCAGACCGCCAGGGTGAACTTTATCACCGTTATGTGCTGGCAGTGTATGAGATGCAGGAGCGTCTGGTAACAGAGTTCCCACATCTTTTACTGGAAAACTGTTCCGGCGGTGGTGCACGTTTTGATCCGGGTATGCTTTATTACAGTCCACAGATCTGGTGCTCGGATGATACGGATGCAGTAGAACGCTTAAAGATTCAGGAAAGTACGGCGATGATCTATCCGTTATCGACGATGGGAGCGCACGTTTCAGACTGTCCGAATCATACGGTGGGACGTGTTACACCGTTTGAGACAAGAGGCCATGTAGCGCTTGCAGGAACTTTCGGTTATGAGCTGGATGTCACAAAGATTCCGGAAGAAGACAGACAGATGATCCCGAAACAGGTTGCCATGTATCATAAATACAATGATCTGGTAAGAAGCGGCGATTATTACAGGATCGCCTCCTATCAGGAAAATCATTATTTTGACTGTTACGAGGTGGTTTCAAAAGATAAATCAGAAGTACTGGTTACATTTGTGCAGGTGATCAACCGTCCGAATTATAAGAGCAGAAGAATCACATTAAAAGGACTCGATCCGCAGAAGAATTACTGTCTGGAAGGCGAAGATACTGTATATGCGGGAGATACATTAATGTATGCAGGTATTCTGATCCAGAATCCATGGGGTGATTTCCAGTCAAAACTGTTACATTTTGTGGAAAAGAAATAAGATTAAATCGAAAAAGTAAAAAGTAGTAAGAAGGGGACGGTTATGGCAAAAGCAGTAAAGCTGGCAGACATTGCAGAGCAGCTTGGTGTCAGTACGGTCACGGTCTCAAAAGCACTTTCCGGACAAAAAGGTGTCAGCGAGGCTATGCGGGAAAAAATCAAACAATTGGCAGATGAACTTGGATACAAGCAGCCATCTGCCGTAAAAAAAGAAAAGTCAGTAAAAAGTTATAATATCGGGGTGCTGGTATCGGAAAAATACTTAGGAGAGTATGCATCCTTTTACTGGAAAATGTATCAGAGTGTGGCAACAAGGGCTGTGCAGAAAGAATGTTTTACCATGCTTGAGGTGGTGTCACTCGAAGATGAAGCGGAGTCGAAACTGCCTAAGATCGTTTTGGAAAACAAGGTGGATGGTCTGATCCTTATAGGAAGACTGAATACCGCATACCTTGGAACGTTGCAGCAGAGCACACGGATTCCGATTGTATATCTTGATTTCTATGATGAACATCAGATGAGTGATGCCGTGATCTCAAACAGTTATTACGGTACATATATGCTGACGAATTATCTGTTGGAACATGGACATGAGAGAATCGCATATGTCGGAACACTACTGTTTACGGCAAGTATCACAGACCGTTATTTTGGCTACCGGAAATCCATGTTAGAACATGGAATTGATGTACCAAAAGAGTGGATCATACCAGATCGTGATATGAAATGCGGTGTGGTAGGTGTTGATATCCATCCGGATCAGATGGAGAATATGCCGACAGCATTTGTATGTAACTCCGATCTTACGGCGAGTATGGTCATTAACCAGTTAGAAGAGCAGGGGTATCGCGTTCCGGAAGATTTTTCAGTGGTTGGATTTGATAACTATCTTTTTCCGGGACTGTGTGATGTCGAGATCACAACTTATGAGGTGGATATCCGTGAAATGGCAAATAAAGCAATACATGTGCTGTTAAAGAAAGTCAGCGGGGAACGTTATAAACAGGGAATTACCATTGTTGAGGGAAGGCTGGTGGAAAAAGCCAGCGTGCAGCAGGTTGTAAAATAAGAGAAAGCGGTAAGTTGTGAAAGGCTTGCCGCTTTCTCTTTTTTTCGTTTCATGGACTACACACCAAATTTTGGTTTGTGGGTGTTATGAGTTTCCCTGTGTAGGGTGGTTCTGGGGGTTACGATTGGCAAATTGCATCAAGCCGGGACTGTTTTGTTTCCGTTGTCC
>OGJX01001676.1_pt1 | contig 12131 bp, 12 predicted proteins | sample 1572381 | NCBI WGS metagenome assembly OGJX01 (sample SAMEA2582085, study PRJEB24529) | metagenome | biome: Human gut stool | place: China | collected 2011
CCTATACGTATGTTATTTATGTAGTATTAAGTATTTGTTAGTCTTGATTAATAAGCATTGTCTTGGTGGAGTTGAATACCGCAAGGTATACGATGGCGCCACCGATAAATAATGTGATCTGCATAGGTGCACTAAATTGATCCACACGCCATAAAGCGAAAGCGTAGAAGAACATAGTCACTAGCATGATGAGGAATGCAATGATAACGCGTACATTAGTGTTAACAGCCAAGGATGTAGTGATGTGAGATTTGTTGAGTATCACATAAATTAAGGACACAATGATATCTGCTGTAAAGATAGAAAATACATAATTGAGATCAAGTTCTCCAAATAGAACTACAGCCAAGCCGATAAAGCTGAGTCCAAAGAATAAGCGTAATAGTATACCTATAGTATTTGATTCGTTGCGCTGTGCACGACGCTCTTTGCGATTTAAATTTGCCATGAAAGCCTCCCCATAACGGACATAGTTGTCTTACTATTATCATAAAGCTCAGTTATAAATAAGCTATTCTTCATAATAGGTTTAGTCTGTATGTTTATTATATATCACAATGTACAGCTATGATACAGTATTAATAAATTTATTTATTGCTATATTGCTATATAAAGGTATAAAGAGAGAGTATGATTCAAGTTCTTCTAACCTACATTGTTAATGTTATTATTGTATTTATCTTTTTCCCAATTGTAGAGTCCGTAGTTCAATATATATATCCTTTTTCTTGGGCTTGGCTGATGAAACCGCTACAATTAGCGGATAAGCTAGAGGTGTATATTGTTATAGCCGTTGCTTTACCTATTATTGTGGCTATTGGATTGTTTTTGCCTCCTTTTAGCTGGATTGCTCATGCCATGCAAGGTGAAAGAAAACCAACAGCGGAAGAATCGGCCTATCTGGAACCATTATTTGAAAAACTATGTAGCTATAGTGGGGTAAAACGTGATTCACTTACGGTGCGTATGCGTAACGATGAGGATATCAATGCTTTTGCTTCAGGAATCAATCATATTACCATTCATACAGGCGCTTTGGGTGGATTAGATAAACGACATCTGCTCGGCGTTTTGGCGCATGAATTAGGGCATTTAAGAAACCGTGATACGATTTACTTGACCATAACCTACGCTATGGATCGATTAGGACAATTAATCTTAAACCTCGTTATACTTTTAAATGGAGCCTTAAATATATTGGCGCTGATTCCTATTGTTAATATTGTCATTCGCATAATCCAAATAGTTCTTCTTGTTATGATTGCAGCAGTAGAGTATGTACTGCGCTTGCCGAAGTGGATTACCTACTATTTTGATAGTCGCCGTCGTGAGTATGCTGCAGATGCTTACGCTGTATCGATTGGCTTGGGCCGAGAATTGCGGGATGGACTCGTTTCATTGGGCCTTGCAACTGACCAAATTGGCATCCTTGAAACTGGTGAATTATATGATCGTGAAAGTACGGGCTTCTTCAGCCGACTCTTTATTACTCATCCGAAAATGATTAAACGGATTCAACGTATCGATGAAGGTATAGAAGTATACGAACTGAAACGAAGTCTCTTGTGGGACCGAATGATAAGAAAAGCTAAATGTAGCCAATAGAGCCGAATAGAGGTCTTAACCTATCAAAAACTAAAATAGAGGTTTTGATATAGTGAATGTCGCATAAACACGAACGATTAGCAAATTTAATATAATTATCATTCGGAATATTTAGCTCCATTCATTGAATGGAGCTTTCACATATGGTACAATTATCGTATAAGAAATCTAGCTTTTATCATGCAAAGGAGACATCATGATACCACGTTATACACGAGAAGAAATGGGCCATATTTGGAGCGAACGTAACGAGTTCGACACAATGTTATTAGTAGAAACATTGGCATCCGAGGCGCAAGCTGAGTTGGGAGTTATCCCTAAAGAAGCGGCTAAAGCCATTCGCGAAAAGGGCAATTTCGACGTTGAACGCATTCATGAAATCGAAAAGGAAACAAACCACGATATTATTTCCTTCGTAACAGCAGTAGGCGAATACGTAGGTCCTGAAGCGGCTAAATACATTCATCTTGGCCTTACATCTACTGACGTTAAAGATACAGCGCTTGGTTACATGATGAAACAAGCATGCGACATCTTGATTGAAGACTTGAAACGCTTGCACGAAGTATTGCGTCGTCGCGCAGCTGAGTTCAAATACACACCTATGATCGGCCGTACACATGGTATTCATGGTGAACCTACTACATTTGGTTTGAAATTAGCATTGTGGATGGCTGAAGTAGAACGTGACATCGAACGCATGGAACATGCTCGTAAAAGCGTAGCTGTTGGTAAATTGTCCGGTGCTGTTGGTACATACTCCAACATCGATCCATTCGTAGAACAATATGTATGCGAAAAATTAGGCCTTGAACCTGTTAAAATCGCTACACAAGTGGTACAACGTGACCGTCACGCTGAATTGTTGTCCACTATCGCTGTTGTAGGCGGTACATTGGATAAAATCGCTTTGGAAATCCGTCATTTGCAACGTACGGAAGTGCGCGAAGCGGAAGAATATTTCAGCCCTAAACAAAAGGGTTCCTCTGCGATGCCACATAAACGTAATCCTATTACATGTGAAAGAATTTGCGGTATGGCTCGATTGCTTCGTGGCTATGCTCAATCTGCTTACGAAGACCAAGCTTTGTGGCATGAACGCGATATTTCTCACAGCTCTGTAGAACGTGTCATCTTGCCAGATGCAACCATCGCGTTGAACTACATGCTTCACCTTACAATCCGCACAATCGATAAATTGTTGGTATATCCTGAAACAATGCTTAAAAACCTTAACCTTACAGGTGGCCTTGTATTCAGCCAAACAATTTTGACTCACCTTGTAGATAAAGGTGCAGTGCGTGACGAAGCATATCGTTGGGTTCAAAAATATGCTATGGAACGCTGGCTTGAAGGCAAAGATTTCGCGACAGGTCTTAAATCTGATGAAAACATCAAGAAATACATGACTGCTGAAGAAATCGATGCATGCTTCGATCCGCATAAATTATTGAAACATGTTGATACAATCATGGCTCGCTTTGGCCTATAATTGTAGGGTGCTTCCCATATAACATATGAAAGACTAGGGTAGGTATAGACCAACAAGCCTATGGCACATGCATTAGGTGTTGGCTATATCTGCTCTTTTTATTTTGGACATAATTTGTTATTTACACTATTTCGGGCATAATCATAAGCTAGTTCCCTAGTAAGCATCTCTGTATCTTAGGGTAAATTAGCTGTTTTATTAGGAGGTTATATGAAACGTATTATACGAAAGTACGGACCGCCAATTTTTCATTGTATTAATGATTTCGGTCAAGGTTCGTTGGCCGCATTGATTCCGTTCTTCATTGCTAACTTTGGCCTTAATTACTATCAATCGGCTACTATTATTTTCTGTAACACCGTGGTGGCCTCTATTGCGCAGCCCGCATTGGGCTACGTGGCCGATCGGTGGCGCGTACCTTGGTTCATTCCTGCCGGCTTTACGGTGACTCTCGTGTCCATTAGTTCTATGGCACTAGCTACGAGCTATGAAATGATTCTCGCCCTGTCGCTTTTAGCTGGCGTAGGGGCCGCACTATTCCATCCTGAGGCGGCGCTCCTTGTGAAGCGTACGCAATCTCATGAAATCGGTAGTGCTATGGGGCGCTTTGCCGTAGGCGGCAGCGCTGGCTTTGCACTGGGGCCGCTTCTTGCTGGTGGTGTGTACATCTTTGGCGGTCAATTCCTTTGGTTGTTCACAGCGATTGCATTAATTGGCGTGTTACTATATGTATATGCCTTTACTGGCTCTACAGATGCCGATGCTGTTGGTGAAAGTAAAAGATCTGCTACATCAACTCATGCGGGTACGAATGATTGGGCGAGCTTTGGTAAGCTATTCTTTGTAATCGCTTCACGATCCATATTGTTCTCCGTACTATCTATCTTCATTCCTATCCTGTACATTACCGTTATTAACGGTGAAGCCAGCGCTTCTAGCTTGGCTCTAACTATGTACTTTGCGATGGGCGCAGTCCTTACCTATATGGGCGGGGCTCTATCCGATAAATTAGGATTCCTGAAAACGGTACGTTTAGCTAATCTTATATTCTTGCCATCCGTTTTAGTATTTATCTTTGTCCCAAATATATGGGGCTTCTTCGGTGCTATGATACCGATGGCCTTTGGCGTATTTTCGCAATATGGACCAATTACGGTACTAGGTCAAAAATATCTTGCTAAAAATGCAGGATTTGCATCGGGAATTACCTTAGGTCTAGGCATTACTTTAGGTGGCCTTGTAGCTCCGTATGTAGGCCATTTAGCCGATATCTATGGTGTGCAAACAGCATTGATGACATTGATACCTGTAGGACTTATGGGGCTACTCATGAGCCTATGGCTAAAAGAACCAAAATAATACTAGGATAATAAAAAGAATAAAAATATAGAGATTTCGACTAACTAAAATAGAATATTTTGATTAGATAAAATGTCAATACATGGGAGGTGACTAATGGTCACCTCCTATTTGTTTACTTTCGAAGGTTAGATACTTATATTGGTTATAGTAAGACTTTGACTTTCAATATTTCAATATCTTTACTAGATATATGTTTTAACATATAATTTAAGTGAAGATTTCTTCTAGTATTAGGAGGAATATGATGGATATGTTTTCTGTAGTCTTTTATGAAACTATAAGTGGAGAAAAGCCAGCAAAAGTATTCTTAAATGAACTTTCAGATAAGCAGCGAGCTAAAACAATTCGAGATCTAAAGATACTTGAATTATATGGCAATCGTTTGAGAGAGCCTCAGTCTAAACATTTAGAAGATGGTATTTATGAGTTACGAACGAAGCAAGGTTCAAATATTTCTCGGATCTTATATTTTTTCTTTGTAGGCAGACGAATTGTATTAACAAATGGTTTTGTAAAGAAGTCTATGAAAACACCTAAAAGTGCAATTGAACTAGCTGTTAAATATAAACGTGATTATATTGAGAGGTATACATAATATGGAAACGTTAGATCAATATTTAGAGAAACAATTAAAAAATCCGAAGTTTAAAAAAGAGTGGGATGAGTTAGAGGATGAATATCAAATCATTCAAAATATTGTAGAGGCTCGTCTCGCAGCTCACATGACTCAGATGCAGTTATCTGAATTAACAGGTATTACCCAGTCTGATATTAGTAAGATTGAAAATGGTAATGGAAATCCTTCTTTGAAAACATTGCAGAAAATTGCTCACGCCTTTGGGAAGAAACTAAAGATTGAATTTGTATAAATACTTTCACAGAGTCCGAACATTGTTGTATAATGTTAGTGAATTATTTAGACTTTCACATGGAGGATATAGATATGGCAACAAGTATGGTTATCGGCACTCAATGGGGTGACGAGGGTAAAGGTAAAATCGTTGACTGGATTGCGGAACGTGCGGACGTTGTAGTGCGCAGTCAAGGTGGTAATAACGCAGGTCATACTGTTGTAGTAGATGACAAAGCATTTGCACTTCGCTTGTTACCAAGTGGTATCTTGTACGATAACAAACAAAATATCGTTGGTACTGGTGTTGTTATTGACCCTAAAGTTTTGTTACAAGAAATTGAAGGCCTTGAAAAACAAGGTAAATCTGCTAAATCCCTTCAAATTTCCGACCGTGCGCATGTTATCATGCCATATCATATCGCTTTAGATAATGCAGAGGAAGCATCTAAAGGGGATGCTAAAATCGGTACTACTAAAAATGGTATCGGTCCGTGCTATGCTGATAAAATTAATCGTATTGGTATCCGTATTTGCGATTTGTATGACTTGGAAACATTCAAACAAAAATTAGCATACAATGTAGAATTCAAAAACAAAATGCTTACTAAGGTCTATGATGCAGAACCTGTTAACTATGATGAAATCTTAGCGGATTACATCAAATATGCTGAAGCATTGAAACCATATGTAACAGACACTAACATCGCTGTTTTGAAAGCAGTTCAAGAGGATAAAAAAGTATTGTTCGAAGGTGCTCAAGCTACTATGCTTGACCTTGATCATGGTACATATCCATTCGTAACATCCTCTCATCCAATCGCAGGTGGTGCTTCCACAGGCGCTGGTATTGGTCCAAACTACTTGAAAAATATCTTCGGCGTAGTAAAAGCTTATGCAACACGCGTTGGTGCAGGCCCATTCCCTACAGAACTTCTTGATGAAACAGGCGATAACCTTCGCGAACTTGGTCATGAGTTCGGTACTGTAACTGGTCGTCCTCGTCGTTGCGGTTGGTTAGATCTTATGGTTGTAAAATACGCGGCAGGTCTTAACAGCTTAGATTATCTTGCTATCACTCGTTTGGATATTCTTGATACTTTTAAAGAATTAAAAATCTGCGTAGGTTACAAATTGAATGGTAAAGACGTAGAAGGCTTCCCAGCTAACTTGAAAGATCTTGAAGCATGCGAAGCTGTTTACGAAACATTACCAGGCTGGGAAACTGATATCTCTGGTATCCGTAAATACGAAGACCTTCCTGAAAATGCTCGCAAATATGTAGAACGCATTGCAGAAGTAACAGGCGTACCTTTGGGTATCGTATCCGTTGGCCCTAATCGTAATCAAACTATCGATTTAGTAAACGTATTCTAAGCTATACTAATTTGATATAATACAAATGATTGCATTCGATAGCATCGATGTAGCGGTATAATTTGTAAAATTTTACTGCTATGCAATCGATTTATAGAATTATACAGATGAGGCTCCTCTTAGAGGAGCCTTTTGTAATGAAATAATTTAGACTACCAAAAAGTATAATACATCTAATCCTTTCGGTTGCTAATGTGGTGCGGTATATCGAAGTATGCTATAAGGTTATCATAAAAGATGTATATCGAAAATTCTATAGAACAACATTGTGTAAAATCTTTATATATACAGATTAATGTATAACTAAATAAATCTATGAGATGAAAATTTATTTAAAATATTCACAATATACAAACTATGGCTTGATTAAATCAGTTTATAATGTGGTAAAAATTACTCATCTATATGAAAATGGTATTCACAATAAATTATTAAGATACAAATATAAAGAAAAAAATAGATTTACATTAAGAAATAGTATATAATAGAGTGAAGAAAGTAGATTGATATTTTTTGATACGGATTTGAGGAGTTAAAGATATGGTTGAAGTTTCTTATGAACGTTTAGCTACGATTTTTAAGGCATTAAGCGATGAAACAAGATTACACATCATCGATATGTTGTCTTGCAATGAATTATGTGCAGCTGATATTTTAGCTAGCTTCAATTTATCCCAATCTACGTTGAGCTACCACATGAAAATCTTAATTGATGCAGGTGTAGTTAACTCTCAACGTAATGGCTTATGGACTCGTTACTCCATTAATGAAGCTACATTTGGCGATATTTTAGAGATCATCCCTCAATTATATAAATCTAAGGATGAGTGTATTTGCGCACAAATTAAATACTGCCGTATTTCTGAGCACGAAAAAGAAGCGTAGCAATGAGACGATGGATTATGCATGTTGATATGGATGCATTTTTCGCGTCCATCGAACAACTGGATCATCCAGAATATAAAGGCCACCCCGTAATTGTGGGTGGTCTTTCTTCACGTGGCGTCGTTGCTACCTGCTCCTATGAGGCTCGTAAATTTGGCGTTCACTCCGCCATGCCTATCTCTCGTGCTAAGAAACTCTGTCCCGATGGTATCTACGTATATCCTCGGATGGACCGTTATAAAGAGGTATCCCAGCAGATATTTTCTATTATGAGAGAATTTACTCCTCACATTGAGCCTCTATCTATCGATGAAGCCTTTCTCGAGGTTAGCGGTATGTCTACCATGTATAGTGGACCGAAAGCACTTGGCAGAGCCATTAAAGACCGTGTGTTTGAGAAAACTGGACTCATCATTTCTGCAGGCTTAGCACCGAACAAATTCCTTGCCAAATTGGCTTCCGATTTAGATAAACCAGATGGCCTTGTGGTCATACCTTACGGCCGAGAAAAAGAGATCTTAGCTCCATTGCCGATTAAACGCATTTGGGGCGTAGGTCCTCGTACAGAAAAAATCTTGAAAACAGGGGGCTTTCACTTGATGCGTCATATTCAAGCATTGCCTGATGAAAGCAGTTTAATTCCCCTCGTAGGCAATCAGGCGCGGCGCATATGGGAACTAGCAAATGGGATTGACGATAGACCGGTGGAAACAGATCGGAAAATACAGTCTATCGGAGCTGAAGAAACCTACGAAGAAGATTTAACGGATGGCAGTGCTATAGAACTCGAGTTTAGATACTTTGCGAACCGCTTATCAAAACGATTGAGAAAACGAAATCTCTTAGGGCACACCGTGTCCATTAAGGTTCGGTACGATGATTTCACCACCGTATCTCGGCAAAAGCGGTTAGACATGCCATCAGACCATGAGCATGTGTTTTTTGAAACCGCATTGCTCTTGTGGAATAAACTCATGCAAGATAAGACCAGTAAAAAACCGAAAGGCACAAAGAAAGACATTGAAGTGTTAGGAGCTACTACGAAGGTTAAATCTACAAATTTAAAATCTACAAATTTAAAATCAATTAATTCAAACTATAGCAGTTCAAACTATGGTGGTTCTAGTGAGATTGCCTTTATGGATCCTCCGGGTCCTATCCGTTTATTAGGCCTTACCGTGAGTGGTCTCGATGAAGAGGTGCCTATGCAAGATAGTCTTTTCGAATCACCTAAAAATGAGACTGAAAATAAACTAGCTGGGGTATTAGATTCATTAGAATCTAAATTTGGTGAAACGGCCGTTATGAGTGGTGCATTATGGCAGCGCTTTCACGGAGACAATGGAAAGCGTAGAAAACGATCGGAACTAAAGGCCGCAGTAGATGCACAATCTACTAATGAGGATGTGGAATCTGCTAAAATAGATAAGGGCCTTGGCCTATATAAGAATGATGATGTAGGCGACATTAACGAAGACATATAACTCGATACAATAGACTCATAAAGTTTATATTGAATACTTTCACTAATATAATTGTTCATGTTACAATATGAATATAGTGTTTAAAAATTACCGCAAGAGAGGTATAGATATGAGTTTATTTCGTGTAGCCATCCATTATGGCATCAACAGCAATGGTTTCTTGTCCTATGACACAGAAACAAAAACAGTGTCCGTAGATTTACCTGAACAAGAGTGGGCTGATAAGGTTATCGCTTACTTAAACGACGAACATGCCATCGAGCATGCTACAGGTCTTGATACATATGAACGATTGAATGTAAAACCATTAGAATCTTTGGATAACTTAAAACTAGCTTTAACACGCATGTGGGAAGCTATCGACGTACAAGTCGACTGGAGCCGTCCAGCGTAAACAGAATGAAACACCTTGTAACTACCATAGGTAGATGTAAGGTGTTTTTTATTTGTCTTATTTTGGTAGATCCTTATGTAATAGATTAATCTAGTTAATCATAAGATATATTGAGCCACTAGTCAGATATGATACGTATGCTCTCAACTTCTTATTGCAAATGATAAGGTGTATACACGATTTATACAGAATTAGTATTGTTTTGTTTAAAAAGATATGATAAACTAAAAATAAGTCAATGAATAATGATTATCCATTAGTAATTATCTTCTAATAATCATTATTTTCATTAAGATGATATGAAGTATTAAATTATGTAAAGACAATTATTATTTTTTTTCTAAGTAGGAGACAATAATATGAGTGATGAAAAAAAACTAACGACAGCTTTTGGCGCTCCTGTGCCGGAGAATCGCAATTCTGCAACAGCAGGCAAACGTGGTCCTGTATTGATGCAAGATGTTTGGTTGATGGAAAAATTAGGCCATTTTGCGCGTGAAGTAATTCCTGAACGCCGCATGCACGCAAAAGGGTCTGGAGCATTCGGTACTTTCAAAGTAACAAATGATATTACTAAATATACAAAAGCAAAACTTTTCTCTGAAGTAGGCAAGGAAACACCTGTATTTGTACGTTTCTCCACAGTTGCAGGCGAACGTGGTGCCGCTGATGCAGAGCGCGATATTCGTGGTTTTGCCGTAAAATTCTATACAGAAGAAGGTAACTGGGACCTCGCGGGCAACAACACACCTGTATTCTTCATCCGCGATCCATTGCAATTCCCTGATTTGAACCGCGCTGTAAAACGCAATCCGAAAACAAACCTTCGCGATGCAACAGCAAACTGGGACTTCTGGTCTAGCTTGCCAGAGGCCATTCACCAAGTAACAATCGTAATGAGTGACCGTGGTATTCCTAAATCCTACCGCACAATGCATGGTTTCGGTAGCCATACATACAGTCTCATCAATGAAAACGATGAACGCGTATGGGTTAAATTCCACTGGGTTTGCCAACAACCGATTGAAAACCTCTCCAATGCTGAAGCGGCTGAGCTTGTGGCTAATGACCGTGAAAGTCATCAACGCGACTTATTTGATGCTATTGAACGCGGTGATTTCCCTAAATGGAAATTATGCATCCAAGTGATGACAGAAGAGCAAGCTAACAACATGCCATACAATCCATTTGACTTAACAAAAGTATGGTACCACGATGAATTCCCATTGATTGAAGTCGGTGTAATGGAGCTTAATCGCAACCCAGAAAACTACTTCCAAGATGTAGAACAATCTGCATTTGCACCTTCTACCATTGTTCCAGGTATTTCTTTCTCTCCTGATAGAATGCTTCAAGGTCGTTTGTTCTCCTATGCCGATGCACAACGTTACCGCCTAGGTGTTAACTACCATCAAATTCCTGTTAATGCACCTAAATGTCCTGTAAACAGCTACCATCGTGATGGCCAAGGTCGTGTGGATGGTAACCATGGCTCTACAATTGGCTATGCACCTAACAGCTTCGGCGAATGGGCTGAACAACCTCAATTCAAAAACCCTGGCCTAGATGTATCTGGTGCAGCATACCAATACGACTTCTACGAAGACGATTCTGACTTCTACACACAACCAGGTAAGTTGTTCCGTCTCATGAGCCCTGAACAACAACAAATCTTGTTCGAAAATACAGCAGCGGCTATGGATGGCGTACCGGATTTCATTAAAGAACGCCATGCAAAACATTGCTACCAATGCGATCCAGCTTATGGTGAAGGCGTTGCTAAAGCATTGGGTATGAACATCGATTTCAGTGACGTAAAATAAATAGTACTATAGATGCTATTTACATAATATAGATATTCTATCTGAATAATACAAACAATTAAAAGAACTTCCTTAAATTAAGACGAAGCCCCTCCTTGCTATGTAGCTCATAGTAAGGAGGGGCTTTTGTCGTGGTGAGTGTATTTATACTGCTAATCAAATTTCTTATTAGTTAGGTCCTGATACATAAGCTTAGCGATTTCATACTGCGGATCGCCGGCTTGTAGTTGGTGGGATGGTAGTTTGAATACAGCTTCAGTTCTTTCCTCTTTCTTGATATCGATGCCTTTTACATCTTCGGACCGACTTATGGAAATGGTATGTGTTGTTGGATTTATGAAGTACGCATTTACATCGATGCTGAAAGCTTTATTTTCATCTTTTCTCATGATTGTACGTAAAATCATAGCTGAAATAGCAGTAGTACCATCCTTTTCGCCTAATAGTTGCTTAGATGTGTAGTCTACATAATCGGCATAGACGTAAATATCGCCAGGTTTGGCCTTATCATAATCTTGTGTATAGGCTTCTACCAAACGCAAATCGAGTTGCCTGCCAAATGGTCGAGAGAACATTTCGCTTTGTAATTCCCGTGTTTCGCTAACAGGTGGATAGAACGGTATTGGCGTTAAACCCTTTAACATATCTGTGCGAGTTTCATTTTTCCGTTTAGCGCGACGTTCCGCAGTGACCTTATCTAAGCGTTCACGCTCCTTTAACATGGCCTTTTCTTGTTCTTCTTTAGATTTATAAGTTTTTACAGATACAACACGGTTACCAGACATAGTGACTGTCGAATAGACTGGCTTACCGTTAGTAGGTTTTCCCTCAGAAGCATCAAGCGTAGATTGTACTATGG
>OGJX01001677.1_pt1 | contig 12115 bp, 9 predicted proteins | sample 1572381 | NCBI WGS metagenome assembly OGJX01 (sample SAMEA2582085, study PRJEB24529) | metagenome | biome: Human gut stool | place: China | collected 2011
TGATGGTCACCGACCACACCCCCGGCTACGGCTCTGCGGCCAAGTACATCGGCGTGGTGATGAAGGAGATCATCCGCGACGCCACCGTCTACGGCACCAAGTATGTCACCGTCGTCGAGATCATGGGCCGCAACGCCGGCTGGCTGACCGCCGCCGCCGCACTGGCCAAGAGCGACGACTGCGAGGGCGTGGACATGATCTGCCTGCCCGAAGTCCCCTTCAATGTGGAGCACTTCGTCGAGAAGGTGCGGGTGATGCAGGAGAAGAAGCCCAGCATCGTCATCGCGGTGTCGGAGGGCGTCAAGCTGGAGGATGGCCGCTATGTCTGTGAGCTGGCCGACGATGTCCACGCAGTGGACGCTTTCGGCCACAAGGCCCTGACCGGCACCGCCCGCTATCTGGCCAACGTCGTGGCCCGCAATCTGGACACCAAGACCCGCTGCATCGAGCTTTCCACCCTGCAGCGCTGCGCCGGCCACCTGACCAGCCGCACCGACATCACCGAGGCCTATCAGGTCGGCGGTGCTGCTGTCAAGGCTGCGTTTGAGGACGTCACCGGCCAGATGGTGGCCCTGAAGCGCATCTCCAACAGCCCCTATCAGTGTACCACTGAGCTGCACCCCATCAGCGAGGTCGCAAATCTCGAGAAGAAGGTGCCGCTGAGCTGGATGAACGAGAATCACACCCAGATGACGGAAGACTTCCTTGCTTACGCACGGCCTCTCATCCAGGCTGAGCTGACCCCGCTCTACATCGCCGGTCTGCCTCACCACATCTACATGAAGCCCCAGAAGTAAGCGTTCTGTTTCGCAAACATACCTCCGCGCCCCTGCACCCTGTGTGCGGGGGTGCATTTTTGTACGGAAAAAGCTTTGATCTTACTTGTATTTTACCTGAAACCGTATTATAATACTATCTGCGTCGCTCGCTGTTGAGCGGCGCGTTTTTTCGTGAGTACCATCTGATATTTGAGGAGGCAGAGCATTTTCATGGCACAGAATACCCGGACAGGCGATTTGACCAGCGGCCCCATGCTGCAAAAGATCATCCTGTTTTCCCTGCCGCTGGCTGCATCCAGCATCCTGCAGCTACTGTTCAACGCAGCCGATGTCGTCGTCGTGGGACGCTTTGCGGGCAGCACGGCGCTGGCCGCTGTCGGCTCCAACGGTGCGCTCATCAACCTGCTGGTCAACCTGTTCGTGGGCCTGTCGCTGGGCGCGAACGTCGTTGCGGCCCGCTGCTTCGGCGCGAAGGATGATGAGGGCGTCCGCAACACCGTCCAGACCTCCGTGACGCTGGGCCTCGTCAGCGGCTTCTTTCTGGCCGTGGTGGGCTTTTTTGCCGCCCGCGTCCTGCTGGAGCTGATGAGCTGCCCGGAGGACGTCATCGGCCTGTCCACCCTCTACCTCAAGATATACTTCATCGGTATGCCCATGACCATGCTGTACAACTTCAGCTCGGCCCTCCTGCGCGCCGTGGGCGACACAAAGCGGCCTCTGTTCTGTCTGGCCGTGGCGGGCGCCATCAATGTGGTGCTGAACCTCGTGTTCGTCATCCTCTTCTCCATGAGCGTGGCGGGCGTCGCTCTGGCCACCATCATCAGCCAGACCGTCTCCGCCTGCATGGTCACGGCCCTGCTGGTGAAGGAGAAAGGCCCGCTCCACCTCGACCTCGGCCATCTGGGCTTCCATGCGGGGGCTCTGGGCCAGATCTTGCGCATCGGCCTGCCTGCCGGTCTGCAGAGCACCGTGTTCAGCCTCTCCAACGTCGTCATCCAGTCGGCGGTCAACTCCTTCGGCTCCATCGTCGTGGCCGGCAACTCTGCCGCTTCCAACCTCGAGGGCTTCGTCTATACCGCCATGAACGCTTTCGCCCAGGCTGCTGTCACCTTCACGAGCCAGAACATGGGCGCCCGCCGGTACGACAACCTGGACCGCGTCATGCGCAACTGCCTGCTCTGCGCCGCCGTCACCGGCCTCGTGCTGGGCGGCGGTGCTTCCCTGCTGGGCGAACCGCTGCTCCACTTCTACTCCTCCGATGAGGTCGTGGTGACTGCCGGTCTGGCCCGTATGCACATCATCTGCACCACCTATCTGCTCTGCGGCTGCATGGATGTGCTGGCCAGCTGTCTGCGCGGCCGGGGCTACTCCGTCCTGCCGATGGTGGTCAGCCTCGTGGGCAGCTGCCTGCTCCGTCTCGTCTGGATCGCCACCATCTTCCGGCTGTTCCACACCACCACGATGCTTTACCTCAGCTACCCCGTCAGCTGGATCTTGACGGCACTGGTGCATCTGGCCTGCCTGCTGGTGGTGCGGCATAAGATGAATACCGCCCTCTCAGTCAAAGCCTGACGGCTTTGCCAGCTCTCCCAGAGGGAGAGCCTTTGGCGAAGAGATGAAGCCTTGCGGAATGCCAAAGCCTCCCCTCGGTAGGGGAGGTGGCAATGCGAAGCATTGACGGAGAGGTTGAGTCCAGCAGCGGCTCACGGTCAGGCTGTCCTTCATACAACCTCTCAGTCACCTTCGGTGACAGCTCCCCTAGTAGGGGAGCCTCTGGCGGAGCGGAAAAGTTTCCTATGGAAGACGAAGCACTGCGGAATGCCAGTGCCTCTCCCTTTGGGAGAGGTGTCACCGAAGGTGACGGAGAGGGCAAGCCCGGCGCATTAAAGCCGCCACACAGCGATAAGCAGACCCTTTGTCTGAGCGATACTATCGCCATGTCTGGGATTCGCCGTCAGCATCCTCGCCCTCTCAGGCGCTCACGCGCCAGCTCTCCCAAAGGGAGAGCCTCTGGCGTGACGGTAAGGCCCGCGCTGGGCGAGAAAAGCTCTTCCTGTCGGGAACGATAGTGCCCTGCGACAGAGATTTACAGCAGCTTGACAAGGAACGCTTGTCCAGAAGCTGCCGGCCTCTGTAGCAAGGCCCGCCCTTTTGCGCCATATCGGCCTCAGGCGTCCCGCTCAGAGCTGCCCGGCCTGCCAACGGCTCCCCCTTTGGGGGAGCTGGCGAGCGAAGCGAGACTGAGAGGGCAAGCCCGGCTCCCTATACGATTTATTTTTGTTAAGCAGAAAGATACGATCATGACTGAAACTAATCTGACCCACTTTGACGCCTCCGGCAACGCCGTGATGGTGGATGTGAGCGAGAAGACCGTCACCTTCCGGGAGGCCACCGCCCACGGCATCATCACCATGAACGCCGAGGCATTCGCCGCTGTGGAGAGCGGCACCGTGAAGAAAGGCGATGTGCTGGGCGTGGCCCGCATTGCCGGCATCATGGCCACCAAGCGCACCAGCGAGCTCATCCCGCTGTGCCATCCGCTGCCCCTGACGAAAGTGAGCGTGGACTTCAGGCTTCTGCCCGAGCGGCAGGCTGTGGAGGCGCTCTGCACCGTCAAGACGGCGGGCGTCACCGGCGTGGAGATGGAGGCCCTGACGGGCGTTTCCACCGCCCTGCTCACCATCTACGATATGTGTAAGGCCGTCGATAAGGGCATGGAGCTGGGCGAGATCCATCTCGTCGAGAAGACCGGCGGCAAGAGCGGCCACTACATCCGGGCGGAGGGCGGCTATGTTTGATTCTGCCCAGCGCAATATCCACTATCTGCGCCTGTCCGTCACCGATCTTTGCAACCTGCGCTGCCGCTACTGTATGCCCGACGGCGTGGAAAAGCTGGAGCGGGAAGCCGTGCTCACCTACGAAGAGTTCCTGCGTCTGGCGGCTCTGTTTGCCCGGTGCGGCATCGACACCGTCCGCGTCACCGGCGGCGAACCGCTGGTGCGCAAGGGCGTAGACCAGCTGGTGGCGGGGCTGAAAGCCATCCCCGGCATCCGCAAAGTCACCATGACCACAAACGGCATCCTGCTGGCGCAGCAGCTGTCCGCCCTGCTGGCGGCCGGCCTTGACAGCGTGAACATCAGCCTCGACACCCTGCGCCCCGAGGTGTTCCAAAGCATCACGGCCCGGGACGAGTTCGAGCACGTCATGGAGGGCATTCACGCCGCCCTCGACAGCTGCATCCCTGTCAAACTGAACTGTGTGCCGCAGGTGGGCGTGAACGAGGGTGAGTTGGAAGACCTGGCCGCCCTCGCCGAGAGCCGCCCGTTACAGGTGCGGTTCATCGAGATGATGCCCATCGGCTACGGCGCGGCCATGCCCTGCATCTCGGGGCCGGAGCTGCGGGAGCGGTTTGCCCGCCGCTGGCCGGAGTTTTCGCCCCTGCCCGCCGCCCAGAGCGCCGGGTTCGGCGACGGGCCTGCCGTCTACTACACCGTCCCGGGCTGGAAGGGCGATGTGGGCTTCATCGCGGCGGTCCACGGCAAGTTCTGTGCTTCCTGCAACCGGGTGCGTCTGACCAGTCAGGGCTTTCTGCGCCCCTGCCTTGCCAGCGAGACGGGCTGCGACCTGCGCACCCTGCTGCGGGGCGGCGCAGCCGACGAGGAGCTTTTACAGGCCATCCGGGAGACCATCTGGTCGAAACCCCGGGAACATCATTTCGGAGACAATTCCATGCCCGCCACCCGCGGGATGTACCGTATCGGAGGATAAACTACTATGGGAAAAATTCTGGCGATCTGCACCAGCCCCAAGCGCGGCACCGTCAAGACCGAGGTGCCAAGTGCTGTCCTGACCCCGGAATGGGGCATTGTGAGCGACGCCCACGGCGGAAACTGGCACCGGCAGGTGAGCCTGCTCAGCGCCGAAAAGATCGAGGCGTTCCGCAAGAAGATCTGGGTGGACTATGGTGCCTTTGGCGAAAACCTCGTCATCGAGGGCTTCGACTTCCGCAGCCTGCCCGTCACCAGCCGCTTCGCCATCGGCGACGTGGTGCTGGAGATGACCCAGATCGGCAAGGAGTGCCACAACGACTGCGTCATCAAACAGCAGACCGGCGAGTGCATCATGCCCCGGGAGGGCGTATTTGCCCGGGTGCTGAAGGGCGGCGAAATTCGTGTCGGCGACGAAGTGACCCTTCTGCCCCCGCTGGAAGATCCGCCGCTGCGCGCTGCCGTCATCACCCTTTCGGACAAGGGCAGCCGGGGCGAGCGGGAGGACAAGAGCGGCCCCCTCATCGTGGAGATGCTCACCGCCGCAGGCTATGTGGTGGAAGAGACGATGCTCCTGCCCGACGAGGCCAGGGCGCTGAAAGCACAGCTCATCCGTCTGGCCGATGGCCGTCAGGTGAACCTTATCCTGACCACCGGCGGCACCGGCTTCTCGCCCCGGGATATTACCCCCGAGGCCACCTATGCCGTAGCCGACCGCAACGCCCCCGGCATCGCCGAGGCCATGCGGTACCACAGCCTTTCCATCACCCCCCGCGGGATGCTGAGCCGCGCCGCCAGTGTATTGCGCGGCAAGACGCTCATCGTCAACCTGCCGGGCAGCCCGAAAGCCGTGAAGGAGAACCTCGAGTACATCCTGCCCAGCCTCGGGCACGGCGTCCGCATCGCCGCCGGTCTGGACGGCGAGTGCGCCCGCAAGTAATTGCTGTCCCGCTCCGCAGCATCCCTCCTGTAGAGCGGCGGCCCGTTAAGCCCTCTCCGTCTGCTTCGCAGCCACCTCTCCCAAAGGGAGAGGCTCTGGCGTGTCGGCAAAGCCTACGCTGGACGAGAAAAGCACGATGTTTCGGAAACAGCAGCGCCCTGCTGTGGGACGAAAGTATAAACCAATGATAGAAAGAGAAAATTCATGAAAACCGATCTCATTTCCCGCCGCAGCTTTCTGTCCGTGGTCGGCGCAGTCGGCGCTGCTGCTGCCCTGACCGCCTGCGGCGGCGCGGTTTCCAGCACTGCCTCTTCCGCAGCTGCTTCCGAGGCTGCTGGCGAGAGCGTCGAGCTCATCGTCTTCGCCGCTGCCTCCTTGACCGAGACCCTGAACGCCATCGCCCAAGACTACTCTGCCGAGAACCCGGGCGTCACCTTCCGCTTCAACTTTGATTCCTCCGGTACTCTCAAGACCCAGATCCAGGAGGGCGCTGACTGCGACCTCTTCCTCTCCGCCGGTCAGAAGCAGATGAACCAGCTGGACATCACCGCTTCTGCCGACGTGAACACCGACGGTCTGGACTTCGTGGACCCCTCCACCCGTGTGGACCTGCTGGAAAACAAGGTCGTCCTCTGTGTGCCTGAGGGCAGCGACAAGGGCATCGACAGCTTCGACGCTCTGGCCGAGCACCTGAAGGCTCAGGACATCCTGTTCTGCATGGGCAACAGCGATGTGCCTGTGGGCCAGTACACCCAGAAGATCCTCGCTTACTATGACCTCGCCGAAGAGGCTCTGGCTGCTGCCGGTGTCATCACCTACGGTTCCAACGTCAAGGAAGTCACCACCCAGATCAGCGAGGGCAGTGTGGACGCCGGTGTCGTCTACTGCACCGACGCTTACAGCGCCGGTCTGACCCCCGTGGACGAGGCCACCGCCGAGATGTGCGGTCAGGTCATCTACCCCGCCGCTGTGCTGAAGGCTGCCCCCAACGCCGAGGCCGCTAGAGAGTTCCTGGCCTATCTGCAGACTGACCGTGCCGCCACCGTGTTCGAGGGCGTGGGCTTTACGGCGATGTAAACAACTCCGTCATTGCATGGGCCAACGGTCAAGCATCCCTTCATCCAACCTCTCAGGCGCTTCGCGCCAGCTCCCCTTGTAGGGGAGCCTCTGGCGAAGAGGTGAAGTTTTCCGCTATGCCAAGGCCTCTCCTCGATAGGAGAGGTGGCACGGCGTCAGCCGTGACGGAGAGGTTTATTCCCACAGTAACTCACGGCCAGACCCACCCACATCTGAGGTTAAAATTATGGATTGGTATCCCTTATGGAACAGCCTGCGCATCGCGCTCATCAGCTGCACAGCGGTGTTCTTCCTCGGCATTTTTGCCGCTTATTATATCGCAAAGCTGCCCCGCACCGTCAAGGGCGTGCTGGACGTGGTGCTCACTCTGCCCATGGTGCTGCCGCCCACGGTGGTGGGCTATTTTCTGCTGCTGCTCTTCGGCGCAAAGCGGCCGCTGGGCATCTTCTTCATGGAGCATTTCGGCGTCAAGCTGGTCATGAACTGGTACAGCGCCATCTTTGCGTCCATCGTGGTGGCCTTCCCGCTGATGTACCGCACCGCCCGGGGCGCCTTCGAGAGCTTTGACGAGACGCTGGCCTGGTCGGCTCAGACTCTGGGACAGTCCAACGCATGGATATTCTGGCGGGTGCGGATGCCCTGCTGCCGACAGGGCATTCTGGCCGGTACGGTGCTGGCCTTTGCCCGGGCCTTGGGCGAGTACGGTGCTACCAGCATGATCGCGGGCTACACCCCGGGCAAGACGGCCACCATCGCCACCACCGTCTACCAGCTCTGGCGCACCAACGATGAGGCCGGTGCCATGCGGTGGGTGCTGGTGGACATCGTCATCTCTGCTGTGGTGCTGCTGGCTGTGAACCTCCTGGAGAAAAAGCAGAAAGCAGGTGGCCGCGCATGAGCCTGGAAGTACACATCGAGAAAAAGCTGAATGGCTTCACCCTCCGCTCCGACTTCACCGCCGGGAACACTGCCACGGCCATTCTGGGCGCGTCGGGCTGCGGCAAAAGCATGACACTGCGCTGCATCGCGGGCATCGTGAAACCCGACAAGGGCCGCATCGTGCTGGACGGGCGGGTGCTGTTCGACAGCGGGCAGCACATCGACCTGCCGCCCCAGCAGCGGGGCGTGGGCCTGCTCTTCCAGAACTACGCCCTCTTCCCGAATATGACCGTGGAGCAGAACATCCTCTGCGGCCTGAAAGCCGAAAGGGACAAAGCCGCCCGCAAGGCCCGCTGCGCCGGGATGCTGCGGGCCTTGCGGCTGGAAGAACTGGCCAGCCGCCGCCCGGCAGAGCTTTCCGGCGGACAGCAGCAGCGCACCGCGCTGGCCCGTATCCTTGTGGGCAAGCCGAAGATCTTGATGCTGGACGAGCCGTTCAGCGCACTGGACAGCTACCTCCGCGAGGAGGTGGAGGGCGAAGTAGGCAGCCTGCTGGCGGGTTTCGCCGGCACAGCCCTGCTTGTCACCCACAACCGGGACGAAGCTTACCGCCTGTGCCGGGACATGATCGTCATGGACGGCGGGCAGGTGCTCCGCACCGGCACCACGAAAGAAGTCTTTGCCGACCCCCGCAGCACCGCTGCGGCCCGGCTGACCGGCTGCAAGAACATCCTGCCCTGCACCCGGGTAGACGCCCACAGCGTCCGCCTCGCAGGCTGTGAGAGTCTGCTGCACCTCGCCGCTGAGGTGCCGGAGGGTTGCACCGCCGTGGGCATCCGCGCCCACGACTTCGCCCCCTGCGCCCCGGGCGCAGAGAATGCCCTGCCGGTGAAGCTGCTCTCGGCCAGCGAGAACCCCTTCGACTGGAACCTCATCTTTCAGCTGCCGGACGGCACCACCCGTCTGTGGTGGAAGGTGAGCAAGACGACCCTCTCCGTGGCCGAACCCGACGCCCCGGCCTGCCTCTCCGCCCCGCCGGAGCGCATCATGGCGCTGGTGGATCATAGCCAATACGAGCAGTAAACGTCAAAAGAGCCGGTGCGGACGCACCGGCTCTTGCTCTGTTTTTATGACTCACCGAAGAATTTCTTGGCAATATCGGCGCTCTGCTTGGCGTCCTTGGCGTACCAGTCCGCGCCGATCTTCTCGGCGTACTCGGGCGTCAGGACAGCGCCGCCCACCATCACCTTGCAGTCGAGCTTTGCTACATGGAGGGCCGCGATGGTCTCCTCCATGCTCTTGAGGGTGGTGGTCATCAGGGCCGAGAGCCCCACGAGGTGGACATCCTTCTCCCGGACAGTGTCCACCACCGTCTCCACCGGCACATCGCGGCCAAGGTCGATGACCTCGAAGCCGTAGTTCTCGAGGATGACGCGGACGATGTTCTTGCCGATGTCGTGGACATCGCCCTTGACGGTGGCGAGGAGGATGCGGCCCTTGCTGGCCCCGGCCCCGCCCCGCTTGGCGATGGCGGTCTTGATCTCTTCAAAGGCGGCCTGTGCGGCGCTGGCGGCCTGCAACAGCTGGGGCAGGAAGAGCTTGCCCTTCTCGTACTTTTCACCCACGACGTCCAGCGCCGGGATGAGGGCCTCGTCCACCAGTGTCAGAGGCTCGTTTTCATCCAGCAGGGTGTGGGTGCGGGCGGAGGCTTCCCCCTTGAGGCCCTTTTCCACCGCCTGCATCAGCGCGGCAAACGGGCCGCTGTGAGCTGCATCCGCCTCCGCCGGGGTGTTTGACGTCTGAGACGCCTGGGCCGTCCGGGCCTGCTTCAACGCGGCGCTGGCAGGGACTTTATCGGCATAGCGGGCGATGTAGGCCATGCTCTGCTTATCACGGTTGGTGAGGACGTTGTAAGAGTAGACCGCCGCCATCATCTCTTCGCTGGAAGGATTCATGATGGCGAGGTCGAGGCCCGCGTACATGGCCATGGTGAGGAAGGTGGTGTTCAGGTAGGGGCGGCAGGGCAGGCCGAAGCTGATGTTGGACACACCGAGGATGGTGCGGACGCCCAGCTCCGTCTTGCAGCGGGCCAGCGCCTCCACGGTGGCCAGAACGTCCTGCTGCTGGGCGCTGGCGGTGAGGGTCAGGCAGTCGATATAAATATCTTCCCGGGGGATGCCGTGGGCCAGCGCCGCGTCCACCACCCGCTTTGCGATCTCAAACCGGGCGTCGGCGCTGGGCTGGATGCCCCGCTCGTCGATGGCAAGGCCGACGACGGCCGCGCCGTACTTTTTGCAGAGGGGCAGGACGCGCTCCAGCACTTCGGTCTCGCCGTTCACCGAGTTGACGATGGGCTTGCCGTTGTAGACCCGCAGGCCCCGCTCGAGGGCGTCTGCGTGGGAGGAATCCAGCTGCAAGGGCAGGCTGACGACGCTCTGCAACGCCTTCACCACCTGCTCCATGACGGCGGGCTCGTCCACGCCGGGCGCGCCCACGTTGACGTCCAGCACCTGCGCTCCGGCCTCGGACTGGCTGACGGCCTGCTCGAGGATGTAGTTCATGTCGCCCTCGCGCAGGGCCTGCTGGAACCGCTTTTTGCCGGTGGGGTTGATGCGCTCGCCCACCACGGTGATGCCGTCCACGGTGACGAAGTCCATCGGCGAGCAGAGCACCGAGGGCATGGCGTGGGCGGGGCGGCCCGGCTTGCAGTCGGCGAAGACGCCGTTCAGCAGCTTGATGAAATCGGGGGTGGTGCCGCAGCAGCCGCCCGCCGCAAAGAGCTTCAGATCGCGGTAGGGCTTCATCTCCATGGCAAAGAGCTGGGGCGTGATGTCGTAGCCGCTGCCGTCGGCGCGGGGCAGGCCCGCATTCGGCTTGACAAAGACCGGGAAATCGCCGGGCAGGGCCTCGGCCAGCCGCTTCGCCATGGGGAAAATTTCTTTCGGGCCGAGGGAGCAGTTGATGCCCACAGCGTTGGCACCGAGGCCCCGGGCCGTGACGGCGAAGCTCTCGACGGTGCAGCCGGTGAAGGTGCGCCCGCCTGCCTCAAAGCTCATGCTGGCGAGGATGGGCAGGTCACAGTTCTCTTTCGCGGCCAGCAGAGCGGCTTTCAGCTCGTACAGGTCGGTGAAGGTCTCAAAGAAGACGAGATCGGCCCCGGCGGCGACACCCGCCCGGACGATGCGGCCATACTCGGCCACGGCGTCTTCAAAGGCCAGCGTGCCGTTGGGCTCCAGCAGTTCGCCCAGCGGGCCAACGTCCAGCGCGGCCAGTGCGCCGTAGGGGGCGCAGGCCCGCTTGCAGTTGGCGATGCCCGCCGCAATGATCTCTTCCAGCGTGTATTCGCTGCCCGCCAGCTTATGGGCCGACGCGCCGAAGGTGTTGGCATTGATGATGCGGCTGCCTGCGGCGGCGTACCGGCTGTGGATGCTCTCGATGAGCTGTGGGTCGGTGATGTTCAGTTCCTCAGGCCGTGCGCCGAGCTTCAGGCCCGCCGCCTGCAGCATGGTCCCCATGCCGCCGTCGAGAAGGATGGTATTCGGCTGGGTAAACAGTTCATTCGCTTGCACAGGTCTTGCCCCTCTTTCTATATTCGCACCGCGTGTTCAGCACGCAGTGTCCGCACCCGGCAAGGCGTCCTTTCACCGGATGGTCGCTCAGGCCCAGCAGAGCGGTCACGCTCTTGCGGGGCGTCATCAGGTCATTTTCGGTCACGCAGAGCCCGGCCCGGCGGGCGGTGTCCAGTGCCGCCGCCACCAGCGGCTGCACCCCGATGGGCCAGTCGCCGTAGCCCGGCGAGAAGCGGCCTGTGAGGTACTTGTCCTGCTCTGCGGCCCACTGCCGCAGCTCGGCCTCGGCGGCGTCCGCGGCCTGTTCGGCCAGCACAGAGCCGATGGCATCCGACGCCACACCGGCGGCGATGTCGCCCACACCGGCCCGGCGTATCTGTCCGTCCACGCCGGGGCCGACCGTCACGGCCAGAAGCAGGGCCTCGCTGCACCCTTCCAGATGCCGGAAGATGTCCTCCCCCTTCAAAATACCGGCCTGCGTGAGGCTCTCCACGTCGGCCTCGAGCCAGACGGCCCGGGGCGTGGCGGCGGCGAGAAGGGGCGCAGCGCACTTTTCCAGAAGGGTGAGGGTAGCGCTGTCAGCCTCGCCCCGCGCGCCAAAATACCGCGCGGCCTGCCGGATGTCGATGGACTCCGGCTTTGCTAAATTCAGGGGTCTGCTGGGGCCGATGGGCATTTTTTGCCGCCTCCTTCTTTTGAATAAAGTATGATAAGTATACCGCACCGGTAGGCTAAAATCAACACAAAAGCCCCTCCCTCAGCATTTTTGCCGGGGGAGGGGCCTATGATATGATCTTTCCTTTCAGCCTCCCCTTGATAGGAGCAACAACGACGACCGCCGCCAGTGGCGGAAACAGGGAGTCGCTGTTGGGGCCGCGGCCAGCAAGACGCAAGCGGAGCGCTGCGGATGCTGGGTGCCGCAACCCGGGCAGTGGCAGCGCGTAAGCGCTGACGGAGAGGTTAAATCGTGTGCATCGCGTCGAAAACTTCCTGGCGGGTGAGGTTGATCTGCATCCCCATCTCAGCGGCCAGAGCGTCCATCTTCTGGTGCAGCTCCTCATGGGAGACGCTGCACTTGGAGATGTCCACCAGCATGATCATGGC
>OGJX01001679.1_pt1 | contig 12106 bp, 10 predicted proteins | sample 1572381 | NCBI WGS metagenome assembly OGJX01 (sample SAMEA2582085, study PRJEB24529) | metagenome | biome: Human gut stool | place: China | collected 2011
TTGCCAAAGTAGACATTCTCCGCCCACTGGCCGATCTGCGCGATCTCGATGGGGGAGACCTTTTTGGTCATAAAGCAGTCGTTCAGGATCACGCCGATCAGCACCTCAAAGGCGGCCGAGGACGAAACGCCGCTGCCCTTGGGCACGTTGGAAGCAACGTATACGTCCAGACCGGAGAGGGCTGCACCCCGCTGGCGAAACGCTTCACACTCGCCGCGCAGCAGGGACATAGTGGTGTTTTCTTCCTCCTTGCGGGCAGCAAGGTCAGCCAGGTCGATGACGCACAGATCATAGCCCTCGCTCTGTACCCGCAGCTGGTTCAGGCTGTTGGGGGCGGCAGCAGCGATCATGTCAATGTTCACGCTGCCGGCCAGCACGCGGCCGTGCTGGTGGTCGGTATGATTGCCGCCGATCTCGGTGCGGCCGGGGGCACTGTATAAGCCAGCCTCAGCGTGGGTGCCAAAGGTGGCTTCCAGTCCGTTCAGCACTGCCTCATAGCGGGCAGCCTGTGCGGGGGTCTGTTCCGGGGTGCAGCAGTAGAGCGAGGCAAGACGCGCAGCGTGTGCGCCGCCGGTCAGCTCTTGTTTCCAGGTGGAAATGGGCTTCATCATGAGAAATCCTCCTCTTGTGATGGTCACGGGATAAGCGGTGCTGTGCCCGCAGCAAAAAGCGGGGCACCTGTCTGGTTCTATAATAGTAAATCTGAATGCAAAAAACCATGTGTTATTGTTGCATCTCGATAAAAAGTTGCAGAGGTCACCGGGCTGCATCCGGCACAGAAACGCACGGATGAAATAAAATTCCATTGCAAAATGAAAAACGATTGGCAAAACTGCCCACAAATGGCCCGAAAGACGGCAAAACGGGCAAAATTCGTGCAAATGGAGATTTGCGTCTGCCGGAGCAACGCATAAAAAATGCGGGGCAGCCCGGAAGCTGCTCCGCACAAAAATGCAGGAGAGGAAAATGTTATAGCAGAGTGACCACCAGTGCGCACAGCGGCAGCGCCACGATGCTGAGCAGGGTGGTCAGGACCACGCTGCCGGCGGCAAAGCTCTCGTCGTGGCCAAACTGCACCGCAAATACCGAGGTGATGGCGGCCGACGGACAGCACTCCAGCAGCAGAACGACCTGTGCGGTCATGCTGCGGAAGCCCAGCAGCCCGAACACCGCCAGGCAGACGGCGGGGATCAGCAGCATGCGCACGGCGGCCAGCTTCCACACCGGCTTGCTGCGCACGATGCAGCCCAGGTCCCCGGCGGCAAGGAGCATGCCGGTGATGACCATGGAAAGGGGTGTGGTCATGTTGGCCATCAGCTCCAGCGGCTGGGCGATGAGCTGCGGCACCGGGATCTGCAGCAGGTAGATGCAAAGGCCGATCACCATGGCGTACAGCACCGGTGTGTGCAGCAGGCTGTGCAGGACCTCTTTGGGGTCGGAACTCCCGCTCACAAAGCCGTAGCCCATGGTCCACAGCAGAATGTTGAACACGGTCACATAGGCGCTGGCATAGAGCAGACCCTCGGACCCGAACAGCGCCGAGATGAGCGGAAAACCCATGTACGCCGCATTGGAAAAAATGCAGGCGAACCGGAAGATGGGGGTACGGCTGTCCTTGCGGCGGGCGGTGAGGGCCAGCGTGATGCCGGTACCGATGAGCAGGGCCAGCAGGCTCATCCCAAAGGAGGCCAGCAGGTTGTGCAAAATTTCCATACTGAACTCCATACGGTAGGAGTTCACGATCATGGCGGGCACCACCAGATAGACCAGCAGGTTGGAAAGGGTCTGCTTGCCCTCCGGTTTGAGCACGCCGGTTTTCACAGCGGCGATGCCGGTGCCCATGAGCAGAAACAACATGACGACCTGACCGGCCGTGATCTGTGCGAGTTCCATTGCGGGTTCCTCCTTCTGCGTTGCATCTAACGATAAATACAACACGGGCGTAACACAAACCCCCGCGTTCCGCAAGAGGGAACACGGGGTCTGACCGATAAAATTACAGGATCACATTTTTGATCAGCAGCGACACGCTGCCGTCGGCGTCGTGCAGGAATTCCACCTCGGATTCTTCGTTCAGCAGCTCGGTGGGGATCTTCACTTCGATGCCGTTGGCGGTGTGGATGCTGCGGCTCTCCATGCGGCGGATGCGGGCCGGGGTCACAGTCACCGGCTGCTGGGCGTAGTCCAGCACATCGCTCTTCTCCACATAGTCATCGAAGGGCACGGCGGCCAGCGGATAGTCCTCTTCCAGCTGGCGGCGCACCTGCTCCACCGACACCTGATTGTCGTTGTCGGCGGCCTGATTGGCGATCATCATGGCTACCTGTGCTTCCACATGGGGCTGGTCGGTGTAGTTTTCCTGCACGGCCTGCACGGCGGCCTCCTGAATGGCCTGCAGCTTTTTCTTTTCCGGCTGGGCGGTGGTGTACTGGAACACCACCGTGGAGAGATAAAACTCCTTGTGGCCGTCGATGTCGTACTTCTTTTCCAACAGGCGCATGGAATAGTCGGTCAGGTTGACCAGAGCGCCCTCCTCCACCTTGCCGCTCTGGGTGGGCAGGCAGGCCCGCTGCTGGATGATGGAGTTGACCGGGGCACCCTCCACCGTCTCGGTGTAGTGGGTGTAGCCGTTCTTGTAGTTCAGCTTCAGGATGCCCAGCCAGGGTTCGCCGTCGCGGGTGAAATCCACCACCGCAAGGTCTGCCCCGGGGATGGTGGTGTGGGCATGCATGTAGTCAAACAGCACCCCCGCAATGCGGCAGGACAGGTCCACAAAGTCGCCGTTGTGTTCCAGCTCGTTGCGGAAGGCGGAGTCCGGCAGTGGGCGGCACTGGCGGATCTCGTCGCTGGCCAGCAACTTTTCGATGTGGTTTTGCAGGTAGGCGGTTTTTTCGGCGGTCATTTCCATGCCGCTGCCGCTGAGCACAGGGGCGTCCAGCGTGGTGTCCAGCACATGCAGGATCGCCTGATGAATGATGATCTCCATAAGTCGGGCCTCATTTCCATTTGATGTCGTTCTTCCGGGTGTCAGTATACCACATCCGGTGTCAAAAGGCGAGAGGGCGTATTGTAAAGCCGGGCGGCGCGTGCTACAATGAAGCAAACAGAAAGGGGCGTTGACCATGGAATTTCGGGACAAACCCATGCAGAACCTTGTCCGCATTCCGGAAAAGGACATCTGCAAAAATGCACAGAAGCTGCTGCTGGACGGCGAGACCGTTGTGGGAGCCTACAAGACGGTGCGGGATCAGGTGGTTTTTACCACTCACCGCATCATCCTGGTGGATATGCAGGGCGTGACCGGCACCCGGCAGGAGATCTTCGTACTGCCTTACCGCAAGGTGCTGCACTTCGGCATCCAGACCGCCGGCTTCGGTGACCCGCTGCAGGCCTCACAGCTGACCGTATGCTTTGCGGATGAGCACGAGGCAAAGTTCGGCTTCATTGGACAGGACGACCTGTTTGCCGTGGCCAATGCCATCAGCCGCCGTATCCTGTAATTGGCCCAAAAACAGCAGGCTCCCCGCCCGGGAAACCGGACAGGGAGCCTTTTGCTGTATACGAAAAGGAGAATGGCAAAAAATCAGCTGCGGCGGGTCTTGCGCACCAGCTGCTCGTGCATGCAAACCATGAGCACCAGCAGCGCCAGCAGGTAGAAGGGGAACAGGGCCGGGGTGATGTTGTTGGCCAGCAGGCCGAACAGCGGCGGCATGGTCAGGTTGCCCACATAGGCGCTGGCCATCTGGATGCCGATGACGGCCTGTGACTTGTCTGCCCCGAAGTGGTCCGGTGTGGAGTGGATGATGCTGGGGTAGATGGGCGCGCAGCCCAGCCCCACCAGCACAAGACCGGCCAGTGCAAGGGCCTGCGGGCCGGGGATCAGCAGGGCAGCTACGCCCACGGCCAGAATGATCTGACCCATGCGGATCATCTGGGTGTCGTTGAATTTCATGGTGATGAAGCCACAGGCTGCTCGTCCGGCGGTGATGCCAAAATAGAACAGGCTGGCAAAGCTGGCGGCAGTCTCGGCAGCCACTCCGCGGCTCAGGGTCAGATAGCTGCTGGCCCACAGCCCGGCGGTGGTTTCCAGAGCACAGTAGCAGAAGAAACAGAGCATCACTTCCCGGGCACCCGGCAGGGCAAACACCTGCCGCAAGCTCAGTGCCTGCGGGGCGGTTTCTTCGGTGCCGCTCTCCGTGCGACGCTCCTTCCACAAGGGCAGGCTGACCACGAGCACCACGGTGAGCAGGACCTGGAACAGGGCAATGGCCCGGTAGCCGACCGTCCAGTGCATTCCATGGGTCAGCGCGGCACCCATGACCATGGGGCTCACCATGGTGCCGATGCCCCACATGCAGTGCAGCCAGCTCATATGGCGGCTTTTGTAGTGCAGGGCAACGTAGTTGTTCAGGGCTGCATCCACGCTGCCGGCACCCAGCCCGTAGGGGATGGCCCACAGGCAGAGCATCCAGAACTGTGTGGAGATGGAAAACCCGAACAGCGCTGCGGCGGTCATGCCCACGCTGATGGCCGTGACCCTGCCGGTGCCGAGGGTCCGGGTCAGCCGGTCGCTCTGCAGGCTGGAAAGGATGGTGCCCAGCGAGATGATCATGGAAAGGATGCCCGCGCAGGACACCGGGACCCCCAGCTCCGGGTACATGGTGGGCCAGGCCGACCCCAGCAGGGAATCCGGCAGGCCCAGACTGATAAAAGCAATGTAAATGATGGGCAAAAGAAGCGAGACCATAGGCTTGAGTTCCTCCCACAAGCATGCTATACTTGCAATGCCTCTTGTGCGTTGCTGTTATCATAGTATCACACAATGTCACAGGGCGTTAGAAGAAAAACGGTCGTTTTTTATGACAAAACCGGCGCAGAGGGCCCGGCAATGTTGAAAACCCGGAAAGGAACCCGTAGATGGCTTTGGCATTGAATTGCGGCATCCCATCCACACCGCAGGGGCGGGAGCTGGTGCAGCACGGCAGCGCACTGTTCCCGATTGCGTGCTACGAAGAACGGCTTACCTGCTATTCGGTGCCGTGGCACTGGCATGAGGATTTTGAGTATATCCTCGCCTACGAGGGCACCGTGACCGTGGGCGTGGACAAAAAGCGCATCTGTCTGGCGGAAGGCGAGGGCGTGTTCATCAACTCCGGCGTGCTCCATGCGGTGGAATTTGCGGCAGAAGGTCCCTCAGCGCTACGCAGCGGGGTGTTCCACCCACGGCTCGTGGGCGGGATGGACACCATCTACTGGCAAAAGCTCATCCGGCCGCTGCTGCAGCCCGGTGTACCGTCCTATTTTCTGCTGAGCAAGGGGGAGCCCTGGCAGGCGGAAGTCTTGGCCCGGCTGTGGGAGGCCTGGCATGCCGTGGACGAAGAACCGGACGACTACGAGAACCGGGTTCGGTATCTGCTTTCGGCGGCGCTGCACACCCTCGCGGCCCACTGCCCGGTGGGCGAGTGCCGCAGCTCCCGGCAGGAGCAGGTGGCGGCCCAGCGCATGAAACAGATGCTGCGTTTTGTGGAGGAACACTATGCCGAGGAACTGACCGTGGAACGCATTGCGGACAGTGTGGCCCTGAGCGAAAGCGCTTGCCTGCGCAGTTTCCGGCAGCTGCTGGGTACCACGCCCATCCAGTATGTGAAACAGTACCGCATTGAAAAAGCCGCCGGGCTGCTGCTGACCACCCGCCTGCGCACCGGCGAGATCGGGGCCGAGTGCGGATTTACCGACCTGAGCTATTTTACAAAGACCTTCCGCGAGATCAAGCACTGCACGCCCCGGGAGTACCGGCAGCGGTTTGCGGTGCAGGGCTGACCGACGCCCACCCGCCGGGTCATTCTCGGAAAAACTTCCGGCCCGGCTGTCAACCCTATTTGACGCATCAGACGCATTATACCATCAACAAAAAGGAGGATCGCAGAACCATGCAGCGCAGTCTTACCAAAGGCCCCATTACAAAGGGCATCCTGCTGTTTGCTTTGCCGCTGATGTTCGGCAACCTGCTGCAGCAGATGTACAACATCGCCGACACCTGGGTGGTGGGGCGCTTCCTCGGCGCGGATGCGCTGGCGGCGGTGGGCTCGTCCTACACCCTCATGACCTTTCTCACCTCCATCCTGATGGGCCTGTGTATGGGCAGCGGCGCGGCCGTCTCCATGCAGTACGGAAGCGGGGAAGAGGCCCGCATGCGGCAGAGCGTGTTCCAGTCCTTCGTGCTCATCGCGGGCATGGCGGTGGCGCTCAATGTGCTGGTGTACCTGGGGCTGGATGGCATCCTGTGGGTACTGCGTGTGCCGGAAGAGCTCATCCTCCTGATGAAGGAATATCTCCGCATCATTTTTCTGGGTATCACGGCCACCTTTTTGTATAACTACTTTGCAAACCTCCTGCGGGCCATCGGCAACTCCGTGGTCCCGCTGCTGTTCTTGGCTGTGTCGGCAGTGCTCAATGTGATCCTGGACCTGGTGTGCGTGCTGGTGTGGCACTGGGGCGTGCGGGGGGCCGCGGCAGCCACCACCTTCTCGCAGTTCGTGTCCGGCATCGGCATCGGACTGTACACCCTGAAAAAGTTCCCGCAGCTCTGCCCGAAAAAAGAGGACTGCCGGTGGGACAAACAGAACCTTGCCGCCATCCTGAACCTTTCGGTGATGACCAGCGTGCAGCAGTCCATCATGAATTTCGGCATCCTCATGGTACAGGGGCTGGTCAACAGCTTCGGCACCGTGATCATGGCGGCGTTTGCAGCGGCAGTCAAGATCGACTCCTTTGCCTACATGCCGGTGCAGGACTTCGGCAATGCCTTTTCCACCTATGTGGCGCAGAACTACGGCGCGGGCCAGACCGACCGCATCCGCAAGGGCATCCGCAGTGCAGGGGGGTGCAGTGCGGCGTTCTGCATCGTCATCAGTGTGCTGGTGTGCGCCTTTGCAGCGCCGCTCATGGGCATTTTCATTGACCCGGCGGAAACCGCCATCCTTGCTGCCGGTGTGCACTATCTGCACATTGAGGGCGCGTGCTATCTCGGCATCGGCATTCTGTTCCTGCTCTACGGCTACTACCGGGCCGTCAATCAGCCTCAGATGTCGGTGGTGCTCACGATCGCATCTCTCGGCACCCGTGTGGCGCTGGCCTATCTGCTGTCGGCGACCCCGCTGGGCGTCACCGGCATCTGGCTCAGTGTGCCCATCGGCTGGGCATTGGCCGATGCCATCGGCATTGGGTACTACCTCAAAAAGCACCGGGCAAAGTACGCGGTGCAGGCCTGAGACAAACCAAAAGCGGATGCATCCCTTGACGGGAAGCATCCGCTTTTTTATAGAGCGTCAAATTTTCAGTGCATCAATGGCCTGCTGCAGGTGCTGGTAAAACTGCCCCAGATGCCAGCCGTCCACAAAACGGTGGTTCACTTCCAGGCACATGCCCAGCGTCTCACGGCCATCTGCCGGGACATATTTGCCCCAGGTGATGCGGGGAATGTTGTCATCCTTATCAAAGTCCCGCTCGTTGGTGCAGCCGGTCAGGTCGAACCACGGTGTACAGGAAAAATAGATCAGATCGTCCAACTCTCCGCTCTGGTCCAGAAAGGTCTGCTGGGCTTCGCTTTTGGCACGGGTGGTGCGGCAGAAGCTGTCCAGATCGCCCTCCTTCGGCAGCGTGACGATGTGGAACTGCTGGCTGCCGGGCTTCAGGTCGGTGAAGCTGGGCACGCGCTCGTCCAGCAGCCAGACCTCCCCGCTGCGGATGGTATAGCGGAAGTTCTCCACGGCGTTGACCGCATCGGTCACCAGATACCCCAGCGCATAGTAAAAGGAAACGCCATGGGCCCTTGCGTAAGCATGGAGATTGGTCACATCCACTCGGAAGGTGACGCTGTAAAACGGCTGGGACACCGCCGAGAAAAACCGGAACAGTTCCGCCCGTGGCCAGACGGCAAGGTCAATTTTCTGCATGAGAGGTCACTCCATATCGTACAGCTTCATGATTTCCGGGCTGCGGTATTCGTGCTTTTCGTAATAGCCGATCAGGGTGCCGTCGGCGTCCCGCAGGGCGACCATGTAGACGTCCTTGTTCTGTTTGACGTTGTGGTAGGTGTAAACAAGGTTATGATTTTTGTCGGCGGCAAACCAGTCGATGACCCGCTGGATGGTCTGGCGGGACTGCGGATTGTGGCAGGTCAGTACGCTTTTGCCCAGCAGGGCAGCACCGCCATGCTTTGCATAGCTGGCAATGGCGGCGGGGTTCATATAGAGGATGGTGTGTTCCAGGTCGCAGATCACGACCGCTGCACGGTCCTGATCCACGAGACTTTTGAAATAGGCATTCAGCTCCATGATTCATTCTCCTTTGGCAGGGTCCGGTTTGGTTTTGTCCAGTGCGTCAAACTGCTTTACGATCTGCGGGTCCTTCAGTTTGATGACCTTGCCGGAAAGATCGTGCAGGGTGTTTTCCTCCGGAATTTCCCGGAAGGTGATGCGCACGGCGCACAGGGCCTGCGTTTTTGTGCCGGTGCGCTCGTTCATTTTGCGGTTGCCGTATTTGATGTCGCCCAGCACGGGTTTGCCCAGATAGGCCAGATGGGCACGGATCTGGTGGGTGCGGCCGGTGACCAGGCCGATCTTGCACAGTGCAAAGGGCCCGGCTGTGCGCAGCACATCCACATCCGTGATGATCTGTTTGCGGTGTTCGTCCTGCGCCTGATGGGCGTGGATGCTCACCTTGTTGTTCTTTTCGTCGTGCTCCCACCATGCGGTGAAACGCCCGCTCTGGGGGATGCCCACCGTGATGGTATAGTACTCCTTCTTGAGCAGGTCGGTGCGGATGATCTCGTTCATGTCCCGCAGGGCGGCGTAGCTCTTGGCGGCAATCACCAACCCCTCGGTGCCGCGGTCCAGCCGGTTGCAAATACCGGGCTTGAAGCGGTTTTCGCCGTGGGGGTCGTATTCACCTTTTTCGGCCAGATACTGGGTAAAGGCATCCACAAGGTTCGCGTCACCAGTGCGGTCGCTGTGGCACAGCAGGTGGGTGGGCTTGTACAGCACGGCAATGTTGTCGTCCTCATAGATCACGGTGACTTTGGGCTGCTTCGGCTGCTTTTTGGGCGCAGCCTTCGGCTCGGGTTTTGCGCCCTCCGGCGGGAAAAACTCATCGTTGATGTACAGCTCGATCAGGTCCCCGGCCTGCAGACGGTACTCCGGCGCGGCCTTTTTGCCGTTCACCTTCACCCGCTTGTTGCGGAAACTCTTGTACAAAAGGCTGGTGGGAAAATCGCGGGTCACGCTCTGCACAAAGCGCGACAGGCGCACGCCGTCGTCGTTGGCGGTGGCGGTATATTGTTTCATGCAATACTCCTTGCTTCTCAGAAAAAATAACTGATACTATACTAATACACAAAACCAGCCAAGTCAACGCATCCCGCCCTGAATATTTTGCCCGGGGGCTTGAGTTCCGTGCCGGAAATGGGTACTATAAAGAAAGAACGCTGAAAAGGAGAACCGCCATGGCAGAATACAAACGGCATCAGGGGCACCGCCAGCGCATGCGGGAGCGGGTGCAGAACTACGGGCTGGACAGTCTGGCCGACCATGAAGTGCTGGAATATATCCTGTATACGACCAATGCTCAGAGGGATACCAACGAGATCGCGTATAACCTGCTGGAGCGGTTCGGGGACTTTGCCTCCGTGCTGGAGGCCAGTGAGGAAGAACTATGCACCGTGGAGGGCATCGGCCCCACCTCGGCAAGACTGTTGCACATGCTGCCGCAGGTCAGCCGGTATTACGGGCGCTGCCGCACCGACGGAAAGCGCTGCTTCAACACCACGGAACAGCTGGGCAGCTACCTGATGGCCAAGTTTGCCTGGTCTGACTACGAGCGCGCCATGCTGGTCTCGCTGAGCACCCGCCGCCACATCAAAGCAGCGGTCTGGCTGCGGGAGGGCACCTCCGACCGGGTGAGCCTGGACGTGAAGGATGTGGTGGCCACTGCCATCAAGGGCGGCACCGACGCTGTAGTGCTCTGTCACAATCACCCCAACGGAGTGGCTCTGCCCTCCATGGAGGATATGGAGGCCACTGGCAGCATTGCCCGGGCGCTGGGGCTGGTGAACATCCATCTGCTGGACCACTTTATCCTGACCGACACGGAGTGCTTTTCCATGCGGGATGCCGGGCGGCTGCCCATCTACGACTTCAAGACCGGCACACTTTTCTGGCCCTGAGTGCAGAATACCTGTTTACATTATAAAACTACTGTGCTATAATCACATTAAAAGATACAACCAATTGTGGTTCTTCGCCCGGCGGAGAGCCGGAGAGGAGAGCTGCAGTGGCAGACGAAAAATTTGAACTGGTGTCCTCGTATCAGCCCACCGGCGACCAGCCCCAGGCCATTGAAACGCTGGTGGAGGGGGTGCAGCGGGGTGACCGCTGCCAGACCCTGCTGGGCGTTACCGGCAGCGGCAAGACTTTTACCATGGCCAACGTCATCGCCCGGTGCAACCGGCCCACGCTGGTGCTGGCCCACAACAAAACGCTGGCAGCCCAGCTGTGCACCGAGTTCCGCTCGTTTTTCCCCAACAATGCGGTGGAGTATTTTGTCAGCTACTACGACTACTACCAGCCGGAAGCCTACATCCCCAGCACCGATACCTATATTGAAAAGGACAGCGCCATCAACGACGAGATCGACCGTCTGCGCCACTCGGCTACGGCGGCGCTTTCGGAACGGCGGGATGTGATCATCGTGGCGTCGGTGTCCTGCATCTACTCACTGGGCGACCCCATTGACTACCGCAGCATGGTCATCAGTCTGCGGCCCGGCATGCAGATGGAGCGGGATGAGCTGTGCCAGAAGCTGGTTACCCTGCAATACGAGCGCAACGACGTAAATTTTGTCCGCAACAAGTTCCGCGTCCACGGAGATACGGTGGACATTTATCTGGCCTATATGAGTGAGCTGGCCATCCGGGTGGAGTTCTTCGGGGACGAGATCGACCGCATCACCGAGTTCAACCCCCTCACCGGCACCAAGCAGAACGTGGTCAAGCATGTGGCCATCTTCCCGGCCAGCCACTACATTGTCAGCGCCGAGAAAAAGGCCGCCGCGCTGGAAAAGATCCGCGCCGAGTGCGACGCGCAGGTGAAGCAGTTCACCGCAGAGGGCAAGCTCATCGAGGCCCAGCGCATTGCCCAGCGCACCAATTACGACATTGAGATGCTCAACGAGGTGGGCATGTGCAAGGGCATCGAAAACTACTCGGCGGTGCTGTCGGGCCGTGCGCCGGGCAGCATGCCCACGACCCTGCTGGATTATTTCCCGGAGGATTTTCTGCTTTTTGTGGATGAGAGCCATGTGACCCTGCCGCAGGTGCGTGCTATGTACGGCGGCGACTATGCCCGCAAAAAGACACTGGTGGAATATGGCTTCCGTCTGCCGTCGGCTTTTGACAACCGCCCCCTCAAGTTTGAGGAGGTGGAAAGCAAACTGAACCAGATGGTGTTCGTCTCGGCCACGCCGGGCGAGTACGAGCGCCGGAACAGCACCCGGATCGCGCAGCAGGTCATCCGGCCCACCGGCCTGCTGGACCCGCTGATCTCGGTGCGGCCTGTGGAGGGGCAGGTGACTGACCTGCTGGGCGAGATCAACGCCCGCACGGCGAAGAACGAGCGTGTTCTTGTGACCACCCTGACCAAAAAGATGGCCGAGGATCTCACCGATTACCTCACCGAGCAGGGAATTAAGGTCAAGTATATGCACCATGAGGTGGATACCTTCGAGCGCATGGAGATCATCAAGGATCTGCGTCTGGGCAGCATCGACGTGGTGGTGGGCATCAACCTGCTGCGCGAAGGTCTGGACCTGCCGGAGGTGAGCCTTGTGGCCATTCTGGATGCCGACAAGGAGGGCTTTCTGCGCAGCGAGACCAGCCTGATCCAGACCATCGGCCGCGCCGCCCGCAACGCGGAGGGAATGGTCATCATGTACGCCGATGTGGTGACCGACAGCATGGAGCGTGCCATCACCGAGACCGAGCGCCGCCGCGCCATCCAGATGGCCTATAACGAGGAACACGGCATCGTGCCCAAAACCATCGTCAAAGCTA
>OGJX01001686.1_pt1 | contig 12059 bp, 14 predicted proteins | sample 1572381 | NCBI WGS metagenome assembly OGJX01 (sample SAMEA2582085, study PRJEB24529) | metagenome | biome: Human gut stool | place: China | collected 2011
TGAAAGGCATTGAAGGCTATCTTGTCGGTACTGTCTATAACCATAAGACAACTACCTCTGCCTTGGTGGCAACCATTGTAGGTGGCATTATCATCGTAGCGGGCTACTTTATCGCCGAATACTTTGTATTCGATCCAGGCGTAGCCATTGCTGGTATTGTAACTAATACTATTCAAGCCGTTATGAGCGTTATTATTAGCATGATTCTCTATGCAATCTTGCGTAAACGATTGGGATAGGATTACTGATTCACAATTCATATACAAATTATGATAAAATTTGTATATGAGGAGGTGCTTTTATGGGGTTATTACGTGAAAGTATCCGACCATCGTCGGATTTAAGAAATAAATATAATGAAATCTCTACAGTTTTGAAAACAAGGGATGAAGCTTGTATTATGACGGTGAATGGCCGTGGTGATACGGTATGTATGGGATATGAAACCTATAATAAATTGAAAGCACAGATAGAATTATTAGAGGCTATTGCATTGGCTGAGGAAGACGAACGAAAAGGTAGAATGGGGCCTATTGAGGATACTTTTATCAGCATAGAACAGTTGTTAGCTGAGGCCGAATAGTTATGGAAGACGCTGCTTATCGTATCATTATTATGGCACAGGCTGATCAGGCATTGCATCATATTGTTTTGCATGTAAAGCAATCTTTTTCCAATGAAATTGCCAAGGATGTTTATCAAGAGATTAAAGATAGAATTCTTTTATTAGCGGATAATCCTTATATGGGCGTGATTCCAAGACATACTGTTTTACGTAATAAAAACTATCGTATGTTGATTATTAATAAAAATATTATTTTATATCGTGTCTTTGATGATGAAAAAGAAGTGCGCATATATAATATATTTAGTCAACGACAAGATTATTTACAACTTTTGCAAGGATTGTAGATGTTTAGTTGATTTGGTATAGATGAATAAAGGGAGACTCCGTTCTGAGTCTCCCTTTTGTAGTTATTTCCTTTGGCGTATTGATAGTGCTGATTTGTCGTAATAACGACAAATAGCCCTTCGTTACCAACTGGTAGCTGAAAACGAAAGGCCATTTCTACATGTTTTATAATGTTTTGGGATGAGCCTGACGGAACCACTCGTCGACTATCTCTTTATTACATTATAAAGAGGTTAATCTATATAGTCAATTCGAATAAGAGAGGTAAATTGACAGTCTTTAGAATTCAGCTTATACTATAAGTACAAAAGAGCCAGTTAACGTGTTCTAGGCGTTAGGCTCATCAAAGAATTGTGAATTTGATAAACCTAACGTGTCTAAGTATTGCAGTACTTAGTCTTAAACGTTAGGTTTATCTTATTTTGTAACTATTTACTAGTTACTTTTTAAGAATTAACACTACGAGGGTAGCGAATAAAATCATTAATGATAATGCTTCGTATACAGTCATAATGTCACCTCCCTCGAAAAGACGGAGATGAACCTAACTCACGTTAATGGCTCTTTCGTTATTAGTATATAGCGGATTTTGAATATTGAAAAATACGAATTAATTTCGTACAACTTTTACACAAATATAAGGGAGACTTTATCAAAAGTCTCCCTTTGTTAGAAATAAATAGATTAATATTTATTAATAGATTTTTATTGCTGCCTTTCCTTAATTACAGTATGTTTCGTTCTTCAAAGACCGCTTTCACCGTAAATAGTGCATTCAGAACGCGTGGAAATCCCGCATAGGGGATGCAATGTGTGCAGACCTCTACGATTTGTTCTGGTGCGATACCGACATTGAGTGCCGCGTTGGTATGTACTTTCAGCTGAGCCTCGCAACCGCCCAGCGTTAAAAGGGACGCGAGTGTAATCAGTTCTCGTTCCTTGAAATCCAGATTGGGGCGTGTGTAGATGTCGCCGAATATCTCGACCAATAAATCGGCTATGGCCGGTGAAATTTCTTGAATTGTGTTATACACCTCCTCGCCGTGCATCCCGTCAATTTGTTTCAATGTGTTCATACCGATGTTAAAACGTGTTTCTTTCATAATTATTACCTCCGTCTAGACGTATGATATATGCTCGAGTATACTTGAGGTCAAGGTGGTGAAAGTATGAAAATCGGTGAATTTTCAAAATTGGTAGGGCTGTCTATTTCTACATTGCGATATTATGAGGATCAAGGGTTCCTTCACATCGAGCGACAGAACGGCATTCGCAATTACCATGCGGAGGATGTGGGCTTTGTGCAGTTTATTAAACGCTTGAAAGATATGGGAATGCCGCTTGCGAATATCAAGAAATATGCGGATTTGCGGTATGCCGGAGCTCATACGGTCCATGAAAGAATGGCACTGTTGCAAGAACACTATCGATTTATTGATGCCGAAATCAAACGATTGGAAGGCTATAAGAACAATCTTGAAGATAAGTTAGAGTTGTATGAAACTTTAATAAAGAAAAATGAGATTGATTAGGTTTCTATTGTAGATATATATTATATAGCCTTTATATAGCTCTTATATCAATATGGTGCCAATGGTTATCATATCAATATAGAGCTCGGTTTCTAAGGTATGGTATAATACTTTCATTATGTAGTGAGAAAAGGAGATCTAAATGGCAAATTTACCTAACTGCCCTAAGTGTGGCGACGAGTACACATACGAAGACGGTCATATGTTTATCTGCCCTATGTGTGGCAATGAATGGACAGCGGCTGACGCGCAAGCTGCAGCTGAAGCAGGTATCATTCGCGATGCTAACGGCAACGAGTTAGCTGATGGCGATACAGTTGTTGTTGTAAAAGACCTCAAAGTAAAAGGCGCTGGCGTATTGAAACAAGGTACGCGCGTAAAAAATATTCGCCTCATCACTGGTGCCAGCGATGGCCACGATATCGATTGCAAAATCGATGGTTTCGGTGCGATGGCATTGAAATCTGAAATGGTTAAAAAAATCTAATATAAGGAATCCCTACCGATATATTCGGTAGGGATTTTTTCATATCATAAATGGTATAATCAACGTATACTGCGTGTAGCGTGAGAGTATTTAGTCGAGAGGAAACTATGTTAAAACGTGTTGTGTTACTAGACGTATTGGCGTCTATGATGGGGACGGTTAGTTCTTTGGCGGCTGATTTAAAGCCTACAGATGAGCCTAAGAAAAAATAAAGGAGCACTTATGGAATCTACAAAAGATTTAGAGAAATACACTTACGACCTACTGGCGGAGCGTGGCGTTACGGTAGAGGATATTGCAGAGCTCGTTTTATACGTTCAAAAACCGTATATGCCTAATTTAAAGATTGAAGAGTGCCGTGATCATGTGGCATCCGTGCTTTCAAAACGAGAGGTACACAATGCGATAATTACGGGCATTGAGCTCGACAAGTTAACGGAACAAAATAAACTGTCTCAGCCTTTGCAACGCATCTTGGCTAATGATGAAAGCCTCTATGGCATCGATGAAATTCTAGCCTTTTCCATCGTTAATCTGTATGGTTCTATTGGCTTTACGAACTATGGCTATTTAGACAAGGTAAAGCCGGGTATTATCAAAAAACTAGATAGTGAAGAGGGCGGTCACTGTAATACATTCCTCGATGATCTTGTAGGTGCCGTGGCAGCCGCTGCAGCAGGAAAGCTAGCTCATAATGAGCCACACCGCGTACGTCATGCGTTAGCTGAGGAAAAAGAATAAATGACTGCTATTGATGTTATCTAGAATTAATAGTATAACTAGTAGTGTAGTGAATAATTAATGTATTCTTTGTAGACTATATACAGGAGGAACTATGCAAAAGGTTCTAGTTGTTATTGATATGCAAAAAGACTTCGTAGATGGTGCCCTTGGTTCAACGCAAGCGCAGTTGATTGTAGATAATGTGCGCAAAAAAATTGAAAGCTTTGACGGGCCTATTATTTTCACCCGCGACACGCATGGTATAGATTATCTTGAGCGCCAAGAGGGGAAAATGTTACCGGTGCCGCACTGTGTAAAAAACACAGAGGGCTGGCATATTGTGAAAGGCTTGATCGAAGCTGCAGAAGGTCGCCCTGTCATGAGCCCTGTATCCTTTATCGATAAGCCAAACTTTGGATCCTTTGAATTATTATCCCGTTTGGAAGGCATGAACTCGGTAAATCCTATTGAGTCTATTACGCTCGTTGGCCTCTGTACAGATATTTGCGTTGTTTCTAATGCTATTATACTGAAAGCAGGCTTGCCAGAAGTCCCTGTTTACGTAGATTCTAGCTGCTGTGCTGGCGTTACGGAAGAATCCCATCAAGCAGCATTAACAACAATGAAAATGTGCCAATGTATCGTTGAATAATTATCTTGTTATCACTATAGTAGATTGAATTACATCGGTGTATAGTGATTAACATATACTATTGATGCATAGTAAACATATAGCATTGAGTATTAGAATTTTATATTGGTAAACGAACCCAAAGGCTATAGGTTATCCTATAGCCTTTTTCTATGGGTATTTACATTGGCGATTTTCTATATAATGTGTACAATAAATAAAGAATGATAATTCATATCAATAATAAATAAAAGATGCAGGTGCATCGAAACGCTTTCACTAGAACGATACATACTGATACATATCGTTCCATGCCCTAAATTTAAGGAGGACTATTATGAAACCTTTCGAACTCGCACCATTACCGTATGCTTATGATTATCTTGAGCCTGTTATCGATGCAGAAACAATGAAATTACATCATGACAAGCATCATCAAGCGTATGTTAATAATTTGAATGCTGCTATCGCGAAATATCCTGATCTAGCCTATGGCTGCGTAGACTGCATCCTTGGCGATATCGCTAATGTGCCAGAGGACATCCGCCAAGCTGTTATCAACAATGGTGGCGGTCATAAGAACCACACCATATTCTGGGAAATCATGACAAAACCAGATACGTCTAAATTGGAAGGCCCTTTGAAAGAGGCTATCGACGCTGAACTTGGTGGCTATGATGCCTTTGTTGAAAGCTTCTCCGCTGCGGCAGCTACACGTTTTGGCTCCGGTTGGGCTTGGCTAGTAGTTAATAAGGACGGCAAACTAGAAGTAACATCTACTGCGAACCAAGATAACCCTCTTTTGGAAGGTAAAACTGCTATTCTTTGCTTAGACGTTTGGGAACATGCATACTACTTGCACTACCAAAACCGTCGCCCAGACTATATCAAGGAATTCTTCCGCGTAATCAATTGGGAGAAAGTGTCTGAAAACTACGAAAAAGCATTGAAGCCGCATCATCAATAAGATAGCTTTAAATCCTCTTAAAACTAGATATATTTTAATAGATAACGGATAGTTCATATATTCTCCTCCATACTTGACTGGGGGTATATTATCTATCCGTTATTTTTATATAAAAATGTTGATATTTTTAGAAAGAACTTTCAAAAGTATAGCCATGGATACAGATTTTATAATCGATATCGTTTATCATAGGGTCATAGGTTATGTTAGATAAACCTTTCACAGTATATATTGCCTTGTATACACAGTGGTACGTATAGAGGGCTACTCACATAAGTAATAAACAATATTTTTGACACGAGGGGATCAAAATGGAAAAGAAATTAGATTTATCCAAATCTGTATATGATTTGGTAACAGAATATCCTGAAGTAATAGATATTATGAAGGGTTTAGGGTTCAGCGAAATCACTAATAAGGTGATGTTGAACTCTGTTGGTAAAATCATGACCATCCCGAAAGGGGCTAAAATGAAGGGCGTATCCATGATCGATATCGTGAGCGCATTCATGAAAGCTGGTTTTACCTTGGAAGGTGAAATGCCAAATCTACACGGTGATGAAGCAGCAGCTGCTAAGGATACTCCTGTAGAGACTGCTGCTACGCAAGTAGAGGAGCCTAAAGCTAGCCAAAATACAGAAACTAATGAAGACGATACTGTTACAGATAGCGAACGTGTAGAACAATTGAAAGGTTTCTTGAAACGGTTAGGTACTGGTGAAGAGCTTGGTGCTGTTCGTGAAGACTTTGCGAGCCAATTCAAACATGTTGAGGCTAGTGAAATCATGAAAGCTGAACAAGGTCTTATGCGTGAAGGTACACCTCTAGAAGAGGTACAACAATTATGTGACCTTCACTCTGCGTTGTTCCATGGTTCCACCATTCATGAACAAATGGATGCAGAACATGCTAAAGTAGAAGCGGTTCTAGAAGCTCAAGAAAAGAGCAAGAGCGTTGTGGGGTTGGTAGAAACTGCAGGTCATCCGTTAAACCGATTAACAGAAGAAAATAAAGCGCTCGATGAGTTGATTGAGGCTATTCGTCCAAAAGTAGCAGACAAAACTGCCACTTATGATGATGTGAATACAGTGCGTCAACTATCTGTTCACTATGCCAAAAAAGGCGATTTATTATATCCAAAATTGAAAGTGGATTATGCAATCGGTGGTCCATCCATGGTTATGTGGACTGTTGATGGCGATATTCGCGACCAATTAGGTGATTTAGCAAAATCTAGCCAAAGTGTAGATGATTGGTATAGACGTTTTGATGAGCTTCTTACACGTGCTCAAGAAATGATCTATAAAGAACAAAATATCTTGTTCCCAATCTGTGCAGAAAACTTCAGCAAAGAAGATTGGTATCAAATTTACAAAGATACAGCGCAGTATGAAGACATCTTTGGTGTAACACGCATTGCTTGGCCAGAAGCTGATGCCGCATTAGCTGCGCAAACTACAAAACCAAGTGATGATAATAATGCTATCGGTTTAATTGGTGGTACTTTAACTGTAGACCAACTAGATGCTATGCTCAATACAATGCCAATGGAGGTAACCTTCGTTGACCATGAAGATATTAACCGTTACTTCAACGATGGTGAAAAGGTATTCAAACGTCCTACTACAGCAATTGGCCGCGACGTGTATTCCTGTCATCCGCCAAAGGTAGAACCAATTGTACGCGGTATCATTGATTCTTTCCGTAAAGGTGACCGCGATAATGTGGCAGTATGGCTTGAAAAACAAGGCCGTCCATTCTATGTAAACTACATGGCTGTACGCGACCAAAATAATAACTATATTGGTACATTAGAACTCGTACAAGACATGCAATTTGCAAAGGAACATTTTGAAAGAATTAAATAAAATCCTATGTAACGCCAATCGTGCAATACGGTGAAATTAGAATACAAACATGTGTGAACTGTACTATCCACATGTAGTATAAACTTATAATACAAAGAGGCTGCTCTAACATTGAATGATGCTAGAGCAGCCTCTTTTATTTGTACGAAATGAATTCTCTAATATGATTAATGTATTTCCTGAATTAATGTATTTTTGATAAGAGGTACCCATTAAGGGTGTACGTACTTGATAATATTATGGGTAGCAGTCTTAATATTTTCAAGGCTAGTGGCCAAGTTTAGGCGTACAAAGGTGGCGTAGTTTTTACCGCCAAACCATTCGCCAAAGCTTGGTGCGATGCGGCATTTATTTTCGAATAAGTTGTGCATATCTTCAGCCTTAACATAGGCACCAAAATCAATCCATGCTAAATAGGTGCCGTCCATAGGGCTGATGCGGATTTGTGGTAATGCCGTACAAAGCTCTCGGCACAGATATTCATAATTTTCACGTATAACAGCCAGTACATCTGTGAGCCATGCCTCCGACTCTGGATGTGTGTAGGCTACAGTGATGGCCGTTTCAGCAATAACATCGGAGTCCGTATGGTATACATGGGCTTTATAGAAGTTGAATTGGTCTCTCAGCTTTTCGTTTGGAATGATAACCTCTGCATGATGCAAACTAGCCATATTAAACGATTTGGACAGGGAAGACATAGCAATAATATTATCCGCATAGGCGCCGCTAGCTACTGTTAGAGCCGATGTAAATGGTGTTGAACCTGTGATGAGATCCTGATGGATTTCGTCGCTGATGATGAGCACATTATGCTGCTTACAGATATTGAATAATCGATCCATTTCTGTTTCAGTCCATACGTGACCTACAGGATTATGAGGATTGCAGAGAATGAACAGTTTAACATCGTGCTTGGTAATCGCCGTTTCAAAGGCCTCGTAATCTACGGTGTAGCGATTATCGTCACTGCGTTTCATAGGAATAGCGATGATCTGGCGCTGTGCATCGCTGGCGCTCGTATCAAAGGCGCCGTACACAGGACTTAGAACGGCAATGGCATCATTTGGTTTTGTGAAAGCCCCAATACACCACATAATGCCTGTAATGACATTCGGAGCGCTGGTGAGCCAGTCTTTAGAAAGTATACAGTTGTGGCGCCGCTTATACCAATCTATGACTGCTTCAAGATACTTGGGATTTGTCATGGTATAGCCTAAAGGTTGGGCTTTTACATAGGTACAAATAGCCTCTTGTATGCACTGAGGTGGCATAAAATCCATATCTGCTACCCATAGAGGCAATAGATCTGTGCGATTGAATTTCAAATGCTGACCGTCCCATTTGCGAGAATGGGAACCGCGGCGATCTATATAGTATGTTTCAGTAAAGTCTATTGTGTTCATAGTGAACCTCTATACGTGTATGTTAATGTGGTGGGAATTAATTACTTTATCTATTATCAGTATACATACATAGATGTATATGTAAATATACACTTAGAAAATGGTGTTACTGCATCCTTCTTTTCTATGCAATCCTTGCATGAATAGGGGCTATATTGGTATACAAAAGGTGCTATATTTGCTTGACTGTTGGGACTTTCACAATTTAGAATATACTATAGAATAGTGTGTGTCTGACCAGTGACCACACGTCTATCGAATGGTTACAAAAGATAAATCTTAGCAGCATGTGGCGGCATCCCTATGTGAGAGGGCTCATCGGATTGCTCAGGTACATGCAACGCTGTATAAGTATAGTACTGGATCCTTGTTAGGAGGCATGTGCCATGAGTAACGAATTAAAACCACTACATTTTGATGCGGATTATACAATGGAGGAAGCGCTCGCTGAGGCGAAACGTTGTCTGAATTGTCCAAAACCATTGTGCCGTATGGGTTGCCCTATTGAAAACGAAATCCCTCGTTTTATCCAAGCTATTGCGCACGGTAACTTCGGTTTAGCCAACGATATCTTGGCAGAACGTACAAACTTGCCATCCATTTGTGGCCGCGTATGTCCACGTGAAAACCAATGCGAAGGTAACTGTATCATGAATAAGGCGAAAAAACCGCCTATTAACATTGGTAAATTGGAACGCTTTGCTGCTGATTTTGAAAGCATCAATGAACTTCGCAAACCTAAGAAAATCAAACAAGATCTTGGTAAGGTTGCCGTTGTAGGTTCCGGTCCTGCAGGCTTGTCCGTAGCCGGCGATATCGCTAAACTTGGCTATGATGTAACTGTATTTGAAGGTCAATCTGAACCAGGTGGTGTACTTTTATTCGGTATTCCTGAATTCCGTTTGTCTAAATCCGTTGTACGTCGTGAAATCGCACGTCTTGAAGGTTTAGGGGTTAAATTCGTATGTAATACATTTATCGGTCAAGATAAAACATTGGATGAACTCTTCGCTGAAGGCTTTGATACCATCTTTATCGGTACTGGTACTCATATTCCTCAAGAAGTACGTATGGAAAATGATGAAGTACACGGTGTATTCCAAGCGATGTACTTGTTGACTAATGTACAATTAGTAGAAAATGGCGAGCTTGACAAGGATCAAATTCCTGTTAAAAAAGGCGACCGTGTTATCATCATTGGCGGCGGTAACGTAGCGATGGATGCGGCTCGTACATGCGTACGTTTAGGCTGTGAATCCGTAACTGTAGCATATCGTCGTAGCCAAGAACAAATGCCAGCACTATTGTCTGAATACGAAGAAGCACGTGCTGAAGGCGTTCAATTCCAATGGTTCGCTTCTCCAGTAGGCGTAGAAGGCAAAGATAAAGTAGAAGGCTTCAAATACGAAGTGATGGCTCTTAACGAAGATGGTGCTGGTATCCACGGTACTGGTAATTTCCAAGTTATGCCTGTAGATAAAATCATTATCGCTGCTGGTCACAAACCAAATGCACGTCTTATCGGCGAAGGTAATAACCTAAAAGTAGACGAAAAAGGCTACATCATTACATCTCAAGATCCATATGGTATGACAAATCGTCAAGGCGTATTCGCTGGTGGCGACGTTGTACATAAGCCTGCTACTGTAGTATTGGCAATGCGCGAAGCTAAAAGAGCTGTTGATGGCATGGTTAAATACATGGAAATCAAAAAAGCTCAAGAAAGTGCTAATCAATAATCTTATAGAGACAATCAAAGAGGACTATACTTAGTATAGTCCCCTTTTTACTATATGCATTTGATTATTATATTGTTTTAATAGTGTTTTATTATTGGTTTCAGTTTACGGTCAAAGTAGAGGGTCATATATATGTACCTATTATGATGTAGGCTAATCCAGTGTAATATTAGAATTCAAATTTGTGTTTCCTGTATAGATAATGTATAGAAATTACGATAAATGCTTATAAAACCTGAGGTTATTGAGTGTAATACCTGTATTTTTAGTCTTAATTACCTCTAGATATACTAAAATTCCACGTATTGATGAAATCGCACATAATTTAATAGTCGTAGAAAAAAGCCTTAATAGAACTAATGTGAATATTAGTTTTTATTAAGGCTTTTACGTTATCGCTTTTCAACTGCTACTAGTCACGGCCTTGGGCTAGACGTATAGTAAAGGCATAACCATGTGTTGAGTGTGAAAGTAGATAGAGGTTGCTATGAATCCTATCCTATGTTGTCGTGATATACAGGTTCGACAAGAAGTTCACAAGCTAGGAGTATTAATTTTACTTTGGCGTAGACAATTGGGCATGACACAGTATCAATTAGCAGATAAATCAGGTCTAGCTCAATCTTATATAAGTGATCTTGAAAGTGGTGCTATTGATCCGCGGTGGTCCACAATTTATAGGGTTGTATCTGGATTAGGACAAATGAGCGTACAAGATTTTCTAAATGGTCCACAAACCATTAGAAGCCTAAGGATTCATTGATAATAATAATCTCCATGGTTTGCATGTTACGCATCTTTTTATAGTAAATCGTTAAGGCATTACATATACGATCTGGAGAGCCACAGTCGTAGCATTTTTCGTCCAAGATAGCACACGGATTGAGAGAGCTCTTTTTGTTTTTCTTACTGTTAAGTGGGGCTGCTACATTTCGTGCTCGATAAATGGCAGACGCTAAGTCAGGCGTTATTTTATTAACTCCTAATACAAAGAATACCTCTTGAGAACCAAATAGAGAGGCCGCCACACGATTGCCTGTGCCGTCGATATTCACCATCTCTCCCGTTTGTGAAAGGGCGTTTACCGAGGTGAGAAATACATCGCGTCCCATTGTGCGTAACGCCGTATCGCGAAAGCTTTCACCAGGCAGTGGACGCTGAATGTCTGTTATGTCCTCGTTGACCTCAGATAAAGCATCATGAACACCTATTTCTAATAAAGTGCGAGAATCGCCAATGGCTACACATTTGTTTTGGATGCGATGTTTTAGATACGCAACGGCTTCGGCGCCCGTTTCAAAATAATGCACTACAAATTTATTTCTCTCTAAGGCTTTGATTGTCTTTTCAATATCTATGGACGTTTCGTTGGGTTGTGGATGCATAACGGCGTTGATTGTCGTTTCTGTATTGGCCATGATTCCTCCTGGATGGGTGTTTGGGATTAGAATCTAATATTTCAAATAGCAGTATTTTCTACTTACTATTGTATCGTTTTATAGAACTAGAGTTCAATGGAAGCTATTTATCTTCCTTGGTATAAGAACGAATAGAGATGCGATATTACAATGTATTAGATTAATTATAGGAATGAAATCCAAATTATGTATCTATATAATAAAACTTTGGAATGAAATCCAACTTTATGATAAAATTAATATAAAGTTGGATTGGAATCCAAATTTATTAGGTAAGTGATATGATATCTGATATTACTAATACATGGGTTCCATCTATGAGAAGGTACATAGATGAGGAGGCCCTTATGAAGTTAATTCAGCGCCAAGGATATC
>OGJX01001687.1_pt1 | contig 12053 bp, 11 predicted proteins | sample 1572381 | NCBI WGS metagenome assembly OGJX01 (sample SAMEA2582085, study PRJEB24529) | metagenome | biome: Human gut stool | place: China | collected 2011
CAACTGTTTTGGGTTAGCGACTGTACGCACTCCACAGGGTTTGTCGGTTGCGCCTCACTTTATTGTCTGTATATATATAAGGGGTATAAAGTCAAGTGGATTGCGGATGATGGTGTACTTTGAAAGTACCCCATCTGCTTGTATAGAACTTGGTTGACAACTTTACTTTATTGTCTGTATATATACAAGAGGTATAAAGTCAAGTGATGCAAGGGGGATGGGTTGGTGAGGTGGCAGGTCTTTTCTTCTTTTGACGGCAAAAATTGTTTCGATATGCGCTGATGAGGTGGGTACAAGCCACCCCATCTTTTCTTTTTTCGACAGTCCCTATCTTCGTTATCGGGTGCTCCACAATGGTTCGTTCTGCCAATTGCCTGATGGGAAGCCCATGGCACGGATGTCAATCATGGGATATTCTGCAAGGAGTGCCTGCAGATGTTCAAGCATATCGTTGTTGGGCGATACTATATTAATAAACCACTTGATTATGCATATATCAAAATATATTCGCTTGGGCGATACATAGGAAACTATCCATCGGCCATTCAGCCTTCGTGGTATCATCGGACTGATGGCATTCTCTTTATTCCACACACGTGCATGATGACAACAGGCGTTGCGGGTTAGAGTGACAACGGTTATCCATGATGTGAATACCGGCACAGTCAGCCCGAAGCGTGCAGCAATCTTCTTTCTGAGGGTGTTATCAGCCAAATTCTCAAACATACGTGTGACAACGCCGAGAGGAAGTATCTCAACGAGAATCCATGCAGGAGGATAAGGGTTGCTGTACTTTTCCTTGAAATGAAGTATGAATTCTTCTTTCGAGTTCCTCAGTTCCTTGTCCACCAATTCCATGGTTCGTCTGAACTTGTCACTATTGGCAAACAAGGTCTCGTCTGTCATCCAGAATATATTGCCCGTCTCCTCAGCCACAAGGTTTGCAAGAGTACTGCGAAGAGCTATTTCTACCTTTTCAATCTCGTTGAAGAGGAAAAGGCGTAGTTTCTTGTCGAAACGATATAGATTTAGTGCATCTTGAAAATTGCTTCCAAGCTTGAAACGGTGCTCATCCTTAGGTTGGCGCAGGAATGGGAACATATATGCGCTCAACCTATAATAACCGATGTTGCGTATATAATGGGAAACTCTCTGAGGGTTCTCGATTTCCAACCCTCTATGTCGAAGCAGCTCAACCATATCATCAGGCTGCATAAAAGACTTGTCGAACAATAATCTCATAGTGGTATAAAAATAAAACGACCCCCGATTTGAGCATTGTTAAGAGGCTTGGGGGTTCTGGTGGTGCAAAGGTACGACTTTTATTTGAGTTGTGCAAGAGTTTGGGGATAAAAGTGATGATTTGACGGGTGTTTTTAACAGTTGTTGGGTGTTTCGACGTGCAAAATGCGGCATTTACAAACCAAATTGGGGAAGATACAAACCAGATTGGAGAATTTGGATGGATGATATTAACTTTGCATCGTCATTTTATAGACAAGTGCGAGGACGGACTGCGAAGTGGATGCTGGCATTTACGAAGTTGGCTTGCATGATATGGGTTTTTTCCTTACTTTCGCAGCGGATTATAGACGAAATTGTAGCGGAAAGGCGGCTGAAAACGTTAAATTGTTATAAATACAAATAAAATCTGAGCATTTTGACATTTGTTTGAGAGAAAATTTGTATCTTTGCAGCGCATCGTGGTATATTCGCCCGCAACTGAGTGATGAGCCACATTATAAAAAACAGTATATGAAGAAGATGGAATATACAACAAAGACTGGATGTAATCCCCTTAGACTTAATAATTTAGGGGGGCAATTATTTTGCCGTAACGTATTCATCCACATATAGATACAGAGCCTTCCGCAGGTGTCAGACAATGGCACAGGCGGAAGGCTCTTTGCGTGTGTACATATATTAATCAACAAAATAATCATAAACAACAAAAGAAACAAACAATGAAACAGAATTTTACACATTATTTCAAATCCATAATCCTGGCAATTGCATTCCTATTGTCAGGAACGATACCGACATTCGGTCAAGAACCATTTCAATTATATATTTATGACGAAAATGGTTATAATATTGAGAATGTTTATAATAACAAGGTTACAATAAATGATTCTAATCCTTTCTATCTTGTAGTTTTTGATGGTTACTGCTATAATTCTATTTATTCTTCTTATTCTTCCAGTGATGTGGTTAACATTACTACAAATGCATATAAGAAAAATACACAGAACATAAACCTTGATAAACCTGAACTTCTAACAGAAACTCTTCTTGGGCAATTGCAAAAGTTTCAAATACCTACTAATGAGGGTTCTCGGGAGCTTTGCTGGAAATATGAATATTCTACTTTTTCCATAGCTATACATGAATTATCTGAGGTGCAAGGAAGCAAAGAAGCAACATGTTCAGAAGATGGTTATGTGACATACAAGTGCCGCCATTGTGGTGAAACAAGAACAGAAATTTTTAAAGCCACTGGACACTCTTTCGGCGAATGGCAGGAGATGGAAATGGGAAATGGGCGGTTCAGAACCTGCTCTCATGATGAAAGCCACAAGCAATACGATATGGATGCCACAGGAGTGAATGCCTTTGAGATTACGCTGACGGACGGCACCACACTGACTTATCCTCACACACTCAGCCCGAATGTAACTTTCAACAACTATGACGTAGCGGTCAATTTTGATCAAGACAAGACATCGCTTGTGAACAAGGCGAACATCAAAAAATACAATCAGGTGTGGAGCCACAACAAGAATGTTAGCACCCAAAATGAGACTGACAAAACATATAAACTTAAATGTGATTACGAAAGTTGTGGTTATGAGCATACCGACTTATACGTAAAAAACGCAGGACAATATTATGTAGCTAATAAAGAGAATGGCGTGATTAGGGTGGCCGACATGACACTCAACGACAGCGAGGGATATGACTGCGAGGCTGACATCACAGTAGGCAACGTGTCGTACTCACGAGATATGAAAGACAACCAATGGGGTACACTCTGTCTGCCGTTTGCCATTAATCCAAACGCTTACAGCGATTGCAGTTTCTATCAGCTTTCCAGCGTGGATAATGAAAAACAAGAAATAGTGCTGAGTAAGATTGATGACCAGAACTCGGGAATTGCCGCTGGCACACCGGTGCTTGTGCGTCGCAATGCTGCTGTTGATGGCATCAGCATTTCTGTAAAAGAAGACAAGGACGGAGAAGGCGTGGCGATGAGCAATGCCGTTCTGACAGGTAGCAAGGCAGGAGACTACTCGTTGGTAGGCACACTGACTACCTCCAATGCCCTCACCGACAACTGCTATATCATCAACAACGACAAGTTCTGGAATGTTGGAGACCTCATTAAAAGCGGCAAAGCAACAACAGTCAAGGTGGGCGCATTCCGCTCTTATCTCGAAGCAAATACACCGTCGGCACAGGCAAGAATGTTGAGCCTGTCCATCGGTGATAACGACACCACTGCCATCGACGTGCTTAATGCCGCAGATGATGGCGAGGCGGAGATTTACGACCTTAATGGTCATCGTCTCCCCGACCTGCAAAAAGGCGTGAACATCGTAAAGAGAGGAAACAAGACAACAAAAGTAATCATAAAATAAAACGTAAAGATATGAAGAAGAAAGAATATATCAAACCGCAGATGACGGTATATGAGATTTCATCGCAAAAACTGCTAATAGGAAGCGGCAATGCAGAAGAACGTATTGGATTCGGTAGAAGTGGAGACGTGCCTGAGTCAGACGAAGACGGCACAATTTGGGGACAATAAATCTAAAAAACATTTACGATTATGAATATCAAGACAAAAAGCATCATAACCCTATGCCTCACGGTATGGGCATCCATGCCTCTTTCTGCACAGTGCTATATGGGCAGTGTGGTTGATATTGATGGCACATGGACAACCGCAAAGAACATAAAAGTGGAAGAAAGTCAGATAGTATTCACTGACCATAACGGTGAAGAGCACACCATTTTGAACAGTCATGGCAATAGAACCCCTGTCAAGGTAATCCACGATGTGCTATATGCCGATGGTAATAATTCCAGCACATTGACAGACGAAATGGTGGAGCAAGTGAAAAGATGTGGCAAACTGGTAGTGTTTGGATATTTGAATGATGGTTTATGGGATAATATAGGTGGTAAAACAGACGGTATTACTTCGGCATATTTCTACAATCTCTCTGGCAAATGGAATAATTCAGCCTACTTCATAACAATGCCATATTCGTCACTCTCTTCAGTTAAATTTGTTAATTGCAAGATAGAGGGCGTTGGAAATTTATATCAATTTCTTAAAAATTCAGGCATCACAGAATTTTCATTCGAAGGATTGGAGTTGCCTGGCTTGAACGGATTAAGTTATTCTTTTTGCGACTGTTCTAACCTACAGAAAGTTTCTTTTGTAGGGTTAGATACATCTAAAGTGACCTCCGTATTTGACCTGTTCACTGCTTGTTCATCATTGACCGAAGTTGACTTTAGTGGATGTAATTTAGAGAATGTGACGAATTATGGGAATATGTTCTTAAAATGCAATTCATTAAATACCATCAAGGCTATTGGTTGTACTACAACGACTATAGAAATACTCCAGAATGCGTTAAATCAGGCTAATTTGAGTGGACAAGTCACTATAGTGACAGATCAGGAAGGGGCAACTACAGAATAACAGCTGCTTTACTCCGCAGAAATATCAAAGGGTGTATATGCCATAGCTAACTGGTATATACACCCTTGTTCTTTGTCTATCTTTGTCCGGTTGGAGACTGGCAGGGACGGTGCTTGTCAGCAGTCCACGGCTCAACGGATGGGGCGTGAAGGAGATAAGGTTTGTGGAGACGGTGATATGAGATGTGTGGTGTGTATATCGTTCTGTCCACAGCTTGCTGCTTGTATGGTCAGCCTCCCGATGGTCGGAGACCGAGAGGGGTATTAGGCTACCCCTCTTATGCGATATTTGTACAATGGGCAAGCCCAACGCTGGCAAGCAAATGGCAAGAGCAGGAATGCGGTGTACGCTGTGCGTCCTGTCTCTTGCCATGATTGTTTTACCGATTATCGATGGCTAACTGCTAAAAATGGAGGCATCCGCAAGTGGCAAAAGCACTATTCCAGTCAAAGACCTCCATGCCGGATATGTCAGTCATGCGTGCCGGATTGCTTCTCCCATGGTCTGGCGGTAAGATACTGGCGGAGATAGCCGAGTTCTTCCGCTCCATCGTGATTGTTCCTTAACTTGCAGACATAGCCAATGGCTTCCTTTCTCGCCCTTTCGTCAAGCGACTCCCACAGCACCTGCGATTCCCTCAGGCAGGAGTCGAGTGAGTCAATCTTGGGATAGATTGCTGCCATTCGCTCAAAGGGCGTGCTTTCCGCAGCGACTGGCTGCGGTTCGCTGCCTTCGTCGGGAATGATAGCGGAATCGCTTTCCATGGGTGCTTGGTCTGTCGGTTGCATCGTCTTCGCCGCCCTTTGCTTCTGTCTGTTCCTCCCCTTTGCGTTTTCCTTGTTCACGATGCGCCTTTTCTCTTCCGAGTCGGTCTGCATGTCGATTTGCTTTCTGAACAGGGAGAACAGAGCCATCAGTATGGAGTTGCTCCATTTCGGCAGTGTACCGTCGTGCGCATAGCAGGCGATAGCGTTTCACTTTATAAAATACTTTTATGTATGCCCTTGGAATAAAGTCAAGTCAGCATGACCTTGTCTCAAAGGCGTTCAATAGTGAGCCTCAGGATTGGCGATGTACTTCCTCTTGTCGTCCTGCAGCACCATTCGCTTGTTGCGCAGGAAGGTGACCACACTCACCGCCTTGTTGTAGTTGATTTTCACACCCTCCTCCAGATAAGCGTCTTGCAGTGCATGGCAGAACCCGTCATAGTCGTAGCTGGGACTGGCGGCGAATACCCGTTCCAGCACATTGAGATGGATCTGGGCGGGGATTTCCCTGTAAGGGTCGAAAGGCTCTTTTTTCGGTCTGCCCACGCTGGCGGAGGGGGGGTGTAGCCTGCCACGAGTTCCGGCATCGCATCATCGTTGATGCGGAAGGCGAACGGCTCGAAGTCCATGCTGCGTATGTGGACAGCCTCGACCACGCTGACACTGCTGTCCGCCTTGTCCTTCTCCACCTGCATGACCGTCTCTGCCTTGTTGTTCAGCTCCGTACCCACATGCCCACGGGCGTTGTCATCCGACTTGTTCTGGTGGAGGATGGTGTGCAGGTGCAGCTGGTGCTCGTCCGTCCACTGCATCAACTTGGAGATGACGCGGGACGACTCCGCAGGGGAGTTGATGTCGTGGATGAGGTCGCGCACACCGTCAATGATGACAAGGCCGAGGTGTTCCGTGCTCCTGATGGCTACATCGATGATGGCGAGGCGTTCCTCCGGTGTGTTCTTCCTGAGGGCAAGGAACTGCAGACGGCTGCAGTCCTTGTCTTCGGGCAGACCTGCCAGGCGAACGATGCGCTTCATCACCTTCTGGCAGTGGTAAGTGCTCTGTTCCGTATCGACATAGAGGATGTTGCCCTTGTTTTCCGGGAATGAGGCAGTGTAGCATAGCACGGGGTGGTCGCACAGGGCGGCGGCGACAATGGCGGAGAGGTTGAAGGTCTTCTTGCTCTTCGCCTTGCCCGTGGATGCGCTGAAGTTGCCGAGTGTGCCGATGCATACACCCTTGACCATGATGACCTCCGGCTGCCGCTCGCATTCCGTCTCCACGCTGAGCATTGCCTTCTTCCACAGGCTGACAGCCACGTCATGGCTGATTTCCTTAACATTGTTCTCCATACTCACCATGTCCTGTTGTTTGGTTTGCGCCTGTTGGATGCAAGCACGGCGGCATTCTGTTCCTCATCGCTCAGCGGCACGGGATTCCTGCGGTTGCACTCCAGCCACTTGTCAAGCTCGTCCTGATAAAGGACATAGCGTTTGCCTGGCTTGGTGGCAGGGATGGTGCCGTTACCCAGTTTCATGTAGAGGGTGCGGATCGGTATCTTCAGATATTCCGCTGCTTCCTCCACCGACATGGGACGGTGGGTGTTCTCCTTGCACTGTACGTTCTCTTCTTGCAGACGGCTGAGCATCTGCCTCATGCCGACAACCTCATCCCGAAGCTCGGCGACGACCCGCGGAAGGTCGTTGAATGTTATGTTTGAATAGTCCATAAGAAATGACGGCTCATTTGAGAACCTTGGTGCAAAGGAACTGAATGATATGCCTGTGATACAGATTGTTGATGACAATCGGCGGATAATCATTGAATAATTGCACTATCAAGGAACAAGGGGTAAAAAAGATGGGAAAAGAGGGAAGAAAGACATAAAAAGCTTGTGTCGTACTGCAACCAATAAGCAATACAGGACACTATGGCATGTAACGAAAAAGGGAAGCCCCGAAGAGCCTCCCTGTGTCCAAGTTGAATGTATTAGGGTAAGATGGTGGTGGTTAGAAGTGAAAAACGTTATTGCTGGTTGGTTTAGGTCTGTCAAGCTTGATATGTCCATTGTCGGGATAGCTGGAAAGACTTGCTTTCAGCGAATCAATCTCGATGCCCGCCAGTTCATTGGGGAAAAGCTTCTTGATGAACTTGGCCTGTATATCCCCGGTATATCCGTTGTCAAAGCCGAGCCTCACGGCAATGTTCCAGACGAAATGCTTGAAGGAGATGGTCTTAAGCCTGTCATTTAGGTCAACCGTCCACTTCAGTTCCGCAGGCTGGGGAATATAGTTGGGGTCATCGCACCATGCGCGGATTTCACCACGGATATGGTCAATCTCTGGCATTCCCATAAAAGGTGACATCACCCTGCCCACATAGTCCATGATGGAATCCACAAGCTGCCGGTGCTCTTCCTGCTTCCTGTGCTCAAAGTCGTCACAATGCGCCTTGTACTCTTCCATGGTTATGGGCGGCACAGCCTGGACAGGAGGCTGGGCGGTTTCCTTGGCTGCTGTCATGTCCGTCTCTTCCGTGTTTGACAGAGGTTTCCTTGATTGCCAGATTCTCATGAGGTCAAGAGGCAGGTACTGGAACAGGAGCAGATAAAGCATCCACAGCAGGACGTTGCTGCCAAGGAAGGACACTGCGGTTACAAACGTGCTTCCTGCAAAGTCAGAGGCGACCTTGCAGGAGAGGATGAGCGACACGGCGAGGATGGCTGTGCCGGGGAGACCGTAGATAAGGCAGGTCTCTTTGCTAATAAGCGTATTCAGATTTCTCATAACTGTATGTATTTTTATTGTTCAATGATACGTCTTGGTGACGGTTATTCGGTGCAAAGTTACGGTGCCTGGCTGAGTGATTGCGCAAATAGTTGCAAATATCTGCCGTTATTTATGACAAATTAGCAAATAGTCCGATTTCATACTTGAAAATCAGACTTAAACTGTGTGTGCGAAAGCAAATTACGGCATCAGGGATGCTCTTCTTTGCGCTTTATCGTGATGCGGTTTGCGGCATCCTTCTTCCTGCTGTCAACACTGTCAAGATACTGCTGCGTGGTGGAGATGTTCTTGTGTCCGACAAGCTCCTTCACGGTATTGACATCCGTGCCTGCATGAAGCTGGAGCGAGCAGAAGGTGTGGCGGCTTGAATGGTAGGTGATGTGCTTGGTGATGCCCGCAGCCTTCACCCACCTTTTCAGCGGTGCCTGCGTCATGCTGTCCTTGAAGCCGCGGAAGACTATCCCCTCCCTTATCCCGTCGTCTATCAGTGCCAGTGCCTCTTCTCCTATCGGGTTGTGGACAATCTGGTCGGTCTTCTGCATGCGGTCGGTGATGTAGAGCGTGCCGTCGGCTTCGGGCTGTATCAGCTCCCATGAGAACGGCTTGACATCGCTCTTCCTCAGTCCCGTGAGGCAGGAGAAGAGGAAGGCGGTCCGCAGGATGGGCACATCGCAGGGTGTCTCCGCCAGCTGTATGAGTTCTTCGGCAGACTGTCCCACCCTGTCGGTCGGGATGGTCTTGACACGCTCCAGATAGGGGCATGGATTCTCCTTTATCTTCCTGTCACGGTGGGCGGCATGGAGCGTGCCGAGGAAAGCTGACCAGTAGCTGGCGATGGTGTTGGTGTGCAGCTTGCGGTCGGTGTGGACAGCCTGTTTCGTGGTGCGCAGGTATTCGAGGAACTTGTTGCACATCTCAACGGTGACTTCGGCAAAGGTGCATTTGCCGCCCGTGAAACTGCTGAAATGACGGAAGGCGTGCTCGTAGCGCGAGTTCTTCTTGGCGGCATGCTTCCTGAAGTAGTCGATGAAGCTGCCGTTCAGCTTGTTCTTGTCGAAGAACTCGTACCGCTCGTTCACTATCTCCTCGTAGCGGCGGCATCTCAGGGCTTCGGCCTTCTCTGACATGCGGGCGTTGTAGTCCTTCTCGCGCTGCGTCTTAGGATGTGCGTAGATGTAGATGCCGAGCGACTCATGGCGCATCACCTTGTTGGTGGTCTCGTCACGGTAGCCGGGATAGTAGTCGAGGAAGTAGGACAGCATCTTGCCGCCCTTGATTTTCCGTGTGTAAAGGTTCACGGTCTTACAGATATTACTCATAGTTGTTCTTTATGATTATTGATGAATATTACAGGGTGGAGCGTTTCTCCACGGTGCAAAGGAACTGAATGATATGCCGTTGATGACGGTTATTGACGATAATTATCAGATAAACGTATTATCAACGAAAAATGGAGGAAACTACAGTCCCTTGGCTGCCCTTTCTGCCATTGCACGCTCCACATCGGCACGAAGAAGCAGGTTCTTCACGCCTACTTTTCTCTTCTCTATGCCATGCACTTTGGTGATGTGGTGGATGTTTGCCTTGGAAAGTCCGTATCTCTCAGATACCTCGTCCACGGTGCAGTAGCGGTCATCAGCCAGCATGTTAGTTTGCCGCAGCTCTGCAAGATGCGTCCTTGAATAGTAAACGATGCCGTACTCCCTCTTGGTAGGGATGCGGTGGCGGTAGGCGTAGGCATGGACAGCGGTGGCACTCATCCCGAACTCATCAAAAGCCTGTTCTTTCGTAAGCCAGTCAGTGATGGCGGCGATGTCTGCCGTCAGTCCGAGGCATTCCTCCACATGGCTCCTGCTATAATAGTTCTTGCCTGCAATCCTGCAAATGGGGATTTGGTTGCGCTTGGCGGATGTGTAGAGCCAGGACGGCTTGACCTTATAACTGGCAATGACTTCCTCACCGGAAATGTAGGTCAGGGGCTCGTCAGAGACAGAAACATGTTCTTTCTTCTTCTGCTGTTGTTGTTTGTTGGAACTGGCGGGGTTCGGTCGGTTGCCGAACACCACCTTGTTATAAGGGCTGCCCTCCAGCATGGTCTCGATGTCAGCTCGGCGGATGATAGCCATGCGGCTGCTGATGCGTGAGGCTTTCAGCTTGCCTTGATTCACGAGCTTGTAAATGTACTGGCGAGAGCATCCCATGAGGATAGCCGCCTTGGAGAAGGTGAGGTACTCCTGCTGTCTCAGTCCTATAACAGGCTCTGCCGCTTTGAGGAAATCCCCGTTTCTTTTCTTCCTCTCCCTCTTTGCTTCGTCGGCACAACTGACGGAGCAATACTTCTGCACTCCGCTGTTGGCAGTGAACTCCCTGCCACAGAATGCGCACTTTCTTGTCTTCTTCATTCTTTCTTTCCCTTTGTTTGAGGTTATACAATAATGTTATATGTAATCTATCGGGAAATGAAACGATGGAGAAGCGAAGGTGGAAGCCAATGGTAGTTAACTCTTGTCGCTTGTTGTCAACTGAGTGATATATTGTGGCACTCTTCGCATGATGCCAATCATTTTGTCTCTGTCTGTAAACCGTTGTCAACCGATGTCTCCAGACTCAAATTTTGTGGCAAAAATAAAGCCTCGTACATTCACCGCGGTAGAAATACGTCACAAAATTATGCGGAAAATGTCGAAGCACCAAAAACTGACTGCGAAGTGTTAAAATCAGAATAGTATTGATAGTCAGCGGTTTAGTTACAAGTGTTTCTTGTTATTGATGGTTGGTACGCATATCTAATTACATCCCCTGAACGCACTGACCTTAATCGCTTCTACCCCATTGGGAATATTTATCTCTTCGAGAAGACGACAATTATCAAAAGCGAATCTTCCGATATAATATACAGAACTGGGAATAGAGACCGACTTGAGTTCGTAACAACATTCAAAAGCATAGTCACCGATTTCAACCACTTTTTTCTTTTTGCCGTTCCATTTTACTTCAGATGGAATTTTGATTTTGCCCGTATATTTCTTGTCGCCATGGGTCACGACAGCGTTGCCGTAAACGTCATAACTGTAGTAGATGCCATCCACCTCAAAGTCGTAGGCATAACTTGCCATGGCAATTACGGCCAGTAAAAAAGCCGTGAAAATTCGTTTGGTGTTGATCATAATCATTTAGTTTTTGCTGCCATCGAGCTCCTTGTGTGGCAAGTTTAGTCTGATATGGTTCCGTTGCGTATGGTCGGAGGCAGTTGAGCTCGTCTCGCGGCAGGGTGTCTGGGGTGCAAGACACGGTCTCGTATATACGCAAAATCCCCTCGCCACACAATAACTGCTAATATTGCATGGAAGGGGGATTACTGCAAATGTACATATTATTATAATATGTTCCAAAGGAATGGGAGGTTTTTTACCCATCCTAACCTTCCCCAAGGGCAACCCATCCTAACCTTCCCCAAGGGAAGGGACTGTTTACTCCGGCTATCGACATCAGCCCCCACCTAACCTCCCCCGTTGGGGAGGGACAGATACCATTGCCTGTCTGATTGTTGTCTGTAGCTAGCTGATTATTAGTGGCTTGTCAGTAACAAGAGTAACCTTTGTCAACCAGTCCTTGACAGTAACGTAGTAACCAGCATCTCCCCAACGGGGGAGACCGAGAGGGGGCTGAAATGATTGGCTGAAATCATAGGCAGAGTAATTTGTCATGATATATATGAACCGCTTTCCGCTATCAGCCCCCACCTAACCTCCCCCGTTGGGGAGGGACAGATACCATTGCCTGTCT
>OGJX01001702.1_pt1 | contig 11911 bp, 9 predicted proteins | sample 1572381 | NCBI WGS metagenome assembly OGJX01 (sample SAMEA2582085, study PRJEB24529) | metagenome | biome: Human gut stool | place: China | collected 2011
AAGACTGCAAGCAGTCATTAAATATTTCTATAAACGTCCTAATGACCGATTGGGGATAATAGTAGTGAATGGGAGAGTGTAGTGTTCTTATTGTTACATCTTGTTAAAGAATCATTCTTTGTCTCTACTTTGTCATTAAAAATCATTATATTTGCATCTAAAGCAATATAGTGACTGTATGGAAGAATTAAATCAATTAAAACTTGTATTGGTAAAGAATAAAAAGACCAATAAATGGCTTGCGGAACAGTTGGGTGTTAATCAAACTACTGTTTCAAAATGGTGTACCAATACGACACAGCCTGATTTGGCAACACTGAAGCGAATTTCAGAGTTGCTGAATGTCAATGTAAGTGAAATCATTAACTTCGACTAAATCTATATTTATGGGAAATTCTTACTTCACTGAGAATACCAGAGTGCAAGTTCCGGCTGCACTTCATCTATGCAAGTTGGGCTATACCTACTTGGACAATATCAATGCATATGATACCAAGACTAATATATTGATAGACGTTTTTCTGAATGCAGTCAAACGTCTGAATCCGTCTTTGTCAAGTCAGGAAGTCTCTTTGTTGTTTTCAAAGATTGTAAACGTTGCAAACAATGATGATTTGGGGCGCGAGTTGTATCAGATGCTTTCTTCCAATAACGGAATAAAACTTATTGACTTTGACAATCCTGACAACAACGATTGGCACGTTACCACGGAGTTTACTTGTGAAAACGAAGACACGGAGGACAATTTCCGTCCTGATATCACCTGTTTCGTCAATGGAATGCCACTGGCTTTTATCGAGGTGAAGAAGCCCAATAATCATGAGGGTATTTTGGCGGAGCGTGAACGCATAAACACCCGTATGAGCAAGGCGTGCTTCCGCCGCTTCTTCAACGTTACGCAGTTGATGATATTCTCCAACAATCAGGAGTACGACAATGAGAGCCGTGTGCCTATCCAGGGTGCATTCTATTGCTGCTCTGCTAAGGGAAAGGCTTTCTTCAATGTGTTCCGTGAGGAGAACAAAACGTTTGTTACCAATTATCCCTATCATGAAATAACGGATGAGGACGAATATAAGGTATTTAAGCATCGCAACTGTGTGGTCATAAAGAACCTTAAGGAGTATCAGACCAACAAGGATGTCAATACTCCCACCAACCGTATCATTACTTCAATGCTCAGCAAGGAGCGTTTTCTGTTCCTGCTTCGCTATGGCATAGCCTACGTTGAGCGCAAGGTGGAATTGGAAGACGGCACACAGGGTACCATGCTGCAAAAGCAAATTATGCGCTATCAGCAGATGTTCGCTTCTTATGCCATCCGCCGTACATTGAATAATGGAGTAAAGAGTGGTATCATTTGGCACACACAGGGTAGCGGCAAGACGGCTTTGGCTTATTACAGTGTTCGCAGCCTTACTGACTTCTTTGCTAAGAAGAATATTGTGGCTAAGTTTTATTTCATTGTTGACCGCATCGACCTGATGGAACAGGCTACTGACGAGTTTGCTGCTCGCGGTCTTATCGTGCATAATGCCAAGAGCCGTGAAGAACTGATGAAGGACATTGCAAGCCGGTCTATCACACAGAACAACGAAGGCAAGTTGGAGATCATGGTGGTCAACATCCAGAAGTTTAAGGAGGACAAGGCCAAGGTATTGGTTGACGACAGTTACAGCACCAACCTTCAACGTATATTCTTTATCGACGAGGCGCACCGTGGGTATAATCCCAAGGGCAGCTTCCTTGCCAATTTGCTCGAGGCTGACAAAAACGCTGTGAAGATTGCGCTCACCGGCACGCCGCTTCTAAAGGAGGAGCGCGAGTCGTGGCGCGTCTTCGGCGACTATATCCATACTTATTATTATGACAAGTCAATCGCTGACGGCTATACTTGCAAACTGATGCGCGAGCCTGTCGAGACGATATACAAGGAGAAGATTGAGGACATCCTCGACAAACTGGCGGGAAGTGTGCAGGTTAAGAAGTCTGACATTGACCGCAACAAGATTATCGAGGATGACAGCTATCTCAATGCGTTGCTCGACTATATAATATCCGACTTCCGCCGTTTCCGCAGGGAGCAGAACGACGATTCTGTCGGAGCGATGATTGTCTGCAAGACTAACCCTCAGGCAAGGGAGATGTTCCGCCTGTGGCAGGAGCGGTTCCATAATGCGGAGAATATATGGCACCATAAGGAGGAACAGCTCGGAATGGCAGCTGAACCGATGGTTTTGCCTTCCGGTTACATACCTTTGACGGCTTCGCTTATCCTGCATGACGAGGGTGACAAGATGGAGCGTAAGGAATATATCGAGGGTTTCAAAAAGCTACAGGAGGTAGATGTGCTCATTGTCAACAAGATGCTTCTCACTGGTTTTGACGCTCCGCGTCTGAAGAAGTTGTATCTTGGACGATCTCTCGACGGACATGACCTTTTGCAGGCTTTGACTCGTGTCAACCGCCCTTACCATGATTTCAAATATGGCTATGTGGTTGACTTCGTGAACATCAAGGAGAATTTTGATGCCACTAACGACCGCTACCTGCGTGAACTTAACCGCACTACTGATGATGCTGGTGCCGGACAGAACAATATCGCCAATGACGTGATGGTGACTAAGGAGGAGGTAGAAACCAAGATTAAGCAGGTAAAAGGTGTGCTATTCAACTTCACCACCGACAATATGGAGGAGTTCCGCAAACAGATTGACGAGATTGACAATAAGGACAGTCTGTATGAGCTTCGCAACACGCTTTCGGAGGCGAAGGCTATTGTCAATCAGGTTCGTTCTTTCGGCGACGAGGAGACGAAAAAGAAACTTGATTCTCTTCCCACAGGCACCATTCCTACGCTTATCACGGAGGTAACACACCGCATTGAGCGCATCAATCTTCTTGAGAATACGGAGCATAAGGCTGACGTGTCGGGCATCATTAACGTTGCGCTTTCTGAGCTGGAATTTGAATTCAAGAAAGGAATGCCTGAGGAAATGCGCATCATCGTCAACGATATCCGTGAACGGTGTGAGCGTGTGCAGGCTGAGTTTGAGGCGAACTTTGACACAAAGGAGGACAAATATGTGATTCTTGCCGACGAGTTTCGCGAGTATTTCCGCAAAAAGGGCTTTGTGCCAAAGGATACGGCTGATGCGAAAGAGAGCATACAATATATGGACGAGGTGATGAAGAAAATAAGGGAAATCAACCGACGCAACCGTATTTTGAAAAGCAAGTACAAGGGCGACGAGCGGTTTGTACGCATACACAAACGCATCGAGGAGCAAAACGAAAAGCGCGAAAAGCCTATCATCTCTAAACAGGAATATGAGATTGCGGAGAACCTTGCCAATATGAAGCAGGACATTGACCGCATGATTTTTCTCGACATCAACAAGCTCGACAATGTGCCGGCTTTCCAGCAGGATGTGCTTGCCATCATTGGCAAGGAACTCCTGAAGATGCACATAAGGGCTGACATCAAAGACCGCAAGTTTATCAATAATCTCATCACAACTGAATATTTACAACAACGCAACTACGCATATTAAATAATGAGCAACATCAATATATCGGAGGCTACTATTGCCCTCATTGATTCTCTGAAGAGCACTACCGGGGCTTTCGGCTTGGCTGGTACGGGCAGTGAATACAAGATTGTAACGGAGATGTTCCTTTACAAGTTCTTCAACGACAAGTTCGGCTATGAGGCCAAACGCGACGAGGTGTATGGCGAGCGGTTGAGAAACGCTGAAAAATGGGATGCCGAGTATGACTCTTTCACAGAGGATGAGGTGGAGGACTTGTTCAGTTATCTGCCGCACTCGGTGCCACGCATGAAACCTGAGCATACGCTTTCGCATCTTTACAACTCTGCCACTAAGGGCGACTTCTCTACGCTGCTCGACGCTACGCTCGTTGACATCGCCTCCCTCAATGCCGACACATTCTCTGTATCTACTTCGGGCAAGAGTAAGGTGAACATTTTCTTTCCGCTTACCACTTATGTTACTGACACGCAGAAGCGTGACGAGTTTGCCAAGGCGCTGATGCGTAATGTGGCTTCGTTCAACTTTGAGGATGTGTTTGATGAGAAATACGATTTTTTCTCTCATATCTTCGAATATCTTCTGAAGGGCTTTAACAATGCCGGTGGTGGCAAGTATGCAGAATATTACACGCCTCGTGCCATTGCGCAGGTGATGGCTCGGCTGCTGGTTGGCGATAATGCTGATCTTCGTGGCATCACTTGCTATGACCCGTCGGCTGGTACTGGTACGCTGCTCATGGCGCTCGCCCATCAGATTGGCGAGGATCGCTGCTCCATCTATTCGCAGGATATTTCGGAGAAGTCGTCGGAGATGCTTCGTCTTAATCTTATTCTCAACAATTTTGCGGCTTCGCTGCCTAACGTGGTGCAGGGAAACACGCTCACTGAGCCTTCGCACAAGGAGAGCAACGGGGTGCTGAAGAAGTTTGACTTCATCGTCAGCAACCCTCCGTTCAAGCTCGATTTCCCTGAATACCGTGACACGCTTGCTGCTGATACCATCCGCTTTTGGGCTGGCGTTCCTAACGCTGTGAAAAAGGTTGATCCCAACAAGCCGAAGATGGCTATATACACTTGCTTCATCCAACATCTGCTCAACTCGCTGAAACCTACGGGTAAGGGTGCCATTGTCATTCCTACCGGATTTATCACTTCCAAGAGTGGTGTGGAGAAGCGTATTTTGCAGCGCATTGTGGACGAGAAATGGGTGTATGGCTGCGTTTCCATGCCGTCAAACGTGTTTGCAACTACAGGTACCAATGTCTCCGTGCTGTTCTTTGACAAATCGGCAAAGAGCGAGAAGGTGATTCTTATTGACGCAAGCAAGCTGGGTGAGGAATACAAGGAGGGTAACAACCAGAAGCGAAGACTCCGCGATTTTGAGATTGACAAGATCGTGAACACATTCCAGAACAAGGAGGCTGTTGATGACTTCTCGGTTGCTGTTACATACGATGAAATCAAAGAGAAAGGATATAGCCTGTCTGCCGGCCAGTATTTCGACATCAAGATTGACTATGTGGACATCACCGAGGAGGAGTTCAACAAGCGCATGGACGAATACAAGACAACGCTGAAAGCACAGTTTGAGGAGAGTCACCGCCTCGAAGAAGAGATTCTGAAGCAGTTGGATAGTATCAACTTTAATGAAAACGTAGGGAAGGAACACGACGATGAGTAACGAGATTCAATATCTTCTGTATAGCATGCCGGATGCTGACGGCAAGGTGCAAGTGGTCATAAAGGACGAAACGCTTTGGTGTACCCAAAAGGCTATGGCACAGTTGTTTGGCGTGGGCGTGCCGGCTATCAGTAAGCACTTGAAAAATATATTTGCAGAGGGAGAACTTAATCCTGACACGACTATTTCCAAAATGGAAACAGTCGTAAATAGAGGTATCCGTGGCGAGGTTAACGAACTTATCGACTTCTATTCCCTTGATGCCATCATTGCCGTAGGCTATCGTGTGTCTTCTCTGAAAGCCACTCGTTTCCGCCAATGGGCAACGAAGATTCTCAATGAGTATATCAAGAAGGGCTTCGTTATGGACGATGAGCGGTTGAAACAAGGAACGGCGGTGTTTGGCAAAGACTACTTCCGTGAATTGCTTGAACGTGTGCGTTCTATTCGTGCGAGTGAACGCCGCATTTGGCAACAGATTACGGACATCTATGCAGAGTGTAGCACCGACTATGACAAGAACTCTCCGACAACAAAAGATTTCTATGCGATGATACAAAACCGCTTCCATTATGCCATCACTGGGCAGACCGCAGCGGAGATTATCTATTCAAAGGCAGACCATACGAAAGACCACATGGGATTGACTACATGGAAGAACGCTCCAGACGGGCGTGTCTTAAAGTCGGACGTATCTATTGCCAAGAACTACTTGCAAGAGAAGGAAATCCGACAGCTGGAGCGTGCCGTTACAGGTTTCTTTGATTATATCGAAGACCTCATTGAGCGTGAAAACACGTTCAACATGGCGCAGTTCTCTGCAAGCGTCAATGAGTTTCTAACTTTCCGGCGCTATCAGATATTGCCCGATAAAGGAAAAATATCGGCAGCGCAAGCCAAGAAGAAAGCGGAAGAAGAATATGACATATTCAATAAGACGCAACGCATTGACTCTGACTTCGATAAGGAGATAAGAGGATTGCTTGATAATGAATGATATGACTTGGAATTGTTCGCCTAAAATAAGGGAAGCAATTCTGCAAGTCTACTTGCAAAATTAGGAAATAATGGAATTGAAGAAATATAAACTTGGAGATTTGGCACAAGTTACAAGAGGCGCAAGTTTGAGTGGTGAATATTATGCCACCCAAGGAAACTATATACGCCTTACTTGTGGAAATTTTGACTATCGAAATAATTGTTTCAAAGAGAATCAATCAAAAAATAACATCTACTATACAGGTGGTTTCAAAGAGGAATTTCTACTTGAAAGGGGAGACATTATTACGCCTTTGACAGAACAGGCAATCGGATTGCTTGGTTCTACTGCAAGAATACCCGAAAGTGGAAAATATATCCAAAGTCAAGATATTGCAAAAATTGACTGCAACGAGAGCTTATTGGATAAAGACTTTGCTTTCTACCTAATCACGTCAGCTTGCGTTAAAAAGCAACTTAGTGCTGCAGCTCAACAAACAAAAATACGCCACACCTCTCCTGACAAGATTAAAGAATGCACTGTGTGGATTCCGTCTCTTGATGTTCAGAAAAGGATTGGGCGCATTTTAACGGGCATTGATAACAAGATAGCCATCAATCGTCAGATAAATGATAATTTAGAAGCGATGGCAAAGCAGCTCTACGACTACTGGTTTGTGCAGTTTGACTTCCCGAATGAGGATGGCAAACCGTATAAATCGAGCGGCGGGGCTATGGTATGGAATGAGAAGCTGAAGCGTGAGATTCCGCAAGGCTGGTCGACATTGCCAATATCAGCTATACTGGATAAATATCCAACAACAAAGCGATATGAGACAAAAGAATATCTTTCACAAGGAAAATATCCTATTATAGACCAAGGTGACACATATATTGTAGGTTATACAAATGAAGATGACAATCTTCTTACACGTCATCCTGCGGTATTATTTGGAGACCACTCGACAAAGGTTAAATTCTTAGATTTTGATTTTGCAAGAGGTGCAGATGGGACACAAATTCTATATTCGTCAAACGACGCTGTTTCTCAATATTATTTGTATTTGGCTGTAAGTACATTGCAGATTCCTAATCCAGGATATTCTCGGCATTTCAAGTATTTAAAGGAATTGCCGATTGTAATTCCGAGTTTGAGTATAGCAATTAAATTTGCGAATATAGTCAAGCCATTATTTAAAAAATGGACTAACAATATTTTCAATAATACTGCTTTAACTAAGCAGCGAAATGAACTTTTACCTCTCCTGATGAATGGTCAAGCATCGGTAAATTATCATTTATCTGCTTATTGAGTTCAATTTTACGATCTAAGTCAGCCAGCGACTTTCCAATGATATGTTGCACCTCTATTGATGGTAGCAATACTGGTATATTGCTAATCGTATCATTGGAAAGTGTGTATCGCTGACCACTACCAGAAGCATTGTTTTCGAAATACTTTTGAATGTATCGAGTGTGCATGAAGGCATTCAGATATTTTCCGTCAACAACAGCAGGATTAGGAGTAATCAACGCACAATGATAGCCGAGAAGAACATCCTCGAAATCATCGGCAATGTAAGTTGCAATACCGATATCATCTCTGGTTTCACTATCTTTTGTGATAGCGACCATGCCTTTACCTATTGAGCATTTGTCAATCTCCGTCTGTTTTGCAGAGGCTTTCATAAATGCCTTTGCCTTTTCCTTGGTGACTGCCCAGTTATAATAGACATCAACAAAGTTGCACAGACGTACTGGTGTTTCACCCTCTATCGTTTTCTTGTCGACACCACTAATCTCAATATTAGCGATGTCGGCAAGTTTGTATTTCTTTAATTCCATAATTTACTTATTTGTACTATCTCCAAGTTTTGCCTCTAATTCCTCAATCGTAGGCATCGTTCCTTCAATTTTCTCGGGATAGAATTTTTCGAGTTCATATTCAGAAATGGCTATCGGTTGACTACTTGACTCCAAGGCGTATTGAGCCTGTATGCGGTCTTTCTCTTTGCAGATGAGCAGTCCGATAGTTGGGTTGTCTCGTTCTGCTTTGCGAAGTGCATGGTTGCAAGCCACCACATACCCGCCAAGTTGTCCCACATCAGCAAACGTAAACTTGCCGATTTTCACTTCAATCACTACATAGCACGAAAGGTTTAGGTTGTAGAACAGCAAATCGATGAAATTCTCCACTTCTCCTATTTGCAGGCGATACTCTTTCCCCACGTAGGCGAAACCCGTTCCGAGTTCTGTCAAAAATCGTGTTATGTTGTTGAGCAGTGCGTCTTTGAGAATGTGTTCGTTGTATGGCTTGGTGATACCAGTGAAAGCAAAGTTGTATGGGTCTTTGGTTAATTCCTGTGCCAAGTCGCTATCCATATAGGGTAATGTATCTCTGAAATTGCTGAGGGCTTTTCCCTGCCGCTCATACAGAGACGAATCAATGAAATTGTGAAGCATATTTCTGCTCCAACCATTTGCTACGGTTTGATGGACATAGAACAATGCCTTTTGTGGTTCATTCAAGAATTTGTCAATCAACAAAATATGATGTCCCCAAGGAGTAGCAAATATATCACTCTCTAATTGGTCAGCAAGTTGCTGACCAATTTCATTATTGCTGTTTCTACCCTCATTTTGTAGCAGAGTAGAATTATTCTCTAATTGGTCAGCAATTTGTTGACCAATTGAAAAATACGGCAAGTACATACAGTAGAAATTTTTCATATAGAGAAGGTTCTTTGGCGAGAAGCAAGTAGCACCAGGATTCTGCTCCTTTAAGTCTCGGCTCAAATTGGCAAGAAACTTGCTTCCCCAACGCGCTTCGGCTTTTAAGGCAACAATGTCCCTACCCAAACTCCAGTAGAATTTGAGCATCTCGGTATTGACTTTCACCGCGGCCTTTACCTGACTCTGGTGATAACGCTTACAGAGTTCACTGACCCATTGTAAGTAGTCCTTGTCTAAAATATTTATCGGCTTGTTCATTTGCCCATATAGTATTATATGGCAAAGGTAATTAAAATCAAGCAGAATAACTTATTTCTAAACCTTAATTAAGGAATTTGCGGTGAGCAGCCTTTACATTGGCTTGGTTTACCATAGCATAATGCAGCGTAGTGTCGATTTTTACGTGTCCCAACATCTTTTGTACTTGTTCTATTGGCATACCCTTGTCAATAGCCATTGTTGCCAAAGTCCTACGGAATTTGTGAGGATGAACCTTGTTGAGATTTACACGTTTTCCAAGCTGACGCAAACGAACTTCTACGCCACTAATGGTTAGCCGTGTGTGAGGTTCATGCAGACTCACAAACAATGCAGGGTTAGTGTCTGTGCGTTGCTCCAAATACCTTTTGAGGTGGATTTTAGTGCGTGCGTTGAAATACACCTCACGTTCTTTGTTGCCTTTGCCAAACACTACACACTGTCGCTCTTGAAAGTCGATGTCCTCACGATTGATTTTCACCAACTCCCCAACACGCATACCTGTACTAAGCAGCAAATCAATCATAGCAATGTCACGCAATTCTTGGCAACTGTCACGCAACACTTCTATATTTTCATCTGTCAGCACCTCTTTCACCAGAGCATCTGTGCGCACTTTGTGTATTCTGCGCACAGGACTTTTGGTGATATAGTCCTCGTCTTCAAGCCAAGAAAAGAAACTGGAAAAAATACGACGCAAGTTGTCAATCGTAACCTTGCTAAGTCCTCGTTGTTCCTGTTGTTCAGCGAGATAGCAACGAATGTCATTGGTTGCAACTTCACATACGTTTTTCTTAACTGCAGCAATTAGCTTCTCAATGGAAGACTTATAATAGTGGATTGTCTTGTCAGAACAACCCTCCACTTTCTTTGAGGATATAAAAGCGCCAAGAAGTTCAGCGTTTTCCTTATTGCGTTGTTCTTCCTCTGTTGCCTTTGGCGTAATCTCACACTCTGACAGTGCCTTTCGGGTCACATCATTCAGCAATTCCAACTGATTTTCAGTCAAAAACGCTCGCATACCGTCCAAAACGGCTTGTAAAATTGTTTCTTTCATGTCATAAAACTTGTATTGGACTCTATATAATATAATGGAAGAAAGAAACGATGCTGATAAATGATAATTTACCGACGCTTGACCGTTCATTAACAATGGCAATAGCTCGTCGCGTTGCTTAGTGAGAGCATTTATTTCATTTAGATTTTTGCTCTGTTTTTCCTTTATTGGTGTTATTAATTCTTCAAACTTACTCTGTATTTCTATTGGTGGAACAGGCAAACCATAGTTTTCGACACCAGTTAAATTCAAATGCTTTACAGTCGTTCCAGAAGCAAATGGGCGTATATATTTATGGTAAAATGGAGTACGCAGAGTATAATACAAGTACATCTTAAATTTTCCCATTGGCGTAATAAGAGCCAAGTCTGTAGAGAAAGTGTATTGGTCATATTCATCTGATGCCAGTATTGGTCTACCGATAATATCTGCCCCCTGCGTCATATCCGTGCAAGCTATTAGCATATCCATAGGTGATATAAGTTTATCATTTGAGACTTTACCTGAAAAGAATTTCATTTCACCTAATCTATAATCACCAGCTTTACTAAAGCAAGCAAGGTTAATCATTGGAGTTGCAAACGGGTCCAACAAATCATCTGACGAATAAGAAATACCTCTTTCTATTGGTTCAATTAATGATTTTACATTGGAAACGCTCCACCCCTGTGGTATCTCACGCTTCAACTTTTCATTCCATACCATAACCCCACCACTTGATTTATACGGTTTGCCCTCCTCGTTCGGAAAGTCAAACTGCACAAACCAATAGTCGTAGAGTTGCTTTGCCATCGCCTCTAAATTATCATTTATCTGATTCTTTTACGAATTATTTCTTGGTATTTTACCCCTAAACTGAACTTTCTTTCAACAATAACTCTAATCAACCAACGCTAACACGCCATAACCGTAAAACTCGCCTGGGGGATGTTGTAACTTTGCAAATGTAAAACGGAACAACCCGTTGAACAAGTAACAATTATCATTAACCCTTAAAAATTTATTATCATGTCAAAAGTACAGAATGGCAAGCTTTATTATCAGTTGTTCCAGAACAACGTTGCTGACTCTAAATTCTACCAGATGTGGTATGCGAAGGCGAAACACATCGACACCGTGACCTTCGACGAGCTCATCACCCACATGGCAAACCACAACGTGGGATTCCCAAGAGGTGTAGTGTCGGGAGTGATGATGTCGTTCGTGGACTGTCTGCTCGAACTCGTGGCACAGAGCAAGAAGGTGCAGCTCGGCGACCTCGGCACTTTCTATCTCAATCTCACCTCGAAGCCTGCAGCAAAGTATGAGGAGTTCAACGCCGCAGAGAATATCATGGACTGCGGACTGCGTTTCATCTCATCACAGACCGAAAACGAGGACAACCTTACCCGTTCGGCCTTCACCAAGGCGATGTCGTTCAAGAACTTCAATACTCTCATGCGTGAAAGTGACAAGATGCTCGTAGACACTGCGAACAAGGAGAAGAACAAGACTGTCTGATCCTGACGCCATTTTCCCTCTTGCCCTCATGATAGGGTGGGAGGGATTTTAGTACAACCCATCCTAACCTTCCCCAAGGGAAGGAACAGGTTACTCTGGTTAAATGACATCAGCCCCCACCTAGCCTCCCCCGTAGGGGAGGGACAGATAG
>OGJX01001704.1_pt1 | contig 11899 bp, 7 predicted proteins | sample 1572381 | NCBI WGS metagenome assembly OGJX01 (sample SAMEA2582085, study PRJEB24529) | metagenome | biome: Human gut stool | place: China | collected 2011
TCCCCAAGTTTCAGAATGAGTTCGGACGGATGGAAGGGGCGGAAACTTGTTGGGGAGACCGGGCTTCTCTTCCGGTCTATGACCCTGTCGGCGATTTCTTCCGGACGGGTATTACCGCTATTAACTCATTGATATTTACGGCAGGGAATAGCCATGTGCAAAATTATTTTTCGTATGCCAATACGACCGCACGGGGCATCGTTCCTAAGAATAATTTAAGCAAGCATAATTTAAATCTCCGTGAAAGTTCTTCTTTCTTTGATGATCGTTTGATCTTGGAGGGGCAGGTAAACTTGATACTCCAAACAATCAAAGGAAAACCTACGGCCGGGGGATTTTATATGAACCCGTTACAAGGTTTATACACGTTTCCTAGAGGGATGGATATGGCACCTTATAAGGAGAACTTTGAGGTATATAACGAGAAACGGAATATGAACGTCCAGAACTGGTATACTACGATTACTGATTTTGAGCAAAATCCTTATTGGTTGGTCAACCGTACGGAAAACGAGGACAAACGTGCCCGTGTGTTGGCGTTGGCTTCCGCTAGTTTCAAGGTGACAGATTGGCTTACATTACAGGGCCGTGGAAATATCGATTATGTGAATGATAAGTATCAGCAGGAAATATACGCTTCTACCTCTCCGGGTATCGCCGGTGAGAACGGGCGTTACATTTATTACACCTACCAGACTACGTTGCTCTATGGGGATTTGATGGCCAAATTGAATAAAAGCTGGGGTGATTTCTCCTTGAACGCCGCTATCGGTACGAGCATAACGGACACACGCACCAGTGCGTTGAGGCTGGATTCGAAAACGGCTTCCTTGTATTATCCGAATGTCTTTACGATCGCTAATATTAACATGTCGTCCAGTGCCTACATCGAGGAGTCGGATGACGCACGCCGGCAAATGCAATCCTTTTTTGCTATGGCGCAGTTGGGATATAAGGAAAGCCTTTACTTAGATGTGACCGCACGTAATGACTGGTCATCTACCCTTGCGTTTACGGAACGTAAATCAAGAGGTTTTTTCTATCCTTCAGTCGGTCTTTCTTGGATTATCCCTAAATCCTTTTCGATGCCTTCCTTGATATCTTTTGGGAAAGTACGGGCTTCTTGGAGTAAGGTGGGTAATGATATACCCTTATTCGTTAGCAATACGGTAGGCCATATCGCCGCGGGCGGGATTCCCCAGCCGAATGATACGGCTCCGTTCGGTACCTTGAAGCCGGAGATGAGCAGTTCTTTTGAAATAGGTACCGAATGGAAATTCTTTGATTATCGTATGGACGTGGATCTTACGTTCTATAAGACCAATACGAAAAATCAACTCTTCTCTTTACCTTCTTCCGCTGGAGCCGCATACAAGTATTATTTTGTGAATGCGGGAAATATACAGAATATGGGAGTGGAATTGACGTTCGGTGCGGTTCCTATCTTAACGAATCAGTTTAAATGGAATACGACACTCAACTTTTCCCGGAATAAAAATGAAGTAAAGAAACTACATGATGATTTGGCTAGCTTTATTCAAGGAGATGAAGGATTCTCCTCTAGCTATACGATGCGTTTGGTGGAAGGTGGCTCGTTTGGTGATATCTATGGGAAAGCTTTTGAGCGGGATAAATATGGTGCGATCGTGTATGGTCGGGACGGCTTGCCCCAAGAGATCGGCAGCGGGAATACGGCTAAGGTGGGGAATTGCAATCCGGCGTTCTTATTGGGTTGGGGAAATAGTTTCACGTATAAGGATTTCTCGTTCTATTTCTTGATTGACGGGCATTTTGGGGGAGATGTGCTGGCCCAGACTCAGGCTGTGCTTGACCAAACGGGAGTGAGTAAGGTTTCCGGAGAGGCCCGTACGATGGGGTATGTGGATTTGGAAGGGCATCATATTTATAACATAAAAGGATTTTATGAGCAGGTGGGAGGACGAAACGGTGTGACTGAATATTATATGTACGATGCTACCAATATCCGTTTGCGGGAGTTATCTTTGGGATATACGCTACCGAAGAGATTGCTGGGGAGAAAACAATTTCTCAAAAAGGCGGAACTGTCTTTTGTCGCCCGGAATCTATTCTTTATTTATAAAAAGGCTCCATTTGATCCGGATGCCGTGCTTTCGGCGAGCAATAGCAATCAAGGGATTGATATATTCGGGATACCGACTACGAGAAGTGTCGGCTTTAATGTGAAACTTTCATTCTAAGCGTATGAAGACGAGATTTCTGAATAAGATGGCAGCTCTGTTGGCTGTATTACTCCTTTTTTCCTGTACGGGTAAATTCGAGGAGTATAATACCGATAATACGGGTTTTACCGATGAGCAGAAAACGTATGATTATAATACGTTCGGTGTCTGGCTAAAGGTAGTCCAGATGGGGATTTATTTTAATTATGATTGGGGGAGTGGCAAGAACTGGCATTTCCAGACGATGCAAAATCTGAATGCGGATATGTTTTCCGGTTATATGCATGATTTTAAACCCTTCAACGCAGGATTGGGGAATACGGTCTATAATTTGCAGGATGGCTGGAATGGTACGATGTGGGATAATACGTATGGATATATCATGACGGAGATAAAGCAGACGGAAGATCATTCCCGTGACAAATATCCGGCTTTCTATGCGATCGCTAAAATACTGAAAGTAGAGATCATGCATCGGATCTCGGATTATTATGGCCCGATCGTGTATACAAAGTTTGGGGAGTCGGATGCCGGGGTAATGCCGGATTCCCAGAAAGACGCTTATTATGCTTTTTTCCAAGATTTGGGGGAGGCTATTCACCTGCTGTCTGAATATGATGGAGAGGAAACCTTTTCTCGTTTCGATATGATTATGCCGGAGAATTACAGGACGTTTGGGGAATGGATGCGTTTCGCCAACTCATTACGTTTGCGCTTGGCGATTCGTATTGCTATGGCTGACCCTGATAAGGCAAGGGATGAGGCGCATAAGTCGCTGACACATCCAGCCGGTTTGCTGGAGGAGGCTTATGAGGTCGTCGCGGTTTCTACCGCCGGAACCGGCTATTCGAATCCGCTGGGGGAGATCAATAAGGCGTGGGGAGAGGTTTTTATGAACGCTAATATGGAATCGATCCTTAAAGGATATAAAGACCCTCGGTTATCCCGTTATTTTGAGCCTGCTACCGGAAAGGGATATTCCGGGGAGTACCGGGGAATCCGGCAAGGGACAGGATTTAATCATTCCCGCTATAGTGAGCATTCGAGAAGTACGATTACCCAGAAAACGGACGCTATCTTAATGACGCCTGCGGAAGTTTGGTTCTTACGTGCGGAGGCAGCCTTGCGGGGCTGGTCCGGGGAGGACGCCGGGACTTGCTATGAGCAAGGCGTACGATCATCGTTCAATCAATGGAGGGTAGGAGAGGCGAACGCTTATTTACAAAGTGATCATGTTGCCGCCGATTTCGTGGATACGTTTACTCCCGACTATTCGGCGAAGGCGCTTTGCTTGGTGTCTCCGGCATGGGATGAAGAAGCCTCTAGGGAGACCAAGCTGGAGAAGATCATTACCCAAAAATGGATCGCTTGTTACCCCGAGGGCTGTGAGGCTTGGGCGGAGCAGAGGCGTACCGGTTATCCCCGTTTGTTCCCGGTTTTGGTGAATAAAAGCAATGGAAAGATCGATACGCGAACGATGATTCGTCGTTTGAATTTCCCGGTTAGCATTATTTCCGGTAACCCGGCTCAATATTCCGCCTTGTGTGAGTATCTGGGAGGTCCGGATACCGGAGGTACCCGCTTATGGTGGGATACCGGAGTGAATTTTCGTGATTAGCGACTAATTTTTCCTCTTCCTGCCGATAGAATACCGAGATTCTTGAAAAAACACTACCTTTGGCACCGAAAATTATAAAAAAAGGGTTTATGTCTTTAAAACGTTTTGGTGTCTCTTTGGAAGACAATCTGTTGGAATCATTGGATCAATATGTGAATGAGAATGGCTTCGCCAATCGTTCACAGGCGATTCGTTTTCTGATAGAGAAGAATGTAGCCGAACGTAAATGGCAATGCAACCATATCGTAGCCGGGACGATCGTGATCATGTATGACCAAGTCAAGAAAGAGATCTCCTTGAAAATCACGGGTATCCAACAAAATTATAAGGATGTGATCTTGTCGTCTTCCCAGTATTATATCAATCAGAATTTTTGCTTGCATATAGTGACGGTGATGGGAACGGCTCACCGCTTGACAGAATTGTCGGATAAGTTGACGACAATCAAAGGCATTAAGCATGGTAAGTTGGTGATGAGCCGGGCGGATTAATGCTTTTTTTTGCAGGCTTGGTAACACGTTTTCTGGTGAAAGTGCCACTACGGGATGTTTAAAATGATAAATATTATAGATGTAAGTAGTATATGAGAAAAGAACTTTTACTAGTTTCCGGACTGTTGATAGGCTCCATGGCGTTTGCGATAGATCCGGCAGAGATTGACAGTCTGATCAATTTGAAAGGGGTGGTGGTTTCCGCCAACAAGATCCATGTGAACCGGAACAGTGTGCCGTTATCTATCTCGGTCATCGAACGGGAAGAGATTGAGGCTAGCAGTGAATCGGCGTTGCTTCCCGTATTGTCGGAGCGAGTACCCGGGCTGTTTGTCACGGAAAAAGGGATTACAGGTTTTGGCGTCTCCGAGGGAGCGGCCGGGACGGTTAATATCCGGGGTGTCGGACAGAGTAATAAGGTCTTGATGTTGTTCGACGGACAGCCTCAATGGGCCGGTATATTCGGCCATTCGCTTCCGGATACCTATGTGGCTTCGGACGTGGAAAGGGTGGAGGTGATCCGTGGGCCGGGTTCCTTATTATACGGCTCGAACGCTATGGGAGGTGTCGTGAATATCATTACCCGCCAGCATAATCGGCCGGGACGACGTACACAAGCCCGTATCATGTACGGCTCGTATAACACCCAGAAGTATATGATTAATAATGGGTACAATATCGGTAACTTTAGTAGTTATATCTCCTTGAATCATGACCGCACGGATGGACATCGTCCGGATTCGAAGTTCCATATCACGAATGGTTTCGCTAAGTTAGGATATAAGATTGATGATCATTATAAGGTGACGGGAGACGTAAGCTTAGCTAAGTTCAAGAACCAGAACCCGGGAGAGATAACAAATCCGCTTATCGATAATATAATGAATATCCTGCGAGGTACTACCTCCTTCGCTTTAGAGAATAATTACGGGAAGACAAGTGGTGCCCTTCGTGCTTTCTACAACTGGGGCCATCATAAGATTGATGATGGGTATAATCCGGGCGGGACGCCTAATCCTTATCTGTTTTATTCGGACGATCATAATGCGGGTTTCTTGCTTTATCAGTCTTTCCGCTTGGTGAAAGGGAATAGTTTTACGGTCGGCATCGATTATAAGAACTGGGGTGGTCACGCATGGCAGGATAGTATCAATGATAACCAGAATGAGTTGGTGAATAAGACCGTGAACGAGGGAGCCGGATACGTTATCATGCAGCAGGATCTATTTGACAAGGTAAGCTTGAACGCCGGGGTTCGTTATGAGCATAACAGTATCTTCGGCGGCGAGTGGATTCCGCAGGCCGGCTTCACGGTACGTCCGTTCGAGGGAAACGTGATAAAGGCTTCTTTGTCGAAAGGCTTCCGGAGTCCGAATATACGGGAGATGTACATGTTCCCGCCTCAGAACCCAGATTTGAAACCGGAGCGCATGATGAACTACGAGGTATCCATCGGACAGACATTCTTGGATGGCAACTTGTTTACGGAGTTGACCGCCTTTTTTATCGACGGGCAAGATATGATCGAGACGACACGTATAGACGGACGCCCTAAGAATGTCAATACGGGTACTTTTACCAATAAAGGTATCGAGTTCGATTCCCGCTACCAGATTCTCAAGAATTTAAGCCTCGATATGAACTATAGCTATTTGCATACGAGCAAGGCCCTGCTGGCGGCTCCGGCGCATAAGTTTTTCGCTGGCGTGATGTATGCCCCGGGACGTTTCACTTTCAACGTGAACGTACAATCCATTTTCGACCTTTATATCAATACGGCGGACAAGGTGAAAGAGGATTACACGGTTCTGAACGCGAAGGTAGCCTACCGTTTCGGTACACGTGATAAAGGCTTGAATCTATTTGTCAAAGGAGAGAATTTAACGGCTGCCCGTTATTCCATCAACGAAGGATTCCCGATGCCGAAGGCGATATTTATGGGAGGTATAGACGTAACTTTCTAGCATGGGTGGAAAAAGAACTTCCCCGAATACTCATATCTCCTTGAATTTTATGTCTACTTTCTAATATTTGTTTTATCTTTGCTTCATCAGAGTTTATTTGATTTTGATTAAAAGAATAAAACGTTATATATATGGATGTGAAAAATGATTTGGGGGGAGGAAAGCCCACGTTGCTAATCGCAGAGGATGAGGAAAGTAATTATTTACTTCTGAAGACCATTTTACATAAATATTGTAATTTGATCCGTGCTAAAACTGGTTTGGAAGCTTTGGCTCTCTTTAAGGAAAACGAGGTGGACTTGATCTTGATGGATATAAAGATGCCTGAGATGACGGGTATCGAGTCTTTGAAAGAAATCCGTAAGCTGTCGAAAGATATCCCCGTAATCATGCAATCGGCTTATGTATTCGACTCTGATATGGAAGCCGCTAAAGAAGCCGGGGCTTCTGGTTTTATCACGAAGCCGATCAATCTAAAGGTATTGAAAAATACGATATCGCAGTATTGTCCGTCGATCGTATGGTAAGGATTTATTAAGATGTTTTAGATTTGTATAAACGGCATTTTGTCGTATTTTTTGTTATTTTTGTAGGAAATCGTCAAGAGGGCGCTTTACAAATGTATTCTAATCTACAAAAATGACATGCTTATGATAAAAAAAGAACATCTTGTATCCGACATTTCTAAACTAAAAAAAGTATATAATCAGAGCTTCCCTTGGTTGGTGACCTTAGCGGAAGAAAGTGAGAACGCAAAGTATTTTAAGGATGCTTTGCGTTCTCTTATTTTATCCCGGCTCACGGAAAAGGAAAGTACCCAAGAAAACGTAGGAATGGCGGTGGCGAGACGTATCCTTCTTTTGATTGAGCATGATGATACTTTCGTGGACGAGCTGTCTACGGGCGAGCGTCTTCCGGTGCGGACGGTCACTTATCTTTGGCAGTTCCTGACCGGCCATTTGGAAAATGAGGTCTCTCCTGATTTATTCATTGACCTATACCATCAGTTTGATTTATTGGAATATCCGGTTGAGATCCTACCGGACCGGGCATTGGTGAAAAGGCAGATGAGCCGCTGGCCGACCGGGCTTGACCCGGAGGTAATCGCTATCCGTGAGAGGAACAAGGAGCGTATCATCGCTTGCTTGATCAAGAAGATAGAAAGACGCCATAGCCCTTCGTCACGTTTTCAGTTCGCCGAGGGCATCTCCTATGAGGAGAAAGAGGCCCGGGTACGTGAATGGTGGAATACCGCTCGTTTCCATTTGTCGATGGCGATCAAGAGTCCTACGGAATTGAACTCCTTTTTGGGATATTCCCTGTCGGACGAGACGATGAGCTTATTGGCTCGTGCCAAAAAGAAGGGGATGCCCTTTTTTGTGACTCCTTATTATCTTTCCCTATTAAATATAGAACATGAGGGGTATGACGACGCTACGGTGCGATCGTACATCATGTACTCGAACGAGCTGGTAGATACGTATGGAAGCATTAAGGCGTGGGAAAAGGAAGACATGGTCGTTGCCGATGAGCCGAACGCGGCGGGTTGGCTATTGCCGGAGGGACATAATATACACCGGAGGTATCCGGAGGTGGCGATCTTGATCCCCGATTCGATGGGGCGTGCCTGCGGTGGATTGTGCGCTTCTTGCCAGCGCATGTATGATTTCCAGAGCGAGCGGTTGAATTTCGATTTCGAGGCTCTGAAGCCTAAGGAGAGTTGGGACCGGAAGTTACGTCGTCTGATGCGTTATTTTGAGGAAGACGCCCAACTGAGGGATATCTTGATAACGGGCGGGGATGCCTTGATGAGCCAGAACGCTACCTTGCGTAAGATATTGGAGGCGGTATATAAGATGGCGGTGCGGAAACGGAAGGCGAACGAGAGCCGTCCGGAGGGCGAGAAGTACGCCGAGTTGCAACGGGTACGGCTAGGTTCCCGGTTGCTGGCTTATCTTCCGCTGCGTGTGACCGATGAGTTGGTCGGTATATTGAGGGAGTTCAAGGAGAAGGCTTCCGCTATCGGCGTGAGCCAGTTCTATATACAAACGCATTTCCAGTCTCCACTAGAGGTGACACCGGAGGCGAGGCAGGCTATCGAGGCGATCTTGGCGGCGGGCTGGACGATCACGAATCAGTTGGTATATACGGTTTCGGCTTCCCGTAAGGGACATACGGCGAAATTACGGCAGACCTTAAACGCCCTTGGGGTGGTTTGCTATTATACGTTCTCCGTGAAAGGATTCCTGGAGAATTATGCGGTTTACACCCCGAATAGCCGCTCGTTGCAAGAGGCTCGTGAGGAGAAGATCTTCGGGCAGGTGCCGGAGGAGAAACAGGCGGAGTTGTATGATATGATCCGTAACCAACGTCCTTTAGGCAAGCGTTTGGTTCGTTTCCTGAAGGAAAACGGGTTGTTGTTCGCAGGTACGGATCGTAATGTATTGAACTTGCCCGCTATTGGTAAGAGCATGACTTTCCATACCATAGGCCTGACTTCCGAGGGAAAGCGGATTCTTAAGTTCGATCACGACGGGAGCCGTCGGCATAGCCCGATTATCGATCAAATGGGTGAGGTTTATATCGTGGAGAATAAATCCGTGGCCGCTTACCTTAGGCAATTGAAGGAGATGGGCGAGGATGTCAATGAGTACCGTACGATCTGGAATTATTGCGAGGGAGAGACGGAGCCTCGCTTCAGTATTTATGAATACCCGGCTTATCCCTTTAAGGCCACGGACCGAATGACTAATCTTGAATTATGAATTCTATCCTCATATGTTTGCCTTGGTTTCGTATATTTTGCTTAATTTTGTTTCACTGAATTTAGAAGGATATGATACAGAACGAAAGAGAAATCAGGCATGAGCTTGTGTTACAGGCCGCACGCCGTATGATGACAGCCGCTCGCACGGCTCCTAAAGGCAAGGGTATTGATATCATAGAGATAGCGATGGTGACGGATGGGGATATCTTGCGCTTGTCCGATGAGATGATCCAGATAGCGGCCGAGACCGGATTCAAGTTCCTGCTCCGTGACGCCGAGAATATAAAGAGTGCCGATGCCGTGGTGATTATCGGTACCTCCCAGAAAGTACAAGGCTTGAACTGCGCCCATTGTGGTTTCGATACCTGCGTGGAGAAGCCGGACTTGGTTCCGTGCGCTATTAATTCCGTCGATCTGGGTATCGCTATCGGCTCGGCTGCGTGTGGATACTCGTGTCATGTTCAGCGCCGGCTTGGCGGCCCAACGACTGGGGCTGTTGGGAGACTGTAAATGCGTGATGGCGATACCGGTCAGCGCCTCGTCGAAGAACCCGTTTTTTGATCGTAAACCGAAAGAAGAACCGAAAAACTAGAAACAAATGAGTGACTCTATTCTAAAATTCGCGAATAAGCTGGAGATACGTTATTCCTTTAATAATAAATCCAATTATATGGATGCCATGACCAAGCACCGGTGTGAGAAGGAGATTCTTACGCTGATACGTTCCTTGGCGGATATGCTGGACGTGAAGCTGACGGTTTACAACGAGCCTTACGATAAGGAGGGTGGTTTCCGTGAGAAGCTGGGCGTGGCTGGGGAGAGTAGCCGCTCTATCTCTATCGTGTTGAACTTGGTGATGCAGATATTGACCCGTCCTTCCTTGTCGGTAGGTGGACAACCGCTGATGGATCGTACGCCGGCGGACGAGGAGGAGATGCAGCATGAGCTGTCCAAGTTACGCCGTGAACTACGGCTGAAGACTCCGGGGGCTACGCCTTCACACCGCTTGATCGACCTGTTGAACGCCTCGCCCCGTTTCTGTAAGTGTAAGTCTAATTTCTACGAGGCTTTGAAAGGGTATCCGAAGGTGACGAAAATCTCGGTACGTGAGTTGAACGAGAAGGATCGCAACCGTTCCGGTTCGCTGGAGGTGAAACGGGACCAGTTCGATTATTTTATCTTGCGTAGCGACGATCTGCCTACGGTCAAGGATAATAAGGCCACGATAGAGATCATCTCGCCGGTACTGAAAGACAGTAAGTATCGGTGGAAAGGTATCTACAACAAGGGAGGCGAGACGATCGATTTCTATATGCAAGATGAGGATTTCAAGAAACAGATGTTCGAGGACAAGATCTCGTTCACGAGCGGTATGTGCATCGATTGCGTCTTGGAGATCGCCCGCCGTCTGTCGGAGCTAGGAGAGGTGGTCAACGTGAGCTATACCGTGACTACGGTGATACGTACCCGTTTCGATAAGATGGAGATCGTCACCCCTCAAGGCAAGCGGCATCTTCGTAAACTGGAAGCCGCGAAGAAACAGCTTACGCTGGATTTGTTCGGCTAATCCGACAGCGGTATTCCCATCGCTCCCAAACACTACCGTGTTCCCACCTGAACACAGTAGTATTCATCAGCGAACACAATAGTATTCAATCCCGGACACAATAGTCTTTTTGCTTTGAATACTATTGTGTTTTTTCGTAAGGACGGGCAGTCTATACGAGTGTATATTTCCTCGGATAATTGAATAAGATCGCCAATAAGGCGCCTGCTCCCAATAGATACGGGTAGTAAAGATATTGCATGATCTCGATAGGGGAGACATGCCCGAGTCCGGCGGCCATCAACATCTGGGCGCCGTAGGGGATGATTCCCTGTACGAAGCAAGAGAAGATATCCAATAGGCTGGCGCTGCGGCGGGGATCTATCTTGAACCGGTCCGCTATATCTTTGGCGATCGGGCCGGCCATGATGAGGGCGATCGTATTGTTGGCCGTGCAGAGGTTGGCGAAACTTACCAAGGCCGCTATGCTCATCTCGGCCCCCTTGGAGGAATGGATGCGGGAGGTAAGCTTGCGGATGATCCAGTCGATACCCCCGTTATAACGGATCATCTCCAACATGCCTCCTGCCAGAAGCGTCACGATAATCAGCTCGCCCATATTCGTGATACCTAGTCCCATGGAGGCGTTCCAGCCCCAGATATCGAAGCTACCGGTCCACAGACCTACTATACCGGACAGGACGATCCCGATGAATAACACCAACATGACATTGATCCCGCAAACGGCGGTTACCAATACCACCAGATAAGGGATCACCTTGACCCATTCGATCGGGGCCGGGGCGTAAGCGTTCTCCACGCCGCTTCCCACCAGCACGTATATCAATCCGGTCAGGATCGCTATCGGGAGGGCGATACGGATATTCACCTTGAACTTATCGGACATCTGGCAACCCTGCGTGCGGGTAGCTACGATGGTCGTATCGGATATGAACGACAGGTTATCGCCGAACATGGCGCCGCTTACCACGACACCCAGCATAAGGGCGTCCGGCATCCCCGTCTTGTCCGCTATACCGACGGCTACCGGGGCCAAGGCCACGATCGTGCCCACCGACGTACCTACCGAGATGGATATGAAGCAAGCGGCTAGGAAGATTCCGGCCGCCAACAGGTTACCGGGCAGGATGGACATCGCCAGATTCACGGTAGCGTCTACGGCACCCATCGCCTTGGCAGTCTGGGCGAAGGCCCCGGCGAGGATGAAGATCAATACCATCAGCATGATATTGCTGTTGGCCGCCCCCCGGCAGAACTGCTCGATACGGTTGCTTAATTTGCCTCCCTTGGA
>OGJX01001707.1_pt1 | contig 11885 bp, 8 predicted proteins | sample 1572381 | NCBI WGS metagenome assembly OGJX01 (sample SAMEA2582085, study PRJEB24529) | metagenome | biome: Human gut stool | place: China | collected 2011
CGATATTCAATACAACAGGAGGTTACGGAAATGCCATTCTGCCGGCTGTGCTGGTTCTTATCCTGCAGCAGACGATGCTGCTGGGCATAGGAATGGCAGCGGGAACATCAAGAGAACTCAACAGAAACCGCGAACTCATACCGGTAAGCGAGCATTATGGCGGTATTTTCCGCATTGTTTTCGGCAAGGCATTGGTTTATTTCATGGTTTATGCCGTGATGGGAATGTATCTTACGCTGGTGGTTCCTAAGCTGTTCAGTTTTGTAAGTATGGTAACGTGGACAACCATTCTCGGTTTCCTCCTTCCTTACATTCTTTCGTGTGTTTTCTTCGGTCTGATGCTGTCGTGTCTGGTAAGATATCGTGAAAACGTGATGCTTCTGGTGGTATTTACCTCCGTTCCGTTGCTTTTTATGACGGGAGTTTCATGGCCACTGAGCAATATTCCGGGCTTTTGGCAAGGATTTTCGTGGGTTTTCCCATCCACTTTCGGCATCCGCGGGTTCCTCAGAATCAGCAGTATGGGCGCTTCGCTTTCAGATATTCTGCCGGAATTCAGAGCTCTCTGGATACAAACCGGCGTCTATTTCCTCGCTACCTGCCTGGTTTTCAGACAGCAACTGCGCTCGGCAAGACTCAAGGCAAACCTTGCTGCCGAAGTAGCAGAAGAAGAGGATGAGGCGGAAGAAATAGTTGATAGTTAAGAGTTTAGAGTTAATAGTTTATAGCAATCTTGCTAACGGCTAAGCCCTATAAACTATAAACTACAAATTAAAAACTATAAAAAATGGGCTGTTAACTGTTAACCTGTTAACTCCTGGTAAATAAGTTAAAAGTTAATAGTTAATAGGGCTTAGCCGTTCTCAAGATTGCTATAAACTATAAACTTTCAACTATAAACTAAAAAAGGCTAGGACTGCCCTCAGGTAGTCCTAGCCTTTTTTTACTTAGTGTGTACTTACAATCTTGGTTGGAGCCTTCTCGGCATTTCTACGATTCACCACCGTTACTACGCTTTGAGCAAGGCTGAGGAATGCCTGACCGGTGATGGAATCAACCTTGGTAGCAGCAGGCGCACCATCATCACCACCCTCGCAGATGCTCTGAACGATAGGAATCTGGGCGAGCAGAGGCACATTCATCTCCTTGGCGAGATTCTTGCAACCCTCCTTGCCAAAGATATAATACTTGTTCTCAGGCAACTCGGCAGGCGTAAAATAAGCCATATTCTCAATAAGTCCGAGGATAGGCACATTCACCTTATCATTCTGATACATGTCAATACCCTTTCTCGCATCGGCAAGCGCCACCTGCTGAGGAGTACTTACGATAACTGCACCCGTAATGGAAAGCGTCTGGAGCAGCGTAAGATGAATATCGCTTGTGCCAGGAGGCGTATCGAGGATAAAGTAATCCAACTCACCCCAGTCAGCATCAGCAATCAGCTGCTTCAGGGCAGAGCAAGCCATACCGCCACGCCACAAGGTAGCCGTAGTAGGACTTACGAAGAAACCGATACTCAGGAGTTTCACGCCATATTTCTCGACAGGTTCGATGAGGTCTCTGCCGTCCTTGTGAACAGAATAAGGACGTTCCTCCTCCACACCGAACATCTTAGGCATGGAAGGACCGAAGATATCTGTATCGAGCAAGCCCACCTTGTAGCCCAACTTAGCCAGGGCGATAGCGAGATTGGCAGAAACGGTACTCTTGCCTACTCCACCCTTACCAGAGCTCACAGCGATGACGTTCTTCACCTGTGGCAGCATCTTTCCCACCTCAGGACGAGGAGCTGACTTGAACTCAGTAACGATTTCCACCTCTACATCTTTCGAAATATGATAATGGATGGCAGCCTCAGCCGCCTTCACCGTACTCTTGAGGAAAGGATCCGTATCACGAGGGAAGAGCAGAACCACCTTCACCTTCATACCATTGATGCTAGGCGTATCTGCCAGCATCTCGCTCTCTATGAGGTTCTTCTTGGTGCCTGGATAAATCACCGTAGCAAGCGCCTCTTCAATCAATTTTGGATATAATGTCATCATTTCTTTTTATTTATTTGGTGCAAAAGTAACAATAAATAATGTAATAAGCAAATAAAAACTAAATAATTTCAGATATTAAACACTTTTATGTATCTTTGCAAATTGCAGAAATGTGTAGTTTCAGCAAAAAGCGAATCTACAACCGAACAGACAAAAACGGAAGAAAAATGAAATATAAAAAGATTATATTAGGCGTAGCCTTGGCTCTGGCCTGCTTCTCTAGCCTGAATGCCAACGCGCTGACCGAAACCAAAGTGAAGAAGACGGAAACTCAGACCGCAGCACCCAACGTTTACTGGACCGACGGCTACGGAAGAGTATCTTATACCACCAACTCTATCATTTCGCCGGTAGTAAAAATTGCCCTCAAAGAGTTTGCGGGCGATATGAAAGCCGTAACTGGATTCGATGCGAAAGAAAAATCAGGTGCTCCGATACAGATTTACCAGCTCGACCAGCTCACCAACAAGGAGTTTTCGGCAGTAGAAAAACTCGGTGCGCCGCTGCATCTTATTATCACCGCAAAGGATGCTTTCTACATCGGTACGAGGAAAGGGAAACTCATCGTTATCGGAAGCAACGCCCGCGGAACGGCTTACGCCATCATGAAACTCTCTGAGCTGGCTGGCGTTTCGCCTCTGGCGGCATGGAACGACCTGCAGCCTGCTCAGCGCAAGAGCCTCTATACACCCGTAGACCAGCAGTGGATAGAGGTTCCGAGAATAGAATTCAGAGGACTTGCCCTGAACAACAGCCAGTGGATGAAACCGCAGAACTACAGCCGCATCGCCCGACTGATGCTGCGCCTGAGAGCCAATACGCTGTGGCAGGTAGACGGCAGGCACGAGGCTGCTTACAACAAGGCTGTGGTAGACAGTTTCGACATCTGTGTGGCGGAAAACTACAAGGTGACGGAGTTTGTGGGCAAGAAGCACAAGAAGAAACACCGCAAAACCATCGAGAATGTGAAGCTGGTATGCTCGGATGCACAGATGGAGATGAGCAACCTCTCGCCGGGTCTGCTGCTCGAAATGCTCAACAGCAAGGATTATCTGGAGAGCAAGAATGCCCAGCACGGAAAATCGCACCGCTCTGCCGCTCACAACGACGAAGACTGTGCCTGGATAGCCAACATTACCAATCCGAAGCAGTCAACCTTCCAGCTAGCCATGATGATGAACCTGGCGTGGAATAAAAACGCCCTGAAAGCGGGTTGCAAGACGTATATCCAGAACACTCTCAACGCATTCTTTGGCGCCATTACGGGCAAGAAAATCATGCCTCTGATGGAAGAATATTACCGCCTTACCAGCATCCGACATTCCGCTTATATGGCGATGCCTTACGGCGATACTGAGTTTCATTCAGGCGAATTCGGCAACGAACTGGAGCGTTTTCTCTACCGCTACGACCTGTTGAAGGCGAAGACTGAATCCATCGAGCGCATGCTGCCTCAGAACCAGAAAGACGGTTTCTTCGAGGTAGTAAAATATCCGATATTCCTGGCTGCCTTCGTAGCCGAAAAGGAGCTGGAGGCACAGGAAGCAAGACACATCGCCCGTCCGGGACTGTTTAATAAAGACGATGAGGCGAAGGCTGCAGCGGCTGTGAGCATCGATGCTTACAACAAACTGAAGCAGCTCAATGCCTACTACAGTCGCATCAGAAACGGCAAATGGAAGAATTTCATCCTTACCAACGGTACAGAGATGCAGGCTCCGCAGATTCCGGGCGCACTGCCTGCTGCCGACATCAAGCGGCTGAAAGCTGATGCCTTCGACCGCAGCAATGATCTCAAGCCGCTCTCTGTAGTTACCGGCGACATCATTGCCAAGAATGCCTACGAATGGAGCAAGGCTACTGAATCGCCGCTTGCCCAGGCTGCCGTAAGAGGAGCCGAGAAGATTACCGTCCGTCCGCTTTTAGGCCACAGCGGCAAGGCTGTGAAATTGCCGAAGGGAGCCAGTCTGAGCTATGATTTCTACTGCGACAAGAGCGGTGATGCGCGTTTCACCATCGCCGCAATTCCTTGCTTCCTCAACGCTGTAAAGAACATGAGGGTGAGTGTGAGCATAGACCGTGGCGAACCGGTAATCTGCCAGCTGAAGGAGGTTTACAACTCAAAGGACTGGAAGTTTGACCTGTGGCGCGGCCAGACGCTGAAGAGTTTCTACGTTACGCTGCCTGACGGCAGCCACAACGTAACCATCAAGGCTTTAGACGATAATGTGATGATTGACCAGTGGGTTCTGGATTACGATGTAGACAGAGAATATTACGTATTCCCAGTAGCAAAATAAGAGGCTTTTCTGCAGTTTTTCAGGCATAAATGAAGACCGGGCGTGGCATAAATGATGGCGGGACAGAGGCTTAAATGAGGGCTGTCATGAGGTTTTTACGTAGCTTTTCGTAAGGCTTTTCATGATACTGAAATGTGTTAAGAATCCTAACTCGCTCTAATTTGGACTTTGATTGAAAATCAAGAAGTTGGGCGTTTGCCTATATTATATAGGTAACAATATGGAAACGAGCGGACTTCTGCTCGTTTCTGTATTTTGCAATATGCAAAGAACGCCTCAATTCGGGGACAAAGATACGATATTTTTCTAAATATCCACTGATTTACAAGAGGAATTTTATGGAAATTAGAACTTTTTATAGTAAAACCTTGCTTCGCAAGTAATTTGAGATAAGAAACATCAGTGAATCCAAATTTAATGTATATTGTCTGTTTCCACAATTTTCACCGTGGTACGCCTCTCAACAATATGTACCACAGTGAAACTTCTTTTTTTATATAGTTGTGCGAAAAAACATCAAGTCAATTCTTGTCTTCATCTGTCGAGCCAATTCTTCAATTGCATGATTTTGTCTTTGCTGACCACAATTCGCAACTCAGGAAATCCATGAAGGCTAATGGTCATTTTGTATTTGAAGAAATTGGTGAGTTTGTCAATGCGCTCGATATTTACCATATATTGGCGGCTGACACGGAAGAACAAATTGGGATTTAATTGCAGCTCCAAGTCATTCAAAGATTGGTTGATGGGTACAGAATTACCATCACTAAGGTATGCCCTAACGACACCATTCTCTGATAAGAAATAACTAATGTCAGTTGTCTTGACAAGTTTGAAGCCATCATAGATATGCACAAGGAAATGGTCTCTCCATTTCTTGCCTGTTGCCATCCCCATTTTCTCCATCAGAGCTGAGTAATCTATGATTTTATTGCACAGGGCTTTAGCCTTTATTAGAGCTTTCTCCAATTCTTCTGGCAATATCGGTTTCTGAAGATAGGCGATGCCATTGCTCTTGAATGCTTCCAAGGCATATTCATTATAAGCCGTGGTGAATATCACAGGCGAAGTTGGGGCTATCTCCAAGAAAGCCTCGAACACATCACCATCGCCCAGTCTTATATCCGCAAAGATTACATCCTCGTCATGCGGATTTTGCAGATAGTCGATGACCGCTCTCATTGTTGTTAACGGTCCTTGTATTTCCATAGAGTTGTCTATGTTTTGCAAGAGGCGTTTCAGTCTTGAAAAGCCACGTTCTTCGTCTTCTATGATTAAAACTTTCATGATTTTGATAAGATTGGAAGTTTAACTTCAAAATATTTATTGTCGTTACTAACGACTAGTTCCTTTCCTAATAGACTATAGCGCAGACGCAAGTTTGACAATCCCTTTTGTGTTGTAGGTAAAGTGCTCTTTATCGGATTCACTACATTTCTAACGATAATATATTCGCCATGACAATACACTGAGATAAAAAGCGGTCTTTCCTTGGTATGACAGTTATGCTTTATCGCATTCTCTACCATCATTTGTATCGCCAATGGCAAGGTCTTATTCTTGCATATTTCCAGTTCTTCGGCAATTTCCACATGTATGGTATGAGGAGAACTTATCTCTTGAAGCTCACAATAGTTCTTCACGAAATGAATCTCTTCATGTACTGGCACCGTCTCATCATCCAGATGTGTGACTACATATCTATAGATTTCTGAGAATTTCAGAGTGAAACTTTCTGCCTGTACAGGATTCTCCTCAATCAAGTCTGCCAACGTGTTGATGCTGTTGAATATGAAATGCGGATTCATCTGCTGACGCAAGAGATTATTGGTAAGCACTACGGTTTCCTTCTCTTTTCTGATGAGGATGGAACAATAATATAGGCACGCATTCACCATGGTCAGCAATGTGGCGATTAATCCAAAAATATATAATCTGTCCCAATACACATCGTTCCCAGCATGCCAAAGATTATCAAATATGTTTTCAAATGCCACAGCCCAAACAGAATTGGCTAGCAGCAACAATAGAATATGGGTGGCAAAGCAAGGATAGCTTATCTTGTTTTTAACAAAAATGTTACCCAAAGAAATAGAAATCCACAAAGAGAATAATGTATAAAAAGAACAATATACTATGTCGAAGCACAAGTCCTTGAAAGTGACACCTGTACCCACAAACGTATCAAAGTCCATCAGTGCCCATAGCAAGTAGGAAAAGATGCATGTAGCGATGGATATGATGAACCAATTCTTTATAAGACTATGATATTTCTTCATATAACTCATTTTTTTGCTTGCAAATTTAGTGTTTTTTTTCGAGATAGACAATAGTAAGAACCATGAATGACGAAAAAACGCTCATGAATCCGCTATTTTCGCTTATAAACCATTCATAGCATAGTAAGATAAGGTTCATCTGTTGTTTTGAGTGATTCACACCTCAATTTCTCCGAATCACGATGATTGTACTTGCATAGTCTGAAATATCTTAATATTTTTGCACTCGAAAAGTTTAGGTTAAATCAAAAATTCAGAATATGCTAAGAATGTTTTTTATAGGTATCGCACTTCTCACTACAACGGCAGCACTTTGCCAGAACAAGAAAGAGATGGATGAACCTGTACATCACTTCTGCGTAAATATAAATGCAGGGTTAGGCGCGAATTACAATACTTGGTTCTTGGAAGTACAAGGGGAATATAATCCTATTTCTTTCCTTGGCATAAATGTAGGGATGAAATTTCTCAATCCGTGTAAGCAAGATGAAAGCCTACACATAGTATGCCCCGAAGGTAAATATGAACTTGACGAATATTCCACATTTATGTATCAATTTATCTTACATCCATCTATCCACCTATGCGCTCCATCTATAAAACTTGATAACGTTGGAGATAAGTTGATATTTAGAATGGAGTATGGAATTCTTTTACCTCTTAATCATTTCACAAAAGGGCATGCATATCCCCAGCCTGACAATGGGCAACTACCAGATTCATATTCGCCAATAGATATAAAGAACATAAAAAGCGGAACGCCATTTTATCATGAGACAAGTGTTTCAGCCAATCTTGTCAGTGACAGATGGAAATTTACTTTAGGATACACCTTTTCCAACCTTGACATCTACGGAAGTGCTAGAAATGCGTACTTAGGAAACACGCATATAGAATTTGAGAAAAAGAAAAGAGGAGATGAGGTATTTATAGGCATTGGATATTATTTATAATATATTTTAAAAGTAAAAATAGCAACATAATAAAATGAAAAAAATTGCATTAATAAGTCTTGCTATTATGGCAAGCCTTTTTCCTTTGTGCAGCATGGCACAACAGGGAGTCAAAGTAGATGTACATACTGGTGCAAACTTATCTGGTTTTGCTGGTGGAAAATCCTATGCTGCCCAAGATAGAAAAATGAAAATGGGTGCTAGTGTAGGTGTTGGTGTATCCTATGAAACAAGCAAGAAGTTTGTCTATTCTTCAGGAATAGACTTCTTGATGACGGCAGGTAGCTATACCGCCATGTCGGACTATCTTTATAATGGTGGACTAACAGCTGCATTCCCTTCGGTAAATTCAAGAGAAGTATCTATCCAAATTCCAGTCAAGTTTGGATATGACTTCACTTTGGGTGAAAAATTGCATTTCATTCCATCAGTTGGTGCATATGGTAGATTTTCCATGGTATCTATCAAGGAGAATGTAACAGAGAATACTGGTGAAAACTCAGGAAATAGCTTCAAATGGAACAGCTTCAACAACTATCAACATAATACCAATCGCCTTGATGGTTATAAGCGATGGGATGTTGGAGGCTTAATTGAAGGAAAGTTTGTTTATGCCAATCGTTATGCTGTAACATTAGGCTATTCTCGTGGTTTTCTTGACAAGTCACCTCAGTTTAAATTCAAGAACCACAGCTATCATCTGACATTGGGATATACATTATAGTGGTTCTCCTTGATTTTACAACAACAATGAAGACACTTTGTGGCAATTCTTGTAAAGAATAACCACAAAGTGTCATTTTTTATATTTGCTTACTAGAATTATCCAAATACCTGCTGCCACAACGTTCTGTTGCTGACGATGATTCTCACATCGGCTTTCATATACTTTTGCAGTATAGGAGTATTTTGTCCCTGTGACTTTTTATGTCAAACAAGGCACAAAAGGCCAACTCTCAAAAACATACTAATGTACCATTTTAGGCACAATTGCCAAATAAGCAGTTGTTGTAACTGCCAAAGCAGACAAACTTTCCACCATAAATGTCATCGGCGTGTTCGTCTTCAAGGACAATGCACTCGTCCTCTAATCCACAAAGCTCTATTTTCTCTGAGAGCTTCAATAAAGTGTTTGTTTCCATAATGTATAAAATTACGAAATATTCCTACTCTTTTTAAGATTTTCGGATACCTCTTTTTATTTTTAGAAGCGATTCAACTCCTCTTTACCAGCACCTTGTCCCTTGTATCTGCTTCTTGATGCATTGAAGTTATACTGCAATGTCAAGAGCAAGGAACGGCTGTCGTTTGTGATGCTTTGCCAAAGCGTAACATCCTTGTTGTAGAATTGTACGTCACGATTGCTCTTGTTGAAGATGTCGTTACCTTCGAGCGTAACCGAGAAACGATTTCTGCAAAAAGCCTTGTAAAGTTTGGCATTGAGGTATGAGGAAGAACTGAGTTTCATATTTTCCTTGTTACCACGGCTGTTCCATTCTATGTCTATGTTCATCCAGATGTCGCCTGGTAAATGGATGGCATTCTGAAACTGTACTACAGCTAATGGATTATAGAAGGACTTGCGTTCACCCAGATATTCCCCAGAGAACCACTGTTTGATGATGCCGGCATTTACCTTTGGTTGCCAAAATCCGATTTGGAATTGTGCGCCAAGGAAAGCCTGCAACTCTTGTATCTTTGGCGTATTCTCCATCGTGAGCAACTTCATTTCTCCATCCTCGCCGTATGGTTTCGATTCGTTGATGATGGCATTCTTCTTGTACTCGTATGATACCTTTGCAAAGAATTGCTTCCAAGCACCCATCAACTCCACGGAATGAATCTTGACAGGAGAAAGATAAGGATTACCACTTTGCAAGGTCAAGCGATTGACATAGTTGAGTGTTCCATCAAGGTCATCGTATGATGGACGCTGCATCTTGCTGTTGTAGCTCAATGCCCATTGTGTCTTACCTATCTCTGTAGAAATGGCGAGTGAAGGGAACACGTTGTTGTAAGTCTTGCTCTTATCTTCCTTGAGTTGTCCATCCTCTGTATATTTAAAACGAACATGCTCATAGCGAAGACCTGCCTCTACTGCGATTTTCCCAAACTGTTGACCGATGGAGAAGAAACCAGCCATGTTCTTCTCGTCACTCTTGGTATTGCTGTTGCCAATGGTTGCCATATTGATATTGAAATCATTCAGCACCTGAGAGGCTGTATATTCATTTCCCACTTCGATTTGTCCTTTCCACAAAGGATAGCTCAACACCAACTTTTCCGCAAACATCCGTGAGTGTCCAATGCTTGTGGATGCCACCAAATTCTTCTGCTGATTCATATTCGTCTCAGACTGATCGGAATTTTCATGCTTCTTTCTCCACATATAATCCATGTTGAAGTCAATGCCCAGTTTGCCTACATCACCATTATAATAGATATTGGCATGGTGCTTCGGCACAGCATGAATTCTCCCCTCTTTCACAGCTGAAACCTCATCGTCCAATTTACCATTGGCATACGATATAGAGCTATAATCTGAATGAGGCTTTTGTAAACCCACTCCATTCATATAGTAAGCACCGATGGAATGACGTTCACTGATCATCCATGACAAGCCAAACTTGCCAAAGAACTCATTATTTCTCATGCGGTTGATGCTCTCTATGTTCTGAAGCCAAGTAGTAGAACCTTGCGTTTCCATGTTCGTATTCTCATGACTATAGAATTTGCCGCCATAGTAATTGAGATTGGTGAACAACTCCAGTCCACCCGTACGGTATTTCAAGTTAGCTTGCTCCATGCTCGAAAAATAGTGGCGGAAGCCATTTTGCGCACGAAGTGTTCCACTAAAGCCGTCACCTTGTGGTAACTTGGTGCGAATGCGGATGACAGACATGACGGAGGCATCATACTTGGAACCAGGATTTGTAATGACTTCAACATTCTTGATGTCCTGTGAATTGAGCTGTGCAAGTTCATTTTTGTCTTGGACAAGACGACCATTGATATAGATGAGCGGCGTACCCTTACCAAACACCTCGAAGTTTCCATCCCTGCCAGTAACCATCGGCACTTGGCGCAACACATCGTTCGCCGTGCCTGCATGAGACAGTTGAGAATTAACTACAGTAGTAACCAAGGCATTGCCCTTGATGGCAATAACAGGGCGTGATGATTTCACCACAACTTCACCGAGCATCTTGCTGTCCTCTTCCATCTTGATGACACCCACATTTTCACCCTCGCAATCCTTGCAGATGGTTTTGTAGCCCACGGATGTCACCTTGATGATTCCGCCATTGCAGACGGAGTCTATTGAGAAGCTACCATCCTCTCCACTCACCGCTCCCTTGACGAACGCGGAGTCTTGCCGGTTTAGGAGCACCACATTGGCGAAAGCCAAAGGCTCACCCTTGGTGTCCACTACTTTTCCCGTGATACTCTGTGCCATCGTCGAGGTCATTACAGATAGGCACAAGGCCGTTGTTAAAATCCCCTTATTATTCATTGTATAATTATTTTTTTATTGCTTAATCTATTAAATTCTTATCAATCCTCAGTATATAAGGAATCATGACGTTGCAAAGGTACTATATGAAAATTACAGCGTATTTGCGGAAATATTAAAATTGTGTTACATAAAGAAAAAGTCCTTTATTTGGCTTTTCAAGGCATATTCTTACCTTCAATTTCAAGTAATTTGCAATTGGTAAGACTATCCTTGTATGTTGCCATTTCTATCATTTTATAATGGTGGCGAACAGAATCCTCGTAAGCAGCAACACGATTCCTCACATTATTTATAACATTTTCGTCTCGACATATGGAGAAGTACTTTTCAATGTAGTGAATGTTTGGGTCATCAGTAGAAAGCACCATCTTCAATGCCCTATATTTCAAGTCTGCCTCCTCCCAATCTTGGTAATCTCGCCATTGGGTGAGATTGCCCCAAATGGAAATGACAAGGGATAGAGCCAAGCCACCAATGAAAAGAAGAACATTCTTTGAGGTTGGCTCGAAGCGATGGGTTACAACCTTCTTTTGAGGTGATTTGTTCATTACTTCAAGTTTTTCCTGCAATGCCTTCGAGGAAACATCATTCTCTTGTCTCATCAGCTTGATGGCATTAACAAAGAACTTGCTTCGCTGCTCATTTTTGCCAAGTTCTACCTTGATAAGGTCAACAAAAACAACAATGGCATCTCTTAATTTGGATATTTTACCTCTGACTTCCTCTTCCTTGGTAAACATCGCATTGATTGACTTATCCAACTTGGTTATGTCATTACTTGCAGGAAC
>OGJX01001712.1_pt1 | contig 11848 bp, 15 predicted proteins | sample 1572381 | NCBI WGS metagenome assembly OGJX01 (sample SAMEA2582085, study PRJEB24529) | metagenome | biome: Human gut stool | place: China | collected 2011
AAAATACAAAATTTGATGCAGATCAATTTCACTACTTTTATGCAAAATGGGGTATTTTGTAATTTATATCAAAAAATGTGATCAAGATAACGGTTTTTTCTGTTTTTTATCCTCATAAATAGTAGTAGAATATGGCAAATTTTTGAATATTTATATTGTAATCGGTTACTGTATTCTGTTTTGAGAATAGAAAAGGCAATCATTACGTAAATAATTCAATGTTTCTTAACAATTTCTGTTGAGTAGTTTGGGGTGGTTATTTGGGGTTATCCTTGGTAATCATAAAGTGAAAATCTTGTAGATTTATACAAGGAGTTGAGATGTTAGACGTTGTTGATCTCTCACGCTTGCAGTTTGCATTAACTGCGTTATATCACTTCATTTTTGTACCATTAACATTAGGTTTATCTTTCGTTCTTGTGATCATGGAAACCATTTATGTTAAAACGGGCAAAGAAGTATATAAAGATATGACAAAATTCTGGGGTAAGTTATTTGGTATTAACTTTGCTCTAGGGGTGACGACCGGTATTATCATGGAGTTCCAATTCGGGACAAACTGGTCTTATTATTCTCACTATGTAGGTGATATTTTCGGTGCACCATTAGCGATCGAAGCATTACTTGCGTTCTTCTTAGAATCCACTTTCGTGGGACTATTCTTCTTCGGTTGGGATCGTTTCGGGGGCAGGGGAATATACTCAAGAGGTCAGATACTTTGAGACAAACACCTACTCGCAACTTACTGCGTAGCCTTTGGTTCAAACCTTTCTGCGATGTGGATTTTAGTGGCAAATGGTTGGATGCAACATCCGGTAGCGGCAGAGTTTAACTTTGAAACCGTTCGTATGGAAATGACCAGCTTCTTAGATCTTTGGTTAAATCCAGTTGCTCAAAGTAAATTCTTACACACATTAACAGCGGGTTATTCAACCGGTGCAATGTTTGTATTAGGTATCAGTGCATTCTATTTATTAAAAGGCCGTGATATTGGTTTTGCTAAACGTTCATTCTCTGTCGCGGCAACCTTTGGTTTTATCGCTGCATCAGCGGTATTAATTATGGGTGATGAATCAGGTTATGATATCGGTAAAGCACAACCTGTGAAATTAGCAGCAATGGAAGCTGAGTTTGATACTCATCCTGCTCCAGCGCCATTCCATCCAATTGCGATTCCAAATACTGCTGAAATGAAAAATGATTTTGCGATTGATATCCCTTATTTAGGTGGTTTAATTGCAACGCGTTCTTTAGATACTGAAATTATTGGCTTGAAAGATATTCAAGCGAAAAATGAAGGTCGTGTTCGTAACGGTATGGTTGCTTATGATTTATTCACACAATTAAAAGCAGAGAAAAAATCAGCAGGCCAAGTAAATCCTGAAACTAAAGCAAAATTTGATGAAGTCAAAGGTGATTTAGGTTTTGGTTTATTATTAAAACGTTACACAGATAAAGTTGTTGATGCAACGGATGAACAAATTAAACAAGCAGCACGTGATACTATTCCAAACGTAGGCCCTAACTTCTGGGCATTCCGTGGTATGTTAGCTGCAGGTGGTTTAATTATTTTACTGACCTTTGGTGCATTTGTTCAAAATTTACGTAACAAAGTGACTTCTTCTCGCTTATTACTTAAAGCATTGCTTTGGGGGATCCCATTGCCAATCTTAGCGATTGAATTTGGTTGGTTCTTAGCTGAATTTGGTCGTCAACCGTGGGCGATTTATGAAGTATTACCGGTAGGTGTATCTGCCTCTAACTTGAGTGTAGGTGACTTATGGTTCTCTATCGGTTTAATTTGTGTACTTTACTTCTTCTTCATTATTGCGGAAATGTATTTGATGTTTAAATATGCACGTTTAGGTCCAAGTGCATTGAAAACCGGCAAATACTATTTTGAGCAATCATCTAAATAAGCAGGAGATGGATTATGCTTGATTATGAAATTCTACGTATTATTTGGTGGGTGCTAGTTGTTGTATTGCTTATCGGTTTCTCTGTAACAGATGGATTCGATATGGGCGTGACCGCACTTTTACCCGTAGCAGGTAAGAAAGAAGTAGAAAAACGAATTATGATTAACTCTATTGCTCCACACTGGGATGGTAACCAAGTTTGGTTATTAACTGCTGGTGGTGCAATCTTTGCGGCATGGCCGATTGTTTACTCTGTGGCGTTTTCAGGCTTCTATATTGCCTTATTCCTCGTGTTAGCTGCGTTATTCTTCCGCCCAATTGGTTTTGAATATCGTGCGAAAATTGATAATCCAACATGGCGTGCTGTGTGGGATTGGGGCTTATTTGCGGGTGGTTTTGTACCTGCATTAGTATTCGGTGTGGCATTTGGTAATTTATTACAAGGTGTACCATTTGAATTAAATGAGCTTTCACAAGCAACTTACACAGGCTCTTTCTTTGCATTATTAAACCCATTCGCATTACTTTGTGGTGTGTTAAGCCTTGCAATGTTAGTAACTCACGGTGCAAATTGGTTACAAATGAAAACCACTGCAGCATTGCGTGATCGCGCAAGAGCGATTACACAAGTCGGTGCATTGGTAACATTAATTACTTTTGTACTTGCAGGTGTATGGCTTTCTTTCAAAGACGGTTATGTGGTGACTAGCGCGATTGATCACTTTGCAGCATCAGCACCAGCTTCAGGTAAACAAGTGGCAGTTGAAGCAGGTGCATGGTTCAAAAACTTCAATGAAAATCCAGCTTTATGGGCATTCCCAGCATTAGCTGTGGTTGGTGCATTATTAAACGTGATTGCATCTAAAGCAAATCGTTGTGGTTTTGCATTCTTCTTCTCTGTATTAACAATGGCTGGTGTGATTATTACTGCGGCAGTATCAATGTTCCCATTTGTAATGCCTTCAAGTACTCATCCAGAACAAAGTTTGTTAATGTGGGATGCAACGTCAAGTGAATTAACATTAACCTTAATGTTCTACTTGGCATTAGTATTTGTTAGCATCTCATTGCTTTACACCATTTGGTCATACTACAAAATGTTTGGTCGCTTGGATGAAAGCTTTGTTGAAGACAACAAAAACTCATTATACTAAGGAGAAACAACATGTTATATGCAATTTGGGTAGTGGGTGTGTTGGCTGCAGTTATGGTAAGTGCTAAATTAACTATTGGCAAAGAAAAGTCAGGTAAATTTGACGAGTAATGATGATTAATTCACTCTATCAATTAAGTAATAAGGGTTCCTTGCGAACCCTTTCGTTTATTTTGGCGTTATTTTTAACCGCGGCTTTCTTTTTAAATTTGAGTCAATTTTCGACCGCACTTCGAACTGCTCATCCTGCTTGGATTCTCACAATCTTTTGGGGATTGATTAATTTATGGATCCACGGCATTGGATTTGATATTCGTCGGGCAATATGGCAGCTTGTTTTTTTGCCATTTATTGGTTATTTCACCACAATAATCGTCATTGTTCAGCATTGGTTATTATAAGAACGATAGACAAATATTATTATTTGGATCTTGCACATCTTATGAACAGGTTCTAAAATAAGCGGCTTGTTATGGCTGATAATTTGAGCATTATTTTGAATAACCAATGTTTTACCTTTCCGGTTCGTGTTTATTATGAGGATACGGATGCAGGCGGAGTAGTGTATCACGCACGTTACTTACATTTCTTTGAACGTGCGAGAACAGAATATTTAAGAACGCTTAATTTTTCCCAACAATCATTATTGCAGGAACAACAAGTCGCTTTTGTGGTCAAAACCATGTCTATTGACTATTGTATTCCGGCAAAATTGGATGATTATCTTATTGTCGAAACTGAAATAACAGCAGTGAAAGGAGCAACAATTCTCTTTGAACAGCGGTTAGTTCGTGAGACAGTGGTGTTATCGAAGGCTACTGTTAAGGTAGCCTGTGTTGATCTAGGCAAAATGAAACCTGTCGCAATTCCTGAAGAATTAAAAGCGGCATTTTTAAAGTAAATAACTTTTCGGAGTATGCAATGACTGCAGAATTGAACTTTTTAGATCTTTTTCTAAAAGCGAGTATCGTTGTTCAACTTGTAATTGTGATCTTAATTTCGTTCTCAATTATTTCTTGGGCAATCATCATTCAACGTAGCCGTATTTTGACGAGCGCGTTAAAAGAAGCGAACACTTTTGAAGATCGTTTCTGGTCTGGTGAAGATTTAAATAAACTTTATGATGGTTTATCTAATCGTCGTGAAGTATTGACTGGTAGCGAACAAATTTTCTTTGTCGGATTTAAAGAATTCTCTCGCTTAAAACAAGTGAATGCGAATGCACCAGAAGCAATCATCAAAGGTACGACTCGTGCGATGAACCTTGCGATGAATCGTGAAGTAGAAGCACTCGAAAGCCGTGTACCTTTCTTAGCAACTGTAGCTTCTGTAAGTCCATATATCGGTTTATTTGGTACCGTTTGGGGGATCATGCACGCATTTATGGCATTAAGTGGTGCGAAACAAGCTACATTACAAATGGTTGCTCCAGGTATCGCAGAAGCCTTGATCGCAACAGCAATCGGTTTGTTTGCGGCGATTCCAGCTGTAATGGCATATAACCGTTTAAGCTTACGTGTAAATGCGATTGAACAAAATTATGGTAACTTCATTGATGAATTCACCACAATTTTACATCGTCAAGCTTTTGGTAAAGCGCCCCATTAAAAATAAATGAAAAATTGACCGCACTTGATTAATCAGACGAAAAGTGCGGTGGATTTTAGCGAAGTTTTAGAGGAAATTATGGCTCGTCGTCAGCGTAAAGACATTAAATCTGAAATTAACATCGTGCCATTTCTCGATGTTCTTTTAGTTTTAGTGTTAATTTTTATGGCAACCGCACCGATTATCAGTCAGAGCGTTCAAGTGGAACTCCCTGATTCGGTGCAAAGTCAAAATGTATCAAATGAAGATAAAACACCGGTTATCTTAGAAGTAGCGGGTGTAGGGCAGTATTCGATTTCTATTGGTGGTCAACGCCAAGAAGGCCTTAACGAAGAAATGGTAACCCAATTATCAAAACAAGAATTTGATAAAGACAATAACACAATGTTCTTAGTGGGCGGAGCAAAAGATGTACCTTATGAAGAAGTGATTAAAGCACTTAATTTACTACATCTTGCCGGCATTAAGTCTGTGGGTTTAATGACCAACCCAATTTAAGAATAAGTAGGTAAAACCGTGCAGAATAATCGACGAAAAAAACGTGCAAATGAGTTTGTCATCTCTATTGCGATGCACCTTGCATTGTTTGGTTTGTTGATTTGGAGCTCTCTTTATCAAACCGTTGAAATAATGGGTGGTGGAGAAGGTGAAGGTGATGCCATGGGAGCTGTGATGGTCGATACTGGCAGCGCAGCACAGGAATGGGGACGTATTCAACAACAGAAAAAAGGTCAAACTGATAAACAGAAGAAACCTGAGCCTGTAGTTGAAGATAAAAAACCAGAGCCTGAACCTGAACCAAATCAGCAAGAAATTGCGAAACAAGAAGAGATTAAGCGTCAGCAGGAAATTCAACGTCAAAAAGAACTTGAAAAACAAAAGCAGCAAGAAATTGAAAAGCAAAAGCAAAAACAGCAGCAAGAGCTTGCTCGTCAAGAGGCGTTAGAAAAACAGAAACAAGCTGAAGAAACAAAAGCAAAACAAGCTGCAGAGGCAGCGAAGTTGAAAGCTGAGGCTGAGGCAAAACGTTTAGCGGCAGCCGCTAAACAGGCTGAAGAAGAGGCAAAAGCTAAAGCACAAGCCGAAGCTCAAAAAGCGAAAGAAAAAGCTGAGGCAGATGCTAAAGCGAAGGCTGAGGCAAAAGCGAAAGCCGATGCTGAAGCAAAAGCTAAGGCTAAGGCAGAAGCAGATGCTAAAGCGAAAGCTGAGGCCGATGCAAAAGCGAAAGCAGATGCTGAGGCGAAAGCGAAGGCTGAAGCAAAAGCTAAAGCGGATGCAGAAGCAAAAGCTAAAGCAGATGCAGAAGCGAAAGCGAAGGCTGATGCAAAAGCAAAAGCTGATGCAGCAAAACGTAAAGCAGATCAAGCAGCTTTAGATGACTTCATGAATGGCGGTGATGTCGGTGGTGGTAGCGCATCTAAAGGTGGTAATGCAAATAAAGGTGGTACACAAGGTAGTGGTGCAGGACTTGGTGCTGGAGATGGTGGTAAAGTTGGTGACCAATATGCAGGTGTCATTAAACGTGAAATTCAACGCCGTTTCTTAAAAGACCCAAGCTTTGCCGGTAAAGTTTGTAGCATTAAAATCCAGCTCGGTCGAGATGGTACTATTTTAGGCTATCAACGTGTTTCTGGACCTGATGATATTTGTACTGCAGCATTAAGTGCGGTCGCTAGAACGAAAAAAGTTCCAGCAGCACCATCTGATGCTATTTATGAGAAATATAAAGCGCCGACTATCGATTTTGATATCAATGCTCGATAATCGGTTTTAGAAAAGTAACAACGTTAAAATAAGGTGATTAAATGAAATTGATCAAACGTGTTATGGGGCTATTTGTGGTGATGTTTGCATTTGCAAGCACAGCAATGGCAGAAGATGAAGTTCGAATTGTGATTGATGAAGGTGTTGATGGCGCTCGTCCTATCGCAGTTGTTCCTTTCGCAGGTTCTGCACCTGAAAATATTGGTCAAATTGTTGCAGATGACTTACGTAATAGTGGTAAATTTAACCCTATTCCAGTAAGCCAAATGCCACAACAACCAACGACTGCAGCAGAAGTGAAACCAGAGGCTTGGACTGCTTTAGGTATTGATGCTGTTGTGGTTGGTCAAGTGACATCAACTGGTAGCGGTTATAACATTTCTTACCAATTGGTTGATACTGTAGGTGCATCAGGTACACCTGGTGCCGTACTTGCGCAAAATAGTTATACCGTGACTAATAAATGGTTGCGTTACGGTGCGCACACTGTGAGTGATGAAGTATTTGAAAAATTAACTGGTATTCGTGGTGCATTCAGAACCCGTATCGCTTACGTAGTGCAAAAAAATGGTGGCTCACAACCTTATGAAGTTCGTGTAGCAGATTATGATGGTTACAACCAATTTATCGTCAATCGTAGCTCACAACCAATTATGTCTCCAGCTTGGTCTCCAGATGGTAAACGTTTAGCGTATGTATCTTTTGAGAATAAAAAATCACAACTTGTAGTACAAGACTTAGGTTCTGGTTCTCGTAAAGTAGTCGCTTCTTTCCCTGGACATAACGGTGCACCAGCATTCTCTCCAGACGGTTCTAAACTCGCATTTGCTTCTTCACAAGATGGTTTATTAAACATCTATGTAATGGGCTCAAATGGTGGTACACCGACTCAATTAACTCGCGGTGCGGGTAATAATACAGAACCATCATGGTCTCCAGATGGTAGCTCAATTCTCTTTACTTCAGATAGAGGTGGTTCACCACAAGTTTATCGCATGAGTGCAAGCGGCGGTGCTGCATCTCCAGTTGGTGGTCGTGGTAGTGCGCAAATCAGTAGTGATGGTAAAACACTTGTGATGATCAACGGTAATAACAATGTGGTGAAACAAGATCTCACCAGCGGTAGTTCTGAAGTATTAAGTACATCTTTCTTAGGTGAAAGCCCAAGTATTTCTCCTAATGGTATCATGATTATTTACAGCTCTACACAAGGGCTAGGAAAGGTGTTACAATTAGTTTCTGCAGATGGTCGCTTTAAAGCGAGTCTTCCAGGAAGTAATGGCCAAGTGAAATTTCCAGCTTGGTCTCCATACTTGACTAAATAAAAAAACTCATTGAGGAGAAATCTAATGAACAAATTTGTTAAATCATTATTAGTTGCTGGTTCAGTAGCTGCATTAGCAGCATGTAGCTCATCAAACAATGATGCAGCAGGCAACGGTGCTAACAACGGTCAAACTTTCGGTGGTTACTCTGTTGAAGATCTTCAACAACGTTACAACACCGTTTACTTCGGTTTCGACAAATTCAACATCGAAGGTGAATACGTTCAAATCTTAGATGCTCACGCTGCATACTTAAATGCAACTCCAGCTTCTAAAGTTGTTGTTGAAGGTAACACTGACGAAAGTGGTACTCCAGAGTACAACATCGCTTTAGGTCAACGTCGTGCTGACGCAGTTAAAGGTTTCTTAACAGGTAAAGGTGTTGACGCTGGTAAAGTATCAACTGTTTCTTACGGTGAAGAAAAACCTGCAGTGTTAGGCCACGATGAAGCAGCATACTCTAAAAACCGTCGTGCAGTGTTAGCATACTAATTTTTAGAGAATTTTGATTCTTAGAAAAAGGGAGAGTAGAAATACTCTCCTTTTTTATTTATTCTAAGATACTGTCAGAAATTGACGAGTATTCACGCAATTAACACAATTTCTTCAGATTTTTCTTGCGTCAGAAAATAAAATCGGTAATATACGCACCTGTTACGAAACGATGTGGGTCGTTAGCTCAGTCGGTAGAGCAGCGGACTTTTAATCCGTTGGTCGAAGGTTCGAATCCTTCACGACCCACCATCTATTTTACAGTTCATTATTTAACCGGTTGGGTTGTTAGCTCAGTTGGTAGAGCAGCGGACTCTTAATCCGTCGGTCGAGAGTTCGAGTCTCTCACAGCCCACCAGTCAACAAGTTATTCCTTCTGTTTGTTAATAAATTTACAAAAAAGTAAAATATTTTTAAAATTCTTGACTATATTTGGCGGTTATTATGGTAGAATATCCACAAAGTTAAGTCGGGCATAAAATGTTACAAAATATTCGAATTGTTTTGGTTGAAACATCACATAGCGGGAACATCGGTTCAGCGGCGCGTGCAATGAAAACGATGGGATTATCTAATCTTTATTTGGTCTCGCCAAAATCGGTGGATGAGCAATCTATTGCATTAGCTGCAGGCGCTGATGATGTTGTACGTAATGCCCATATTGTTGATACTTTTGAACAAGCAATAGAAGATTGCTCATTAGTAATTGGGACCAGCGCGAGATTACGCCATTTACAGAGTACACTGATTGAGCCAAGAGAATGTGCGGAGAAAGCCAGTATACATCAAGGCCAAGTGGCGGTCTTATTCGGTCGTGAGCGCGTCGGGCTCACAAATGAAGAATTACTTAAATGTCATTATCATTTAAATATCCCTGCTAATCCTGAATATTCTTCGCTGAATTTAGCGATGGCAGTTCAGTTGATAAGTTATGAAATACGAATGGCATTTTTGGCAAAAGATAAAATGGAAAGTACACTTTCTACAATAGAAAATATCTATCCGACAGCACAAGAAATGGAGTATTTTTTTGCGCATACGGAACAGGTATATCAATCTCTTGGTTTTATTCAAAATCAAGGGGTTATAAAAAAGTTAAGACGACTTTATAACCGTTCTTCTCTCGAAAAAAATGAATTAAATATTTTGCGAGGAATGTTAAGTGCGGTTGAAAAACGCCTTAATCTGCAAAAAGAGTAAAATTGACTATCATAGTCAGATAGGTAAACTACCCAGATGGCGATTTATAGGGATGCTTTATGAAACTAACATCTAAAGGACGATATGCGGTTACCGCAATTTTAGATATCGCACTACACGCAGGAACAAATCCAGTTTGTTTAGCGGATATCTCAGAACGTCAAAGTATTTCACTTTCTTATCTTGAGCAATTATTTGCCAAATTGCGTCGTGGTGGATTAGTAAAAAGCGTTCGCGGCCCAGGTGGTGGCTATCGTTTAGCGTTACCGACAGATCAAATTTCTATCGGTATGGTGATTTCAGCCGTAAATGAGAACATTAATGTCACAAGATGCCTTGGTAAAGGAAATTGTAAAGGTGGAGTCGAGTGTTTAACTCATACTTTATGGCAAGATTTAAGTGATCGCATTGCTGATTTTTTAGATGAGATTACATTAGCTGAGCTTGTAGAGAAAAAAGCAGGGAAGCATAAAGCTCACAAAGATTTTGATGACTTAATTGTAGTCAACCAATAATGGGAAAGTAGATTAAAGTGCAGTCAAATTGATAGCATTTTTAGTAGTTATTTAGGAGTGAAAATGAAATTACCAATTTATTTAGATTATGCAGCAACATGTCCAGTGGATGAACGTGTAGCTAAAAAAATGATGGAATATTTAACTATTGATGGTGTATTCGGTAATCCAGCATCTCGTTCACATAAGTTTGGCTGGCAAGCTGAAGAAGCGGTTGATATTGCACGTAATCAAATTGCGGATTTGATTGGTGCAGATTCACGTGAAATTGTGTTTACTTCAGGCGCAACGGAAGCAGATAACCTTGCAATTAAAGGTGCGGCACACTTTTATCAAACAAAAGGTAAACACATTATTACTTGTAAAACTGAGCACAAAGCCGTATTGGATACTTGTCGTCAGTTAGAGCGTGAAGGCTTTGAAGTCACTTATTTAGATCCAGAAGAAGATGGTTTAATTGATCTTGAGAAATTCAAAGCGGCATTGCGTCCAGATACGATTCTTGTGTCAATTATGCACGTGAATAATGAGATTGGCGTGATTCAGGATATTAAAGCAATTGGTGAGCTTTGCCGTGCAAATAAAACGATTTTCCATGTAGATGCGACCCAAAGTGTCGGTAAAGTAGAAATTAATCTTGCTGAATTACCAGTTGATTTGATGTCAATGTCTAGTCACAAATTGTACGGACCAAAAGGTATCGGGGCATTATATGTTTGTCGTAAACCTCGTTTTCGTTTAGAAGCAATTATCCATGGTGGTGGTCACGAGCGTGGTATGCGTTCTGGTACATTACCTGTACACCAAATTGTTGGTATGGGTGAAGCTTATCGTATTGCAAAAGAAGAAATGGCGACAGAGATTCCTCGTATCAGAGCTTTACGCGATCGTTTATATAATGGCTTGAAAGAAATTGAAGAAACCTATGTAAATGGTTCAATGGAGCACCGTGTAGCAAATAACTTGAACATTAGCTTTAACTATGTTGAAGGTGAATCATTGATGATGGCATTGCGTGATATTGCAGTTTCTTCTGGTTCGGCTTGTACTTCAGCGAGTTTAGAACCATCTTATGTATTACGTGCATTAGGTCGTAATGATGAATTAGCACATAGTTCAATTCGTTTCACACTTGGTCGTTGGACAACGGAAGAAGAAATTGATTACACTATTAATTTAACACGTAATGCAGTAGCAAAACTTCGTGAATTATCCCCACTTTGGGATATGTTCAAAGAAGGCATTGATTTAAACACTATTGAGTGGGCAGCCCACTAATTTTAAAGGCGCCTTGATCGCCTGATAGCAACTTATTTAGGAAAGGAACATAATATGGCATACAGCGAAAAAGTTATCGATCATTACGAAAATCCACGCAATGTTGGTTCAATGGATAAAAAAGATAATTCAGTAGGAACGGGTATGGTTGGCGCACCGGCTTGTGGTGATGTTATGCAGTTACAAATCAAAGTAAATGATAGTGGCATTATTGAAGATGCGAAATTTAAAACTTATGGTTGTGGTTCTGCGATTGCATCAAGTTCTTTAATTACCGAATGGGTGAAAGGTAAATCTTTAGATGAAGCAGGTGCAATCAAAAACAGTCAAATTGCAGAAGAACTTGAATTACCACCGGTAAAAGTTCACTGCTCAATTTTAGCAGAAGATGCAATTAAAGCCGCCATTGCTGACTATAAAAATAAACAAGGTAAGTAATCAAAGTGCGGTTGAAAATGACCGCACTTTATCAATTTAAGGATCAGAATATGTCTATAACACTCACTGAAAAAGCGGCACAACGAGTTCGTACTTTTCTTGAAAATCGTGGAAAAGGCATCGGTTTGCGCTTAGGTGTGAAAACATCAGGTTGTT
>OGJX01001725.1_pt1 | contig 11766 bp, 10 predicted proteins | sample 1572381 | NCBI WGS metagenome assembly OGJX01 (sample SAMEA2582085, study PRJEB24529) | metagenome | biome: Human gut stool | place: China | collected 2011
GGGTGCGGATGCACTTCTGGCAGGTGGTCACGCGATGACGGGGCGGCTCCTCCTGTGCCAGGAACCACTTTTTCATGGGAGCCATGCCGCTGTTGATCAGCAGCAGGCTGGGGTCGTTCTTGGGTACCAGGGGGAAGCTGTCCAGACGCAGATGACCCTTGCTTTCAAAGAAGCTCAGGTACTTTTCGCGCAGTTCATTCAAACCGGTCCATTGCATAGATCTTTCTCTCCTCAATCGTTTTTGGCGCTCAAGCGCCGTTTTTATGCTGTTATGGCAGAGGGGCGGCACGGAGAAAAAACAAAAAGCAGCCCTCATCCCAAAAGGGACGAAGGCTGCTTGTGCATCAAACTCCGTGGTACCACCCAAATTGCAAAGGATAACGTGTCCCCTGCCGCTTTCGGCGCATTAACGCTGCGCAGCGTCCGGTTTATATTCGCCGGAAGCTCCGGGGTGGCGCGAAATGATCCCAACCGGAGCACCTTACAGCCGTGGGTGCTCTCTCTGGACGGTGGTGTGTGCATTTCTGACCCCATCATTGCCATCTGTCATAATTTTACATTCCGCAAGGCAGGCGAAGTGCCCCTTTGCGTACAGCTAAATTATAGCATACGCAAAACGTTTGTCAACGGTTTTGAGCAAAATTTACGGCACCCAGATGCGGCGCACCTCCAGCACCTTGCCGCCCTGCACCACCAGCGTGGTATTATAGGTGGTCCAGTTATCGGGGTCTGCATTGATCGCTGCTGCCACTGCATCCGCGCCCGTAGTCTCCACGGCTTCGGCCTGCGGGTCGGCAGAACTGTCCTTCAGCACTACATCCTCTGCCAGCGGCATCGTCTTTTCTCCCATCTCATAGTAGACAGGGTAATCGTCAAAGGTCATCGTCCGGTAGGCATCATCTTCCAGCTTCAGGTCAAGACCGTACTGCTCCTCCATGCCGCCATTGATGGTGACAAGATGGTACTGATCGTTTTTCTCGATACTCTCCACTGCAACGGTCACAAACTGGTTCCATGCAGCCCCCTCTTCGTGGAGGGTGATCTGATCCCCAACGGCAAGTTTTTCAACATCTTCTTTTTTATAAAGGTCATAGCTGAAGATTTTTGCAGTCAGGTTGCCGCCCTGCACACCGGAGGTGATCTCCGCCGAAATAAAGGTGACCGTGTCCTCCCTGTCGAGGTCATCCAGCGTCCACGTCAGCATGTTGATGGGCTCCGTGACCCCTTCCTCTGCCACATGGGACGAGGCCGGCACTGCACTGGATGCGGGGGTGCTGGCGGGGGTGCCGGAGCTGCCGCAGGCCGTCAATGCGATGCCCGCAGCCAGAACAGCCAGAATCTTATATTTCAGGTTCATAAAAATACCTTCTTTCTTGACGCGGTAGATTTATTCCGCTACAATAAAAACGAATCAAGAACCCATTCTATTGCAACCGATTTTAAGATAGAGAGGAATTTCCCGTGAAAATTTTAAAAGTAAAGTGTCTTGCCCCCACCCGGCTGGACAATTATCTGACCCAGCAGTACCCCGCCCTGACCCCCGGGCGCCTGAACAAGGCACTGCGGGAAAACAAGATCAAGCTGAACGGCAAAAAGCAGCCGCTTTCCACCCGCGTGATGGCGGGCGACGAGATCAAGCTGTTCATTCTGGACGACGTGCTGGACGCCGACCGCCGGGTGGAAGGCCCCGCGTGGAAGAACGCCCGCACCCCGGCGCAGGTGGTGTACGATTGCCCGCAGATCTTGATCGTGAACAAGCCCGCCGGTGTTGCGGTGGACGGCCCGGAGGACGATACCCTGCTGAACCGCGCACTGCTGTACCTGAACAAGCAGGGCGAGTACAAGGAGAACGACCTGTACACCCCCGCCTTGTGCCACCGGCTGGACACCGGCACCAGCGGCCTTGTGATCATTGCCAAGACCCCGGAGGCCGAGGAGCTGTTCCTTTCTGCCATCAAGAACCGCGAGGTGCAAAAGACCTACCTCTGCGTCACCTTTGGCCGTCCCATGCCGCCGGACGCCACCTTGGGCGGCTATCTGCTCAAGGACGCCGACCGCGGCATCGTGAAGATCGTGGAGGACAAGCAGCCCGGCGCCAAGGAGGTGGAGACCCGGTACGAGACCATCGCCGTCTCCGGCCGTCTTGCCCTGCTGAAGGTACAGCTGATCACCGGACGCACCCACCAGATCCGCGCCCACATGGCAAGCATCGGCTGTCCCATCCTTGGCGACAGCAAGTACGGCAACAACAGCGCCAATCGGGAGCTGAAGCTGAAGTATCAGGCACTGTGCGCATGGGAGCTGACCATGCCCCGCTTCACCCAGCCGGACTTTGCCTTCCTCAGCGGCAAGACCTTCCACGCCCCGAAACCGTGGTATTACCAGCAGGTGCTGGACGGCACTTTGAAGTAACAAAAAAGGAGATGTCCGGCCGGACATCTCCTTTTTTGTTACTTATAATAGAAAGCTCAGACCCGCACCATATCCGGGGTGATCTCAGCCAGCGTATGGGCACCACACATCTGCATGGTGTCGGTCAGTTCCCCGGCAAGCTTATCGATGTAGCACTTCACGCCCTCTGCGCCGCCGCCGTAGACAGCAGTCACAAAGGGACGGCAGATCAGAACGCCGTCTGCGCCCAGTGCCAACGCCTTGAACACATCCACGCCAGTGCGGATGCCGCCGTCCACCAGCACCTTCACGCCGGTACCCTTGAGGGCTGCGGCGATCTCCGGCAACACCTCGGCGGTGGCGGGGCACTGGTCCAACACGCGGCCGCCGTGGTTGGACACCACGATGGCAGCGGCACCGGCCTGCTTTGCCTTCAGTGCGCCCTTGACGGTCATCACGCCCTTGACGATGAAGGGACGCTCTGCCAGCTGCACGATCTCGGCCAGCTCCTCCACGCTCTTGCTGCCAGCGGGCGGGGTCATGTTCTTCAGGAAGGGCAGACCCGCTGCGTCCACGTCCATGGCCACGGCAAAGCAGCCGCTGGCCTTGGCCTGTGCCATCTTTTCCCGAATGGTGTCGATGTTCCACGGCTTGATGGTGGGCACACCGCAGCCGCCCGCAGCGCCGATGGCGCGGGTAGCCATCTCCATCACGGTGGGGTTGGTGCCGTCGCCGGTAAAGGCCGCAATGCCGTTTTCGGCACAGGCGCGCACCAGCACATCGTTATAGGTCATATCGGTGTAGGTATCGGAGTAGTGCAGGTTCACCGCGCCCACAGGGCCCGCAAAGAAGGGATAGCGGAAGCTTTTACCGAACAGTTCCAGTGTGGTGTCCGGTGCACCGCCGGGGCACAGGGTATCCATGTTCACCCGGATGTCTGCCCACTTATTATAATTGCGGATGGCGGTATCGCCCACGCCCTTGGCACCCGGGCCGGGGATCTGGTTTTTACAGGCCACGCCGTTGCACACCGGGCATGCCTTGCAGTATTGACCAATGCAGGTACGGGCATTGGCAAGCACTTCAGGATAAGTCATAAAAGCATCCTCCTTATATTTCCCGCCGCTGCGGCACAAAATGACCCGCCGCAGCGCTCTTTGCCCTCAATATAGACCTATTTTAAAGGTGCGTCAAGGGCTTTTTGTGCTTTCCGTCCATGCGGCAGAACGTTTTCTCGCGTTTTTTCGTCATTTTTAAAAAAGTCTGATTTTTTTCAAAAAAATCCTTGACAAAAAGCCTGCTTTCAGGTATTATAGTGGAGCGCCAAGGGCACCCGCCCAAAGGCAGAACAAAAGATGTGGAAAGATGGCTGAGTTGGTCTAAGGCGCACGACTGGAAATCGTGTAACGTGTCAAAAGCGTTCTGGGGTTCGAATCCCCATCTTTCCGCCAGAAACCTGAAACAGAAATGTTTCAGGTTTTTTGTTTTGTCTGCAGTTTGCGGCGCTTGACATTTGCGTGCAGTTCCGTTATGCTGAAGCAAATACGTTTTACCGGAAGGAGAGGTTTTCCCATGGCATCTTCCCACAAAAAGCGCACCGGCCTGCGTGCGGCGCTGATCGTTCTGCTGTGTCTGGTTCTGGTGTGTGTGGTGGCTGCGGCAGTGCTGTACAGCTTCGTCAGCCGCAAGATCAAGGCATTCCAGAGCGGTGCCAGCTTCGCGCTGGACTACACCATCACCTCCACCGAGGCCGAGCCCCCCGCCCTTTACGCCCTGCTGGATAAGTTCGGCGGCACCACCGGCAGTCTGACCGGCCAGTACACCCCCCGGGCGGTGCAGCTGGCACTGTACCCGACGGGCACCAGCACCGTCAACGACGCCCCTCTGACCCGGATGTACATCAGCGAGGAAGAGACCCTGTACGACGCCGGTCAGCTGTACAACAAGCTGCGCAGCACCGTTGTAGCCGAGTATCCGCTGGCCAGCCTGCTGCTGCCGGGCTGGTCGCTGGGCAGCTACATCTCTCAAGACCAGCTGGCCGCCCTGCTGGGGGTAGACCCCGCCGCCACCGGCTTGCAGCAGGTAAACGACTTCCAGCTGGACCTCAAGCAGCTCAAAACCGTACAGCCCGCCAACGCCAAGGAGGGTTACCTCTACCTCCAGCTGCCGAACCTCGCCGCCGGTGAAGATGCGCCGCAGCTGATTCTGGGCATTGAAAAGCAGGGGCTGCTCAAGACCCTGTCCCCCAAGGTTCACATCCTGCTGGATGTGCCCGCCCACCACATCCATGCAGAGCTGACCGGCACGGTGACTGCCGCCCAGACCGTGGTGACCGCACCCACCTCCCGGATGCAGGATTCTGACGTGGAAAGCCTTGTGCAGCTGCGCCAGACCATCGAGAGCATCATTCAGTTCGTGCAGACCGCCGCCCAGAGCGATGCCGCCTCCCCTGCTGCATAAAGCAGGACTATTTTGAATGGTCTCCGCTTCGCTCTGACCATCTTCAGCGGAAAAATTATTTTAAAAAGCAAAAAATCGGACAGACTGCGGTCTGTCCGATTTTTTATGTTCACAGATGGGGTCGTAACGGAAAACGGTATTTGCAGCGCCTGTTTCCTTCGGAAACATTTGCGCTGCGGGGGAAATCTCTAAAAAGCAGAACAATGATTCTGTTTTTACTTCTTTACAGTCTTTTTGCAGGGTGCACGCTTTGCCTTGGGCTTTGCGGCGGCAGGGGCAGTTTTAGCTTCCGCAGCGGGAGCAGCCTTGGCAGCAGGTTCAGCCTTAGTAACAGGCTCGGCCTTAGTCTCCACAGCAGGAGCAGCCTTCACCTCTGCGGCGGGGGCAGCAGGCTCTGCCTTTGCCTTAGCAGCTTTCTTCGCGGCGGGCTTTTCTGCCTTGACCGGCTCTGCGGCCTTTGCGGCGGGCGCAGCGGGCTTCTCCTCTGCCTTCTTGGTGGTGCGGGGCTTGCGGGCTGCGGGCTTCTTGGCGGGAGCGGCTTCCTTGGCCGGTGCGGCCGTAGTCTCGGCAGCGGGTGCTGCTTGCTCAACCTTAGCGGCGCGCTTTACGCGGTCCTTTACCTCAGAGATGACCCACAGCTGGTCGCCACCGCCGGGCACTTCCTGCCAGATCTGCAGCACAGCGCCCACCTCGGCACCGATGCCCACGGTGTCCACGCACTTGCCGCCTGCCCAAGAGGAGCGCAGACGCACGGTACCCTCCGGGGTGTGCTCCACCTTCCACATCTGGGACGTGCCGCCCACGTCCTCCCACAGGTGCAGCCAGGTGCCGTTGGCGGTGCCGGTCATGGTCAGATCCAGCAGCTTGCCGGAGGCACGGTTGCGGATGCGGTACACGCCATCGCCCTCGCGGACAAAGCTCCACTCCTGCTCGGGCTTGTGGTCATACTTGCCCAGACGGACAGTGCCGCCGTCCTTGCTGCCCTCCACTGCCTGAATGACGTTGCCGGTGTGGGCGGCAATGGTATAAAAGCGGTCGGCCTCGATCACAGTTTGTGCTACGGATTTCATGTATAAATCCCTCCCAATCATAAAATGCACAGATTTTTCCAATTCCTTCTTATAAAGAATACCACATATCGTGATTTTTCACAAGCAATTCGACAATTCTTTAGCACTTTATATAGAAACCATCCTGTTTTCGCCTGCTTTTTCGCCCCTTCGCAGGGGAGAAAGGCCGTTTTTTCTCCCTCTCGACATTTTGCCGCAACTGCGTTATACTGTTTCTATCAGGATGATCTGCCGCTCTGGAAGGGGCGGCTTTCTCGTTTTTTGAAGGAGGATATTTTCCCATGACCCAGCAGGACCGCACTGCGGTGCAATATCATAAAATGACCGAGACCCCTATCCCCCGGCTGATCCTCAGTCTGGCCGCGCCCACGATTTTAAGTATGCTGATCACCAGCATCTACAATCTGGCGGATACCTTTTTTGTAGGCCGCATCTCCACCAGCGCTTCCGGTGCGGTGGGCGTTGTTTCCAGCCTGATGGCCATCATTCAGGCGCTGGGCTTTATGCTGGGGCACGGCTCCGGCACCATCATCAGCCGCCGCTTGGGCAGTCAGGATACCCACGCCGCCACTCGCTTTGCTTCCACCAGCTTTTTTACGGCGCTGGCCTTTGGCGTAGTGCTGGCGGTGGTCGGCCTTGCCACCCTGCCGGACTTTATGATGCTGCTGGGCAGCACCGATACCATTCTGCCCCATGCCTGTGCCTACGCCCGGCCCATCCTGCTTGCCGCTCCGCTGATGATCTCCAGTCTGGTGATGAACAACATTCTGCGGTATGAGGGCAAGGCAAACCTTGCCATGATCGGTCTTGTCACCGGCGGGCTTTTGAACATCGCGCTGGACCCGCTGTTCATGTTCGGGCTGGGGCTGGGCACTGCCGGTGCCGGAATCGCCACCGCGCTCAGTCAGACCATCAGCTTTGGCATCCTGCTGTATATGTTCCTGCGGGGCAAAACGGTCAGCCAGTTCCGGCTTTCTGCCGTCACCCGGGAACCGCGCGAGTTTTTGCAGATCCTTGCAGGCGGCGCGCCCAGCTTTGGCCGTCAGGGGCTGAATAGCATCGGCGGGATGCTGCTGAACATTGCCGCCCGCAGCTACGGCGATGCCGCCGTGGCGGGCATGAGCATCGTGTCCCGCATTTTTATGTTCATCCTCTCGGTGGCTATCGGCGTGGGACAGGGCTTGCAGCCGGTGGCGTCCTTCAACTACGGCGCGCGCAAGTACCACCGGGTGCGGCAGGCCGCCGTCTTTACTCTGAAAGCCGCCTTTGCACTTCTGGTGGTGCTGATCGCGGTGTGCTGGTGGAACGATGAGACTTTGATCCGCCTGTTCCGGGACGACCCGGAAGTTACCGCCGTGGCGCTGCCTGCCTTCCGCTACCAGTGCTTTGCCATCCTTTTGCAGCCGGTGATCGTGGTGACCAACATGACCTTCCAGAGCGTTGGCAAGGCCGGGCGCGCCACCTTTCTGGCCTGCTGCCGGCAGGGCGTGTGCTTTATCCCGCTGATCCTTGTACTGCCCCGGGTGCTGGGTCTTGTGGGCGTGGAGCTCTGCCAGCCCATTGCGGATACGCTCACCTGCTTCATTTCTCTGCCCTTTTTGCTGGCCTTTCTGCGGCAGCTGGAGCAGATGGACAAGGCAGAAGCGTCCCATGCCCCGGCACAGCTGTAATGCAATTGTAACCGTTTTTAGCCGCATTTTTCTGCAAACTCTGCAATGAAAAATGCGGCTGTTTCGTATTCTGAGTGAACGGAAAAATTTTCCTCCCTGTTTTTGCAAAGGAGTGTTTTTTATGAAGCGTGTTGTCTTGCGTATCGGCTGTGGGGCGGTCTGCGCCGCCCTTGCCCTTACTTTAGGCTGCGGCTGCGCCCTGCTGCCGCCCGCTACCGGCGTGCCGGGCGCTGCAAGCTCTGCCGTTTCTGTACCCACGGACGACAGCGGCAAGCCCCTGTACGACCCCGCCGTGCTGAACGATGGCCGTCTGCGGGCGCTGTACTGCTACGGCCGTTCCGGGAGCAGCACCACCATCCTGTGCGGCAGCACCCCGCTGCACCAGTCCACCCGCAGCGAGAACGTCTCGCTGGTGCAGGACAGTGCCACCGGCATCGCAGACTACTGGCTGCGCAGCTGGTCTGACCCCACCGGACGGGGCGGCCGCCGCACCGCCCTGTACGACAAGACCGGCACCGAAGTGATGTCCTTTGAGGGCGAGCAGAGCGCCACCCTGCAAAACGGCCTGCTAGTGCTGCAGGAGAGCCGCCTGATCGATGGTGGATACGTCCCGGAGTCCGGCTACGGCACCTGTCAGGTCATCGACCTTGCCACCGGCGCAGCGCTGCCGGTACCGGAGGGCGCATACAGCTGCACCCTATGCGGCGATAAGCTGGTATTCAGCTGCTACGCCCGCCCGGAGGGGCTGGACGATTACGACTGGGATACCGACTACCAGCAGAACAGCTGGGTGGTGGTGCAGGAAAAGGACGGCACCACCGTCTACCGCGCCGATGCCGCCTCGGCATACCGCCTTTTCTACGACAGCGACACCCTGAGCGACTGGGTGGAGCTGGACATTGCCACCGGAGAAGAAACCACCGACCAGATTTTGTACAACGTCCTGACCGGCGAGCAGTGCACAGGCTTTTTACAGGTCTACCCGGGCGGTCTTGCCAGCTTTTCCACCGGTGACGGCCGGTACGAGCTGCGGGATATGACCACCGAGGACCGTGGACTGATTGCCGCCTTTGACGAGCAGCCCAGCCAGTATTTCCCGGGCTATGTGATAACATGGCGCAGCGGCGAGGATCACGGCTACGAACTCTATGATCTGGAGACCGGCGCAAAGACCCCGCTGTACGATGTGGACGCCACCGACAGCACCGTAGCTGTCTACGCGCTGGACGGCAGCCTGCGGGTGTACAGCAAGGACAACGGCAAGCTGCTGACCAACACCACCGTAGAGCCGGTGGAGCACCAGCAGCGGGTACAGATGAGCAGCTGCGACAATGGCTACGTCTGGCTGGAGTTGCAGGATAACGACCACTACGAAACCACCGCCACCCGGCTGTACGGCCCGCAGGGGCTTGTCAGCGACCTGACCGCCCTGCAAGGTAAGTACAGTTACATCAACTACCTGACCACCGACCCCAGCGGCAGACCCATGTTCTACGGCAGCCGCGCCGCTGCGGGCAGCGCCTACGGCAACGTATGCGATGTGCTGGATGCAAACGGCAATGTAGTGTTACAGGGCCTTGCCAGCTGCGCCGGGTACTATACCAACAGCCTGAACGCCCTGCCCGACCATGTGTTTGCCGCACAACGGGGCTTCTATACGGGCTGGATGGACACAAGCGGCAACTGGCTGTACTGCCAGAGTATTTTCTCGTCTGCCACTGCGGACGATGAACCGAGTTACGGCTATTGATCTAGGAGGGTTTTCTTATGAAAAACGCTAAAATTTCCCGCCGCAGCTTTCTGCTGGGGCTGGCTGCCTGCTCCGCCGCCGGGGTGCTGACCGCCTGCAAGGGCACGGATGCGCCCTCCGGCAGCACCGCTTCCTCTGCCGCAGAGCAGCCCGCATCCTCTGCGTCATCTCCGGCTGCACAGCAGACAGAGCCGTTTTTGACCGTGGAGGAGTTTCCCCCGCTGGACGGCAGCACCGCCTGCATCCCGCTGATGGCGCAGATGCTGGCCGATACCACCGGCATGGACTTGGAAGAAGCCCGCAGCAGCATTACCGTGAGCACCACCGCCTACGCATGGGAAAACTTTGGCCTGTACGACACCACCACCCGGATGCTGGTGGTGTACGAAGCGCCGGACTATGTAAAGGAAGAGCTGCAAGAGGCCAACGTACAGCTGGAACAAAAGCCCATCGGGGTGGACGCACTGGTGTTCATCGTCAACGAGGATAACCCTGTGCAGGCGCTTACCCAGCAGCAACTGCGGGATATCTACGCTGGGAAGATCACCAACTGGAAGGATGTAGGCGGCAAGGATCAGGAAATTGTTGCCTTCCAGCGCGGTGAGGACTCCGGCAGTCAGACCCTGTTCAAAAAGCTGCTCATTCAGGGCGGTGCGCTGATGACCCCGCCCTCCGAGCTGGCACCCGCTGCCATGGGTGAGCTGGTGGACAGCATCGCCGATTACAACAACAGCGCCAACGCCATCGGCTTCTCCGTGTATTACTACATCGACCAGATGTATTCCAAGCCCGGGCTGCGGCTGCTGGCGGTGGACGGCGTGACCCCCAGCAACGACGCCCTTGCCGACGGCAGCTACCCCCTGTGCAACGATTTTTACGCCGTCATCCACCCGGATGCCGCCGCAGACAGCCCGGAGCGCCGTCTGTATGACTGGCTGGACACCGCCGCCGGGCAGGACTGCATCAAAAAGTCCGGCTATGTGGCCGTCGGCCCGCAGACCACCGTCACCATCGTGGATTGAAATTGACAGACCTTCTCTCGTCTGCTACAATAAAGGTAGGATTTTGTCGATCTTTATGCAGCAGAATGCCGAAAGGAAGGTCTTACTATGGAACATCCCTCTCACCCGGTAGAAAGCCACTGGCGCACCTCCCTGCGCAACCGCATTATTCAGGCTTCCAGTCTGTTGGAAGTGCTGTTGTCCGGGCTGGTGCTGATCGGTCTGCTGCTCAGCGTTGTGCCCCTGATCCGCTGGATGCCCGGTCTGCTGTTCGACGGCAACGAAGCAGAGATCCGCACCTTTCTGGAGCGCAGTCTGGACATTGTGATCGGCATCGAGTTTATCAAGATGCTGGCCAAGCACAGCCCCGGCAGCAGCCTTGAGGTGCTGCTTTACGCCATTGCCCGCCATCTGGTGGTGGGGCACGATTCCGCTGTGGAGAACCTGCTCAGCGTGGGCGCGATTGCGCTGATCTTCATCGTGCGCAAGTTCTTCTTTGTCCCGGCCTTTGGTGCGCACCTGCCGGACGGTAATCCTGCGCCGGATCTTACCCCCGCCCAGAGCGGCATCCCCGCCGACTGGTTCCGTCGGCGGCATTCCGAAGCAAAGCCTGAGGAAGAGAGCGAAGCAAAGGAATAAGCCTATACAAAAACCACCCCGCAGCGGCCGGTGAAGGGCTGCTACGGGGTGGTTTACTATTTTCTGTTACTTTTTGCCGTGACGGCCAAAGCGGTACTCCTTGCCCTCGCGGATGCGCTGGATGTTGGAGCGGTGCATGTAAATGACCATCGCACCCATGATCACCGAGCCGATGGCGCACACGGTAAGGTCGGCGGCAGAGTAGCCCCGGAACACCCCGTACAGAATGGTGAGCACTGGGTAAAGTGCCGCCATGGTCACGCTGCCCAGAGACACCATGCCGGTGGGCAGCAGGCAGGCCAGAAAGATGACCGCCAGAAAGGGGATCAGCACCGGCTGGATAGCCAGAATGGTGCCGCCCGCCACCAGCACGCCCTTGCCGCCCTTGAAGCCGAAATACAGGGGCTTCAGGTGGCCGATAATGGCAAAGATAGCAGCAAGATACACCGCAAGGTACGGCGAGAGCGTGGTGCTTTCCGGCATCAGGGTGAACAGCCAACGACCGATGCACACCGCCAGCACGCCCTTGAGCACATCACCGAAAGCGGTAAGCGCTGCCGCCTTTTTGCCGAAGGTGCGCAGCATATTGGTCATGCCGGCAGCGCCGCTGCCGTACTTGCGCACATCATCGTGGTACAAAAACTTGCTGACGAGGATACCGGTGTCGATGCTGCCCAGCAGGTATGCCTGCACGGCGGACACCGCAGCGATGAGAACAGATTTCATCATCTGAGCCTCCCTGACGTGTTATACGTCCTTGGCACCCACTTCGCCGGAGCCGCGCT
>OGJX01001727.1_pt1 | contig 11757 bp, 7 predicted proteins | sample 1572381 | NCBI WGS metagenome assembly OGJX01 (sample SAMEA2582085, study PRJEB24529) | metagenome | biome: Human gut stool | place: China | collected 2011
GGCTGATTGCTCCGCCGATATCGTGGTAGGCGATCAGACCGAGACCGTATCCGCCGGTACGCATACGTTTTCATATCCGGTGTGATAAGAACCGTATGACTTTAGTAAGCCGGTAATGACATCGCCTATATTGGCTTATTTTACCTAGTTGTAGAGACGGGGCGTGCCCCGTCTCACCATAGACTGATAGTATTTAAGTTGCCATTTAGCTGGGATGAGACGGGGCACGCCCCGTCTCTACAACTGGGGATTTCGAAAGTAAATAATTGAGAACCTTAAAGATTAAACGTATGAACAAGCTACTTCTTGCTCTTCTATTGTTTCTCCTATCTTTCAGCTGGATAAAAGTGACTGCCTCGGACAGTTGTCCCGAATCCTTCCCTTGGAAAGCCCAATGGATCAATACCGAGCGTTGCCAAAGTGCTACGAATACTTGGTTGATCTACCGTAAATCATTCGCTGTGACGGATGTCCCGAATCAACTCATCGCCCGTATCGCCGCCGATTCCAAGTATTGGCTTTGGATCAACGACCAACTGGTTATCTTCGAGGGTGGCTTGAAAAGAGGACCTTCTCCTTCCGGGACTTATTACGATCCGGTAGATATCGCCCCTTACCTGACAAAAGGCTCGAACACCATCGCTATCTTGCTCTGGCATTTCGGGAAAGATGGTTTCAGTCATATCAACAGCGGGAAAGCGGCTTTGTTATTCGAGGCGATTGCTCCGGGACTGGAGATCGTCTCCGATGCGAGCTGGCAGTGCGCCTTGTATGAGGCCTATCAAAATACCGAGGCCCCTTTCCCGAATTACCGTATGCCGGAGAGTAATATTCGCTTCGATGCCCGTCAAGCGATAACAAACTGGAACCGTACGAGTTTTGAAGGTTCCCTTCCGGGGGCGGTCTGCGTCGGTAAGGCGGGGAAAGCTCCTTTCGGGGATCTGGTGGAACGTCCGATACCCCAGTGGAAAAACAGCGGCCTGTTATCCTATGTATCCGTCCGGGAGTCCTTGAGAGGCGATACCCTGTTCTGTCGTTTGCCCTATAATGCCCAGATCACTCCGTATCTAAAAGTAGAGGCGGAGGCCGGGAAGACTATCCACATCCGGATGGATAATTACGAGGGAGGAAGCGAGCGCAACGTACGTGCCGAATATATTACCCGTGAGGGTGAGCAGGAATACGAAAGCTATGGCTGGATGAACGGCCATGAGGTCTATTATATCATTCCCAAGGGCGTGAAGGTGCTGGATGTGAAATACCGTGAGACCGGCTACAACACGGACCTCGCTGGCTCTTTCCATTGTGATGACCCGTTCTACGACGAGCTTTGGCAACGTTCTGCCCGCACTTTATACATAACGATGCGTGATAATTATATGGACTGTCCGGACCGTGAACGTGCCCAATGGTGGGGTGACGAGGTGAATGAGCTAGGCGAGGCTTTCTACGCCCTTTCTCCGTCCGGGCAGAAACTAGCCGTAAAAGGCATCCATGAATTAATGAATTGGCAGCGGGAGGACGGAACGCTCTACGCTCCGGTTCCGGCGGGTAATTGGGATAAGGAGCTTCCTTTACAGATGTTGGCGTCTATCGGTTGGTACGGTTTTTATACGCAATATTATTATAGTGCCGACAGTAGTTTCGTCCCGGTGATATACGACCGGATGCGCCGTTACCTGCACGAGGTTTGGCAAGTCGATAAGAGTGGCTTGGTGATCGAGCGTCAAGGCGCTTGGAGCTGGGGCGACTGGGGCGAGCATGTCGATATGGGTGTATTGACCAACTGCTGGTATTATCTGGCCTTGAAAGCGGAGCGAGCCTTCGCCCTGCAACTCGGCAAGGATAAGGATGCCGATGAGATCTCCCGGATGATGCGTAGCATAGAACGTTGTTTCGACACGAAGTTCTGGACAGGTTCCGCCTATCGCTCCCCCGGCTATAAAGGGGAGACGGACGATCGCTCCCAAGCCATGGCGGTTGTTTCCGGGCTGGCCTCGAAAGATAAGTATCCGGCGCTGACGAAGGTACTTAAAAAGGAGTATCACGCCAGCCCTTATATGGAGAAGTATGTCCTAGAGGCCCTTTTCCAGATGGGCGAGCCGGCGTTTGCCTTGGAACGGATGAAGCAACGTTACACCCGTATGCTGGATTATGCCGAATACACGACCTTGTTCGAGGGATGGGGCATCGGAGCCGAGGGCTTCGGTGGCGGCACGATCAATCACGCTTGGAGCGGTGGCCCGCTTACCTTATTGAGCCAGAAGGTCTGCGGTATCGAGCCAACCTCTCCCGGCTTCCGTACCTTTAAGATCTCGCCTCAATTGGGTCCCTTATCGGAAGCCTCGGCCAGCTTAGAGACCCATTATGGAACCATACAAGTAAGTATCAAGAAGAAAGGCAAGCGATTGAAGTTCGATCTCCAAATCCCGGAAGGCACCTCCGCCGAACTGATAAGACCGAACGGCACTCGCAAGCATCTCGACCCGGGGCACCATCAAGTGGATTAGTGATCGCCCTCTGTTTTCCTGCGGACATACACCCGGTGGCTTCCATAACCCGATAGGGTGATTCCACTTGCCGGGTCGCTACTGAGGCGTAGTAGCTCACGGTTTGCGCTACTACGTTTTAGTCCGGTGACAGCCATGTAGTCTTGTATGCGCAAGAATGGGTGTTCATCCAGGTAATCCAATGCCCGTGTCCGGCGTTCCTCTTCGGTGAAGGGCGATTTCCGGACACGGCTGATACCTCCCCGTCTTAAATCGCAACGCAGGTTAGTCTCCCGTATCAGTTCCTTGTCGGCCCGGTAGTTGATACCATTCACCTCGATGCTCCGTGCGTTACGCTTCGGTTCGTCACCATCCAGCGAGTCGATCTCCTTGTCCTTCGCTACGCCTAGGCGGGGCGTGAACGTACCGATGCCATCCAACGTGACCGACTGCCCTTCCGCCATGCAATAGGCCAGATGTTCCGCTACTGTCGTCATCACCTGTATTACGCTACCCCTGCTCAAGCCCGATCCGGGGTAGGTGATCCGTTCCACGAAATCCTCCATGTCCATGTTCCGTTGTATCTTCATCCGATAATACACCGGCTTTTCCCCCGTCCCGTTCAGGTCGCACATCTCTTGCTTGATATGTACAACTATAACTGCTCTAGGTATAATTGTTCATGTCCTCAAGTAATAAACATTCTTTTTGCCATATACAAACATACTTACTACTTGATCTATTTCCAAATGATCGCCGTGGGATGTACAGACCACGACGTGATTTGTATATTCCACGACTTGGTCTGTACAGATCACGCCGTGGTTTGTAGAATTATACAGCATGCGAACAAGAATTCATACGCTACTGGGCAAGAATTCATATAGATAATTTGGGTACGGTTGCCCTAACTATTCTAAAGAATCCTTGCATGTCTCAGCCAGAAAACATAAATTTGTCACCCAACACCCGTTTGGTGGAGCTATTACGAACTTATAATCTAACATTTTAATATCGTGAAACCAGAAAATGAAGAAAAGGTAACCGGGCTGCCAGAAAACGCCTACCGAGAATTAAAAGAAGGGGAAAGCTACAAGCCTCTTATGTCTCCCAACAAACACTATCCGGAGGTTACGCCTTGGTCCGTCCTTTGGGGATTGGTCATGGCGGTGATATTCAGCGCGGCGGCCGCTTATCTGGGTCTGAAGGTCGGTCAGGTATTCGAGGCCGCCATCCCGATCGCTATCATCGCCGTAGGGTTGTCCAGCGGATTCAAGCGGAAGAACGCCTTGGGAGAGAACGTCATCATCCAGTCTATCGGGGCCAGTAGCGGCGTGATCGTGGCGGGGGCCATTTTCACCTTGCCCGCCCTTTATATCCTGCAAGACAAATATCCGGAGATCACGGTCAATTTCTTCGAGGTTTTCATGAGTTCCTTGTTAGGAGGTATCATCGGGATCTTGCTATTAATCCCGTTCCGTAAATATTTCGTATCCGATATGCACGGTAAGTATCCTTTCCCGGAGGCTACGGCAACCACGCAAGTACTCGTCTCCGGCGAGAAAGGCGGAAGCCAAGCGAAGCCCTTGATCTTCGCCGGATTAATCGGTGGTTTGTACGACTTCATCATCGCCACCTTCGGTTGGTGGGGCGAGACGATCAGTACCCGTATCGTCGGAGCCGGTGAGATGCTGGCAGAGAAGGCCAAGATCGTATTGAAAGTCAATACGGGCGCTGCCGTACTAGGTCTGGGTTACATCATCGGATTAAAATACTCCTTGATCATCTGCGCCGGTTCATTCTTGGTATGGTTGGTGATCATCCCCGCCATGTCCGCCATTTTCAGCGCCGACGTACTTACGTTCGGAAATGACGCTATCACGGCGACCGTCGGGAGCATGAGCGCCGAGCAAATCTTCACCACCTACGCCCGCCACATCGGTATCGGAGGTATCGCTACCGCCGGGGTGATCGGCATCATCAACTCTTGGGGAATCATCAAGGGAGCCGTAGGCTTGGCGGCGAACGAGTTGAAAGGAAAAGGAGACGCTGTGGAGAGTAATACTATACGTACGCAAAAGGATTTGTCGATGAAGGTGATAACGATCGGTATCATCGTATCGCTGATCGTCACCTTCCTGTTCTTCCAGTTCGGCGTACTTCATAATTGGTTCCATGCCGCCATCGGCTTATTGTTGGTCGGGGTGATCGCCTTCCTTTTTACGACCGTAGCGGCAAACGCTATCGCTATCGTAGGGACGAACCCGGTATCGGGCATGACGCTCATGACGTTGATCCTCGCCTCCATCATCTTGGTCGCCGTAGGGTTGAAAGGGCCGGCCGGCATGGTATCCGCCCTGATTATCGGAGGCGTGGTTTGTACGGCGCTTTCCATGGCGGGAGGTTTCATTACCGACTTAAAGATCGGCTATTGGCTGGGGAGCACACCCGCCAAGCAAGAGACTTGGAAATTCCTAGGCACACTAGTTTCCGCCGCTACGGTAGGAGGTGTGATCTTGATATTGAACCAGACGTACGGTTTCACGACCGGACAATTGGCCGCTCCGCAAGCGAACGCCATGGCCGCCGTTATCGAGCCATTGATGAGTGGTTCGGGGGCACCTTGGGCTTTATACGCAATCGGAGCCGTCCTCGCCATCGTATTGAACTTCTGCAAGATACCGGCGTTGGCATTCGCCTTGGGTATGTTTATCCCTTTGGACCTGAATACGCCGCTTTTGATCGGTGGAGCGATCAGTTGGTACGTAGGAAGCCGTAGCAAAGACCAAAGCTTGAACTCAGCCCGTTTGGAGAAAGGTACGTTACTGGCTTCCGGCTTTATCGCCGGCGGCGCCTTGATGGGCGTGGTCAGCGCAGCCTTACGTTTCGGCGGAATCAACTTGATGAACGAGGAATGGGCATCTAGCAATGCCGCCGAGATACTGGCGGTTGTCATGTACCTTGTCATGATCGCTTACCTCACATTTAATTCCCTGAACGCGAAAAAAGAATAGAATAAAGGAATAAGGATATGGAAGCACCTGTAATCAACGTGGGAATCATGACCCACAAAGCAATCTCATTTGTTTTTAACGAGGAGTATGTACATACGGAAACCGGCACGTTCACCATAGGCGAGCAACGTGCCCTCTGGGTAAACGGCAAGATCGTGTACAATGGGAAGCTTTATCAGGAGCTATTCTTCGAGCCGACCAGCCCGCAATCCTCTTTCGACTTGAAGGCGGTCACGATCGGCGTGGATTTTCACTGGCAACGACAGGAGGATCAACGCTTCAAGGGAGCGTTGAACCTCGTGGCGACCGATAAAGGTATCGTCACGATCAACCAAGTGGACGTGGAGGAATACCTTACCAGCGTAATCTCCTCGGAGATGAGCGCCAACGCCTCCAAAGAGTTGCTGAAAGCCCATGCCGTGATCTCGCGAAGCTGGCTCTTGGCACAGGTCGAGAAGAATTTCAACTTGAACGGATCGGTTACGCCCTATAAAAGTTGTTACCGCGACAACGACACCTTGATCCGCTGGTACGACCGGGAGGACCATGATCTGTTCGATGTCTGTGCCGACGACCATTGCCAGCGTTACCAAGGTATTACCCGGGCATCGAACCCGATAGTCAGGGAGGTGATCAAAGAGACACGTGGAGAGGTATTGATGGATAACGATACGATCTGCGACGCCCGCTTCTCGAAATGCTGCGGAGGCGTGACCGAGAAATTCGAGAATTGCTGGGAACCGGTTCCCCACTCCTATCTTACCGCATTGAGGGACGGCGAGACTCCCGCCTATCCCGACTTGACGGACGAGCGGGAAGCGGAACAATGGATACGTACCTCACCCGAAGCCTTCTGTAATACGACGGACAAGGAGATCCTTAGCCAAGTGCTAAACAACTACGATCAAGAGACCACGGATTTCTACCGTTGGAAAGTAGAATACACGCAAGAGGAACTATCGGGGTTGATCCACCGGAAAACGGGTATGGATTTCGGGCCGATCATCGATCTCGTACCGTTGGAAAGAGGTTCGTCCGGACGTATCACGAAACTCAAGATCGTAGGGGTACGCCGTTCGTTCACCATCGGCAAAGAGCTTGAGATACGCCGGACATTGTCCGAGACGCATCTATACAGCTCGGCCTTTGTTGTCGATAAGAAGGATATCCGCCTCGATATCCCCTCCCGCTTCATCTTAACGGGAGCCGGATGGGGACATGGCGTGGGGCTTTGCCAGATCGGAGCCGCCGTGATGGGAGCCAAAGGGTATTCGTACCGGAAAATCCTCACGCATTATTTCCCCGGAGCCTCTATTGAGAAAAGGTATTAAACAAAGGTGTCCAAAATCTGGACACCCTTGTCCAATTATTGGACACTCATAAATAATCATACGCTACTCACCCCTCTGTTTTTCAACCACATAAACACAATGGCACGGTATTTGATTTTATCTTACCGGAAAATAATACAATAACAATATGAAAAACATCGGGATCGCAATTCGCTCCCTTTTTAAGAGAGGGCAACACAATGTAATGAAGATTATCTCCTTGGGTATAGGACTGACCATCGGCTTGGTGCTGATCGCTAAAGTCCACTTCGAGAACACCTACGATAACTTCTATCCGGACGGAGACCGGATCTATCGAGTATATGAGAAATTTTTCATGAACGGGGAAGTGGGCGACCACGGGCAAACGCCCGCCGGAGTAATCCCCCTCTTGAAACAAGAGACACCGGAGATCGAGGCCGCCACACGCTATACGTACTTCCGGGGAAACTCCCCTTTTACGATGTCCGACAACAAGCATCGGCTCAAAGCGACCTTCATCCTAGCGGACAGTTGTCTTTTCGACGTATTGCCCCGCCCCATGCTCATCGGAGACCCTAAGCAAGTTCTCTCCCAACCCATGTACGTGCTCGTATCCGACGAGATCGCCGAACGTATCGGCGGTAACGTGATGGGAAAACGCTTCGAGATTGACGACGCGCCGGGACAAGCCCTCACGATAGGCGGCGTATTCAAGAAACTACCGGACAACACCGAACAGAGTTATGACATTATCGTATCCCTTTCTTCCATCAGCAAGTTCATGTGGGACGGAACCCATATGTTAACCGGAAACGACCGCTACCAAAGTTATGTCAAGGTATCGCCGGGTACGACAGAGGCCCAGTTGGAAGCGGGAATGAGACAGATGATCGACAAGCATTTCCCCGTAAACGACCTTAAGAAAGCCGGCGTGGAACTGACCTTCACCTTCCACAAACTACTCAACGTACATATGGAGGACGATATGGCCAAACGTATGGCCTTGATCCTCTCGTTCATCGCCTTCGTATTGATCTTCACCGCCGTAATGAACTATATATTGATCGTGATCTCCTCCATCGTGAACCGCACGAAAGAGATGGCCGTACGCAAATGTTACGGGGCGAGCGGTAAGGATATCCAAGGTATGGCGTTGTCCGAGGTAGGGACCCACGTCACCGTCGCGCTAGCGCTGGTCGTACTTCTGATCCTAGGATTTCAAGGAACTATAAAGGAGCTGATCGGCACGGGAGTCCGATCGTTATTCCTATCCACAGGTATGTGGGCGATATGTCTCACGGTCATAGTCGTACTGATCTCTACGGGCATAGCTACCGGCTGGTTCTTAGGACGCATTCCTGTAGCGGCTGTTTTCCGGAGTATTCGTGAAGCACGCCGCCTTTGGAAGCTGGGACTCTTGTTCTTCCAGTTCACGGCAATCAGCTTCCTCGCCTCCTTATTGCTAGTGGTAGGCAAGCAATACGACCATATGGTGAATGATCATCCGGGATACAATCCCGAGAACCTCGCCTATGTGTATATCGGCGCCGTAGACTCCACGGGGCGTGCCAAACTGATCGAGGAAACCCAGAGATTGCCCGAGGTAGACGCCATCACGACTTGCTATAACCTTCCTTTCTGGGGAGCCTCGGGCAATAACGTCTATCTTCCGGGAGACGACCGGGAACTATTCAACATCGCCGACCTCTACGACGTAGGAAACGATTACCTGAACGTATTGGAAATCCCGATCGTAGAAGGACAATACTTCACAGAGAATACCACCTCCTCGCAAGAGATACTGGTGAGCCGCAATTTCATTGAATACATGAAACCTTTCGCCGACTGGAAGGATGGAGCCGTGGGCAAGACGGTACAAATAACCGGACACGATACCAAGTCCGAGTCGATGCCTCTCTTCACGATCCGGGGCGTGTTCGAGGATTTCCGCCTAGGCTCCATAGCGGGAGAAGATCCGCGAGCCAAGATCATGTTCTATACGAAAGGGGCGGCCCAACATATGGTCATTCGGTACCATAGCCTTTCTTCCGAGGCCCTACGCAAGACGCAGGATCTAATTGGGCAACTCATCCCGGATAAAGAACTCAACGTGATCTCCTTCAAGAGCGAGATGCTGGAAGGATACACCTCCTCCCGGAAATTCCGTGACTCCGTCATGATCGGTGGCATCGTCACCTTGCTGATCGTCTTTATCGGATTGATCGGATACACGAACGACGAGGTGAACCGTCGCCGGAAAGAAATGGCGATCCGCAAGATTAACGGAGCCACGGTAAAAGACATACTCCATATTTTCTTGAAAGATATCATCACCATGGCATTGCCGGCCATCTTACTTGGTTGCGGTATCGCTTTCTATATCTCCCAAAAATGGCAAGAGCAATTCTCGGAAAAGATCCAGCTATCCTGGTATCTATTCGTGGGAGGAGGCGTATTGGTACTCACCGTCATACTGGCGGTTTCCGGATATAACGTATTCCGTACCACCCACGACAATCCCGTAAACAACCTCAAGTCCGAATAAATCAAAAGGGCCGCATCTTATCCGGACGGCGGCCCTTTGACTTAATGTTTACCTATTTCCCGGTTATGATGAACAACCGGTTCGCTTTCACTCTCACGAGCTATTACTATGACACAAAGGTAGGCCGAAGGTTTAAAACGATCAAAAAGAATTCGACGAATCGGGCGTTTTCCTCGGTGAATCTCGTTATTTTTCCTACTTTTGTCCCTATTAATACATACAACCATGGGACTGAAAAAACAATTCGTATCAGCGATTTTGCTAGGCAGCGCACTAACCGCTCCCCTATTCGCGCAAGATATCGCCACCCCGTCCAGCTCGATAGACACTTTAGCCATTTTCTCATTCAACGATTTCCATGGGGCTTTCGCCTCCGACGGGATCACGCCGGGAGCCGCCCGGTTGGTACAAATGACACAAAACGAGAAACAACGCTATCCGCATTCCATCGTTGTCTCAGGCGGAGATAATTTCAGCGGAAGCTATTTCTCCAAGATCACGAAAGGCGAGCCTATCAAAGAGATGTACGAGGCGATGGACGTGGAAATGTCCGCCATCGGTAACCACGAGTTCGACTGGGGGCTTCCTTACCTAGTGGACACCGCCGCTTTGAATATCCCCCATGTGGCCGCCAATATCACCGAAGAGAAGAGATATACTCACCCCGACTGGTTGAGTCCCTACCGTATCGTAGAGCGTAAGTTGAAAGATGGCTCCTCCCTGCGCATAGCCTTCATCGGACTGACCACGACGGACACCTACGTCAAGACCAAGCCGGAGAACCTGAAAGGGCTTCAGTTCACGCATCCGCTGGGAGCGGCCTGCATACAAACCGTCTACCAGTTAAAGAAAGAGGGCCAGATCGATATGATTATCCTCTTGATGCACATCGGCACGGATATGAAAATGCCTTACCGCATCACCGAGGAGAACGCCCAAGGACTGCCGTTCATCGATAAGGTAGACGCCATCATATCCGCCCACTCACATGAGCTGGTGCTCGATAAGATCAATAACATCCCCATCATCCAAGCCGGCGTAAACGGTACCCATATCGGGAAACTGCTGTTCCAGATACAGGATTTCAACGGACACCGGGATATCTCTTTCATCCAAGGGGATACCGTGCGTGTAGCCTGCGAGGAGAACCCGGAGATGCGAGAGGCCGTGGAGAAGATCATGGATAAATACCGGCTGAACGAGAAACTTGCCACGGCAAAAGAGGCCTTGATCCACGACCGTACCATCAATAAGTTCGACTATACGCCTATCGGGGCGTTGGTCACGGCCGCTTACGCCAAGCGTTTCCAAAAAGAGATGCCCGCTTACAAGGATCAGCCGGTGATCGGCGTAAACCATTACGGAGGTATCCGTGCGGCCCTCCCGAAAGGGGATATCACCCGACTGCGTGCCGGCAACATCCTGCCTTTCGGCTCCGCTATCGTTGCCTATCGTTTCGACGGCAAGCGGTTGAAGAAGCTATTGGAGGATGGACGGAAGAATCCGAACGGTTTCCTTCAATCCTCCGACCTCACGCTTACCCTAAGCGGAAATAAGATCGAGAAAATAGTCTATACAAGAGACGGGCAAAAGACCGAGATCGAGGACAATACCCCTTGCGTGGTGACCCTAGACGCTTTCATCACCGATGGCGGAGACGGGTACGACGCCTCTTTATTCAAGGGCTACGAGATCCCGGAATTCGATAATTTAGGTATCATATCGACCGACGCTTTCATGGACTACCTAAAGGGCTTCAAGAAACCCATCACGGTAGAATCCACGCATATGCCGGTTATTTCAAAGTAAAGCCGTATCTTTGCGCAGAAGAAGACAGAAGTTAGCAATACATGAACAGCTATATCATCCTTTTTATTATCGCTGCCTATTTCGCCGTCTTGCTGCTGATAGCATGGATCACGGGACGTAATAACAGCAACGAGGCATTCTTCCTCGGGAACAGGAAATCACCTTGGTATATCGTTTCTATCGGTATGGTAGGGACATCCTTATCGGGGGTGACGTTCGTATCGGTACCCGGCATGGTGCGGGCGATCGATATGACGTATATGCAGACTGTATTAGGCTTCTTCGTGGGATATATCATTATAGCCAAGGTATTGCTACCGCTATACTATAAGTTGCAACTTACCTCCATCTACTCGTATCTGGATGACCGGATCGGGAGAAGGGGGTACAAGACAGGGGCCTCATTCTTCCTGCTCTCGAAGATCGTAGGGGCGGCCGCACGCTTATATCTAGTGGTCTTGATCTTGCAAACCTACGTGTTCAACGCTTGGAACATCCCATTCGCCGTGACCGCTATCCTCAGTATCCTGCTGGTATGGCTATATACGTTCCGGAGCGGTATCAAGACGATCATCTGGACAGATACG
>OGJX01001729.1_pt1 | contig 11731 bp, 8 predicted proteins | sample 1572381 | NCBI WGS metagenome assembly OGJX01 (sample SAMEA2582085, study PRJEB24529) | metagenome | biome: Human gut stool | place: China | collected 2011
TGTTCGATTTGCTATAGCGATTCTTTTTTATACGGGTACTTTATCGGGGGCTTACATAATAAACCATTAATTACAATAACATTGAGATTTAGATAAAAAACAAAAAAGAAATCCCTGGAACCGCTGTAGACACTCAGCATTCCAGGGACTCTAACACACAAAAGTTATTATTGAAATTGAAAACAGTTTCTAATTAAAAGCGTAAACCTAAAGTCATCATCACTTTACTACGGCTATTCGTCACATCAGTCTTTTTTAAAGCTCCATCATCAAATGGATAGAAATCTTCCTTATAAGTACTATACATATAAGCTAAGTCTGCGTAAAAAGTCGATCCTCTATAACCGATACCTAATGTATAATTATTATTTGCTTTTGCATTCGCAAAATCCGTATCCGTATTAATTGAATTGTAGCTCAAATCTTTAAAAGCTGTTTTTTTGAATGCTGCTGACATATAATTATAGCCTAAACGAAAAGCAAATTGAGGAATAACTTTCCACTCAGCACCGATACGGAAAGTATTCACACCTTTCAACATTTCTTTTGCTGTAGGATTCTGCCATCCCATTGCTTCTCCATCCGAATAGCTAAAATGCATAGCGGAATAATCCTGATATTCATATTCTGCTCCAATAGCGAAAGATGATCCATAAGTATACCCAAGACTTAGATTATATTTCCATGGTGTACGGAAACGGAAGTCATATCCATAATCAACACCATTCGTAAAATCATAAGAATCTACAACAGCCTCACTTAATTTTTTAGAGTCAAAATCAGGGGTATATGTCACTGCTCTAACATTCGTTTTAATTTTCAAATTATAAAATGTAGGAGTATGAACAGCAACACCAATACGGAATGGAGAGTCTTCAAATGGACGCACGATAGCTCCAAACTTAAAATCCACACCTGAACCATCTATTTTATTCTCAGTAGTCATTTCATAACTTGGAGTACCATAATTCACATTTTCTACGATATATTCCCCATACTCTTCTCCATAAGTAGAAGTCTTTGAATAATTAACATCGTATGCACCAATAGTCAATCCTAAATAAACACGATCACTTATATTAAAAGCAACATTAAAATCATACTGATTGATTCCTCCTTTTTCATGTCCATCATACCATGAATATGGCTGAGGCAAATAACCTATATAACCATCCTTATTTTCATTTAGATTATATAAATACCCATTCCAACCAGTAGCAGCAAGCCAACCAGTCTGACTATCAGTAAACAGATTAATCTTATCATCAGCCAACTTACTGATAAAATCACCATTCTCTTTAATCATAGTGTTTGCTTGATTCGTCATTTGATTAGTCTGAGAAAGAATTGTTCCTCCGGGCCCCAGATTAATCAAACCCTCCATTGTCATATACTTATCAAATGACTTGGAACGAGTATAACTGAATCCAAAATTCACATAACGCAGAGCGGTCTGATTTCCAATTTTAGAAGAAAACACAAATCCAATATTATCAAATGATCCACGAGTCTTATCAACATTAAACTTTGATCCTTCATATTTACTTTCCGAACCAAATGAAGAAAAGCCGAAAGTTCCCATTATATCATTACTACGATATATACCAATACCAGCCGGATTTGTCCCCATAGTAGAAATATCTCCTCCTAATGCGCCCATTGCTCCTCCCATTCCTACAAAACGGGCAGTTCCATTCAAATCCTTCTGCGTAAACTTAGCACCATCGTATATTGTCTGGGCGCTTGCACTTGCCACCATAATAAGAGCAAGTGCAGCTATATTTATTTTCTTTTTCATACGTTTCCTTAAATATTATTTATGCTATAGTTTTATCTTCTACTACCACCTCTAGCTGAACCTCCGCCACCGGAAGAACTTCCACGACTACTGCTACTGCTTCCGCCGCCATATGAAGAACCACTAGAACGAGAAGAACTGCTGCTAGGAGAATAAGAACTGGAACTACTAGAACGACTACTGCTACTAGGAGTATATGTTCGAGAACTACTACTAGAGCGGTTACTGCTGCTAGGAGTATATGTTCGAGAGCTACTAGAGCGACTAGGTGTATAACTACTACTTCCTCTTGAATAAGTTCCGCTACTTCTAGAAGAAGATCCCCTATTATAAGTACCTTCACTTCTTGAAGAAGAGGTACGAGTGCTACTACTACGATTGATTCCTGAAGATGTACTAGTACGAGTACTACTCGGGCGAGTATAAGTATCTCTACGAGAAGAGCTAGTTCTTGTACTTACCCCTGTCCGTGTACTATTCTCTCTGGTTCCTACTACACGTCCCGAAGTTGTTCTATTCGAAGATGTACGAACAGATGAAGAACGAGAAGATTGATATCGGTTAGAAGTATATCTAGTACCACTAGTTGTACGGTTAACACTCCTGTTAGGAGAACGACGGTTGGTGTATAGCATGTCTCTATGACCGCCTCCACCGCCCCAGCCCCAGCTAGGACCACCACCCCAGTGGTGATGATGTCCCCAATAGCCACCGCCGCCATAGAAGCCACCCCAGTAGCCACCATACCAGCCGCCCCATGAACCCGGGTAATATCCCCAGCCATAGTAAGGACGATTCCATCCCCAGCCATAGTTCCATCCCCAACCGTAGGAGTTGTAACGCCAATCCCACCAAAGCGGATTACTAAATGTCGGGAAAGCATAAGCGTACATGCCATCGGTATATACATTCCAGTTCCATGAATTAGGTCCGTAAACTACGTCCCAATAGAGTGGGCTGCTAATGCTGATAGCAAAACGTGGATTACGGAAACGGATAATACGTTCGGCATATTCATAGTCCTCTTGCGAACCATCAAATTCACCGGTTACCCATTCTCCTTCCAAGTCTGGCTGAGCTTTCTCTTTTATATATAAGGTATCGTTTTCCATTACGAATTCATTCTCACGAGCGTCATAACGGCGGTTATATTCATCCACATCCCGTGTTTTTCCCTTACGGTCCTGAACAACTACGGTAGTACCCGGTGAAGTATAGATGTTGGTCACCTGTTGTTTCGTTTCCTTCTTAACCGGAGTTTCTTTCTTCTCCTGTTTATCTTTGGAAGGTACGAAGTAAAGGTCGTCATCAACGCTTTGTGCCAGCAAGCCTATCGGTAGGCACAAGGCAAATAGCAAGAAGTAAACAATCTTTTTCATATCATCTCGGTTTATGTAATTACTTAAACTTATTCACATTACAAAGATAAGGAAGAGATTCGCCACTCTAGGGAGATTTTCCCCAAAGGATAATAGGGAAATCCCTATTTCTAACTATCTTTGCAAAAGATTCACCAAATTAAAAACAACTATGAAGTATTTTGAGTTCACATTCCATACAAGTCCATGCACAGAAACAGTAAATGATGTACTGGCTGCCGTATTAGGCGAAGCCGGATTTGAAAGTTTTGTTGAAAGCGAAGGCGGACTGACTGCATACATACAGCAGGCATTATGTGATGAAGGCACGATAAAGGATGCGATAGCCGACTTCCCGTTGCCTGATACGGAAATCTCCTATACGTACGTTGAAGCGGAAGACAAAGACTGGAACGAAGAATGGGAAAAGAATTTCTTTCAACCGATTGTGATCGACAACCGATGTGTTATCCATAGTACCTTCCATAAAGATGTACCCCAAGCAACTTATGATATCGTTATCAATCCGCAAATGGCTTTCGGCACGGGACATCATGAAACGACAAGCCTCATTATCGGAGAGTTACTGGACAATGAGTTGAAAGATAAATCATTGCTGGATATGGGTTGTGGAACTTCTATTCTCGCCATCCTTGCACGAATGAAAGGCGCACATCCATGTACCGCTATCGACATCGACGAATGGTGTGTACGAAACTCCATTGAGAACATTGAATTAAATCACGTAGACGACATCGCCGTTTCACAAGGAGATGCCTCATCGCTTATTGGCAAAGGCCCCTTTGATATCATCATCGCTAATATAAACCGGAATATCTTATTGAACGACATGAAGCAATACATTGCTTGCATGCACCCAGGATCGGAACTTTATATGAGTGGATTTTATGTGGACGATATTCCTTTCATCCGCCGGGAAGCAGAAAAGAATGGACTGACCTTCGTACATCATAAGGAGAAAAACCGCTGGGCAGCAGTGAAGTTCACATATTAAGCATTAATCTTCCTTATCTGTTTCAAGAAGACACAGACCACGTATCTTTAAAAGACAGCATATATTTGTGGTAGAGATAAGATGTACGAGATGCTCATCTCGTACTGTACGGCATGCTCATCTTGTTATACCCCAGATGCACATCCGGTAGCGTACGAGATGAGCATCTGGTACATACCATCCTTTAATGAAAAGAATGGTATGGTATAATATTCCTTCTGTTATGTTACCGGGAAACAGATATAAAGTATTAAGGTTTTGAATCAAACTCATTCTTTACCTGTTCACACCATTCCCTGATTCTCTTTTCCGCTTGCTCGGATTGATTATCCAAATCGACGACCAAACCGCACCACCGATCACCACGCAACGCTCTGGAACGTTCGAAAGTGTATCCTTCGGAAGAAGTAAAACCGACCAATGTAGCCCCGTCTCCTTCAAATACCTCGGCAAGTAACCCGATTCCGTCAGCAAAGTTTTCGGGATAACGTATCTGATCTCCTAACCCGAAGATAGCTACTTTTTTCCCTTTCAAATCCAATGTACGAAGTTCCGGCAATAACTCATCCCAATAGGTAGGAAGTTCTCCGTCAAACCAGGTCGAAGCACCTACTATAAAACAATCGTAAGCTGCAAAATCATTTTGCCATGCCTGCTCAATAGGCACCACTTCTATCCTATCTTTTCCAAATTCTTTCTGAATTTTCTCTGCCACCCAAGTAGTCTTATCAGCTTTGGTGGCATAAAACAAACCAATCTTCTTCATATACTATACCTCCATTTTATTCCATTAATATTCCAATAGCTTTTTAGCTGCCTCATAGATCTTCGCCTCATCCGGCAATATCTCTTTTTCCAGAATCGGATTGAAACCGACAGGAGTAAATGTAGATCCGACACGCTGCACCGGACCATCCAGATAACGGAACATATCCGTTCCGATCATAGCCGCAAGTTCCGCACCGAAACCGGAGAACACCTTGTCTTCGTGAACAACCAATGCTTTGCTAGTCTTTTTCACCGATTCGAAAATCGCCTCCTTATCTAATGGTATCAATGAACGAATATCGATCACTTCGACTTTCCAGCCACTTTCTTTTTCCAGTTGCTCTGCTACATGCAGGCAGAAATGGGTAGTATTACCATAAGTAATAATGCTCAAATCCGTTCCTTCACGACGAATACGTGCCTTTCCGAAAGGAACCTCAAAATCTTCCGGAACAACAGCTGCTGCTTCTACCGAATTATATAGAGCTTTCGGTTCCAAAAACAAGGTAAATCCCTTTGAACGCATACTGGTTCGTAACAATCCGGCTGCATCATCTGCAAAAGAAGGGCAGACAATACGTGCACCCGGCAACGTTGTCAGAGCACCCTCTATATTTTGAGAATGATATAATCCACCACCGATATATCCTCCGGAAGCAAGCCGTAAAGTGATATTCGGAGCAAACTTACCGTTACTGCGCCAATATTCATGAGTACACTCCACATACTGTTCTACGGCAGGCCAGAAGTAGTCTGCAAACTCAGCTCCTTCTATCACTACATGGATTTTAGGGTCAAATCGGCTCATACCATTGGCTGTACCTACAATATAATCTTCGGCAATCGGTGCGCTGAATACACGCGCCTCGCCAAATTCCTGCTGCATGCCTTTGGTCACATTAAAGACCCCGCCTTTTTCTCTGTTAGCCACATCTTGTCCCCAGATAAAGGTATCCGGATTATGGCGGAATTCCGCTTTCAATGTTTCATTAATTGCATTGACCAGGAAAGTCTTCTCTCCTTCTTCCTGATGAGTACCTTCTTTGTATTTTTGCGGCTGATAAGGTTCGGGCATCACAAAATCGTAAATGCTTTTAGGATCAGGTTCAGGGGCAGCCAGCGCCTTGCGGTTGGCAGCAGATAGTTCCTTCTTTGATTCAGCTTCAATTTGCAGCAGTTCCTCTTCCGTCAAGCGCTTATAGCGCAATAACATCCGCCGGAACTTCATTAGCGGATCAGCTTCTTTCACATATTCCAGTTCGTTTTCGTCCCGATAAAGTGTATGTTTATCCGAATTGGAATGAGAACCGATACGAACGCAGTTAGCCTGTACAATCACAGGATTACGGGTACTGATCGCATATTCGCGTGCCTCAGTCATGGCATTCATGGAATCGAACACATCTTTTCCATTGCAGTAGATAATCTTCAGATTCTTGAAACCGGAGAAGTTCTCAGCTACTTTACGATTGGCAGTCTGCTCGGATTTAGGAACAGAGATGCCATATCCGTTATCCTGTATAACGAAAATCACCGGAAGACGTTCCAGACTAGCTCCATTGATAGCCTCGTAAACAAAGCCTTCGGAAGTAGCAGATTCTCCGTGCGAAGTGATTGCTACTCCTTTATGCCCATAATATACCATTGCTCTTGCTACACCTGCCGCATGAAGGTCATGCGTTCCGGTAGCAGAAGATATATTTTCAATATGCCATTCCGGTTTGGCGAAGTGATTCGACATATGACGTCCGCCGCTACCGGGATCGGTTGCTTTCGAAATGCCGTTCAATATAATCTCTTCTGCAGTCATTCCTGCAGAAAGCACGGTCAGCATATCTCTGTAATAAGGGAACAGGAAATCTTCTCCCAATGTGAAAACCTGACCGACAGCCAGTTGGATACCATCATGCCCCGCATAAGGAGCATGGTATGACCAACCCAAAGATTGCAGCTGGTAAGACGGCGCCTTCTCGTCCAAAGCACGCCCTAATGTCATCAGATGGTACCACTTTTTCAGTGTTTCAACATCCGTAGTCTTTATATCATATTTCTTTTTCATAGTTAATGAAGTTCTTAATGAATGAAACAATCTGTTATCAGCCCTTCCAGTTTTCCAGGTAATCGGCTATGAAGTGCAGGAAGTTGCCTCCCAGCATACCGTCAACTACACGATGGTCATAAGACAGGGACAGATACATCTTATGACGGATAGCAATCGTATCACCTTCCGGTGTCTCTATTACGGCAGGCTTCTTCTCAATATATCCCACTCCCAAAATGGCAACCTGGGGCTGATTGATTACCGGCGTACCGAACAAACTCTTGAATGTACCGAAATTAGTAATGGTAAACGTACCTCCGTCAATATCATCCGGCATCAATTTGTTATCACGAGCCTTCAATGCCAGCGAGTCTATAGCTACAGCCAATCCATTCAAGTTCAGATGATCGGCATCGTGTACCACAGGAACTATCAGATTGCCATCATTCAAAGAAACAGCAATACCGATATTGATATGTTTCTTGAAAAGAATATTATATCCGTCAACAGATACATTGACCTGAGGATATGCTGCCAATGCTTTTGCTACAGCTTCTGTTATGACAGGCATATAGGTCAGTTTCACTCCCTCACGACGGAAGAAAGCGTCTTTATTCTTTTCACGCCAGCGTACCAGTTTGGTTACATCTACCTCTACTACATTGGTTACGTGTGGTGAAACCTTCTTGGACATCACCATATGATCCGCAATAATCCGGCGGACACGATCCATTTCTTTCACTTCTACTCCCGGAATATTGGCAGCCGCAGGTGCTTGTTTAGATGGAGCAGACGGTGCAGCAACAGGAGTTTGCACGGAAGCCGCCACAGGAGAAGTTGTCATAGAGCCAGCCCCTCCAGTCGAAGAAGGCATAGAAGCCGTAGGTGCATCACCGGTAGGTATTGCCGCCTTCGATACTTCAGAAATTCCCCTTTTCTTCTTCTCAATATAATCCTTTATATCTTTCTTGCTCAACCGGCCTTCGTATCCTGTGCCTTGTATCGAATCAAGTTCTTCTTTCGGAATATTCGCACTTCGTGCCAATTGAATCACCACAGGAGAATACCAGCGTTCTTCAGCCTTTGCTACCTGAGAAGATACTTTTCCTGCATCAGAAGAAGTATTCTCCTTACTTTCTGGAGTTTCTTTTCCACTTGCAGTTTCTTCATCGGATGCCTCTTCACCTCCCATATCTACAACAGCAACCACTGTACCCACAGCGACTGTATCTCCTTCCTTAAACAGGATTTCCACTACCTTACCGGCTACCGGTGAAGGTATTTCCGCACTGACTTTCGCCGTATTTACCTCGAAGAGAACATCGTCTTCCTGAATGATATCCCCCACTTTCACAGACCAAGAGACAATCGTCCCTTCGGTTATACTCTCGCCCAACTTAGGCATTTTTATTTCGAATCTTGACATAGACAGTAAATTTATTATTCAACCTTGAACTATTAGAACAACCCGCTGAAAAAGAAAGTTTTAAGTTAAAGTATTTTTAACCGGACTCAACGACTGAAGATCCATTCTTCGCAAATATATTTCTCAGTCCGAAGTTTATGGATTGCTTCCAATTCTTTCTCACTGAAAGTATCAGCACATCCCTTCTGACTAAAATATTCGAAAAGTATCGCTTTGAAATGATCAACCGTTTCCATAGGTAAGTAACGACTGATATTTGTGACTTCACTACGGACAGACGGAACAGCATACACAGATGATGCCACACCCGTCTCAATGTTCCTCTCCGGATTCAGTACCTTGTTTAAAGCGGTAAGATTCGTATCATACAACAAAGTACAATGATAAAGCACCCTGTTCTTGTGTACGCACTGGGCACTCCCCGATATTTTCAGACCATCAAGATAGATACCCAGCCGTTCATCTCCTTTTGCCGGCAATCCTATCTGTTTTAAGAAATCCAGTATCCGATGAAGATAAAGACTGAAATCAGGCAAGCGGGACACTGTTTCGATAAAAGTTAAATTGACATTACCCAAATCATGATATACAGCTCCCCCACCCGAAAACCGACGGGCTATTTGAATCTGTTGTTCTTCCGCCCATTCCCGGTTCACTTCCAACTGTACAGATTGGTGTTTTCCCATCACTACAGAAGGAGTGTCCTGCCAAAGCATGAAAACAGAATCTGTTTCCTGCTTCAGCAAATACTCTTCTGCCGCCAGATGAAAATAAATATCTGTAAAAGTGTTATGAAAGCACCTCATGATAAATCTCTCCAACCGTAGGATGGGGAAATACATTCTTCTGAAATTCCTCAACCGTATAGCCCTTCTGAATGGCTATTCCGGCAATCACAATCAATTCCGACGCTGGATTTCCAAGCATATGACAACCGATAATATGATCAGCTTCATCAAGTATCAGCTTACATATTCCATTTACCTGTTCGTTTTCCGCAACAAAACGTCCGGAATAAGCCATTGGTAACTTCGTAACACGATAAGGAATGCCCTGTTTGGTCAGCTCTTCTTCTGTCTTACCTACGCCGGCCACTTCCGGATTGGTGTAGACAACTCCCGGCACACTGTTATAATTCATCCGGTCTTCCACTCCTAAAATATGATTGATTGCCACTTCCGCCTCCCGAATTGCCGTATGCGCCAATAAAGAATAGCCTGTAATATCACCGCACGCATATACTCCGGGATGAGAAGTCTGAAGATATTCGTCTACTTTAACCCCATTCCGATGAAGTTCTATATTCAGCTTATCCAATCCGACATTGGTAATATTTGCTTTACGCCCCACACTGAGCAAGATCTTTTCCGTTTTGATAGTAGAAGCCTTCCCATCTTTCTCTATGACGACTCCGTCAGGTTTCACTTCTATTACTTTTGTATTCAAGTAGAAAGTGACTCCACGTTTTGCATATTCCATACGAAGCATACTGCTGGTTTCCTTATCCATGACTCCCAGTATCTCCGGCATCATCTCGACAACATGCACTTTCACTCCCATACTGTTGAAGAAAGAAGCAAACTCCATTCCTATGACTCCACCACCTATAACAACCAACGTTTCAGGAAGCTCTTTGATCTCCAAAGCCTCTTTTGACGTCCAGTAACTAACTTCCGACAGTCCCGGTATCGGAGGAATAACCGTGTCGGAACCGGTACATACCAGCAGATATTTCACTTCATATCTTTCTCCGTCACAGATGATACGGATCAGCCCGTTTTCTTCTCCTTCTATAAAGGCTTCTTTTTCCACGATCGTCACTCCGTAAGAGTTCACAGTCATCTTTACCCCACCAGTCAGCATTTTCACCGTTTTCTCTTTACGGCTCATTATTTTAGTTAAATCAAACGAAGGAGATTCGGCAGAAATGCCATATTTGGAAGCACTCTTGATGCTATCCAGAATTTTAGCAGAATATAACAACGTTTTAGTAGGAATACATCCTTCATTCAGACACACCCCACCTATTGCCTTTTTTTCAAACAAAACGGCTCTCAGTCCGTTTGCCCCTGCCCTTTCGGCAGCTGTGTAACCAGCAGGGCCACCACCAATAATAGCTATATCAAAGTTCATAATCGTATCTTTTTAGTAATAATACGATTATAACAAATGAGAGAAGAGATTAGTTGTATGACAGATCAATCATCCTACTTGATCGTCAGCTTTTTGAGTTCTTCTAATGTACCGTTGAATACATTGAGGTCTACATCTTCTTTAATACCGGGTACATTTCCGACATCAGTATGTTGCCAGAAATTCCACTTGCCCTGATATTTCACCGAATCGACATAATAGTGAGCGATCCAATAAGGATAAGCATTGAAAATAGAATCGTCCAGATAACGGGTCTTGAACTTATAAGAGGTATAAAGAATGGGCTTCACCCCATAATGGGATTCTATACGATCCAACCAGCGCTTAATGCCTTGCTGCAATTCTTTTTTCTCTTTTCGACCGGTCACTTCCACATCGAGAACCGGAGGCAGGTCGCCGGAATCCAGTTTGACCGTACGTATAAAAAAGTCCGCCTGTTTCAAAGCATCTGTACCGGGAATATAGAAATGATAAGCGCCACGGATAAAGCCATGATTACGCGCATTAGCAAAATTGGTTTGAAAGGTAGTATCGTTATGATCTCCCCCTTCCGTCGCTTTCATAAAAATGAAGTGCAAAGGAGTTGCCGTCTGTTTATTCTGTAAAAGTCTCCCCCAGTCTATTTTTCCTTGATAATGGGAAATATCAATCCCATGAATATCATATCCGGAAGGAATACAAACTCCATATTCCTTTAAACCATTACAAGGTTTCCACCGATAAGCATAAGGACGTATAAAGAAATAATAGAAAACCATAGAGAAACAACCGACAATTGCCACAGCCAATATATTTCGAAGCCAACCAGGCATCGAATAATGCTGCTTCACCGGTGCCTTTTTCGGAGCACGGGAAGGTCTGGAAGAAGAAACCGTCCTCTTTTTTGGGGTAGTGGAAGCAGTTCTTTTCTTTTGGACAGCAGAAATCGGATTATTACGTGACGACATTTACTTTGAGTGATGAATGTAATATAGATAGGCACGGATTACACGGAATACACGGTTTTAAGAAATAGTATAACTAAAACCGCGTCAATCCGCGTAATCCGTGCCTGAAAGAGCTCTTCATTGCAACTGTTTCTTACTACAGTCCGGTGAAGTTTTCTTATTTAGCTTGTTCCAATTGCAAAGTCTTAGTTGCCTGGTCGCAAACTTCTGTCGGACCGAAGTAC
>OGJX01001739.1_pt1 | contig 11659 bp, 9 predicted proteins | sample 1572381 | NCBI WGS metagenome assembly OGJX01 (sample SAMEA2582085, study PRJEB24529) | metagenome | biome: Human gut stool | place: China | collected 2011
CCAGAATGGTGGTCAGGGCCGTGGTCATGCTGGAGATCAGGCCGGGCAGGCACTCCGGGATCATCACCTTGGTAATGATCTGGAACGGGGTGGCACCCATGCTCTGGGCAGCTTCCACCACACCTTCGTCCAGCTCGCGCAGGCTGGTCTCTACCAGACGTGCCACGAACGGGAAGGCGGCCACCACCAGCGGAACGATGGTGGCTTTGGTGCCCACCGTGGTGCCTACGATGACACGGGTGAGCGGGAATACACAGATCATCAAAATCAGGAAGGGCACACTGCGCAGAATGTTGATGACGATGTTGAGGATGTGCATCAGCCAGCCGGGCAGGGGCAGCACGCCGTCCTTGTCACCGGCCACCAGCAGCACGCCCAGCGGCAGGCCCAGCACCAGCGCAAACGCGGTGGAAAGAACCGTCACATAGAACGTTTCCCAAATGGCAAAGCCATAATCTGCAATACTCATTCGCCGGTCACCTCCTCCACGGTCACGCCGGGCTGGCTGCGCATATAGGCAGCCGCCTGCTTGGCCAGCTCCACATCGGCAGGCAGCTTGAGCAGCATGGAGCCGTAGCACTGGCCGCTCAGATCACGGGTATCGGCGCTGAGCACCGACACCAGAATGCCCTTTTCGGCGGCAAGGCTTGCCACCAGCGGCTTTGCGGTGGACGAACCGTTGAAGGTGACACGCACCACATGGTCATCCGGCGCAAAGCTGGAAAGGTCGCGGGCTGCGCTGCCGCCGTTGGGGGCGACCAGACGCTTTGCCGCAGCCGTCTTGGGGTTGGCGAAAATTTCCTGCACCGAGCCCTCTTCCATGACCACACCGCCGTCCAGGATGGCCACACTGTCGCAGATCTCTTCCACCACGCTCATCTGGTGGGTGATGACCACCACGGTGATGCCCAGCTTCTGGTTGATGTCCTTGATCAGGGTCAGGATGGAATGAGTGGTGTTGGGGTCCAGCGCACTGGTGGCCTCGTCGCACAGCAACACCTTGGGGTTGGTGGCCAGGGCGCGGGCAATGGCAATGCGCTGCTTCTGGCCGCCGGACAGCTGGGCGGGGTAGGCGTTTGCCTTGTCGGGCAGGCCCACCATCTCCAGCAGCTCTTTGGCGCGCTTTTCGGCGTCGGCCTTTTTCACACCGGCCAGCTCCATGGGAAAACAGATGTTCTTCAGGCAGCTGCGCTGCATGAGCAGGTTGAACTGCTGGAAGATCATGGTGATCTCGCGGCGGCGCTCACGCAGGGCCGCCGGAGACAGGGTCTCCATGGCGGTGCCGTCGATCACCACGCTGCCCTCGGTGGGGCGCTCCAGCAGGTTGATGCAGCGCACCAGCGTGGATTTGCCCGCGCCGGACATGCCGATGATGCCGTAAATCGAACCATCCGGGATGGTCAGGCTGATGTCCTTCAGCGCATTCACTGCGCCGTCCTTCATCTGGAAGGTCTTGGAAAGGTGTTTGATCTCGATCACAGAAAATTGCTCCTTTTAGCCTTCGATGGGTGCCAGGCTGTCCTGCTTGCCGCCGTAGATGCCCATGGGCTCCACATGGATGCCGGCAACCGTCACCAGGTGAGTGCCGTGCTCTGCATTGAAGTCATCCAGATACGGCTGATGCTGGAAGTAGTTGGTGTCAACGGTGCCGTCCTCGACCACGTTGTTGGGGATGATGTAGTCATCGTACTCCTGGATGTCCAGCGTGATGCCCTTGGCGGCCAGGATCTCCTTGCAGACCTCCAGCACCTCGCAGTGGGGAGCCGGGGTAGCGGCGCAGCTCACGGTCTCGCCGTTCAGAGCGTCGTAGTCAACGGAAGCGTCATAGCCGTCGGTGGGGTTCTCCACAACGGACACCACGGCACCCTTATAGTTCTCATCCATGAAGTCCTTGACCTGCTGGCTCTGCAGGGCAGCGGCCAGAGCCTTGATCTTGGGCTCCTCCTGGTTGCCGTCCTTGCAGACCAGAACGTTGACGTAAGCGGAAGAGCCGTCCTCGATGGCCAGTGCATCGGTCGTGGGGTCCAGACCGGCAGAGATGGCGTAGTTGGAGTTGATGACGGCGTAGTCCTCGTCCTGCAGGACGTTGGGCACCTGAGCAGCCTCGACCTCATCGACGGTAACGTTCAGGGGGTTCTCCTCGATGTCCTTTGCGGTGGCGGTCAGGCCTGCGTCAGCCTTCAGCTTGAAGAAGCCGTTCTTCTCCAGCAGGGTCAGGGCACGGGCCTCGTTGGTGGTGTCGTTGGGCACGGCCACCTTGACCTTGTCCAGCTTGGCCACAGCGGAAGCAGCCTCAGAAGAAGCAGCGGCGCTGGAAGCGGTGGAGGATGCAGTGGAAGAAGAACCACCGCAGGCGGTCAGGGCAGCGGCAGCAGCGGCCACACCGGTAACTTTCAGAAAATCGCGACGAGTAATCATGGTAAAATCCCTCTCTATCTTTGTAAAAAATTGTTGAGCGGCAGCGCGGCACAGTCCGCGCACGCCTTGCCGGAGGACGAAAAAAGCCTCCGTCCTTACACGAGCCGAACGCTCAGCAAGGACGGAGGCATAACATCTTCCGTGGTACCACCTTGGTTTACTCTGTCCTCACGGACAAAGCCTCGATGCTGCGGCAGCTTCTGCTGCTTACAGCCGGACGCTGTAACGGGCGCATCCCGTTGCAGACTTAGCACTCCTGCGCCTCGCCCACACGGCTCCGAGACCATTTTCAGCTTCCTGTTTCCTGCCCTTTTCCATCGCCCGGGCTTTCTGGTAAGGATCAATGCGAAGGCCTACTCTTCTCTTCACAGCCATTTTTGTGATATTGCATTTATAATAAACCACTCTGGCGGATTTGTCAACACCTACAACGAAGTTTTTTGGTAGGAAATTGGGCCTTCCGTCAGCCGGAACGATGGCGCGGCGGCAGCGGGATGCTGAGCACCAGCGAGATGCCCACGGCCAGTGCCACCGCGACCTTGAAGGTGCTGATGCCGTTGGACAACGCCAGTGCGTTGTCGCCCTGAATGAAATAGTAGGCCGTGTAGTAGATGCCTGCACCCGGCACCAGCGGGAAGATGCCGGAGAGCAGGAACACGGTCACAGGGGTCTTTTGCAGGATGGCGAACACGCGGGTGAGGATGGTGAGGGGAATCACCGCCAGCAGGCTGGCCGCAGCGGTGTCCAGCCCCAGCATGACGCACAGCTCATACACGAACCAGCCCACGGCACCCACCAGCGCACAGGTGGGCAGGCTCCGGCGGGGGCAGGCGAACAGGATGGCAAAGCTCAGGGTGCCGGTGCCGGCCAGCAGGAACTGGCCCATCAGCTCCCCGATCTGGGAATTGGTGAGAGAAATCATGCGACCACCACCCCCGTGAGCAGAGAATACAGGCTCAGCACAAGGCCGGTGCCGATGGCGATGCTGGCGGCGATGAGCAGCGCGTCGATCATGCGGATGGTGCCGGACAGATAGTCGCCGTGCACGAAGTCGCGGATGCCCATGGTGAAGGCGATGCCGGGGGTCAGGATCATCAGCGCACCGATGATGGCATGGCTGGCCGAGGTATGCAGCGCCTGACACAGCAGGATGCACACCAGTGTGATGAGGGACGCGGTGGTGATCTTCTGGAAGCCGCCGGGCAGGCTGTACCGCCCGCACAGCAGCAGGTAGCCGCTGGCCGCCAGACCGGCCACGGCGGCAGCGATGGCGCTGCACAGATCACCGCCAAAGATCATGGCAAAGCTGAACGCGCCGCCCATGCCGCTGACCAGCTGCACCCATTCCTTGGGGAAGGGGATGCGCTGGGCGGCCGCCAGACGGTACTCGGCCTCCCCCAGCGACATATTGGTCTCGGCGATCTCGCGGGAAAGGGCGTTCACCGCCGCCACCCGGCCCAGATGGGTGGTGCGCACCGGCACGTTGCGCACTTCGCTGATCTCTGCGGTGCCGGCGCTGGCAAAAATGCCGTTGGTCAGTACATAAACATGGAACTCCCGCAGGTGGAAGGAGCGTGCCATGATCTCCATGGTCTGCTCCACCCGGAACACTTCCGCACCGTTCTCCAGCAGGGTCTGCCCGGCCGCCATGATAAAGTCCATGATGCGGCGGCGGAGTTCTTCGTCGGGATAAGCCTCTCTGCCCTTCATTGCCCGGCCTCCTTGAAAAAATAATATCGTCTTATTCTAACATGCGCGTGCCCGGCGCACAAGAGCAAAAAAGAAGAGCGGGGAAAACGCCCCCGCTCTCCGGAAACCGCATCAGATATAGTCTGAAATATAAGGGATCTTGTGGAACAACACATCGTCCAGCCGCTCCACGGCATCCTCCCGGCCCTCGATGCGCTCCAGCTCGAACAGACGTTCGGCGGTCTTGTAGCCCAACAGCAGGGTGGAAAGGGTGCCGATGCCCATCTTCAGGTGGTACTCGGCAGGGGCATCGGTCAGGGCGCAGCCGCCGTCCGCAAACCGGATGCGGAAGGTGTGGTCGTTCCAGGGCAGCAGGTCGTCCTCGATCTCCAGATCAATGCACAGCTCGCCGCCGTCCGGGTCACAGGGGTAATCTTCCAGGAAGCTGGCCACATCCACGATGCGGCCCATGGCATAGGGGCGGATGGTCTCCTTGATGTCGCCGTCGTCTATCTCAAAGGCGATGGGTTCGCTGAAGTAGGTGTTGCCGTGCACTTCGTCGATCATGGAATCGTGGGCGTGGATGTACTCCCACAGGCCCTTCTGTGCCTCGCGGTTCAGGTAGATCATTTCCTTGATGTGCATGATGTCGTTCTTGATCAGGTACACCATGTAGCCGCAGGGTTTGCCCTTTACATTATAATAGACGGCGACATTGGTGTCATCCTCGTCCCAGCGCCAGTACTCCTCCCAGGCCAGTGCGTTGCGGAACAGGCACCCGTGGGTGATGGAGGCAAAATGGGAGTGCAGCTCGTGGAACTCGGTGTTGTCCCAGGCGACGCGCCGCACATAACCGGGGGCTGACACCTTGGTGGGAATCTGCCGGTCCTTGATGTTGTAGGAGATCTTGTTGGAGATGATCTCCCACCCCAGGTGGTGGTACAGCGGGATGGAGTAGGGGTAGAGCAGGGCAAAGCTCTTGCCCTCCTTGTGCATCTGGGTCAGGCCCTGGATCATGAGCCGCTTCATGATGCCGTTGCCGGTGTACTCCGGGTAGGTGCACACACTGGTCACAAAGCCCACATGGTAAACGGCGTCGTAGATGTTCATCTTCAGCGGGTAGACCGCGAACTGGGAGACAAGGTTTTCTCCGTCAAAGCAGCCCAGCACGTCCGCGCGCTCCAGCACGGGGAACTTGGACTGCTTGATCTCGTCGTCCTTCCATCCGGTGGCGGTGAGCTCATCTTCTGTGACCTGAAAGGTATAGCGCAAAAGGGCGTTGTACTGATCCAGATCATCGGTCTCCAGATAACGATATGTATAATTTTCGGCAGGATTCATGCAAAACTTCCTCTCTCTGGCGGGTGACTGGTTGCCGAACAATTCTATTATACACCCGCCGTATAAAATCGGGCAAGAACCATTTTCACAAAAATCTGCGGCACACAGCCTGCCAAACCACTGCATTTGCCGGAAAAACTGCTCTGCTGTGTGTTTTGCATTGCACCTGCTTTTTGAGTGTGGTATACTATGCCTGTTATGGAAAAATGCCGGTGCGGTGTGCCGGCCCAGCGATGAGGAAAAGGAAACGAACAATGAAAATTGGATTTGACAACGACAAATATCTTGCGATGCAGTCCGAGCATATCCGCGAGCGCATCCAGAAGTTTGACAACAAGCTGTATCTGGAGTTCGGCGGCAAGCTGTTCGACGACTATCATGCCTCCCGCGTGCTGCCGGGCTTCCAGCCGGACAGCAAGCTGCAGATGCTGCTGCAGCTGAAGGATCAGGCGGAGATCGTCATCGTCATCAGCGCCGAGGACATTGTGAGCAGCAAGATCCGCGGGGACTACGGCATCACCTACGATCTGGATGTGCTGCGCCTGATCGACGCCTTCCAGGGTGTGGGCCTGTATGTGGGCAGCGTGTGTGTGACCAAATACACCGCCGCCCCGGAGGTGGAGGCCTTTGAAAAGCGCCTCAACGATCTGGGCATCCGCACCTTCCGCCACTATAAGATCGCCGGTTATCCCAACGACGTGGCCCACATCGTGAGCGACGAGGGCTATGGCCGCAACGACTACATTGAGACCGAGCGCCCGCTGGTGGTCATCACGGCCCCTGGCCCCGGCAGCGGTAAGATGGCCACCTGCCTGTCCCAGCTGTACCACGAGTACAAGCGGGGTGTGAAGGCCGGTTACGCCAAGTTCGAGACCTTCCCCATCTGGAACATTCCCCTGAAGCACCCGGTGAACCTGGCCTATGAGGCTGCCACCGCCGACCTGAACGATGTGAACATGATCGACCCCTTCCACCTGGAAGCCTATGGGGTCACCACCGTCAACTACAACCGAGACATCGAGATCTTCCCGGTGGTGAACGCCATGTTTGAGCTGATCGCCGGGAAGAGCCCCTACAAGAGCCCCACGGACATGGGCGTGAACATGGCAGGCAACTGCATCGTGGACGATGAGGTCTGCCGTGAGGCCTCCCGCAAGGAGATCGTGCGCCGCTACTTCAAGTGCCTGTGCCAGCAGAAGATCACCGGCACTGTGCACGAGAGCGAGCGCTACAAGCTGGAACTGCTGATGAATCAGGCGGGCCTGAATGTGGGCAGCCGTGCTGTGGAACAGCAGGCTCATGCCCGCAGCGCCGCCACCAGCGGCGCGCCTGCAACTGCCATTGAGCTGAGCGACGGCACTGTGATCACCGGCAAGACCGGCCCCCTGCTGGGCGCGACGGCCAGCGCCCTGATCAACGCCCTCAAGGCACTGGCCGGCATCCCCCAGGAGACCGACCTGGTCAGCGCTGCCGCCATCGAGCCCATCCAGACGCTCAAGACCAACTATCTGGGCGGCAAGAACCCTCGCCTGCACACCGACGAGATCCTCATCGCCCTGTCCAGCTCCGCTGCTTCCAGTGAGCTGGCCGCGGCTGCCCTGCACCAGCTGCCCAACCTCAAGGGCTGCGACGTGCACTCCACCGTGCTGCTTTCCAGCGTGGACAGCAGCACCCTGAACCGTCTGGGCATGTACCTGACCTGCGACCCCGTCTACGAGGAAGAGGACCGCAAGTACCATAAGCTGTAAAAACTGGTAAACACCCCGGTCAGCGCCGTCAGGCTCTGACCGGGGTGTTTGTTCTGTTGCTTGCCAGTTGTCCGCAGATGTGGTACACTTGTTCTGCTTAATTTTTATAGCAGATAGGAAAAGAGGAACAACAACATGGAACAACAACACAGACGCAGCGCGTTCTCCGGTAAGATCGGGTTCGTGCTGTCTGCCGCAGGCGCTTCGGTGGGTCTGGGCAACATCTGGCGCTTCCCGTATCTGGCAGCCAAATACGGCGGCGGCATTTTTCTGCTGGTATACATTCTGCTGGCAGTCACCTTTGGCTATACCATGATCGTGGCCGAGACCGCGCTGGGCCGCATGACCCACAAAAGCCCGGTCAGCGCCTACGCCCACTTTGGCAAGGGCAGGGGCATCCGGTTCGGCGGCTGGATCAACGCCATCATCCCCATTTTGATCGTGCCGTACTATTCGGTCATCGGCGGCTGGGTCATCCACTATCTGGCCGAGTATCTGTGCGGCCGCGGCGGGAATCTGGCGGCGGACGGCTACTTCTCTGCCTTTATCACCAACGGCTTGCAGGCCGAACTGGCCTTTTTGCTGTTCAGCCTGTTCACGCTGGGCATTATCTTTGCCGGTGTGCGCAACGGTGTGGAGCGGGTTTCCAAGGTGATGATGCCGGTGCTGGTGGTGCTGTCGCTGGTCATTGCGGGCTACTCTGTCACCCGTCCCGGTGCGCTGGCGGGTGTAAAGTATTTTCTGGTGCCCAACCCCAAAAACTTCTCTTGGATGACCGTGGTCACCGCCATGGGGCAGATGTTCTACTCTCTGTCCATTGCCATGGGCATTCTGGTCACCTTCGGCTCTTACATGAAGAAGGACGTCTCCATTGAGGAGTCCACCGAGAACGTGGAGGTGTTTGATACCGCCATTGCCATCATGGCAGGTCTGATGATCATCCCGGCGGTGTTTGCCTTCTCCGGCGGCGACCCGGACACCCTGCAGGCCGGCCCTGCACTGATGTTCATCACCATCCCCAAGGTGTTTGCCAGCATGGGTCTGGGCACTGTGGTGGGTGTGCTGTTCTTTGTGCTGGTGCTGTTTGCAGCCATTACCAGCTCCATCGCTCTGACCGAGAGCGCCGTCTCCACCTTTGAGGACGAGCTGGGCTGGGACCGCACCCGCTCCACCGTGCTCATCGGTGCCATCATGGTGGCACTGGGCAGCCTGTCGGCACTGGGCTACGGCCCGCTGGCCGGGGTGACCGTGTTCGGGATGCAGTTCTTGGACTTCTTCGACTTTTTGACCAACTCGGTCATGATGCCTATTGCCGCCATTGCCACCTGCCTGCTGGTGTCCCGCGTCATCGGCGTGGAGCAGATCGCGCAGGAGGTGGAGCAGGATGGTCAGCGCTTCCGCCGCAAACCGGTGTTCAATTTTATGATCCGCTGGCTTTGCCCCATTTTTGCAGCCATCATTCTGGCAAGCTCGGTAGCAAACGCCTTTGGCTGGATCGCCATGTAAACCAAAAGCAGTATTTCCGGCAGCAGAACGCAAGTTTTTGACAGTAAAAGCAGGACAAGGGGGCCCTTATGAAAATGGAAACCTTGAAGCAGCAGATCCTGACAGCAAAGGGTGACGTGCGGGCAGAGCTTGTGCTGAAAAATGCCCGGGTCATCAACGTGTTCACAAACGAGATCGAGCAGGCCGATGTAGCCATCCGTCAGGGGGTCATCCTTGGCGTGGGACACTATACCGGCGAGACCGAGCTGGACTTGCAGGGAAAATACGTCTGCCCGGGGCTTGTGGATGGGCACATCCACATTGAAAGCTCCATGCTCTGCGGCCCGGCCTTTGAACAGGCGGTGCTGCCCCACGGCACCACGGCGGTGGTCACCGACCCGCACGAGATCTCCAATGTAGCCGGTACGGCGGGGCTGGACTTTATGCTGGAGACTACAAAAGATCTGGCGCTTTCGGTCTATTTCATGCTGCCCTCCTGCGTGCCTGCCACCGGGCTGGACGAGTCCGGCGCGGTGCTGGAAGCAGAGCAGCTGCGCCCCTACTATCAGCAGCCCCGGGTGCTGGGACTGGCGGAGCTGATGAACTCCTACGGCACAGTGCGCGCGGACGAAAAGATCTTGCAGAAGATCTGCGACTGCACCGCTGCGGGTAAACGTATCGACGGGCACGCACCCTTCCTCAGCGGGGAGGAGCTGAACGCCTATGTCACCGCCGGGGTGCAGTCCGACCATGAGTGCTCGGACATCCACGAAGCCATGGAAAAGCTGCGGCGCGGACAGTACATCATGGTGCGGGAGGGTACCGCAGCCCAGAACATGGAAAGCCTGCTGCCTCTGTTCCGGGAGCCCTATTGCAGCCGCTGTATGCTGGTGACCGATGACAAGCACCCCGGAGACCTGTTGCAGGGTGGGCATATCGACTATATTATCCGCAAGGCCATTGCTGCCGGGGTAGACCCGGTGGTAGCGGTGCGGATGGGCACCCTTGTCCCGTGTCAGTACTTCGGTCTTGCGCACAGTGGCGCGGTAGCTCCCGGCTATACCGCCGACCTGATCGTGCTGTCGGATCTGGAAAAGTTCACGGTGGAGCAGGTGTACAAAAAGGGCAAACTGGTGGCGCAGCAGGGCAAAATGCTGCACCCTGCCGCCCTTGCAGTGGACAAGGCACGGTTTGCGCGGGTGTTCGATTCCTTCAACATGGACGAGATCACCCCGGAGCAATTGCAGCTGAAGCAGACCGGCACCCGGCAGCGGGTGATCTGCCTGACCCCGCACGCCCTGCTGACCACGGAAAAAATCGTTCCGTTCTGCCAGCATCCGGGCACAGCGCCCGGCGTGGACGTGGCACAAAAGATCGTCAAACTGGCGGTGTTCGAGCGGCATCACCGCTCCGGTCATGTGGGATTGGGCTTTTTGGGCAACTACGGCCTGCAATGCGGCGCGGTGGCTTCCAGCATCGCCCACGACTCCCACAACCTCATCGTGGCGGGCACCAACGATGCCGACATGGTGCTGGCGGGCAACACGGTGCGCAAAAATAAGGGCGGCCTTGCCTTTGCACTGAACGGACAGGTGGTAGGAGAACTGCCGCTGCCGGTGGCAGGGCTTATGAGCACCGAGAGCGCCGAGGCTGTGGAGGAAAAGCTGCAAGCGCTCAAGGCGGCGCTGAAAGCCCACGGCATCTCGGAGAACATCGACGCCTTTATGACCCTTGCCTTCGTCAGCCTGCCGGTCATCCCGAAGCTGCGGCTGAACACCTACGGCATCGTTGACGTGGATGCCCAGCAGATCGTCCCGGCGGTGTTCTGAGAACGCTGCCTGAGAGGGCAAGCTGTAAATCTGACTTTTTATCGCAATGCCGGACAGTCTGCGGGCTGTCCGGCATTGCGCATTCACGGAAAGATGGCTCTTGACTTTTTGCCACAGAACCGGTATGTTGATACTGTCCGTCTGACACACAGCATTGCATTTATAATATAAGGAAACTTTATGGAAAAACGCAGCACACCCTCTTTGCAGATCACCGACCGCTTTGGCGCACAGGCGGCTTTTGCCAGCCTGCGCCTGCCGGACGGTACCGAGGCCAGCGTACCGGCAGAGCACGCCGCCGCTATCTATGTAAACGAGCAGCCCGCCTTCCGGGTGGTATGCACCCCGGCGCTGCTGCCGCAGCTGGCCTTGGGGCGGCTGCTCACCGAAGGGTGGATCGCATCTGCGGACGAGGTGGAGCAGGTCGCCGTCTGCGCTGAGGGCGCAAAGGTGCAGGTATATCTGCGCCACCCGCTGCCCACCCGCCGCGCCGCCGCGCAGGAGGTTGCCAGCTGCTGCACCGATAATATCGCGCTGGGCAGTCCGGTGGAACTGCAGCCTCTGCGCCCTGTGCCCGGGCTGGCGTTGCAGCCGGAATGGGTGGAGCGCCTGACCGCCGCCATGCACGCCGGACTGCCGCTGTACCGCGCCACCCGGGCGGTGCACAGCTGCTTTGTGCTGCACAAAGGGGAAATTGTTTTTGCCTGTGAGGATCTGGGGCGGCACAACGCGCTGGATAAGGCGGTGGGCTGCGCGGTGCTGGCAGGGCTTCCGCTGGCAGAATGTGTGCTGTACACCAGCGGCCGAGTGCCGCTGGATATGGTGCGCAAGGCCATCCGCGCCGGGGTGCCGGTGCTGGTAAGCAAGAGCATGCCCACGGTGCAATCCGCAGAGCTTGCAGCGGAATACGGCCTGCAGCTGGTGTGCGGACGCAAAATCCCTAAAGTTTAAGCAAATATTACAAAAACAATCGTTACAAAACGGAAAAGCCTGTCTGTTTCTGTTGACATACTCCGCGCACGCATGTTAATATATTATCGAAGAGACCGCTCCGCTGTTGCAGCAGCCAGAGCGGCCTCAATTGTTGTCCGGGGTTACCCGGCAAAATAAAAAACAGGCAGGTGATAACATGAAGCAGGCAACCAACCC
>OGJX01001742.1_pt1 | contig 11651 bp, 10 predicted proteins | sample 1572381 | NCBI WGS metagenome assembly OGJX01 (sample SAMEA2582085, study PRJEB24529) | metagenome | biome: Human gut stool | place: China | collected 2011
CCCAATTTACGCTATGAATTGCACCACAAAATCTGCAATTTACGTTATGGAACTCCAGATACTTTGCTTCCTCTCCAAGTTCAATCTGTAGCGCTGCGTCAAACGCCGGGGACCATTGGATTTTCTCATCGTTTGTGTTCAGTCATGTTCTCACTTTATGATAATAAAATGTCTAGTATTTTTCAATGCATACAAATGATTTTTACTGTTGAAAATACAAGGTTGGAAATTGTACTCATGAACATTCATATGTATTGAATTTTTCAGCAAAATGGAATCTCGTGCCGAATCGGCTGTGAAAGTTGAGATTATTTCGCCGTTCGTCAAATACAAATGAATTGGTATTTGACGCACTTGCGCTCATTATATCCTACACTTGAAAAACAGATTATGGATTTTCAGACAGAAACGAAATAAGACCAATCGTAATTATGAAAAAGAATCGGTAGAAAATTTTACATCTATGTGCTAGACTTTATAATCATACAAATAAGTAATTGCAAAAATAATAGAAGAAGCACAGGGGGATTTATGAAGCAGGATACCATTGCAAACTGCAGAAATGCTCTGTATCAGATTTTATTTTATGGAGTTATGATTATTTATTTTATACTCTTATTTTTCCTTCTTTTCAGAAAAAAAGCAGCAGGATCTTTTCAATCGGTAAATTTGATACCGTTTCATTCCATTGGTGCCTGTTTATTCAGTGATGACATGGTTTCGCGTGCTTTTGCGCTGAGTAATTTATTGGGCAATATTGCTATTTTTATTCCGATGGGAGTTTACCTTCCGTTGCTGATAAGAAGAAAATCCATCTTCGTCAATACCGTATGTGTTGCATTGATAAGCGCGGTTGTTGAGGTCTTACAATACATTTTTGCAGTGGGATCAGCAGATATTGATGATGTGATCTTAAATACCGTTGGTGGTCTGATCGGTGTAAGTTTATTCAGAGTCATGGAATTATTATTGAAAGATCAGACAAAAAAAGCAGTTACAATACTTGCACCTGTGGGAGGAATTTTTTCATTTCTCATACTTTTCTTGGTAAACAGGTAACGGTAGTTCCATTTGCACAGATGTGTTAAACTTAATTCGGAGATAGATTGAAACGATAGATAGGTAATTGCGAAACTCATGAAAACCTAAATCGAATTGTGAAAAAATGACAAAAGCTTGAGAAAACACTGGGGAGCAGAAATCGAACAAGTTCGATTGGCACTTAGAAGGCAGGTGCGGCGTAAGTCGTGACTGGCTTCTTAGTACCGTTACCAACGACACGTAGCGGAAGAGTGTTTTCGAAAATTTTGTTAATTTTTCACAATGTGAAGTAGATTATGATGAGTTCCACAAATATCTGTTAAACGATAGAACAACAAAGGAGAGAAAAAGCATGAAGAAATATGATGATGATCTTGAGTTTGGATCATTGAATGAAGATTCGCGGGATTCCCGTTTTGTAGTGCCCATTATTATTGTGGCAGTCCTTCTGGCGATCGTCATTGCCGCATTGGTCCTCATTGGAAAAAATGGTAAAAATAAAGATACAAGTGCCGATCCTATGGCGACAGAGCAGAGCGAGACAACAGAGGCAGAAGCACAGACCACCGAAGTGATGGGAGCAATTGAGGCAGCCGAGAGTACAGAGGAGACAGATGCAGATGATCCGCAGGGCAGCAGCATGGGCAATGAGACAGGTGCGAGCGTGGATGTGACGGCGCTGTTATCCGCAGGCAGCGTGGCAGAGTCCGGCGAGACAACGTTTGGTATAGATGTGGCCAGATATCAGGGAACCATCGACTGGAGTCAGGTGGCGGCTTCCGGGGTACAGTTTGCCATGATACGTGTCGGATATCGCACGCAGAAGACTGGCGAGATCGTTGCGGATACCAATGCAAAATACAACATGCAGGAAGCACAGGCAAATGGGATAAAAATAGGGGCATACTTCTTTTCAACAGCCGTCACAACGGATGAAGCGGTGCAGGAGGCAGACTGGGTGGCAGATTATATTTCCCAGTATCAGATCACCTATCCGGTTGCATTTAACTGTGAAGGATTTGAAAATGCGGACAGCAGACAGTACAACATGACGCAGTCGGAGCGAACCGATATGGCAATCGCATTTTTAAATGAGATTTATAATCGCGGTTACACACCAATGTTTTATGCTGCAAAAAATGAGATGCTTGGCGATGCAAAATGGGATACTTCAAGAATTGAAAAAACTTATAAAATCTGGGTGTCTCAATATCCATCTGTACCGTATCCACAGACCGCACAGTCCGATTACACCGGAACACATGCAATGTGGCAGTACACCAATCAGGGAACGGTAGCCGGAATCAGTAAGCCGGTCGATGTCGATATTGCCTATTTCGGTTATGCAGGAACCGCAGATGCGAAAAGTGATGTGACACCGGAAACAGTCGGTGCAGATGCAGAGGCGTTGATGAATTTCTCTGATGTAAATGAGACGGTTACAGCAAAACAGTCCACAAATCTCAGAAACATTCCAAGTCAGGGTTCTGATGCAACAGTTGTGGCAACCTTGCAGAATGGTGAGACAGCGACAAGAACCGGCGTGAGCAGCAGCGGCTGGTCGCGCGTAAGTTATAACGGTCAGACGTTATATGCAGTATCCAGTTATCTGACGACAGATTTAAGTTATTCTGCACCGGCAGTTACTGCAACAGCACCGGCAGACACAACGGCAACGGACGGATCGGGATCGGGCGACGGATTAAAAACAAAGTTTGCTGCCTGCAGTGATGTGGTAACTGCAAAGATCGAGGTAAACTTAAGGACGCTTCCAAGTGTGACGAACCCGGATGCGGCAGTTGTCGCTGTGTTGAAAAACGGAGAAAACGTTACGAGAACCGGAATTAATACCGATTACGGCTGGTCAAGAGTTGATTATAATGGTCAGACACTTTACTGTATTTCAAGTTATCTGACAAGCGCACAATAAAAAAGAAGCTGTTACATTCAGAAAGAAAAGACTGAATGCAGCAGCTTTTTACTTTATAGGAATTTACGATGCAATATTCTATAAAATCAAATCAGATTAGTTTTTTTCGCTTTGCCGGACGCTGTTTCTTTACAGGAGGTGTCACCTCATTTCTGGCAGCAATGGATACGGCTGAAACTGGTGACGCAGGCGGGACAGGTTTGTCCATAACTGGCTGTTTTGTGGGCAGAACGGCAGATGCTGCATTCCTGCGCTGGTTTATTTTTTCTTTTTGCGCACGGAAGCGGTCAGCGGTCGCCTTAATATATGGATCTGCAACAAACTGCTTAAGCGTATCGCTGTCGATGGCGATACGGTTGTCCATTGTCTTCATAATATCTACAATCTGTAACTGATCCGAGGTTTCCGGATTGCTCAGATCATAAATCTGGTTATCCTTGAAATTCAGGATCATAGGATGCAGAAAATCAGCCGGATTGTCAGCAAGCACCAGACCTTTTTCTCCGTTTGCAAAATCGAGACATGCACCTGTAGGAAGAATCTGGATGCTGTCCGCCAGAGCGGCAATCACAGAACGGTTATATTCTGAGATGTGGCTGTAAAAAAATGTCATGGCAGCCAGCTCTGACATTGGTGCATGGTTAATGTTCATGGCAGTCAGGCGGTCAAATTTGTCCGCAGCCTTCAATATATCGATCAGAAGCTGAACCGGTGGTTTTGGAAGTCTTGGGCTGATCGTTGCATGATCTTCAAATATAATGTTCTGGATGATCTCAAGACTTGTGTCATTTAAGCCGAGTTCTGCAAAATGCGGACGGATGATCTCATACCCATGTTCTGATTTTAACTGGATGAGATCCCGGTCGGAAGCAGAGAGATCTTCATTCTTATCTAAAATACTCTTTGGAACGGAGAGATAACCAAAATCATATAATAAGGAAGCTGCGATCAGCGACTGGGAGTCTTCCGGCTCAATATGCATCTCATTTGCGATCATCGCAGAGAGGATCGCAACACTGATCGAATGCTTGTATACAAAATCAGCAGAACTTCTGAGGTTCTGTGTGAAATTAAGTTTGTGGTCTAATGCACCATAATGTGTGTATATATTCTGTGCGAGTTCCGTGATTGCCGGAATATTTTTCTGTGCGAGAAGCTTATCCATGCAGTCTTTCAATTTGAACATATAGATAGTCTGGAACTGCTCAAATTCAAGGTCTTCTTTGGAAAGAGGAGGAACAGGCTCCGCCGGTTCCAGAATAAATATGCCGATCAGACCGAAATTATCAATACTGTTTATACTCTGAAGTGTTAATTTTGTGTTGCGCTCATATAATAAAACCCCCATTTTATTGTAAATGGGTTTTGCCAGCCGCATTCCCGGCTTTAAATCCTGTGATCTTACAAACTGCATATACCCCCATACCTTTCCTGATGCAAATATGATAAAATAAAAACAAGCTGATACATACCAAATATAGCATATTGAAAGGTTAAATACAATCTGCTATCATGGTTCTTGAAAGAAATTTTTTAAGAGCAGATACAGGAATATTTCAACAGAATGAGGTACCTATGAAAAAAATCCCCTTAAAAAGAATATTTGCAGCGGCAGCATTAGTGTGCTGTCTTACCGTGACAACAGCTTATGCAGATGTCACGCAGGAAGATATTGACAATGCAAAAAATCAGATCAACAATCTGAAAAACCAGCAGAAAGATGCACAGGATGCGGTCGATGATATCAATGAAAAAAAAGGTGAGCTAGAGAGTGACCTGAACAATTTGAATGGACAGATGACCAACATTGTTTCGTCCATGAATGCCCTTGAGTCACAGATCAATGATAAGAAAAAAGAACTGTCAGATCTCGAGGATGAGATCGAGCAGACGCAGGATGATCTGGAAGCTGCAAAGCAGCAGTCAGCCAGCCAGTATGAGGATATGAAGATACGTATCTGTTATATGTATGAAAATGGAAATACACCGATGCTTGAGATGCTGTTATCGGCATCGTCCTTTTCTGATTTTCTGAACCGGACGGAGTATATTTCGGAGATCAATTCGTATGACAGACAGAAATTAGAGGAGTTTATCCAGGTGCAGGAACAGATTGCGGCAGAAGAAGCTTCTCTTGAAGAACAGCAGAAAGATCTCGAGAGTGAGCAGCAGGAACTGCTTGCCATGCAGGATGACATGAAGGTGAAACAGAATTCTGTAAACAGCCTTATCAGTTCAACTCAGGCGAATATCAGCCAGACCAACTCTGAATTGAGCAGCGCGCAGGGAAAAGTCAATGATATCAACAGTCAGATCGCACGGATGGAAGAACTGGAAAAACAGTTAGAGATCCAGAAAGCAAAAGAAGACGCTGCGAGAATGGCAGAGATCAAGCGTCAGGAGGCTGAAAACAACGGCGAATTTTCTTATGTCCCAAGTGACAGTGATCTTTACCTGTTAGGAGCGATCATCCAGTGTGAGGCAGACGGTGAACCATATGAGGGAAAGCTTGCAGTCGGAAGTGTTGTCATGAACCGTGTGCGAAGCTCTTATTTCCCGAATACCGTATCCGGTGTGATTTATCAGAGCGGACAGTTTTCTCCGGTGGCCAGTGGACGATATGCGCTCCGCCTCGAGCAGGGAGTCAATAATACCTGTATGCAGGCGGCACAGGAGGTGCTTAACGGGAACATCACAAACAGCTGTCTCTATTTCAGAACTGTGATCGACGGATTGGAAGGAACGATCATCGGACATCACATATTCTACTAATACGGCTGTCAATTGCGCAAATTACATAAAAATCATTTTTGAAACCAAATGGAAAAAGAGACGTTTTTGTGAGAAATATACAAAAAACGTCTCTTTTTTGTAGAATTGAGTAGATGTGCATGATAATTTTTTAACGAAAAACCATATGTGAAATGGTTAAAAACCAAATTTAAATACTGAAAAAAGTGTGAAAAAAAAAGAAAGCTATTGCATTTGAAAATAAAATATGATAGCATGAGAAAGTACTGAAAAGCCAATAAAAAAGCCGAATACATAAAAACGTAGAAAATCAGGAACAAGAAAATTTAAATTTAAAAGAAAAGATTTTAAATTTATTTTTTTTACTAAAAGATTGTTAAAAAAATAACAACGTTTTTCGGCAGATTTATTATGAAGGAAACAAAATGTACTGCATATTATGAGCGGTGTTTTGTATCACAAAACCGAAGGGAGAATTCAAAATGGCAAGAAAAGTAGTTTTAGCAGGCGCATGCCGTACAGCAATTGGTAAAATGGGTGGAGCATTAAGCAATACTCCAGCAGCAGACTTAGGTGCAATCGTTATCAAAGAAGCATTAAGAAGAGCAGGTGTTAAACCAGAGATGGTTGACGAAGTTAAGATGGGTTGTGTAATCCAGGCAGCTCAGGGACAGAACGTTGCACGTCAGGCTTCTATCAAAGCAGGACTCCCAATCGAGGTTCCAGCAATCACGATCAACGTTGTATGTGGTTCTGGTTTGAAATGTGTCAATGATGCAGCTACCATGATCATGGCAGGAGAAGCTGATATCGTTGTTGCAGGTGGTATGGAAAATATGTCAATGGCACCATACGCTATGACAAAAGCCCGTTTCGGATATCGTATGAACAATGCAACGATCATCGATACAATGGTTAACGATGCATTGACAGATGCATTTAATCATTATCATATGATGATCACAGCAGAGAACGTATGTGATAAATATGGAATCACAAGAGAAGAATTAGACGAGTTCTCAGCAAACAGCCAGCAGAAATGTGAAAAAGCGATCGCTGAGGGCAAATTTGCAGATGAGATCGTTCCGGTTCCGGTTAAAGTGAAAAAAGAGATCGTAGATTTCGTGACAGATGAAGGACCTCGTGCAGGTACAACAGCAGAGTCTTTAGCAAAATTAAAATGCTGCTCTGGTAAAGAGGGTGGACTTGTTACAGCAGGTAACGCTTCCGGTATTAACGATGGTGCAGCAGCAATCGTTGTAATGAGCGAAGAGAAAGCAAAAGAACTCGGCGTTACACCAATGGCTACATGGGTAGCTGGAGCACTTGGCGGTGTTGAGCCAGAGATCATGGGTGTTGGACCTGTTGCTTCTACTAAGAAAGTATTAGCTAAGACAGGACTTACAATTGATGATATGGATCTGATCGAAGCAAACGAAGCTTTTGCAGCTCAGTCTATCGCAGTTGCAAGAGATTTACATTTCGATATGTCCAAAGTTAACGTTAACGGTGGTGCAATCGCACTTGGACATCCAGTAGGAGCTTCCGGATGCCGTATCCTTGTAACATTATTACATGAGATGCAGAAGAGAGATTCCCACAGAGGTCTTGCTACATTATGTATCGGTGGCGGAATGGGATGCTCTACAATCGTTGAGAGATAATTAATTCAGATAAAACTGTCCGGAAAGCGGGTGACTGCTTTTCCGGGCGTTTCCATTACATATTAAAAATTCAGAATAAATTCAGGAGGTACTAACATGAAAGTTGGTGTTATTGGTGCAGGAACCATGGGACAGGGTATTGCAAAAGCATTTGCCCAGGTAGAAGGATATGAGGTAGCTCTCTGCGATATCAAGCAGGAATGGGCTGACGGCGGAAAAGCCAAAATCCAGAAAGGCTATGCAAGACTTGTAGAAAAAGGAAAAATGACACAGGAAGCTGTTGATGCTATCCTTGCTAAAATCACTCCAGGATTAAAAGAAGACCTTTGTGCAGACTGCGATCTGATCGTAGAAGCAGCATTCGAAGATATGGGAGTAAAGAAAACAACATTCCAGGAATTAGATAAGATCGCAAAACCAGAGTGTATCTTTGCTTCAAATACATCAAGCCTTTCCATCACAGAGATCGGAAATGGTCTTACACGTCCGATGGTTGGTATGCATTTCTTCAACCCAGCAGACCGTATGAAATTGATCGAAGTTATCGCTGGTGTAAATACACCGGATGAGACCGTTGAAGCTATTAAGAAAATCTCTGTTGAAATCGGAAAAACACCTGTACAGGTAAATGAAGCAGCAGGATTCGTTGTAAACCGTATTTTAATCCCAATGATCAACGAAGCAGCATTCATCAAAATGGAAGGTGTATCTGATATCGCAGGTATCGATGCAGCTATGAAACTTGGTGCAAACCATCCAATGGGACCATTAGAGTTAGGAGATTTCATCGGTCTTGATATCTGCCTTGCTATTATGGACGTTCTTTACAAAGAGACTGGCGACAGCAAATACCGTGCATGCCCATTGATCCGTAAAATGGTTCGTGGTGGTAACCTTGGTGCTAAGAGCGGAAAAGGATTCTATGTATACAATGCTGACCGCACAAAAACACCAGTTGATGCTCAGTAATTAACAGATATTAAGGAATTAGGAGGCTAAATCCTCTCCTCGTTCAGAGGATAAATTTTACTGCGTAAAATAGGATTTTTGCTTCGCAAAAACAAGGAGGATTTGAAATCATGGATTTCACTTTAGACAAGAAACATGAAATGGCGCGTTCCCTGTTCAGAGAATTCGCTGAAAACGAAGTAAAACCTCTTGCACAGGAAACTGATGAGACAGAACAGTTCCCGGCAGAGACAGTTAAGAAAATGGCAAAATATGGATTCATGGGAATTCCGGTACCAAAGGAGTACGGCGGACAGGGATGTGATCCATTAACATATGTTATGTGTGTAGAAGAGTTATCAAAAGTCTGCGCTACAACAGGTGTTGTTGTTTCTGCACATACTTCCCTCTGCATCGATCCAATTATGACTTACGGTACAGAAGAACAGAAACAGAAATATGTCAGAGCACTTGCTACAGGTGAGAAACTTGGAGCTTTTGCATTGACAGAACCAGGTGCTGGTACAGATGCTCAGGGCGCTCAGACAAAAGCTGTTTTAGACGGTGACGAATGGGTATTAAACGGATCAAAATGCTTCATTACCAATGGTAAAGTTGCAGATGTTTATATTGTAATCGCTATCACAAGCATTACAGAGGACAAGAGAGGAAGAAAGAAAAAGAACTTCTCCGCATTTATCGTAGAGAAAGGTGCTCCAGGATTCTCCTTCGGAACAAAAGAGAAGAAGATGGGTATCCGTGGATCTTCTACATACGAATTAATTTTTGAAGACTGCAGAATTCCAAAGGATGCATTACTTGGACCTGAAGGAAAAGGATTCCCGATCGCTATGCATACATTAGACGGTGGACGTATTGGTATCGCTTCCCAGGCACTTGGTATCGCAGAAGGTGCATTAGAGCGCGCAATCGCTTATACAAAGGAAAGAAAACAGTTTGGTCGTTCTATCGCACAGCAGCAGAATACACAGTTCAAGTTAGCTGATATGGCAACAAGAATTGAAGCCGCTCAGATGTTAGTTTATAAAGCAGCAATGGCAAAAGCAAACCAGAAAGTTTACTCTGTAGAAGCTGCAAAAGCAAAATTATTCGCAGCAGAGACAGCAATGGCTGTTACAACAGAAGTTGTTCAGTTATTCGGTGGATATGGATACATCAGAGAGTACGATGTAGAGCGTATGATGCGTGATGCTAAGATCACAGAGATTTATGAGGGAACAAGCGAAGTACAGCGCATGGTTATTTCTGGTGCATTACTTAAATAGAGGCATAACAATATAGCCATTGCAAAACTCACAAAGATGTAAATTGAACAATTTTAATAGAAGAAAGAGGAGTTTTGCCAATGTCTAAAAAATAAAACATAAGGAGTGGAAAATACATGAATATCGTAGTATGTATTAAACAGGTTCCTGATACAAAGGGTGGAGTAAAATTCAATCCAGATGGAACACTTGATAGAGCAGCAATGCTTGCTATCATGAACCCAGACGACAAAGCTGGTCTTGAAGCAGCATTAAGAATCAAAGATGAGACAGGAGCAAAAGTTACAGTTCTTACCATGGGACTTCCAAAGGCTGATGCAGTTCTTCGTGAAGCAATGGCAATGGGAGCAGATGATGCGATCCTTGTAACAGACAGAGTATTAGGTGGAGCTGATACATGGGCAACATCTACTACAATCGCTGGTGCTCTTCGTAACTTAGATTATGATCTTATCATCACAGGACGTCAGGCTATCGATGGAGATACCGCTCAGGTAGGACCACAGATCGCTGAACATCTTGGATTACCTGTTATCTCTTATGCAGCAGATATCAAAGTTGATGGAGATTCTGTTATCGTTAAGAGACAGTATGAAGACAGATATCATGAATTAAAAGCAAAAATGCCTTGCTTAATTACAGCACTTTCTGAGTTAAATCAGCCACGTTACATGACTCCAGGCGGAATCTTTGATGCATGTGACAAAGAAGTAACTGTATGGGGCAGAGCAGACTTAAAGGATGTTGATGATTCAGACCTTGGATTAAAAGGATCTCCAACAAAGATCGCAAAAGCATCCGATAAAGTTGCAAAGGGAGCTGGTGAGAAAGTAAATCTTGATCCAACAGAATCCGTAGCTTACCTGATCGGAAAATTCAAAGAGAAACACATTATCTAAAAAAATAAGGAAAAGTGGTGAATAAGATGTCATTAGAAGAATATAAGGGAGTATTTGTCTTTGCACAGCAGGTTGATAACGTATTAGATGGCGTTGCATTTGAATTGCTCGGCAAAGGTAAAGATTTAGCAAAAGACTTAAATACAGAAGTTACAGCAGTATTAATCGGATCTGACGTCAAAGGATTAGCTGATCAGTTAGCAGAGTATGGTGCTGACAGAGTTATCGTTGTAGATGATCCTGAATTAAAAGAATACAGAACAGAGCCATATGCACATGCACTTGCATCTGTGATCAATGAGTACAAACCAGAGATCGTCTTAGTTGGTGCAACAGCTATCGGACGTGACCTTGGCCCTACAGTATCCGCAAGAGTTAAGACAGGTCTTACAGCAGACTGTACATCTCTTGAAATCGGAGATTTCCCATTAGTTGCTGCTCCTGGAAAAGAATCCGAGCAGAAACATAACCAGTTATTAATGACCCGTCCTGCATTCGGTGGTAACACAATCGCTACAATCGCTTGCCCTGACAACCGCCCACAGATGGCAACCGTTCGTCCAGGTGTTATGCAGAAGATCGCTCCAATCGCTGGTGCAAAAGCTAATGTTGTTGAGTTCAATCCAGGATTCACACCTGACAACAGATATGTTGAGATCCTCAATATTGTAAAAGCTGTAAAATCTACAGCAAATATCATGGAAGCTAAGATCTTAGTATCTGGTGGACGTGGAGTAGGTTCTAAAGAGAACTTTAAACTGTTAGAGGATTTAGCAGAAGTACTTGGCGGTACTGTAAGCTGCTCCCGTGCAGTTGTTGAGAATGGCTGGTTACCAGTAGATCTTCAGGTAGGACAGACAGGTAAAACAGTTCGTCCACAGATTTACTTCGCAATCGGTATTTCCGGAGCAATCCAGCATGTAGCAGGTATGGAAGATTCAGATCTCATCATTGCAATCAACAAAGATGAAGATGCACCAATCTTCGATGTAGCTGATTATGGTCTTGTTGGAGACTTAAATAAGATCGTTCCAGCATTGACAGCAGCTTTAAAGGCTGAACTTGGTAAATAAACCAGAGTTTAACTTGTGAACTGCCGCTTATAGGTGGTGTTACGGATTTCCTGAGGTTA
>OGJX01001760.1_pt1 | contig 11511 bp, 7 predicted proteins | sample 1572381 | NCBI WGS metagenome assembly OGJX01 (sample SAMEA2582085, study PRJEB24529) | metagenome | biome: Human gut stool | place: China | collected 2011
AGCGAGGAGACCGGCATCATCTCCATGGCAAAAAATGGTGTGCTGATCCGTCATTTTGACCGCCAGACCCTGTACACCCGCCTGATCGACGAGATGATCCCCAAGGAGCCGGTGGTGGAAAAGAGCACGGCCGACACCTGGAAGGACCGCGCAAAGAGCCTGATGAAGTGGGTCAGCCAGAAAGGGGAGGACGAGCAGCAATGAACAGCAAACCGAACAAGCCGAACGGCACAAAGCCTGCGGTGGGCAGCCACAGCCGGAGCATTCTGGACGACCGCCGCATCCGGCTGGCACTGTCCATTCTGGGTGCCATTGTGGCCTGGATGATCGTGACCATCATCGTGCAGCCCGGCACCACCAACACCATCTACAATGTGCCGGTGGACTATACCTACGATTCCTCCGTTTATACCTCCCGCGGACTGAGCATCGTCAGCGCCGAGGACAAGACGGTGAACCTGAAGATCTCCGGCGACGGCTACACCATCGGCAGCCTGACGGCCTCCGATTTTGTGGTCTACCCGGACTGGTCCAGCGTGCGGGACAGCGGTGAAAAGACCCTGCGCCTGCTGGTGCGGGGGGCCAACGGCATGCTCAATGGCGTCACCGTGACCATCGACGGCTCCGACAACATGGTGGACGTGATGTTCGATGTGGTGGAGGAAAAGACCCTTCCCGTCACCGTGACCACCAATTACCTGACCATCTCGGACGGGTATATCCTCTACAGCACCGAGGTGTCCAAGGATATGGTCACTCTGTCCGGCCCCAGCAGTGAGCTGGACAAGGTGACCACCTGCACCGCCGAGGTGACCTACTCCGGCGAGCTGGACAGCTCGGTCACCCTGGCAACGCCGCTGCGGTTCTACACCTCCGGCGGCACGGAAGTGAACTTTGAGTACACCGAGCTGGAAGAAAGCAGCGTGGACGTGACCTTGCAGGTGTACAAGATGGCCACCCTGCCGGTGAACGTGAGCTTCATCAACGCGCCCCGCGACTTTGACGCGTCGGTGCTGGTGTATGAGCTCAGCCGCAAGCAGCTCAAGGTGGCCGGCCCGGCGGAAAAGATCGACGCGTTGTCCACCCTGTCCATCGGCACCATCGACCTGTCCACCTTCACACTGAACAAGGTCTATGAGCTGCCCATTGAGCTGCCCAGCGACATCTACCTGCTGGACAACATTTCCACCATCACCCTCAGCTTTGACTGCTCCGGTCTGGAGACCAAGACCATGAACCTGCCTTCCAGCTGTGTGCAGGTGGTGAACCTGCCCTCCACCTATCAGCTCACGGTGGAGACCGAGCGGCTGATGAACGTGACCCTCTGCGGCCCGAAGGCTGCATTGGAGACCCTGACCCCGGAACAGGTGGTCGTGGAGATCGACGCGGAGGACTTCTCGGTGGCCACCGGCCAGCAGAACATCGCCTGCCGCCTGTATGTGCCCTCCAACGGCAAGATCTTTGCACTGGGCAGCTATGTGCTGCAGTGCCGCATCGAAAGCAACTAAAGTAAAAGGAAAACACAACAAATGATTCTGGTTCGCAACATCCGTCTGCCCCTCTCCGCAGGGGAGCCGCAGGCATTTGAAAAGGCGCTGCACACCCTGCGGGTGCCCCGCAGCAAGGTAGAGCACACCGGCGTGGCAAAGCTTTCGGTGGACGCCCGCCACGGCCAGCCCAAGCTGGTGTATACCGTGGCGGTCACCCTCAAGCAGCCCGGGGAGGAGGCCGCCCTTGCGGCGCGCTGCCCGGACGCCGCCCTGCACCGCCGGGCAGACTTTACCCTGCAACCCGGCACCCAGCCGCTTGCGCACCGCCCCGTGGTGTGCGGACTGGGCCCGGCGGGGCTGTTTGCCGCCCTGCTGCTGGCACGGCAGGGCTACCGCCCTATCGTGCTGGAGCGCGGCCCTGCGCTGGATGCCCGTGTGCAGGCGGTGGAGCACTTTTCCGCCACCGGTCAGCTGGACCCCAACGCCAACATCCAGTTCGGCGAGGGCGGCGCGGGCACTTTCTCGGACGGCAAGCTGACCACCCGTATCGGGGATGAACTGTGTGATTTTGTCACCGAGGTGTTTTTGCAGCACGGTGCCCCGGCAGAGATCGCGTGGAAGCAAAAGCCCCATGTGGGCACCGACCTGCTGCGCGGCGTCATCACCTCTATTCGTAAAGAGATCGAGTCTCTGGGCGGCGAGGTGCACTTCAATACCGCCCTTACCGGGCTGGAACGCAAAAACGGTCAGCTGGTGGGCATCACTACTACAAATGGCAGCTTTGCCTGCGAGACACTGGTGTTTGCAGTGGGTCACTCGGCACGGGATACCTTCAGCATGCTGATGGACAGCGGCCTTGTGCTGGAATGCAAGCCCTTCAGCGTGGGCTTCCGCGCCGAGCATCTGCAAAGCGAGATCGAAAAAAGCCTGTACCACGAGGCCGCCGGGCATCCGGCGCTGCCCCGGGGCGAGTACCAGCTCTCCCAGCATGTCGGCGAGAGGTGCGTGTACACCTTCTGTATGTGCCCCGGCGGTCAGGTGGTGGCTTCTGCCAGTGAGGAAGAGCGCGTTGTGACCAACGGCATGAGCTACCACGCCCGCAGCGGCAAAAACGCCAATGCGGCGGTGGTGGTCAGCGTAGGCGGGGCAGATTTTGCCAACGACCCCCGCCGTGCCATTGCCTTTCAGCGGGAGCTGGAAGCAAAGGCCTATGCCGCCGGTCGTGCCGCCGGAGCCTACGCCGCCCCGGCAGAGAATGTGCAAAGCTTTCTGGAGGGGCGCGGGCAGCTGCATATTGGCAGCGTACAGCCCACCTATGACCGCGGTGTGACTGCCGCAGACTTAGGCGCACTGCTGCCCGGGGAGCTAGCGGATACCCTGCGGGCGGGTCTGCGTGCCTATGAGCGCAAGATCGCGGGCTACACTGCGCCGGACGCCATCCTCACCGGCCTTGAGACCCGCACCAGCAGCCCGGTGCGGCTCAAGCGGGAAGAGGACTTTGTGTGCACCCAGCTGGCAGGGCTTTACCCCTGCGGCGAGGGTGCGGGATATGCGGGCGGCATTATGAGCGCCGCCGTGGATGGCCTGCGGGTGGCCCGCGCCATCATCAGCCGGTATGCACCGGCAGAAGGGTGAGAAAATTTTGATGTACGATCGTGAAAACGATAACCGAAATAACGAAGGCCGACAGGTACAGCAGGAGCTAGAAGACCAGCTGCGCGCCTTTGGCGACACCATGACCGATGCTTTTGCCCACGGCTTTGAGGGCAGGGGCATGGACATCGGCGACCGGGCGTGGGATGTGGGCAAGGCCGCCGTCCATGCAGCCAACTACGGCATCGGGGAGGCGGCAAAAGCCTTCCGGCAGGGGCGCGGAAACTCCCCCTATGGGGATGCAAAGCAGACCTCCAACGAAGGTGCTGCCGACCCCACCGGTATGCCCGACTGGTTCCGGCAGATCTTTGCAAAGCCGGAGCCTACCCCGGTGGAAAGTATCCGTATCAGCGCAAAAAAACGATATAGCGCAGGCTGCACCCTGCTGGCTGTGGGCATCACCTTTGCGGTGATCTTCGGGCTGGGCGGCATTGGCTGCATCGTGGCGGCGGAGGCCGTTCTGCCCGGCCTTATTACGGAGACCATGATCGGTGACGCGGTGGCCACGGCCGCAGAGGGCGTGACCTATACCTTTACCACCGGCGCTTCTATGGCCACGACGGTGCTGGAGATCACAGGCAATGTGTTGACCCTTGTTGCCTGCGGCTTTGGCGCGATGATCGCCGCCGGTGCCTCCCGGCTGTCGGCCTCCAAAAAGCTGCGCCTGCTGGCAGATACAGCCGAAAAGCTGAACGTACAGAAGGGGCTTTCGGTGGAGATGCTGGCCGACCTGACCCACCAGACCAAGAAAAAAGCGCTGAAAAAGCTGCGCAGCTACATCCATAAGGGCTGGCTGAACGCATGGCTGGACGATGAGACCGAAACGCTCTACCTGACGGCAGAGGACTACCGCGCCGCCAAGGAGAAAGCTGCCGCTGCCGCCGTGCAGCCGCAGCCGGAAAAGGTGGAAACTGGCGATGCTCCGCTCAATCTCGATACCGCTCGCCGCTTTGCCGCCGTGCTGGAAAAAGAGCAGCAGCTCATGCAGGACGCGCAGGCACGGGAAGAACTGGCCGCCATGCACAAGACCACTACTGCCATCTGCGACTGGCTGGAAGCACACCCGGAAAGCCAGCCCAAGACCCGCCGCTTTGCGGAATATTATATCCCCACCACCCTCAAGCTGCTGCACACCTATAACGATGTGCAGGGGCAGCAGGGCGAAAACGCCGAGACCATCCGCCGGGATATCGCGGGCATCCTGCATACCTTGAATCAGGCGTATGAGAACCTGTACAACAATCTGCTTTCGGACGTAGCCATGGATATTTCTTCCGAGATCGCCGCTTTGCAGGGAATGCTGGCCAACGACGGCCTGACCGGGAGGGAATTTGAATGACCTACCGTGCTTGGGAACAAAAACCGCTGGACCGCACCGCTGTGCGGGAGCTGACCGCCGCCATTGCCGAACAGGCAGCGGCGCAGCTGGAAGAGCAGGCCATGGACGAAGCGCCGTGGTCAGACGAAAAATATAAGGCCGTGCTGGCTGCGCAGCAAAAGGAAAACGCTCTGCTGGCGGGCATCCTTGCCGCCCGGGGCATCACCGACCCCGCCGAGGCGCTGACCCTGCTGGCAGGGGAGGAGGAACTTTCCAACCCCGCCCTGCTGACCGATATGGACGCCGCCTGTCAGCGCATCTGGCAGGCCATCGACAACGGCGAGACCATCGCTGTTTTTGGCGATTACGATGTGGACGGCGTGACCGCTACCGCCCTGCTGTACCAGCACCTCAAGGGCATGGGCGCGACCGTCAAGTGTATGCTGCCCAGTCGCGAGGGGGACGGCTACGGCCTGTCCAAAAACGCCATTCAGTCCATGCACAACAAGGGCTGCACTCTCATCGTGACGGTGGATAACGGCATCTCTGCCGTGGAAGAAGCCGAGTTTGCGGCTTCGCTGGGCATGGATTTGATCATCACCGACCACCATCTGCCGCCGGACACCCTGCCCAAGGCAGTGGCGGTGGTTGACCCCCGCCGAGAGGACGACCACAGCCCCTTCAAGGGTCTGTGCGGCGCAGGCGTGGCGTTCAAACTCTGCGCTGCGCTGGACGGCTGCCCGCCGGAGGAGATGCTGGATTACTGCGGCGACCTTGCCGCAGTGGGCACGGTGGCGGACGTGATGCCGCTGGTGGGGGAGAACCGCACCCTTGTCAAGGCTGGGCTGCGGCAGCTGCAACAGACCGACCGCCCCGGCTTTGGGGCACTTTTAGAGGAAGTCGGCCTTGCGGGCAAGCCCATCACCGCCGAGAATATCAGCTACGCCATCGCGCCCCGCATCAATGCGGCAGGCCGCATGGATAACGCCGTTACCGCTTTGCAGCTGGTGCTCTGCGAGGACCCGGACAGGGCTGAGGAGCTGGCGCACAAGCTTGGCGAGATCAACGCCCACCGGCAGGAGACCGAGCAGCAGATCTTCAAAGCCGCCGAGGAATTGCTGGAGCAGCAGCCCGAGCGGCTGGACGACCGCATCATGCTGCTGTGGGGACGGGACTGGCACCCCGGCGTCATCGGCATCGTGGCGTCCCGGCTGGTGGAACGCACCGGACGCCCGGTCATCGTGGTCACCATTGATGAGCATGGCGAGGGCAAGGGCAGCGGACGCAGCGTGCAGGGCTTTAACCTGCACGCCTGCATCGGCTCCTGTGCCGACCTTCTGGTGCGCTACGGCGGCCACGCCATGGCGGCGGGACTTTCCGTCCGGGAAGAAAACCTGCCCGAATTGCGCCGCCGCCTGAACGAGTGGGCGGCCCGGGAGTGCCCGGTGCTGCACACCCCGCCGCTTACCTGTGACGTGACCATCCATCTGGACCGTATCACGGTGGAAAGCGTGCGGCACTTGGATCAGCTGGCACCCTACGGGGCAGAGAACCCCACCCCGGTGTTCCTGCTGCAAAGCGCCGTGGTGGACGGCGTATACCCGGTATCGGAAGGGCGGCACAGCCGCCTGCGGCTGCGGCAGGGCAATAGTTGCCTGTATGCCGTCTGGTTCGGGATGCCCGCCGAGCAGCTGCCCTACGCGCTGGGCGATGTGGTGGATGCGGCACTGAACCTTTCGGTGTACGAGTCCGCCCGGGGTGCGCAGCTCTCCGGCCGCATCATCGACCTACACCCGGCAGGGCTGGGCGCAGAGCTGGCGCGGCAGGCTGCACTGGTGCAGGCGCTGCGCCGGGGCACCCCCCTGACCGAAGAACAAAAGAAACAGATCGCTCCCGCCCGCACGGATATCATTGCCGTGTACCGGGAATTGCAGTCCCGTCGCTGGCACGCCGAGGACTTGCAGCCATTGTGCGCAAAGCTGGGCGAGGAGCAGACCGGCAAAACGCTGGTGGCAGTTGCCGCCTTGGAGCAGGTGGGGCTGATCACCGCAGCGGAAAAAGGAGGGGCAAAGTTCTGGGAGCTGGTGCCGACAGCAGGCAAAAAGAACCTTGCCGATGCCCCCATCCTGAAATGTCTGGAGGAACTATAAATGCCTGAGGGAAAGAAAAATACTGCCCCGGTCCCGGCTCCGGTACGGGACGAGGACGGCTACTCTGCCAAGACCCATCTGCACCAGCCGGTGCAGGAGACCGCCACCGTAGCCGCTACGGCGCTGCTGGCAGACGCACCGGAGGGGGCGCTGCCCTCTGAGGTGCGCCCGGAGATCGTAACATGGGAAAAGCTGTGCGAGGCCATTCAGGCCAGCAGCAAGGCTTACAATATGGAGATGATCCAAAAAGCCTACGAGCTGGCCAACAACGCCCACAACGGTGTGTGCCGCCGCAGCGGCGAGCCCTATATCTGCCACCCGCTGGCAGTTGCCCGGCTGGTGCTGGATCTGGGTATGGACTCCGAGAGCATCGCCGCCGCCCTGCTGCATGACGTAGTGGAGGATACCCCCACCACGCTGGATGACCTGAAAGCCGCCTTTGGCGAGGAAGTGGCACTGCTGGTGGACGGCGTGACCAAGCTGACCAAGATCCAGTTCTCCAATATTGAGGAATTGCAGGCCGAGAACCTGCGCAAGATGCTGCTGGCTATGAGCCGGGACGTGCGTGTAATGATCATCAAGCTGTGCGACCGGCTGCATAATATGCGCACCGGTGACGCTTGGCCGGAGCAGAAGCGCCGCGATAAGGCCCGCGAGACCATGGAGGTGTACGCCCCCATCGCCAACCGCCTTGGCATCCTGAACGTCAAGGAAGAGCTGGAGGATCGCAGTCTGCATTATCTGGACCCCGTGGGCTATGCCGAGATCAGCCGGATGCTCAGCGAGCGCGCCGGTGAGGAGTTTTTGATCAAGGTTTCCGGCGTCATTGAGCGCCGTCTGGTGGAAAGCGGCATTGAGGGTGCCACCATCAAGCGCCGGGTCAAGAGTATCTACGGCATCTACCGCAAGACCATCATGCAGAACAAGTCCTTTGACGAGATCTACGATATCTACGCGGTCCGTGTCATTCTGGATTCTCTGGCCGAGTGTTACAGCACCCTTGGCCTCATCCACGATATGTACCATCCGCTGCCCAACCGCTTTAAGGACTATATCTCCACCCCCAAGCCCAATGGCTACCAGAGCCTGCATACCACCGTCATCGGGCACGAGGGCATCCCCTTTGAGGTGCAGATCCGCACCCGCAAAATGGACGAGCAGGCCGAGTACGGCGTTGCCGCCCACTGGAAGTACAAGGAAGGCCGCGAAGGCCACGATAAGCTGGATGACCGTCTGGCGTGGGTCAGCCAGCTGCTGGAAAACCAGCGCCTGAGCGAGGATTCCGGCAACCTGCTCCACGATTTAAAGAGCGACCTTCTGCCGGAAGAGGTGTTCGCCTTTACCCCCAAGGGCGATGTCATCAACCTGCCCACCGGTGCTACCTGCATTGATTTTGCCTACGCCATCCATTCGGCGGTGGGCAACCGCATGGTGGGCTGTAAGGTGAACAACCGCATGGTGCCCATCGACCATGTGGTGGCTACCGGCGAGATCATTGAGGTGCTGCTGGGCCCGGCAGATAAAGGCCCCAGCCGCGACTGGCTCAAGATCGTGCGCACCAGCGAGGCGAAGAGCAAGATCCGCAACTGGTTCAAGAAGATGCGCCGGGAAGAGAATATCCAGCAGGGACGGGACGCCTTGGCCAAGGAGCTGCGCCGCGAGATGATCATCATCCCGGATGACCAGCTGGATGACTTTATCGACAGCTGCTCCCGCCGCATGCGTCAGAACAACGCCGAGGAGCTGTACGCCGCCATCGGCTACGGCGGCATGACCATTGCCAACTGCCTGCCCAAGCTCAAGGAAGAGTGGCAGAAACTCAAGGCTGCCGAGGCCGAAGAGAATAAGTCGGTGGAAGATCTGCCCAAGGTGGACCTGAGCCGCGTGCACGCCACCGACGGCGTGGTGGTGGAGGGCTTCGATAACACCCCCATCAAGTTTGCCAAGTGCTGCAGCCCGCTGCCCGGCGACCCTATCGTGGGCTTTATCACCCGCGGCTTCGGTGTTTCCATCCACAAGCAGACCTGTGCCAACGCCGTTGCCAGTATGAAGGACCCCTCCAACGCCCCCCGCTGGGTCAAGGCCTACTGGGCAGACAGCGTCAAGGACAGCTACAAGGCCGGGCTGGAGATCATTGCCCTGAACCGCAACGAACTGCTGCAGGATGTGCTCAGTGCACTGGCCGATATCCGGGTGCCCATCTATGTCATGAACGCCCGCCAGGTAGAAAACAACTGCGCCGTGGTCAGCCTGACCATCGGCATCAACAATACTGAGCACCTCAACCGTGTGGTAGCGCGCCTTTCCAAGGTGCGGGACGTGCTCAAGGTGACAAGGAGTTAAAGCAATGCGAGCAGTCATTCAGGCCGTATCCTCCGCCAGTGTGCGGGTGGAAGGCGGCGAGCCCCGCGCCATCGGCCCGGGAATCATGATCCTGCTGGGGGTCAAGGACACTGACACGCTGGACATCGTGCCAAAACTTGCCGATAAATGCGCGGGTCTGCGCATTTTCCCGGATGCGGAGGGTAAGCTGAACCTGAGCGCCCGGGATCTGGGCTATTCCGCGCTGGTGGTCAGCCAGTTCACTCTTTATGGCGACACCAAAAAGGGCTACCGCCCCAGCTTTATCAAGGCTGCAAAGCCGCCCCTCTCGGTGGATGCCTACGAGCTGTTCCTTGCCGAGATGGCTAAGCACGGCCTCAAGGACGTGCAGCACGGCGAGTTCGGCGCCAATATGCAGGTGTCGCTGGTGAACGAAGGCCCCTGCACCATCATCATTGATACCGACGAGTGGAAGAAGAAGGAGTAACGATGCAAGGCTTTCACATTCCTGCGGCACCGCCGCTGTATACCAACACCTTTCTGCTCATTTCCGACGCAGGCCATGCCGTGGTCATCGACCCGGCGGCAGAGGTGCACAGCTACGACGAAATTTTAAAGCAACACAACGCCACCCTTACCACCATTCTGTGCACCCACGGCCACTACGACCATGTGGGCAGTGCGGCTGCGCTGAAAGCCGAGTGGAACGCCACCCTCTACTGTGAAAAGGCAGACCTTGCCGGCGACCGGATGTACCCGCTTCCCGCTGCGGACTGCGGCTACACGGAAGGCGAGCAGATCGCAGTGGACGAGCTGCGCTTTACCGCGTGGCACACCCCCGGCCACACCCCCGGCAGCGTGGTGCTGCTGTGCGGTGAGCATCTGTTCTGCGGCGATACGCTGTTTGCAGGCAGCATCGGCCGCACCGACCTTGAGGGCGGCAGCAGCGCACAGATGGCAGACAGCTTGCGCAAGCTGGCACAGCTGCCCATCCCCCGCGAAACACAGGTGCTGCCCGGCCACGGCGAATTTTCCACTTTTGGCGCGGAGCTGGACAACAACTACTATATCCGCAGCGCCCTGCGCGGCGGCAACGACATTTTTTAAAGAGAGAACAACATGAAGATCTATATCACTGGGCTGCCCTCCGGGTACGAGGTGGAGCATCTTGCCCGCCTGTTTTACCCCATGGCACCCTTGACCCTGACCCCGCCGGAGCCTGCCGAGGACTGTCTGTGGGCAGAAAAGACTGATACCGGTCTGCGGGTGCTGGTGCGGCAGGGGGAAAAGAGCAAAACGCTGGAAGCCCCGCTGCCGGTGGAGCAGGGCGGGGAAACGCCGGAGTTTGCCCTTGCCAGCCTGACCTATGACCTGCTGCGCTCGTGGACGGGCATCCGCCCGCCTTGGGGCAAGATGACCGGTGTGCGCCCGGTGCGGCTGATCCATGATAAGCGCGCCGCTGGGTGGAGCGCAGAGCAGATCGACCGCTTCTTTTTGCAGCGGTTCGACTGCTCGGAGCAAAAATACGAAATGGCAAAGGAAATTGCCGATTTGCAGGAGCCGATCCTGCGGCTGGGCAGCGCCCCCAAGACGTACAGTTTGTATATCGGCATCCCGTTCTGCCCCTCCCGGTGCAGCTATTGCAGCTTTGTCAGCTGCAATCTGGACCGCGACCGTAAGCTGGTGCAGCCCTATGTGGACTGCCTGTGCAAAGAGGTTGCAGAGATCCGGGTGCAGGCCGAGCGTGCCGGGCTGACTTTGTGCAGCATCTACATCGGCGGCGGTACACCCACCAGCCTTTCCGCTGCCCAGCTGCGGCAGCTCATGGGAACCGTGCGGGAGAATTTTGACCTGACCAAGGTCGTAGAATATACCGTGGAGGCGGGCCGCCCGGACTGCACCGACGCCGAAAAGCTGGCAGTCATCAAGGAATACGGCGCTACCCGCATCTCCATCAACCCCCAGACCTTCTCGGACACGGTGCTGGCAAACATCGGCCGCAAGCACTCGGCACAGGATATTCTGAATTGCTATGCCGATGCCCGCTGCGCCGGGCACGAGGACATCAACATGGACCTCATCGCCGGGCTGCCCGGGGATACGGTGGAGGGCTTTGAGCACAGCCTGCGGCAGGCCATTGCCTTGCAGCCGGAGAACATCACTGTCCACACCCTTACCCTCAAGCGGGCGTCCCGCATCGTCATCGAGGATCAGAAGGAGAACGACTACGCGGACGTAGCCGCCATGCTGGAAAAATGCCATCTGCTGGCCGAAGCGGGCTACCGCCCCTATTACCTCTACCGGCAGAAGAATACGCTGCAAAATCTGGAAAACGTGGGCTGGTGCAAGCCGGGTCACGAGGGTTACTATAATATCTATATCATGGAGGAAGTCCAGACTATCCTCTCGGCGGGTGCAGGCGGCAGCACCAAACTGGTGGCCGATGGGGGCAAACGGATGCAGCGCATCTTCAATTTTAAGTATCCGAACGAGTATATCCAGCGCTTTGCGGAGGTACTGGACCGGAAAAAAGGAGTGGCTGAGTTTTATGATCACGATCTGGGTACCGAAACGACTG
>OGJX01001783.1_pt1 | contig 11345 bp, 6 predicted proteins | sample 1572381 | NCBI WGS metagenome assembly OGJX01 (sample SAMEA2582085, study PRJEB24529) | metagenome | biome: Human gut stool | place: China | collected 2011
GGGCGCTGCCGCTATCCAGAACATCGGGGCTTATGGTATGGAGATCAAGGATGTGATCGAGAGCGTGGAGGCTTATAACCAGTTGACATTCGAGAAACGGACTTTTACGAATACGGATTGTGAATATGGATATCGGAATAGTTATTTCAAGAATGAGCATCATGACCCCCACATCATAACTTATATTACGCTTCGACTATCCAAGAACCCTAGCTTTTCGGTTAATTATGGGAACTTAAAGGAGGAGTTGACGAAATATCCGGAAGTTACTTTGGAAACGATCCGTGAGGCTGTCATAACAATTCGCAGGCAGAAGCTTCCCGATCCGGAAGTATTAGGCAACGCAGGCAGTTTCTTTATGAACCCGATAATTACGGCAGAGCATTTTGAGAAATTGAAAAAGCAATTCCCGGAAATCCCGTCTTATCCCGCTTCGGAAGGAAAGATCAAGGTTCCGGCCGGTTGGTTGATCGAGCAATGTGGGTTTAAGGGTAAAAACCATGGGCCGGTAGGTGTTTACGAGAAACAAGCGTTGGTATTAGTGAATTTAGGAGATGCCCGGGGGCATGAGATCGCGTTGGTCGCGGAGAGCATTCGTACCGCCGTAAAAGATCGTTTCGGTATAGAGCTTATGCCTGAGGTTAAATATGTCGGATAATGAAAATCGTTTTTTTAGGAACAGGAACGTCTACGGGCAATCCTGAGATAGGTTGCCAATGTGAGGTATGTACTAGTAAAGACCCCCGTGATTGGCGTCTACGGGCTTCGATCTTGGTAGAGACGGAAGGGAAACGGATATTGATCGATTGTGGTCCGGACTTCCGTTGGCAAATGATAACCAATAAGATTTACTATTTTGACGCCGTTTTAGTAACTCATGAGCACTACGATCATGTAGGTGGCTTAGATGATCTACGTCCTTTTGGCCGGTATAAAGATGTGGATATTTATGCGGAAGACAATGTCGTGGAGGCGATAAAGACTCGCATCCCTTATGTCTTCCGGGAGCATAAATATCCGGGAGTGCCTAATTTGGTTTTGCATACGATCGGGACGAAACCGTTTGAGGCCGCCGGTGTCATGATCACTCCGATCCGTGTAATGCACGCTAAGCTGCCGATCTTAGGTTTCCGTATCGGCAATATGGCTTACTTGACCGACCTTAAATATCTTCCGGAAGAAGAGTACGCTAAGTTGGAAAACCTTGATGTATTGGTTATTGATGCCCTTCGGAAAGGAGAGCATCAATCGCATGAGAGTCTGGAGGAAGCCTTAGCGAATATATCCCGTATCCAGCCCAAGGAGGCCTATTTAATCCATATGAGTCATCGCATAGGGTTGCATGCGGTCATTGAAAAAGAGTTGCCTCCGCATGTACATTACTCATATGATGGATTAACGGTGACTTTTTAAGTCATATATTGAAAAGATTCTTTATCTTTGCCAGCTGAAAATCTAGAGAATAGCTGCTTTTTTAAGTTAGTCGCTTATAGCAGGAGTGGTATATAATAAAAAACAATAATAGACTGTATGAATTTATCGTTTAAGAACGTACTATGCGTATGTTGCTTATTGCTGTCGGGATCTGTGTATGCACAGGTTCCGCAAGACTTGATTGACAAGGCGAAAGCCGCTGGAATGTCGGATACGCAGATCCAGCAGGAATTAGCCAAGCGTATGAAACAAGAAGGGGGATCAGTCGGATCTCAAGCTACCGCTACCGATGCGAAGGTTAGCGACCGGGTAATGCCGGTAATCGATGAAGGACAATCCTTAGAAGCCCAACGTAGAAATAATCTTCCTGCTTCAGCCATGGAGAATACCGTATTCGGGCATGAAATCTTCTCAAACAAGAACTTATCTTTTGCCCCAGATTTAAACATCCCTACACCTAAGGATTATGTGCTTTCCGCTGGTGATGAGTTATTGATTAATGTATGGGGAGATTCCGAGCTAAACTTGAAATTAAAGATCTCTCCGGATGGTACGATCCTTGTACCAAATTTAGGTCCGGTGTCGGTCAGTGGATTGACGATCGCTGGCGCTGAGACTCGTCTGCGTCAGGAGTTGAGCCAGATTATGTCTACGCTGTCTGGTTCGGGAGAGGGGAATACCTTTGTTTCCGTCAGTTTGAGCCAGATTCGTAGCATGAAGGTGAATATTGTCGGCGAGGTAGTCGCTCCCGGTACGTATACATTACCTTCATTCGCCACATTATTTAATGCGTTGTATGCCGCCGGTGGTGTGAATAAGATCGGTTCTTTGCGTAGCATCAAGGTATATCGCAATAGCAAGGAAATCGCTAATCTCGACGTATATGATTATTTATTGAACGGAAAGTACACAACGAATGTTCGTTTGGAAGAGAACGATATGATTATGGTAGGCCCGTACGACCAGTTAGCGGTGGTTCGAGGTAAGGTGAAACGTAATCGTATTTTCGAGTTGCGCAAGGGTGAGACCTTGAAGCAATTGCTGGATATGGCCGGCGGATTTACCGGCGACGCTTATACGAAGGACGTACAAGTGAAGCGTAAATCAGATAGTCGTTACCAGATCTCTACGGTTTCGGAAGATAAGTTCGCTTCTTTCGTGATGCAGGATGGCGATTCTTTGCTGGTAGATTCCGTTATTCCTTTTTATGAGAATCGTTTGATCGTGACGGGAGCAGTATGGCGTCCGGGAGAATATGAGTTAAGTCCGTCGGTTCGTACGGTAAAGCAATTGGTAAAACAGGCCGCAGGTCTTAAAGGAGACGAGTTCGCCGGCCGTGCCTTGATTACCCGTTTGAATCCGGATTTCACGACTACGATGATCGCCGTGGATATTCGTGGTATCTTGAACGGTACCGCTCCAGATGTGGAGTTGCAAGCGGAAGACCAATTAAGCATTCCTTCCCTATTCGATTTGCGCGAACCTTATACGATCAAGGTTGGCGGAGCCGTGAATTATCCGGATACGGTGCTTCCGTATCGTCATAATTTGACAATAGAGGACGCTATCATGATGGCCGGTGGCTTAAGAGAGTCCGCTTCTTCTATTAATGTAGAGGTAGCCCGTCGTGTGAAGGATCCTAGTTCCAATCAGAATGTCAACCGGATCGCTGATGTATATAACTTCTCGTTGAGTGAGGACTTCAAGTTGAATGCGGGAGATACGATCTTTACGCTGGAGCCGTTCGATGAAGTTTATGTTCGTTTCTCCCCGGGGTATCATGAGCAACAGGTCGTGAAGGTGAACGGCGAGATCACTTTTGCCGGTAGCTATGTATTGGCTACGAAGAACGCACGTTTGAGTGACATTGTCGCGAAAGCGGGAGGCGTTACCCCAGAGGCTTATGTAAAAGGTGCCAGCTTGAAACGTCAGTTGACAGAAGATGAATTGAAACGCATGGAGACCCTTCTGGCTTTAAGTGAGGCGAATAAGCAAAGCCGGGATTCCATCGGTGTAGCGTTGATGAATGTGAAGGACTATTCCGTAGGTATTGATTTAGAGAAAGCGTTGGCAAATCCGGGCAGTATCGATGATGTCGTGCTTCGTGATGGTGATGAACTTTATATTCCGCAGTTGCAAAGTACGGTGAAGATGAGTGGAGCCGTGACTTATCCGAACAGCGTGACTTACACGAAAGGTATGTCAGTTACGGATTGCTTGTCTCAAGCCGGTGGTTATAATGATATCGCACGTAAGTATCCGATCGTAATATATATGAATGGTAAGGTCGCTACGACGAAGCGTACCGCTATCTTTTTCAAGCGTTATCCGAAAGTGGAGCCGGGCTGTGAGATCGTAGTTCCGACGAAGACGCAACGTGAGCGCCGAAGCTTGGCTGAGATCATGAGTATCAGTAGCTCCGCTACCTCTATGGCCGCGATGATTACCTCTATTGTTAACATGATTAAAAACTAATCAGGCATGGATACGATAAACGAGATAAAAAGACAAGAGTTACCTGAGGAGCAGGAGATCGATTTAATCGAACTGGCGCAAAAACTGTGGAAAGAGCGTAAGTTCTTATTGAAAGGCTGTGGTATTGCGGTGGTAGTAGGTTTGATTGTAGCTTTCAGTATTCCCAAGGAATATACAACTACGGTGAAATTGGCACCAGAGACACAGGATGCGGCAAAAAAATCTAGTCTTGGCGGTTTGGCTGCTATGGCTGGGATTAATCTGAATGCCGCTGCCGGTGCGGACGCGATCTCTCCGGATTTGTATCCGGATGTGGTGCAGAGTACCCCGTTTCTGTTGGAATTGTTTCCGGTAGAGGTTACCGATAAGGAAAAGGAGTTAAGCACTACATTGTATGATTATATGAGTGAACATCAACGTAAGGCTTGGTGGGGATATATTGTCTCCGCTCCATTCAAGGCGTTGTGTGCGGTAATGAGTTTAATCTCCGGTGACGAGGAAGAGTCTGAGGGCTTGAATCCTTACCATTTGACAAAGGATCAAGAAGAGGTGGTGAAGGCCTTGCAGGAGCGGGTTTCTGTTTCCGTGGACAAGAAGACCTTGGTTATCACGGCTTCCGTACAGATGCAGGACCCGGTTATTTCCGCTCAGATGACAAAGGTCGTTTTGGAAAACCTCCAGAATTATATTACGAATTATCGTACGCAGAAAGTAAAGCAAGATTTGGAATTTACCCAGAAGGTATTTGGCGAGTCACGTGACGCTTATTATAAAGCGCAACGTGCGTACGCTGCTTTCGAGGATGCCAACCGTAATATTATCTCTTCCAGCTACCGTACGGAGCAGGAACGTTTGAAGAATGAGATGACCCTTACGTTTAATGTTTACAATACGTTGGCGCAGAAGTTGGAGCAAGATAAATTGCGTGTACAGGAAGAAACTCCGGTGTATACCGTAATCGAGCCGGCTACCGTACCTTTGAAAGCATCTTCTCCTAAGAAGGCACTTATCTTGGTCGGTTTTGTCTTCCTCGCTTTATTCGGATGTATCGGATATTTATTCGTAAAAGATATGTTTGTGTCAGCATTCAAGAAAGAAGGGACTGAAGCTTAATTCCCGCAAACCGTAAAATAGACCACGGCCTCGTCATGACTGACTTGTGCCGTGGTTTTTATTTGTGGGAATAGCCGATTGATCCGAGTAGTTATCGTATCGCATAAGTTGGGGTAAAAGTTCTCCAAGGTTTCTTCATAGGGCTGCTCATTGAAGCAGCAAAGGCTTCCTTCATTATAGAATAAATCCATTGCCAACCATTGATTTTTCATTTTCCACTCCGTCGAGTCATTCATTTGAACCTGTAAATCTAAAGAGGCGCTTTGGATGAAGAGATTCATCGCGCCACTCTTGCCTTTTTTACTAATTAGATCAGCTAATTCCGGAATGATCTGTGCGGGGTACATCTGTTGCTTTTTCGCTGTCTCTACCAATAATTTTCGATTGTAGGACACCACGAATATACCCTCGTGGTAGTAACAACCTAGAAAATGCTTATCAACATCCGGATAGTATCTAACAGGAACGGAAGCTTCCTCTCGTTGCTGGGCAGGAAAAGTGAAAGAAGCGTCCAGTTGCTTGAAAATACGCTCTGCCGTATGACTATCCATAGGGGCGTACAAGATATCCCCTTGTGGATAATAAGCGATCAAGAAAGACGATAAATCCGGATTTTGCTGTATTAAAGAGAGGAAAATAGCGGGCGTATGATCCGAGAACGCCTTGCGTATATTCTCCATGGGTAATATCATCTTCTCGAATACAGGAGGACGATTGATAGCAAAAATTGCTGTGGGGGTCGGGATGACCAAGCTATAGGGATCTACCGTGGCGACAAATTGCTCGTCGCTCATATTCTTGTAAAAGTACCTCACGCAAACGATCGTAGCCAAAAACAAGACAATGAATGCCATTATGTCTTTCTTGCCGATCCTCATGTTTGCTTTAGGAAGTATTTACACCAAGGCTTTAATCCGCATTCCTCACATTTCGGTTTCCGGGCGAGGCAAACATATCTTCCATGTAATATCAACCAGTGATGGGCGATGGGGATCAGTTCTTCCGGAATGTTCTTCACTAGCTCCTTTTCCGTTTCCAAGGGTGTCTTGCTATTATTGGTCAAGCCGATCCGGTTGGAGACACGGAATACGTGCGTATCTACCGCCATGGCTGGCTTGTCATATACAACGGATGCGATTACGTTCGCAGTTTTTCTTCCTACACCCGGAAGTTTCTGTAGCTCGTCAATATCGGAGGGAACCACGCCTTTGAAGTCCTCTATCAGCATCTTCGCCATACCTACCAGATGTTTAGCCTTATTGTTCGGGTAAGATACGCTTCGTATGTATTCAAAGACGACTTCTGGTGTGCTAGCTGCCATTACCTCGGGAGTAGGGAAAGCCTCGAACAGGGCAGGAGTGATCATATTCACTCGCTTATCCGTGCATTGTGCGGATAGGATTACCGCTATCAATAATTGATATGGATTGTCATAATGTAGTTCAGTCTCGGCTACCGGTACGTTTTCCTTAAACCAGTTTAATACGCCTTTATATCTTTCTTCTTTTCGCATTGTTTTTTCGGTTTCTATTTTTCGCATCCTAAAGGTATAACTTTTAAAAGGAATATACAAGCGGAGATGTGCCAAAAATAAGATACTCCCGAATTGTACGAATAAATAAAAAAGTACCGATCTCCTTCTTCCATCTAAGAGAGAAAGAAATCGGTACTTTTTTATTTCTTATTCCCTAACGATCTGGTGGATATGTATAGGTTCTTTTCCTATTGTGGTGATTTCTAAAGAAGAGAAATCCTCGAACATGGTTTTATTTAATTTGATGTAGCCTACGTTTCCTTGATAGACGATGTTTTTCTCGCCATCTTGGGAGAGGCCGGTGATGGATACCAGATTCTCGTTACTTCCGGAGAGGAAGAAAGATACGGCGTTGATATCATCGCATTTTATGTGAATTATTTCTCCCGGATTCAAGTTCTTATACGTATCTAGGTTCATATCGTACATCATAAGAGCCTCATTGATTTGCGGGTCTTGTTGGGTTGTCGCCGTGAATCCTAGTACATATAGCTCCATTTGCTGATCCGAGTTATTTCGCATACGGATATAACGGGCTTTCGGATCGATGGTGCGGATCGTATCCTTAGCGTTTTCCGTGGAAACATTGGGGATTAAGCTCCAGCTCTTTCCGTCGGCGGACCACTCGAATACCCGTCCGGGTTGGTTGCTTTTCGGAAGATTGAAACAGAAGGATTCCGCTTCTTTCTGGATTTCCCAGCCGATACCCAGATATTGATTAGGCTGTACCTTGACTACCTCGAATAGGGGGACGTAACCGACCGTATTGTCACCCTTGGCACAAGGCTGGCTCTTCAATTGGTCGATATTCGTGAATATGGAAGGGATGCTAACCTTCACCTCGTCCGGGGCGATACCGTCCGTAGATAGCAGGTTACGACCTGTCTGGCGGTATAAATCTACGATGAAAGGGTGTAAGACTTTCGATCCGACTTTCACGCCTTTAGGCTGCGCCTTCTGGTTCAGCGTGCGGTTTATCAGTTTCATGCTATCTAGCAAAGCGGATGTTTCCAGATAGCGTTGCCACGTATAAGACCGGTCTTTCTCATACCAAGCGTGCGCCATATGCAGAGCGCTTGTACCGGCTTTTCCTAAGAACTCGAATTGGATAAGCCATGGATTGATTTGTTCGATCAAGCGTTTATTGGGACTTTGGCTGTAGATCATGCTCGGGGAAGCCGTGATTTGAGCGAATAAGGTTCCCAGAAGATTTGCGCTTTGCTCCGGGAACGTGTTTTTCTTATATCCGGTAAGGAATGTCTGGATAGGAGCTACATAGTTAGCAGACTCTTCCCGGCGGTATTGATGTCCGTTCGGACCCGGATCGCAGTTATGCTCGCAGAAAATGCGGAAAGCCATGGAGGCCTCCGGCATAATAAAGCCGCAAGCGTCTTTCCATGCCTGTGTAGGATCGTAATTCTCGATATTCCAAGTGTACATTCCAACGCCGAATATAGCGACCTTGGAAGCCTCGGCGTATTCCATAGGCCGTAGGCGGGTCCCATCAACAAATGATCTTGGCAATAATCGCTTACGGGGAAGTTCCACCAGATATAGGCGGGACGACGGATACGGCTGTTTACCCACTCGACGCCTTCTTTCGTGATATCGGCTACGACACGGTCTCCGGTCCACATGATTTGGATAGCGGGGTCGAGTTGGGTACCGAGGATATCCAGATAATCGGTCTTAGCCCATGAACGGTTGTATTCGGTAGGGCACATGATCAGGGGTTGCACGTCATTTTTCTTGGTAATAAACTCCTTATGGATGTAATTCAATAAGCCGGCTTGCTTTTCCGGGCGGGCTCCCTCTCCGGATATATCATCGAAGAAAACGGCGAAAGAGCGTACGCCCAAATCGTACATTTTCTCGAATTTGGAAAGGATGTTCATGCTGTCTGTCTGGTTCCATTGAATGTCTTGTCCCGGGTGGATGGCCCAAACGAAGTTCACCTTGTTATGGGCGGCCTCTTTCGCTAGTTCCTTGATATGCTCGGCTTCCTCGGCGGGATAAGGTTTGCGCCAGTTGGGGGAGCTGTGATAAGGATCATCTTTCGGACCATAGATATAGGTGTTCAGCTTGATCCTTCCGTAAAAGCGGATTTGCTCGATACGGTCGGCGTGGCTCCAAGGCTGTCCGTAGAATCCTTCCACGGTACCCCGGAATAATACGTCCGGATAGTCTTTGATCGAGCAGAGAGGCAGGATCTTTTTACCCTCGTCATATTTAGCTAATTGCTTGAGGGTTTGGGCGGCGTAAAACAAGGAATTATCGTCTACGATCCCGATCGTGATACCTTTTTTAGTGATCGTCAGCGTATAGGCACCCGAGCGTTGCATTTCCGGAGTTTTGTCTTTTAGTTTCTTGATCTCTAAAGGGAGAGATTTGCCGGATTTAGCGAAAGGTAGCGCTTCTTTAAGTAGTTTGACCGCGTCTGCGTCCGGATTATTTATACCCCGTAGGGTATATCCATGGGGCGGTGCGTATGTTTGGCTGGAAATAGTCACCTCTTGGGGCTCGGGGAAGATTCCTAGGGATAGCTTTTGGCTATACGTTAGACTGCAAACGCCTAGAAGGAGCATGGTGACGAGTAAATACTTTAGTGTTTTCATATGCGATATGATTTAATGTTAACGTTCGTAAATGTAGGGAATAATTAGACACGAAGCACACGGAGGGCACGGATTTGTTCCGTGTGCTCCGTGTTTTAGATCTTATAGGGAGAATAGCAATACCCGGTTATCCGGATTTGTCCATTCATGGATCAAGCTACGCACGTCGCTATATTCGGCGGGAGTGAACTGCTGCTTGTTCACCTCGATCATACGTACCACCTCGATCGTATTTCCTTTCGGCGTGATCGTGCGGGTTACTTTACCAAAAGGCTTGCTTATCACTTGCTCTTTTGTGGAGGTCTGCAACTTCATGCCCTCGGCGGGAGTAATCGTATATGTTACCTCTTCCTTGATTAGGGAGGGGAGTTCGAATAAGTTGGAACGCTTGCTGTTCAAGGCGCTCATGCCCCAGCTATCGATACCGCCTGTTATAGCCGGAAGGGTACAGATGGCGAATCCGTTTTGTGCTTCGTTCTTGGTGACGCTGACGGCTTTATTCTCCTTGATGATCGTAGGCTCTGCCTGTAGGCCGATCGACGTACCGTTCAACGTGAGTACCTGATCTAACTCACCCCGGGCTGTCAATGCGGAAGGGGCAAGGCTGACCGCCGAAAGGTATTTGTCTTTCCCCGCGACAGTCGCTTTTACGGCAAGATTCTTGATCGTGCTTAATCCACAAGCGTCTATATCCAGATTCCCTGGATATACGGCGACTACTTCCGATTGAATGCCGGCGGCGTTCAATAAGACGTTCAGAAGCTGGGTCTTCTCGGCTAATGTACCGTAAGCACTACGAAGGGCCGTATCGACATCGCGGATGGAATAACCCGTACAAGCGAGGGGGATGGCGCAATATCCCATGTTGTTGACTACATGGTTCCGGATGGCGTTCACCTTCTCTTCGTCGCTGGTAGCCTTTTCCGTGATATAAGAGCCGAACGTTTTGCTCTCGTAGTTTCCGGAAGTGTTAAAACGCTTATTTAGCGTAGATAATGCCTCCTTGTTGGAACTATAGCTTGAAGCGATTAGGCGGGGAATCCCGTCTTGGTTTTGAGGAAGGAAAGCTTCCCGGGAAGAGGCCGGCAGGTTACGTAAAGTCCAGCTTACCTCTTTAGCGCCGTTTCGGGTGACTTGGGATGCTTTCGCGTCGCTACCCAATAATTGCCAAGCGAGCGGACTGTTTTCCGGTACGGAGATAGAGACCTTGCATTCCTTCACGGGAGAAGTTTCTTGTAGTCGCTCGTTGATATCCATAGCCGGATAGTAGCCCGGTTTTGTGATAATAGAGTAATCCAAGTAAATCGTGGCCCCAAGTTCTAGGCCAGTGTGTACCACGACCATTTCCTTAAGTTGGTTATAGGCCGGAGCGTCGGCAGCGAAACGGGGTAGGACCTCTACAAAGGCGTTATCGGGTGTCTTTACGATCGTACCGTCTTTCTGCCTTGTATAGGATGAGTGGATCTTCAGTGTTTGGAAATCGGGATTGTAGACGATAAAACTCTCGCCATACGTGCTATTCATCGCAGTGTGCGTGAAGAGCGTCAATTCCATGGAGGATCGATATTCTTGGCTACCGTCGGCATGCAAGGTCCAAGCTTTCGATATCTTCCCGTACTCAGCCTCCGATGCGGCAAATGAAGTAACCGTCATCGCTAACAAGCTTAGGAGAAGAATCAGTTTATAGGTTATCTTAATCATTGTTTTTCTGTTTTTATTTCTTGATAATCAAATAGTCACCATAACTCTTATAGGCGTTCACAGCGGAACGGAAGCCTTTCCTGTCGGCTGGGTCGTAGACACGCTTCTTCAACGCTAGCTTCTGGCGCAAGACGATGTTCTGGTCGCCTTCCTGCGAAAGGGAACCTTCGAAATCGGCCGCATTGCTTTGCAGGGCGTCATTCTTCGAGGCGTTCAAGAGGGTATAGCCCTTGGGGAGGCGGATGGTCTCATCTTGTTCTACCAAACGGGAGCAAGCATCCTTGAATCCATACGCACGGTTTTCCGGTTTCGTATCGATACGCAAGAAACTCTTCACTTGATTGTAGAGGTTATTCATGACTAGCGGTTTGATAAGCATCTGGTCTCCGGCGATAATCGCATAATCGGGGATCTCATAAGAGAACGTGATCTTGATAGGGGCCGCTTGATAGTTCTTCGGGTCCTTACCGCAA
>OGJX01001788.1_pt1 | contig 11324 bp, 9 predicted proteins | sample 1572381 | NCBI WGS metagenome assembly OGJX01 (sample SAMEA2582085, study PRJEB24529) | metagenome | biome: Human gut stool | place: China | collected 2011
TCCGCGACGCAAAATGTCTACGGTTCCCGTGGCTTCCATTTCCTCGAAGCCATTCGCTAAGAATACGATCGCTTTCTTCATAAGATTCAATTATTTAAATTTGTACACGTAAGTAATAGTACCACTCTGGTTATTAGCGCCGCTGATACTGTTGAACTTCGCCTTTCGAGCTGCGTCCAAAGCGCTTTTACGCATGGAGGCGTTGTCGATATTAGTTCCCCGGCCTACCTCGGCAAATATAACATTGCCTTTCGGATCTACGGTTATATTGATAACAATACGACCTTCTTCTTGGATCGTGTAAGCGGGACGAGGGAGACCTCCGGCACCAATGGAACGACCGTTCAAATTAAATGATCCGTAACCGCCTACGCCTTCATTCGCCCCGTGATCAGAGTTACCGAACGGACTTCCTTGGTTACCGGTTCCGCTTTCAGCGTCACCTTGGCTGTTACCCTCGGCGTTTCCCATACCAAAAGCTCCGGCCACCTTGTTGCTAATGGCTTGTTCCTTCTTGCGGCGTTCCTCGGCCAGACGTTTCTTCTCGGCTTCTTCCCGGCGGATACGTTCTTTCTCCTCCTCTTCTTTCCGTTTCTTCTCAGCCTCTTGTTTCTTGCGTTTCTCTTCCTCTTTCTTCTTTTTAGCGTCCTCAAGGGCTACGCTTTCCTCGATATCTTGAGTGATGAGTTCCTGCTTGGGCGTTTCCACTTGCGGCTCCGGTACGGGAGGAGGGGGAGTGGTCGTTTCCTGAGGCGGTTCTTGCCCGGTATACTTAGGCTCGAACATTCCGGCGGCGGCATCTACATTCCCGAAATTAACGAGTACACCCCCGTCTTCATCCGGTACCTCGGTTTTCAATACGGTAAACCAAAGTATCAGTAGAATGACACCGTGAAAAGCAACGGTACCGATCAAACTGTATATGTCATCCTTATTCAGTCTCATATCTGTTATTTCTGCGGACGGGTAGCAAGCACCATCTTGAATTTATTCTCGTTCGCTATATTCAGTATCTTTACAATCTCTTTGTAAGGCACGGTCTCGTCGGCATATAAGGCGACGAACATCTCCGGTTCCTTCGCGTAACTATCTTGCAAGAAAGGAGTGATCTCATCAAATGAGACCTGTACCTCTTTTTGCTTTCCAAATGCCACGTAGTAATTCAAGTTCGCGTCTATCGTTACCCTCGTAAGAGGTTTCGCCGCTGTTTGCTTTTGCGCTTGCGGCAAGGTAACCTTGATGGCGTTCGGGATTACTACGGTAGAGGTAACCATGAAGAAGATCAGCAAGAGGAATATGACGTCGGTCATAGAGGCCATGCTGAACGCTTCGTTTACCTTTGTTCTTCTTTTTAGAGCCATAATTTTTTATAATTGAAAATTGAAAATGGAGAATTGAAAATTAAATAGAGGAGAGTTGGCTCATTTTTAATTTTCAATTCTCCATTTTCAATTAATTAGCCGGTTCATTTAATAAATCCATGAATTCCATCGTACGAGCCTCCATCTTGTTCACGACGTTATCTACTTGAGATACCAGATAGTTGTACGCGAACAATGTAATAATACCAACAACCAGACCACCAACAGTTGTTACCAAGGCCTCATAGATACCACCGGATAATAGGGAGACATCAACATTGGTGCCTGCGTTTGCCATATCGAAGAAAGCACGTACCATACCGGTTACCGTCCCAAGGAAACCAAGCATGGGAGCTCCGGCGGCGGTCGTCGCGATCAAGGGGAAACCTTTTTCCAGTTTAGCGATCTCCAAATTTCCGACATTCTCGATCGCTACGAGTACATCGTTCATCGGACGGCCCAAACGGGTAATACCTTTCTCGATCATACGGGCGGAAGGCGTGTTGGTGCTCCTGCATAAATTGAGAGCCGAGTCCACTTTTCCCTCGTGAATATAGTCTTTGATACGATTCATGAACGTCTCGTCTTCTTTTCCCGCACGGCGAATGATGATCAGACGTTGAACAAAAATATAAATAGCCATCAGAGAGAGCAGTAACAATACCACCATAATCCAACCTCCCTTAAAGGCAAGGTCTATCACATTGATTTCCGCTTCCGTAGGAAGGGTTACAGCCGTTAAATCCGGCATTTGATCTGCCGCCTGAGAGCCCACGGCCTGTAGTGAAAGTAAAATACTCATCGTTTCGAATTATGAATTATAATTTATGATTTATAACTATAAACTGTCACTTGTCAACTATTCAAGCATGCCTTGTATAAAGCGATCGTCTCTTGCAAACCATGGTAGAGCGCATCACAAATCAAGGCATGGCCGATAGAAACCTCCTCCAGCCAAGGGATATTCTTGTTGAAGAAAGCCAGATTTTCTAAGTTCAAATCGTGTCCGGCATTTACGCCTAATCCTAAGTTTTTAGCTAATTGCGCGGCCTCGACAAAAGGAGCGATCGCTTTGTCACGATCTTCCGGATAAAAGGTCGCATAAGGTTCCGTATATAGCTCAATACGGTCTGTACCTGTTTTCGCCGCTAGTTCGATATTCGCCAAGTCTGTTCCGACGAAGATGGATGTACGGATTCCTTGTGAGGTAAAGGTGTCTACCAATTCGCTTAAGTAATCGAAATTGTCCTTTACGTTCCAACCTGAGTTCGACGTGATGGCATCCGGAGCGTCCGGAACCAGTGTGACTTGGGTCGGTTTTACCTTCAATACCAAGTCGATGAATTTATCACAAGGATAACCTTCTATGTTAAATTCTGTCCGGATAAGAGGTTTTAGTCCATAAACATCGCTATAGCGTATGTGTCGTTCATCCGGACGGGGATGAACCGTAATTCCTTGTGCCCCGAATAATTCACAGTCTTGCGCTACTTTCAGCACGTTTGGCATATTGCCACCTCTCGCGTTACGAATAGTAGCAACCTTGTTAATGTTTACACTTAAATTTGTCATTGTATATCGTATATCTTTTTTCTTTCATTACATTTGCACAAAAGTATCGGCAAATTTAGCAGGATTTAGGGAATTAACAGAATAATGTTGGTGAAAGATTTCATAACAAAGGAAATTCCGGTGTTAAAAAGTTTTGACACAGCGGAATATGCGTTGGCGTTAATGGAGGATTTTAAACTCAAGCATCTTCCGTTATTGAGTGATAACGCATACCAGTGTTTAGTGTCGGAAAAAGACTTATTGGCGCTGCCGGATCCTTCGGCTACGATCGGTGAGCCGGTTTTATTCGCTCCGGCGATTTCGGAAAATGGACATTTACATGAAGCGTTGGCAATGATAACCCGATATGGATTGAGCCTGTTGCCTGTGGTTTCCGTGGACGGAACTTATACCCGGGATCGTTTGGTAGATGCTTTATCCGAGCTATGTAATGCGGAGGCGGCTGGAAGCGTGATCGTATTGGAAATGATGCCACAGGATTATTCATTAACGGATATCGCCCGTTTGGTAGAGGCGAATAATGCCCATGTCCTTAATTTGTTATCCCATCAAGATAAAGATACGGGCCGTCTGCTTATAACCCTTAAGATTGATTTGGAAGATGCCTCTCCCGTGATCCGTAGTTTCGAGCGTTTCAATTATACGGTGCTTTATCATTTTATGGAGAAGGGGATGGTGGATGATATGTTGCAGCAGCGGATGAATGAGTTATTACATTATATGAATATGTAAAGTAAGGAGCGTAGAATGAAAGTTGGAATATTTGGAAGTGAATATCAGATCGAGAGACAGAATCTGATTAAACGCTTGTTTGAGAAGCTTCGTGAACAAGAGGCTGATATTTATGTGGACAGCCCTTTTTATACATTCCTTACCGATGCTTTTGGTTTTGAGCCAGTGGTGAGCGGGCTATTAGTGGGTGATGAGTTTGATCTGGATATAGCGCTTAGCGTGGGAGGAGATGGTACGTTCCTTCGTACGGCGGCCCGGGTAAATAAACAGGATATTCCTATTTTAGGTATTAATACCGGACGGCTAGGCTTCCTTGCGGATGTCAGCAGTAATGAGGTTGAGGATACGCTGGATGAGATTTTTAAGAATTACTATAAGGTAGAGGAACGAACCCTCTTGCGTTTATATACGGAAGACCGTGCGTTTCGCGGATATAATTACGCCTTGAATGAGATCGCCGTGCTGAAGCGTGATAGTTCCTCGATGATTACGATTCATACATTCTTGAATGGGGAATATCTGACTTCTTATCAGGCGGATGGTTTGGTAGTGGCTACACCTACCGGTTCCACGGCCTATTCGATGAGCGTAAATGGGCCGATTATCGTCCCGCAAAGTAATAGCATTGTCTTGAGTCCGGTCGCTCCGCATTCCTTGAACGTGCGTCCGTTGGTGATTCCGGATTCAGATATAATAACGCTTCGGGTAGAGAGCCGGAATAAATATTTTCTGATCTCTTTGGATGGACGTTCGGAAATATTCCCGGCAGGTATCGAATTAAAGATGAGCAAGGCCGATTATACGACGAAAGTCATCAAACGCTATAACCATACTTTTTATCAGACGCTTCGGGAAAAATTAATGTGGGGGGCAGATGTGCGAATGAAATAATATTGTGTGCGTCCAGTCTTTGTCCAAATAGTAGCGGATAGTATTGTATTTTGTAAGCTGTTGATAAATAGACTTTTCCGTATGGATAAACTGAGCGTATCTTATGGATTTTGTCCAGTTTTTCTATTATGGGGTAAAAAATAGGGGGTATTCGATGTCCAGCTATGTCCTCTATTTGTCCAGTGCCCTTTTTTGACACACGCTTTTTAACTCTTTACTTTTGTCGGCAGATTAAATCTAGCTTAATGGAAGTATTTTCAATTATTGTTCCTGTCTACAATCGTCCGGAGGAGATAGACGATTTATTAAACAGCCTTACCCGGCAGACATATGTACATTTTGAGGTTATCGTAGTGGACGACGGTTCTTCTATACCTTGTGAGCCCATAGTCAATGCCTATAATAACCGCTTGAGGATTCGCTATTTCTATATAGAGAATTCAGGTCCAGGCTTGGCTCGCAATCAAGGGGTACGTTATGCGGAAGGAGAGATCGTGATTGTCTTGGATTCGGATTGTATCGTTCCGGCCAGCTATCTGGAACAAGTACACGAGTCCTTGATACGTTATAAGGTGGATGCCTTTGGTGGTGCCGACAGGGCGCATTCTTCTTTTTCCGCTATACAGAAAGCGGTCAATTACTCGATGACTTCTTTCTTTACGACAGGAGGGATCCGAGGAAGCCGGAGACATTTGGATACATTCTATCCTCGGAGTTTTAATATGGGAATGCGGAAAGAGGTGTATGAAGCCTTGGGTGGTTTCTCTGATATGCGTTATGGAGAGGATATAGATTTTAGTATCCGGATTTTTGCGGCAGGCTATAAATGCCGTTATTTTCCGGGCGCTTGGGTCTATCATAAGCGAAGAACAAATTTCGTCCAGTTTTTCCGGCAAGTATGGCATTCGGGGTACGCTAGGATTATCTTGTACCAGAAGTACCCGGAATCATTGAAATGGGTACATTGCCTGCCGGCCTTATTTGTGGTAGGTCTGCTGGGGGTATGTATTTCCGCTTTTTTCGTTCCAAAGGTATGGGGGCTATTGTTATTTTATATTTCGCTGATCTTTTTTGACGCTTTAGTGAGAAATAAGAACGGAATCGTTGCGTTGTTATCTATCATAGCGGCTTTTGTCCAATTGATCGGATATGGGACAGGCTTTTTGGAAGCGATTTGGAGAGAGGGAATTCTAAGAAAGAAGTATTAAGATAATAAATACTATTTATATGAAGTTTGCGCTGCACACATCTACTGCCATAAGCTCGGTTCTAAAGGAGCCGGAGCATTTCTATGTAGATATTTATTATCTGATCATTTTAATCATCGTTACTTTTGCCCTACTTTTATTATCTTTTTTGCGTTATCACCTTTATAAGACAAAAAAGGAGAAAGAACTGAGAGAAATAGCGAGTCTTGTGGATAAAAATGAAATCTTGATACAACGTTATAGTCGTGAGATGTCGCACATCAAGGAGCAATTGGAAGCGAAGGAGAAATGCTTGATGGAATACCAGCATGCGGCTCAGTGGAAAGCGCATCGTGACGTGGAATCCTTGATCAAGGAAAAGGAACGTTTGGCGAAGTGTTTGCTGGAACAGTTGGATACGTTCAAGAAGTTGAAGATACTTTCTAAATCGGAAACGATATTGCCGGATTCGGATTGGAGAAACTTGATCGAGATCGTAAATACTCTTTATGATGATTTTATAAGTCGTTTACGTGTCGCTTATCCGGATTTGACGGAGGATGCCATTCGTTTTTGTTGCTTGATCAAATTGCGGCTAACCTCGGCGGAGCTGATGTCAGTCTTGAATGTGACGAAGGATGCTATCTATAAACGCAAATTTCGTTTGAAAAAAGAATTGATGCCAGATGATGATACTCGTTCCCTCGACGATTTCTTGGGAAGCTATTAGATCTGAACGAATAGTTTTCTTGTTAATAACTATGTTTTAGGGCATGATTTCGTTAAATCGAGTTAAGCGAATGAATTTTGCAAATAATTCAGTATGCTACATAACATAAAACCACCTATATTTGTACTGTGTTTTTCATGGTATTAGATTTAAGGTTAACAATTGAGATTGGCTGTCCGTGACGGATAGCCTTTTTTTGTATAGAGGCATGAATACACGAATTTTTGAGAACACTGCTTAAGCGCCCCTTTCCGAGGGTAACATCCATACTTTCAAAGTAAGCTAATTTCATCGGCAAAGTAAGTTAACTTGCTTTGGTATTTCAGCTAACTTACTTTGTCAATGAAGCTAATTGTATTTTTATGATCTTTTTCGGTTATTCTTTGTCTGTTTCGATTTTGTATACAATTGATGTGTTTTTGTACGCTTTTAGTTTAGTTATGCATTTAATAGTCAATTTTATATAATTTTGTCTTGTGTTTTTTTATGATTTCCTTGGTTAGCTGTTAGCACCAATTGATATATAAGGTTTGATGGCTAATAGAAGAGGGGGTAAGGAAAGAAAAATATCAAACGAATATACTTGGGACCTTAACGGACAGAACAAAATATAATATTATTCTGTTGATTGTTGTTGGAGGTAAGATTTCGTATTCCCTTAATTTATAAGAGTATATGCAAGAGAATAGGTATAATACATGTGATCGTTTTTTAGGCGGATTAGAAAAAGACTTTATTATTACGGAACAGATTGAAGATAGTCCATTGACTTCAGAGCCTTCTTTTTTGGATTACGGGATAATAGCAGTATGTAATAGAGGTAGTGCGATCATTCATTTGCTTGAAAATAAGCATGTATGGAATAAGAATGAATTGATTTTCTTATTTCCGAGACAGTTATGCTCAATGCGGAACGTGAGTGAGGACTTCTCGGCGAAGTTTATCATCATACCACATGTACTACATGGGGATGTATTAAGTTCCTTACGTCATTTTGATCCGGGATTTCATTTTTTCGTGAAGGATCATTTTTACTATAATATAGAGGATAATAATGGTATTGAGCGTTTTCAATCATTTTGCAAATTGATAGAGAATGAGCTTGAGCGGTATCGGGGTAATGGGCTTCTGAGGGAGCGGATTATATGTTACTTGGGGATTTTTTACATGGATGTTTACGACTATTATGTGAAAGTGCGTAAGAAAATCCCTTTCAGGACTAGTTTGAGAAAAGAGCAATTGATCTATGATTTCTGTAGTCTCGTGGCAGAGAATTTCAAGAATCACAAGAATGTCGGATTTTATGCGGATAAATTGAATATAACGACAACTTATTTAAGTGCGATCATGAATGAAAGGTGTGGCATTTCAGCCAAGGAGTTTTTATCTATCTATATAGTGTTAGAGGTAAAGTCGTTGCTACGTGACTCTCGATTAAATATACAGGAGATCGCTATATTGACTAATTTTCCGTCTCAATCGACATTGAATCGCTTTTTTCGTCAACGGACGGGAATGACTCTTTCTCAATATCGAAAACATATATTTTCAACATGATTATGTTTGATTTTCATATTATTTCTATAACTTTAAACTTCTGCTGCAATCGTTATTATCGTTCATTTGTTGTATAAATAACAGAGGAGATTGCTTGATTGATTTAAAGTTGGGAATTAGTGGTTATAATTTAATATGACGATGGGAAAATGTAATAAAATGCTAGAGGAAATGAGCTTTAATGCCCTATTCCAGAAATTACCTGTTGGAATTGAAGTTTATGACGGGAGGGGGCAGCTAGTGGATCTCAATAGGACGGACGAGAATTTGTTCGCTATAAGCCGGAAGGATATTATGGGAATAAATCTTTTCGAGAATCCTAATTTTCCAGAGGACAAGATCGCTCGTCTGAAACAGGGAGAAATGGTTGTGTTCGATTGTAATTATGAATTTGATAATATACAAACGAATGAGTACTATAACATAGACCCAAAAAAGGAAGGTACAAATTTACGTCTGTCTATTAAATGTGTGCCGTTGAAAGGAGAGGCTGAAGATATCTGTGGATATGTACTAATGTTTACGGATGAGACGGAAGAATATCAAAAGTCGGAGAAAGTAGAGGAACTGTTCACGAAGTTGAAAACGGTTATGCGTTGCAGTGATTCCTTGCTGTGGGAATATGATGTTAAAACCGATAAGATGCATATCGATCTGGACTTACGTGTTTTAGGTAATAAATCCAGATTGAGAGCAAGTAACTTGACAACGAAAAAAGATTTTTGTGAGATCGTACATCCGGAAGATCGGGAAAGGGTACTTGTACAAGGCTTTGAAAAGATTGTTACGGGTGAGATCGGTGAATATAGTATTCAATACCGACAGCTTTTTGAGGGGCAATATGTTTGGGTGAGAGCGTATGCGTACCCTTATAAATATGATGAGGCGGGAAGACCAGCGAAAATCCTTTATTACTTGATGGACATAACGGATGAGATCGCCATGCAAGATAAATTGCGCTGGGTGGAACGAGAGCGTCAACGGAAAGAATATGAGTTAGCTAAGGCTAAAGAGGCGAATCGGCTTAAGTCTATGTTCTTGGCGAATATGAGTCATGAGATCCGTACGCCTTTAAATGCTATTGTTGGTTTCGCGAATATACTGGCAGAGACCAAGGAGATAGAGGAGGAGGAACGAGAGTTTTATGTGGATATCCTTGATTTCTCAAAGATTGAGGCGGGAACCTTTGACATTACGAAGAGAAATTTTGATTTTAAGGAGATCTGTGAGGAAACCTATGCGGTACATGCCTTGAAGATTCCGAAAAACGTTCGATTTGTTTTCGACCAGGGCTCACAACCCGTGACTGTTTTCTCAGATCCGAAACGAGTCGTACAGGTTATTTCTAATTTCTTGACAAATGCGATTAAGTTTACTTCGGAAGGTGAGATCAAATTAGCCTATAAGGTATCGAATGATGAAATACGAGTTTCGGTCTCGGATACGGGAATGGGAATCTCGGAGGAAGATTGTAGAACTATATTCGATCGTTTTGTTAAGTTGAACGCTTGCAAACAAGGTACCGGATTAGGATTGGCGATTTGCAAAAATATTATCGAGAACCTAGGGGGACGAATCGGGGTAGAATCTACATTGGGAGTAGGTTCCACTTTTTGGTTTACCTTGCCTTTGAAGGAGATTAAAGAGAATGAACCTAAGTTCTAAGGGGATATATATTATTTTACGGATATGTTTTAAAGCATGGTTTTGTTAAATCTGGTTAAGGAAATGAGATTTGCAAATAAAACATTATGCTACATAACATAAAACCTCTATATTTGCACTGTGTTTTTCATGGTATTAGATTTAAGGTTAACAATTGAGATTGGCTGTCCGTGATGGATAGCCTTTTTTGTTTCAAAAAATCATAACCATGAGATTTTAGGAGTGTAGCTGAAGGTTTTTTCGTAAATTTGCGCTCCGTTTGTAATACTAGATCCTGTATTTAAGTGTATGAAAAGAGTATTCTGTCCAAAATGTGATAATCAGTTGTCTTTTGATGAGACCAAATATCCGGAAGGGAAGGTATTAGCCTTCGTCTGTCCGCAGTGTGGAGCGCAATTTAAGATTAAATTGGGCCGAAAGGTGGTGAAGACGGCTACCGGTGAGGAAAAAGAGGTGAAGGAACCGGATTTCTCTTGCGGTTATATTACCATTATCGAGAATGGTTTTGCTTTTAAGCAAGATCTACCATTAGTGATGGGAGATAATGTGATTGGTCGCCGTAATAAGGATACGGAAGGTGTAGATGTCCCTATTATCACGAGCGATCCAAGTATGGGGCGTAAGCATTGTGTGATTAATGTAAAGAAAGACACTAATGGCAAGTTCGTTTATATGGTGCGTGACTTTCCTAGCTTGACCGGGACTTTTGTGAAAAATGTATTGGTCGGTAAAAAAGAACAAGTACGTATCGGGGAAGGTACGATCGTAACGATTGGCGCTACTACTTTTATCTTACATTCGGCGAACGAGGGAGAAGAAGAGGAATAAATATAAAAAACTTCAGAGGCTGTTCCCGTTTATGATCTCGATCTTTAACTTCGGGTCGGAATGATGGCAGATAAGGGATTTTGGCGTTTGTTTTGGGAGTGAGTTATAAGATATATGCTCATTCCGGGATACAGCTCTGAAGTATCACTGAGAAAACAAGGCTCATAGGTATTAAGATTAAGCCGATTAACATAAAGAAATGAAAAGAACCGAAAGAATAGTTGTATTAACTATGGTTAAAATAGGCTCTTAGGGTTTGTTTTTCTAGAAATTAGCTAACTTTTTGTGTGGTTTTTGAAATGTTAATGAGCACGAGGTTAAATAGAAATATGGACAGTCATGGAGCAGGTTTCTAAACAACAGCCGGTAAATAAAACAGCATTCCGGGTATTGGTGGCGTTAAGCGTTACGCATTGTTTGAATGATTCGTTGCAATCCGTTATCTCGGCGGTTTATCCACTTTTCAAGGATGATTTAGCGTTGAGCTTCGCCCAAATCGGGTTGATTACGCTTGTTTATCAATTATCCGCTTCTGTTTTCCAGCCTATAACCGGTTTGGTTTTTGATAAGCGTCCCGTGGCTTGGTCGTTACCTATTGGTATGAGTTTTACGTTGGTCGGCTTGTTGAATCTCGCTTTTTCCTCTACGCTCCATTGGGTCTTGATCTCCGTATTTTTGATAGGTATCGGGTCTTCGGTTTTGCATCCGGAAGCGTCCCGGATTACCTCGCTAGCGTCGGGAGGGCGTAGGGGATTGGCACAATCGCTTTTTCAAGTGGGTGGTAATTTGGGCGGATCGTTA
>OGJX01001792.1_pt1 | contig 11297 bp, 8 predicted proteins | sample 1572381 | NCBI WGS metagenome assembly OGJX01 (sample SAMEA2582085, study PRJEB24529) | metagenome | biome: Human gut stool | place: China | collected 2011
GCCATCACGCGGGTGACGTCTGCCACCGGGGTGACGAGGGTGAACTTCATGATATTGTCCCGGGTCATGTAATAGGAGATGGGTGCACACTGGCTGATGAGCTTTGCCGCCGCATAGGTATCGCAGGGGGCGCTCATGATGGCTACGCCGGTCTCGGCGGCGATGTGCTGGATGGTGCGGCCTACCTTTGCGCCGTTGCAGATGATGATGAGAGAAGCTTCCTTCTCGATGGCGCAGAGCTGGCTTTCGTAGCGGTTGGTCAGGATGACGATATCACCCTTTTCCATGCTGCTTTCCAGCATTTCCGGGGTGGCTGTGCCAATGCGGATGTGACCGGTGGTGCACACCGCGTCCTCGCTGCCCACCACCATGGTAGCGCCCAGCGTTTCCAGAATATTACGGTAGCTGGTGCGGCTCTTGGCAAGGATGCCGGTGTCGAACAGGTCCATGTTGGCGGTGGCGATATCCTTCACCGTGATGACGCCCTGCAATTCGTCATCCTCGCTGGTCACGGGGAGGGTGTCGATCTTCTGGTCGCGCATGATCTCCCACGCCTTGCGCAGGCTGGTGGAGCCGGAGATGCCGGGGATCTGGCGGTAATCCACGTCCCGGATCTTAGGGTTGACATCGGTGCACATCCGGGGCGGCGTGACCCCGAACTTTTTCAGCACGAATTCCGTTTCCTGATTCATTTTGCCCGCACGCCGGGCTTCGCAGACCAGATCACTGGTCTTATTTTTCAGCTCTGCATAGGCAATGGCAGAGCAGATGGAGTCGGTGTCCGGGTTGCGATGCCCGATGACCACGACCTTGTGCGCAGTTTGCTGCATACTTTACCCCCTTATGGGTCTTTACCTTCTTATCATTTACCAAAGCAGCGCCCCTCTCCTGCACAGCGGGGCGGGCTGCAACCTTATTTTAACACAACTGTGCCCATGGGTAAAGGGCACGCAGCGCGGCAGACTGTTGCTTTTTGGCCCTTTCTTGTATACAACCTCTTGCATTTCGACAGCTTCCGCTGTATGATAGGGGTATTCGAGCTTTTTTGTCATTTGCAACGGAGGACAGCATGAAATCGTCCAAATTCACATCCACTCCCCTGTTTCCACGGCAGGCGCTGGTGGCGCTGCTGCTGCCGCTGATCGCGGAGCAGGCGCTCAGCGTGACCATTGGTCTGGCGGATACTTTAATGGTATCCTCGGTGGGCGAAGCCGCCGTGTCCGGCGTGAGCCTTGTGGACAGCTTCAACACCCTGATGATCCAGATCATGAGCGCGCTGGCTACCGGCGGTGCGGTGGTCACCAGCCAGTACATCGGCCATCAGGAGCCCAAAAACGCCAAGGCGGCGGCGGCGCAAATTTTATTCGTGCTGTCCAGCTTCAGTGTGCTGGTGGCGGCGGTGGTCATCGGCGGGCGGCACGCCATCCTGCGGGGCATCTTCGGCTCCATTGACGCGGATGTGATGCGCTACGCTGAGACCTATTTCCTGCTCTCGGCCCTGAGCTATCCCTTTATCGGCGTGTACAACGCCGGTGCGGCCCTGTTCCGCGCCCAGGGCAACAGTAAGATCAGTATGCTTTCCAGCCTGGTGATGAACGTGGTGAACATTGGCGGCAACGCCATCCTGATCTACAGGTTCGGCATGGGCGTGATGGGTGCGGCCACTGCCAGCCTCGTGAGCCGGATGATCGCCTGTTTCACCGTGATGTTCCTGCTGCAGAAGCCGGATTGTGCGCTGCGCATCGACCACCTCACCGACCTGAAGCCTGACCTCGACCTCATCAAGCGCATCCTGAAAGTCGGCATTCCCGCCGGCATCGAGAACGGCATGTTCCAGATCGGCAAGCTGTCGGTCTCCAGCCTGACCAGCACGCTGGGCACCGCCGCCATTGCCGCAAACGCCGTGGCGGGCAACATCTCCAGCTTCCTGAACGTGCCCGCCTCCGCCGTGGGCATCGGCGCGCTGACCGTTGTGGGCCAGTGTCTGGGTGCCGGGGAAAAGGCACAGGCCAAGCGCTATTCCCGCCTGCTGCTCCTGACCGCCTACGCCGGGGACTGGGCGATGAACCTTTCCGGCCTGTTCTTCCTGAACAAGCTGGCGCTCTCCTGGTTCAACCTCTCGCCGGAAGCCTACGGCATGGCACTGGAGCTGATGGTCTGGTTCAACGTTGTATCGCTGATCCTGTGGCCCTCCAGCTTCACCCTGCCCAACATCCTGCGCGCCGCCGGAGATGCCGCCTTTACCATGACGGTCAGCGTCATCTCCATGTGGGTGTTCCGGGTGGCCTTCTGCTACCTGATGGTGCTCAAGTTCCACTGCGGCCTGCTGTTCATCTGGCTGGGCATGTTCCTGGATTGGGCCATGCGCTCACTGTTCTTCTGCGTCCGCTTTGTCCGCGGCAGGTGGATGGAACAAAAGGTGATCTGAGTTTCCGTATATCCGGCCCTCTCCGCCATTGCAGTTTTGGCGGGGAGGGCTTTTTTTGTGCAGGAAACCCGCATCCTGTCTCGTATCAATAGGCAGAAGCTTCTCTCCCCTGCATCCGCTTCCCCAAAGCATACCAAATTCCGCGCGGATGTGTTCACGATTTTGTCAGCTTTTTGTCTTGTTTTCTTCGTCTTTGCGCGGTATAATCATACGCTGCAAAGAACTTTAGGCGGGGCTGCGGCCTCCGTTCCAGAAAAGGAAGTGTGTTCCATGCGCAACTGGTTTTCCCGCCATCCCGTTTCGTTCATGGCGTTTTATCTCCTGTTTTACCTTTCGGCGTTCCACTGGCTCGAAGTCCACATTGCCGTGCCCGATGTTCTGGTGCACTGCCATCTGGATGACCTGATCCCCTTTTGCAAATATGCCATCGTGCCCTACTTTGCGTGGTTTTTGTGGATCCCGTTCACCCTGTTCTACCTGCTGTGGAAAGCGCCCCGGGCCGACTTCTGGCGGCTCTGCCTGCCCCTGTTTGCGGGCATGACCATTGCGCTGGCCTGCTATGTCATCCTGCCCACCGGGCTGGATCTGCGGCCCTACCGGGTGTACGGCAGCGACCTCTTTGCTCAGGCCGTGCGGACGCTCTATGCCACCGACACGCCCCTCAACGTCTGCCCCTCCATCCATGTGTTCAACTCGGTCACCCTGATGATGGCCTATTACCGCAGCCGCATCTTTGAAACGCCGGGCCGCCGCTGGATGCGGCCCGCTTCCGCCGTGCTCTGCGTTTCCATCATTGCGTCCACGGTCCTGCTCAAGCAGCACAGCTGCATTGATGTATTGCTGGGCATCCTGCTGGCCATGGTTCTGGATACAGCCATGACCGCACTGGAACACAGTGAGAGCCGGGTCCCCCAGCGGCTCTGAATCTGCATTGAAAAACACCCATGCCGGCGCTGGCATGGGTGTTTTTGCATTTTGGGGTATTACGGAGCTGGGGCAGTGAACTCTTTCAGGTGCGCTGTATCCAGCTCTTCGGCATCTTTGGCCGCTGATGTATAGGAAATTTTCAGATATTTCAGGGCCGTATCGTTTGCCAGCAATTTTTTGCAGGTTTCCGTATCAAACGTGATGTTGTTGGTCAGATCCAGCCAGATCAGCTGCGGCATCTGGGTCAGGGGAGTATAATCCATGTCCTTGTAGGCTTCCTGTGCACCCTGAGAGAGAGACATACTCAGATACTGCACACTGCTCTCCGCCAGCGGGGCAAAGCTGTCGATCTCCGGCCCTTGGCACAGCTGCAGAAAGCTCAGATTTTCCATCTGCTTCAGCGGTTCCAGCGAACCGATCCGGGTCACGTCCAGTCTCAGGACCCGCAAGTCAGCTCCGGCCAGCTGGGTCAGATCGACCTCACTGCCGGTGATCCACAGCATCTTCAGCGACTTCATCTGCGCCAGCGCCGAAAGGTCGGAGACATTGGAATCCGCCCGGATCCCGTCACTGCCATACTTCAGCTCTACCACGGAATCCAGCTTTGCAAAGGTCGAGAATGCGCTGCTCTCCACACTGGGCACACTCAAAAGCATCAGATTTTTGCATTCCTCCAGACCTGTCAGATCTGTAATGGGTGGGGCTCCCCTTCTATTATTGACCGACAATACCTGCAAGCTGTCAAAATGCCGCAGATCTGCCAGAGAGGTCACCGGATCATACGTTCCCTCTACGCTGACTGCGCAGGCTGCCAGCTGCTCATTGCTGCTGACGTTTCCCCCAATGTCCACCCCATCCGGTGCATCTTTGACGATGAGATCCCCTACGCCGGTTCCGGAATTTATCGAGACTCGCTGATAATCCCAGACATCGCTGTGATAGATATCCCCCTTCGGGCGGTCAAGCCATTTCCGGACGTGCTGCTCCATCACAGGGTCCTGCCACTCAATGACATAGTCCTCCCCATGCTCGGCGTGACTGGCCGGAACCGCAAGTGTTGTCTGCTGAACAAAAACATCCTGCATTTCCGAACGGAAAGGCCCCGGTCTCAGATTCAAAGAGCTTGCACATGCGCTGAACAAAAGCATTGCACAGATCAACAAACTCGACGCTTTTAACATTTTACGCATAACAGGCTCCTTTCTGTTTCAGCAAAGTCTCTAGTTATATTTTACCATAAGTTGTTTTTTTGTAAAGAAAAACCCACGATCTTTGCACGGGCATGGCAAAGATCGCGGGTTTGCTTAAAACAGATTTTCCGGCAGGCAGATATCCTGCTTTGGCACCTTGTCCCAGGAAAAGTCTGCAATGAGGCTTTCCGGGGTGCGGGGAGCCGGTTCAGGTTGGAGACCATAGGCAAAGGCAAGCCTGCCCACGATCTCCTGCGCCGTATACTTTGCCCGGAGATTTTCCAGGCTCTGGTCACCGTCCCGTTTGGACAGGCGGCGGCCATCCGGGGCCAGCAGGAGCGGGCAATGGGCAAACTTTGGGGCGGGCAGGCCCAGCAGACGGTAAAGATAAAGCTGCCGGGCGGTGGAAGAGAGCAGGTCTGCGCCCCGCACCACCTCCGTCACGCCCATGCGGGCATCGTCCACCACCACAGCCAGCTGGTAGGCAAACACGCCATCGGCACGGCGGAGGTAGAAATCCCCGCAGTCGCGGAGCAGGTTCTCGGTGTGGGGGCCCATACAGCCATCGGTGAAGGTGATGTCCTCGTCGGGCACCATGAGACGGTAGGCCGGGGCTTTCTTTTTGCGCTTTTCGGCGATCTGCTCCGCCGTCAGCCCCCGGCAGGTGCCGGGATAGATCACATTGCCGTCGGAGGTGTGGGGTGCGCTGGCGGCATGGAGCTGGGCACGGGAGCAGAAGCAGGGGTAAACAAGGCCCTGTGCTTCCAGTTTGTTATAGCTCTCGGTGTAGATGGCGGCGCACTCGCTCTGGTAATAGGGGCCGTTGGGGCCGCCGCTGCTGCCGCCCTCGTCCCAGACAAGGCCCAGCCAGCGCAGGTCCTCTTCCAGTGCGTCGGCATATTTGCGGGGGCAGCGCTCGGCATCCAGATCCTCAATGCGCAGAACGATGCGTCCGCCCTGATGTTTGGCACTGAGCCAGGCCAGCAGACTGCAGGCCAGATTGCCCAGATGCAGCCGCCCGCTGGGGCTGGGGGCAAAGCGCCCGGTCACAGCGCTCACAGGCCCAGCTTCCACTCGCCGTCCACAGGCTGGGAGATGGGCGTGTTATAGAACTCGGCCACGGCCTTTGCCATGTACTCGGCATCCTTGCAGCTGGCGGTCTCCATTGCGGAATGCATGGCCAGCTGTGCCAGACCGATATCCACCATGGGGATCAGGATCTGGTGGCCCAGCAGGTTGCCCAGCGTGGAGCCGCCGGGAACATCCGCGCGGTTTGCGGCCACCTGCACCGGCACACCGGCCTTTTTGCAGATCTCGGCAAAGGCAGCGCCGGTAAAGCCGCTGGTGGTGTAGGTCTGGCGGGCATTGTACTTCAGCAGCACACCGCCGCCCATGACCGCCACATTGGCGGGATCGCTCTTTTCGGGGTGGTTGGGGTGGGTGGCGTGGCCATTGTCGGCGCTCAACAGCAGGCTGTTGGTGCAGGCACGGATGCTCTGCTCCCGGGTGACCCCCAGCTTTTCCTCAATGCGGGCCAGCACGTTGGCCATCAGGGTGCCCTGTGCGCCCTGCCGGCTGGAGGAGCCCACCTCCTCGTTGTCGAACATGACCCACATATCACCCCGGCCTTCCTCCTCGCCGCGGCCCTGCAGGAAGCCCCACAGGGTGGTGTAGGCGCATTCCAGGTCATCGATGCGGCCGGACATGAAATATTCGCCCTTCAGGCCCACGCGCTCGGCCTTTTCACGGGTGCAGAGCACCAGGTCAGCGTCCACGATGTCCTCAGCCTTGACCCCGGCTTCCTCAGCCAGAGCGTCCCGCAGGGTGGAACCCGCCTCACCAAAGATGGGCTGCAGATCCACCTGAGGGTTGTACTTCATGCCGTTGTTCAGGTCATGGCTGAAGTGGATGCAGAGGTTGGGGATGACAGCCAGCGCCCGGTCGGGGTGGACCAGCAGGCTCCGGATGCCGTTCTCCGTGCGGACCAGAATGCGGCCCGCCACGCTCAGGGGACGGTCCAGCCAGGTGGGCATGATCATGCCGCCGTAGCCCTCGGTCTCCACCTTGGCAAAGACTGCGTCCTTGCCGCCGTCCAGCTGCTTGATGCGCCAGGTGGGAGAATCGCTGTGGCTGGCGGTGACATGCCAGCCGGTCAGCTCACCCTTGGGCATCCGCCATGCCAGCACGGCAGAGCCGTTGCGGGTGGTGTAATATCTGCCGCCGGGCACCAGCTCCCAGGCTGCGCTCTCGGGGCAGTTCTGGTAGCCGTTCTCTTCCAGGATCTTCACAGCCGCAGCCGTGGAGTGGAAGGCGCTGACACCGGCGTTCAGGAAATCGAAGAGACCTTCGACGGAAAAGGTGTTATTCTGCATTTTATGTTCTCCTTTATTTTCAGGTTATCCGCTGCTAAACCTCTCCGTCATTGCTTCGCAATGCCACTTGTCCGGGTTGCGGCTCCCAACATTCACTTCGTGCAAAGTATTGCACTTGTGCCTTGTTGGCCGCTGCCCCAACAACAACTCCCTTCATCCGCCACTGGCGGCGGTTGTTGTTGTTGCCTAATAGGAGAGGCAGGGGCTTTTTTGGCTCCCCTGTCAGGGGAGCTGTCGCCGCAGGCGACTGAGAGGTTTCGCCACAATTATACCGTTTCTCTTATCAAAATGCAATCACACCGGGGCCATCTCGGCAAGCTGCTGTTCAAGCGCATGGCGGAGCTGGGCGGCGTGCAGGCCGCAGACCAGCTGGACCCGGGTGCCCTGCACCACAAGACCTTTATGGGGCAGGGAGAGCAGAGCCCCCATATCCAGCAGCGAGGCATCCCGCACCGTGAGCCGGAGGCGGGTGAAGCAGTTTCCCAGCTGGGCGATGTTCTCCGGCCCGCCCAGCGCGGCGATGAACCGGCACACCTCCTGCGGGTCGGCGTACGGGGACTGGTCTGTGGAAGGGGCTGCTTCCCGGCCCGGGGTGGGCAGATCCTTTGCTTTGATGAGGATGCTGAACACGGCAAAGTAGGTCAGGATCTCCGCAAGGCCCAGCAGATAGAGCAGCGGCAGATTCTGCAGCTGCTCCCCGGCGCTCAGGTTGAACACCAGCGACCCCAGCAGGTTGGAGGTAAAGGCCCGGACATGCAGGACATGGAGCAGCACCATAAAGCCGCCCGTAATGACCGCATGGGCCACCCAGAGCAGGGGCGAAACGAAGCAGAACAGAAAATCAATGGGTTCGGTGATGGAGGCCACCGAGGCCGTGACCGCCAGCGGGATCATAGCGGCGGCGGTACGGGCACGATTCTCCCTGCGGGCCGTGAAGATGAAGGCCGCCGCAATGCCCAGATAGCCAAAGGTCTTGGTGAAGCCGGTGTACATCCAGACGATGCCGTCTGAGAGGGGCAGGCCCATGGTGTACTCGGTCATGCAGACGACGTAAGCGCCTGTGTAGGTCACAGAACCCACAGTCAGGCTGCCGCCCAGCGAAGAGAACTGGAAGGGCATATAGATGAGGTGATGCAGGCCGGTGGGGATGAGCAGCCGTTCCAGAAAGCCGTAGAGGAACACACCCGCGTTCCCTGAAGCCGCGATCCAGCCCGTGAGGGCGCTGACCGCCCGCTGCAGCGGCGGGCAGACGAAGCAGAACCCCAGCCCCAGTGCCACCGCCAGCGCCGACAGCCACAAAAACGACCACCGCAGACCTGAATAGAGCTGGGTAATCATGCCATAAAACTGCTTTTCGCAGGTGCGGTTGAAAAGCCACGCCGCCGCAAAGCCCAGCACGATGCCGCTTGCCACGCCGGTGTCCACCACCTGAATGCCCAGAATGGTGGTCTGGCCCGTGCCCGCAAGGCCGGTCATCCCGTTGGGCTGGGCAAGCAGTCCCAGCGCTTCCAGCGCGGTGTGGTTGGCTGTGAGGAACACCAGGTAGGCCATCAGCGCCAGCAGGGCGGCTTCCTGCTTTTCGGTTTTGGCGCGCACGGCAGCCACCCCCACGCAGAGAATGACGCTGAGGTTGTTGATGAGCACCATCATCCCGTTGTAAAGCAGCTGCCCCACCAGCTGCAGTGGAGCCCACTGCAGCACCGGCAGTGCCTGACACAATGGCTTGCTGGTGAGCAGCGCCCCCAGCACCAGCAGCAGGCCCGCCGCCGAAAGATAAGACAGCGGCGACAGCAGCGACTGTGAAAAGCGTTCCAGCCGCCGCAGAAATTTCTGCATCCGTTTCTCCCCCTTTTTCCGGTTCTTCACTCATTTCTCCCAGTTTGACCATGGCCGGATTATACGCGCCAGCGCAAAAAATGTCAATCCCGCCCGACTGAGAAAAAAAGGACAAAAGTTTGTATAGTTTGCACAGCCGGGGTAAAAAATCGTCCTGCGCACGCCGATTGACAACAGCCCGGCAGAACAGTATACTAGAAATGTACCAGAGCAGTTTCTCCGGCAGATGGGCCGGAACACGATAAAAGGAGGCTTTCCTATGATTCGCAAGCGTATTCTTTCCCTGCTGGTCTGCGCCGCCCTGCTGTGCGGCGTGCTGGCAGGCTGCAGCACCTCTTCCGGCAGCACTGCCGCTTCCAGCTCTTCCGCTTCTGCAAGCGAGAGCATCCCCTCTTCCACCGTGACCGCCGACACCGGCAAGGTGGGCCCGCTGGACGCAGGCGAGAATTCCCTGTTCTCCCTCTCTGACCCGGACGATGCCTTTGCCCCCTGCCTCGGCTGGGGCCCCGGCGTGTCCGGCTGCTCGCTGAAATCCGTCATCGCGGCGGCTTCCCTGCTGAAATGGGCCGATGGCTGCAACATGAGCATCCAGCCGGTCAGCGACATCAAGGATGCCTATACCCAGTGGTTCGACAGCCTGAGCGCCGATGACCAGCAGAGCTTTGCCGATGCCTGGCCGCTCATCAAGGCCGATGCCGAGACCCTGCTGACTGACAAGGACAGCATGACCGGCCGCATCGAGGATGCCGGTCTGGATGCCAAAGAGCTGCCCGGCTGTTCCGAGGAAAACTGGAAAGCCCTGGCCGATGTCATTGATGTACTGGTCCCGGCTTCCAGCGAGTATTGAGCGTTCCGTCTGCCCCTGAATGCAAGAGACATAAAAATAAGCCCGACAACGTCGGGCTTATTTTTTTGTTCAGATCTTCTTCAGGGTGTACTGGCGGGTGCCCATGCCGATCTTTTCGGCCTGCTCCAGCGTTGCCTTCCACTCGACATTGGGGTTGGAATCCTTGAAGTTGTCGTGGTGGCAGTTCCAGCCGGGCTTTGCAAGGTTCTGGCCCAGCTGGCTGTTGGGCAGGGGCTGTGCGTTCAGGCAGGCATCGGCACAGGCCTGATCCAGCGCCACGGGGTCAAAGGAGGCGAACATGCCGATATCCGGCAGGATGGGGGCATCGTTCTCGCCGTGGCAGTCACAGTTGGGGCTGATATCCTGCACCAGGCTGATGTGGAAGCAGGGGCGGTCTGCACAGACGGCGGCGGCGTACTCTGCCATCTTGCGGTCCAGCTCCTCGTTGGCGCTGCTGTCGATGGAATAGATGGCATCGAAGTTGCAGGCACCGATACAGCGGCCGCAGCCCTTGCACTTTTCGTAATCAATGACCGCTTTGTTGTTCTCGTTGTAGCGGATGGCATCGGAGCCGCACTCCTTGGCGCAGCGGTGGCAGCCGCGGCAGAGTTCCTCCTGCACGGCAGGCTTACCGGAGGAGTGCTGCTCCATCTTGCCCGCGCGGGAACCGCAGCCCATACCAATGTTCTTGATGGCTCCGCCGAAGCCGGTTGCTTCGTGGCCCTTGAAGTGGGTCAGGCTGATGAAGATGTCGGCATCCATAATGGCGCGGCCGATCTTGGCGGTCTTGCAGTATTCGCCGTTGGGCACGGGCACCTCAAGCTCATCGGTGCCGCGCAGGCCGTCGCCAATGATGATCTGGCAGCCGGTGGTCATGGGCCAGAAGCCGTTTTCCTGCGCGCAGCTCAGGTGCTCCAGCGCGTTCTTGCGGCTGCCCGGGTACAGGGTGTTGCAGTCGGTCAGGAAGGGCTGGCCCCCCTGCTCCTTGCACAGGTCTGCCACTACCTTGGCGTAGTTCGGGCGCAGAAAGGCCAGGTTACCCAGCTCACCAAAGTGCATCTTGATGGCCACGAACTTGCCGTCCATATCAATGCTCTTGATGCCCGCCGCAATGCACAGGCGGCGCAGTTTTTCGGTCAGGCTGGTGCCCACAGGACACCGGAAGTCGGTGTAATACACAGTCGATGCTTCCATAGGGATCTCCTCCATTTTTGACAATTTCAGGCGCGGCACTCTCCCGCCGCCGGGTTCTCTCTTTATGGTTCCAGTATAACACAAGGCTGGGGCCGGTGCAATTGCCCCAGGGCGCAAAAAAGCCGCCCGGGCGGGCGGCTGGGGTGTTTGGGGAGCGATTTACGCAATGGCGGTGATGGCGGCCACGGCCAGGACGATCAGGCCCAGCACGATGCGGTAGAGGCCGAAGAACTTGAAGTTATGGCGCTTGACGTAATCCATCAGGAAGCGGATGGCGGCAAGGCTGACCACAAAGGCGACCACGCAGCCCACCACGAGAACAGCGATCTCGGTGCCGGTCATCGCAGCGCCGGAGAGGACGAACTTGACCACCTTGAGCAGGGACGCGCCCGCCATAACGGGGATGGCGAGGAAGAAGGTGAACTCGGCCACGCAGGCACGGGACAGACCCAGCAGCAGGCCGCCCACGATGGTGGCACCGGAGCGGGAGGTGCCGGGGATGA
>OGJX01001799.1_pt1 | contig 11247 bp, 8 predicted proteins | sample 1572381 | NCBI WGS metagenome assembly OGJX01 (sample SAMEA2582085, study PRJEB24529) | metagenome | biome: Human gut stool | place: China | collected 2011
GTTGCCCAAGCCTATACGGTATACGCTCCGGAAGAAGCAGAGTCTATCTTCAACCGGGGAAACCAAGCGATCGAGGATATCAAAGGACATGTATCGGGTATTCGCTACAACGCTTGTAAAATGCGTGAGGCGAACCGTAAAGTAAGCGAGTTGGAAGATATGCACGCAAAAGCGATCATGTATCATAATTCAGTGAAACCTTATATGGATACACTTCGTTTCCATATCGATCAGCTTAAGCATATATTGCATGTAGCGTAATAAGATGGGCTGTCCGGGTTTGGTTACTCTCCGGGCAGCCTTCTTCTTTTAGCGAGGTTGGATAATCAGTAGGGAGAAATAGGGGAAATCCTTGGAATGTATAGTGGTGATATCAGTAGTATAATATTCTTTTCCTGTTCCAACATTCTCGAAATAATGAAAAACCGCCTTATCCGCATACTGCCGGATACAAGTATGAATAGCCTCTTGGCAACCCGGTAATTTCATGATGACGATGATCATTCCATTTTCTATTTTTGCCGAAAGTTCATCGAACGACGCAGTCCCGGGGATTACGTTAATTTGCTCCTCTTGTTTTACGATATGTATCCCGGCCAAGGCACCTGCCGCTATAAATGCCGGAATTCCTGCGATTCGATCGACCGGGATTCCTGCTTCCTCGAATTTATCGTATACATATTGTATAGATGAATAAAAACCAGCGTCTCCCTCGGCGACGATCACGATTTGTTTTCCTTTCAAATATTCAGCTTGGGCATCCAGAAACAATTCGTTATAAGCGTTTAACGCATCTGTCCGTTCCTTACTCATTGGCAAAATAAACGGATGGATCAAGGATTCGTCTACCTCAATAGCTTTCAATATATCCGTCGCCCGAGATATGATTCCATGCTTGCCTTGTGTAGCAGGACAATAGATAATATCAGCCTTTTGTAATGTTTTAAGCCCTTTCAGCGTAATTAATTCCGGATCACCGGGACCTAATGAGACGAAGTGAATAGGATGATTCATGTGTATCTGTTTTTATTTGAAACGCAAAAGTCCTTAAAATTGCGGATGTATACAAATATTCTTACTACTTTTGTCGCTGTAATAGGCTCCGCTTATCTCTTTTTCCGGGAGGCGGATTAAAAGGGAACCGGGTGAGAATCCCGGACAGACCACGCTGCTGTGAACTTCTAAACATTCGGACAATACCTTGGCCACTGGTTTCGTAATCGGGAAGGCGTCCAGAATGGAAGTAAGTCAGAAGACCTGCCGGTTCATAAATAAATGTTGCTGTCCCGTGGAGCAGGACGAGAGTAACTGTCAATGATCAACTGTCAATTAAACAAGGATTATGAATAAGTTTATAGCGGGTGGATGCTTGCTTTTATCGGTATTGACTTTATCATGTACTTCAGGTATCCGTGAAAAAGGAGAAATAGGGAAGACGGCTTCCGTAGAGCAATCCGCATTCTCGCAAGAGCAGGTTAAGCCTTTATACGCCCAAGGATTCAAGCTTACCTATGCGGATCAATATGTCTTGGCTGATATTCAAGATCCTCAAAACGAGGAAAGCACCACGTTTCATTATGCGTTCGTAAAAAGAGGTTCGAAACCCACGGGGATTCCCGTTGATTATACGATGATAGAGCTTCCTATCCGAAGCGTTATCTGTATGACTTCCCTGCAATTATCGAATTTTATTAAATTGGGTGCCTTGGATAAGGTCGTTGGGATTACCAGTACACGGCATTTGTTCAATAAAGAGATGAACGAACGCCTGAAAGAAGGTAAAACCGCAAAGATCGGTATAGAGGGAAATTTCGATAACGAGGTTATCATGAGTATGAATCCTGATTTGATCCTTGTATCGCCATTCAAGCGGGGAGGCTATGAGACGCTGAAAGACGTGGGTATCCCCTTGATTCCCCATTTGGGTTATAAGGAGACTACGCCATTGGGACAAGCTGAATGGATCAAGTTCATAGGCTTGTTGTTAGGGGTAGAGAAAGAGGGCAATGAGCGTTTTGCCGCCATTGAGAAGAGGTATAATGAATTAAAGGAACTTACGGCGGATGGCAAGGTTAAAAAATGTCCGATCGTTTTTAGTGGCGAGTTACGGGGTGGAAACTGGTATGCCGTAGGAGGAAAGAGTTTCTTGGCACAGCTTTTCAAGGATGCCGGCGCTGATTATTTCTTGAAAGACGATGAGCGATCCGGTGGTGTTACATTAGACTTCGAGACGGTCTATAACCAAGCGGACGATGCTGATTTCTGGCGTATCGTGAATAGTTTCCCGGGAACGTTTAGCTATGAGGCATTGAAAGAGCAAGATCCTCGTTATGCGGATTTCCGTGCGTTCCGGGAGAAAGGGATTATCTATTGTAATATGAAGAACACGCCGTTTTATGAGAGTATGCCGACAGAACCGGAGATCGTCCTAGCGGATTTGCTTCATATCTTTCATCCGGATTTATTACCGGATCATGAGCCGGTCTATTATTCTCGACTTAAATAAGGAACGCTGATGAGACATTCAAATACCCTATGGATGCTGGCGATTGTCACGGCTATTTTTGTTCTAATCTTTTTGAATTTGGTGTTGGGGTCAGTCTCTATTCCTCTTCAATCGGTTTGGCATATTATCTGGAATTCAGGAAATGAGCCTATTACATGGCAGAATATTATTTGGAAATCCCGACTACCACAGGCATTGACAGCGTTGGTAGCGGGAGCAGGCTTATCCATCAGCGGCTTACAGATGCAAACCGTTTTCCGTAATCCATTGGCCGGACCTTCGGTCTTAGGTATCAGTTCGGGAGCGAGCATGGGTGTCGCTTTCGTGGTGTTGTTAAGCGGTAGTTTAGGGGGCGTTGCCTTGAGTAAACTTGGTTTTATGGGGGAGATCGCCTTATCGATAGCGGCCGTGATCGGTTCCTTATCCGTGATGGCGCTGATCGTGTATGTTTCCCAAAAGGTAAAAGGAAATGTCACGTTGTTGATTATCGGTGTGATGATCGGTTACGTGGCAAACGCCGTGATCGGTGTACTTAAATTCTTTAGCGTCGAGGAGGATATCCGTGCATACGTGATTTGGGGATTGGGTAGTTTCGCCCGTGTTTCCGGTAATCAGATGACGTTGTTCGTGATTCTTATGACAGTCTTGATCCCTCTCTCGTTCCTGCTTATCAAGACCATGAACTTGATGCTTCTTGGGGATAGCTACGCACGCAATTTGGGACTTAATATCAAGCGGGCCCGTTTGTTGGTTATCACCTCGGCCGGGGTCCTTACGGCGATTGTCACGGCTTATTGCGGACCTATTATCTTCTTGGGGCTAGCCGTTCCGCATTTATGCCGGGCCATATTTCAAACTTCCGACCATCGGATTTTAATGCCTGCGGTCTTATTCGCCGGTGCGGCGTTGGCGTTGATCTGTAATTTGATCGCCCGTATGCCGGGGTTCGAGGGAGCGTTACCTGTCAACTCGGTAACCGCTTTAGTAGGTGCTCCTGTAGTGGCCTCGGTATTATTTAGAAAACGAAAGAATGAATTGAACGAGTAAGATGAAACAAGATACGATTCATATTAACGGACTTTCGATCGGTTACCATTCTAAGAGTAGTACAAAGCTGGTAGCTAAAGGTATACACTCTACGATCTATAGTGGTGAATTAACCTGTTTGCTGGGTGCTAACGGGGTGGGGAAGTCTACTTTATTGCGCACGTTATCGGCTTTCCAACCTAAATTAGATGGGGAAATATTGGTCCTAGGAAAAGATATAGATGCTTATTCCGATAAGGAATTGAGCACCACGATCGGTGTCGTGCTGACCGATAAATGTGAGATCCGGAATATGTTGGTTCGGGAATTGGTCGGGATGGGACGTAGCCCGTATACCGGCTTCTGGGGCAAGTTGAGCAAGGATGATAAGCGGATCGTGGAAGAATCCATCGCCCTTGTCCGCATTGAGGAACTAGCATCCCGCATGGTCCATACCTTATCGGATGGAGAACGCCAGAAAGTGATGATCGCTAAGGCGCTCGCTCAGGAGACTCCGGTTATTTACTTGGATGAACCTACCGCATTCCTTGATTTTCCTAGCAAGGTAGAGATTATGCAATTACTCCATCATCTAACCCGGAAAACGAATAAGACGATATTTATGTCCACTCACGATTTGGAACTGGCTCTCCAGATATCGGATAAGATCTGGTTAATGGACAAAGCGAATGGTATCTCTACCGGTACCCCCGAGGATTTGGCATTGAGTGGTCATTTAAGCAATTTCTTCGCCCGGAAAGGGATTGTTTTCGATAAGGATACCGGATTATTCCGTATAGATAATCAATTCTCCCGACAGATCCGCCTCGTTGGACATGGCCAGAAATACGCTATGGTGCGTAAAGCGCTCCAGCGAAACGGAATTTTGGCGAATCGGGAAGTGGAATCGAATATCTGGATTGAGACTGGCGATTTAAAGACCACCCACTTTATCATCCATGAGACTTCCGGCGGTACCTATATCACCCAAACGATAGAAGAATTACTTGCCTATTTTGATACTGAAAAATCATAACTATGAAATTTTCAATTCATAACTATGTTTTTCTTCATTCATAGTTATGAATTTTTTCCATTCAAATCCATTGTTTTAAAGTAAGCTAGCTTCGTCGGCTTTCCTGTAATTGCTTGAAAGATACATACAACTTTAATTCCACCATTCCTGTCACTTCTACGTACAGGTGTTGGTTCAAGAAAATGGTTGGGGTTACACCTAATGAATATAGACAAAATCGAAACAATTAGACATTTAATTCAACGTCATGTAACAATATGAAGTTTGCATGTATGGATCTTTACACGGTTCTTCCGTCGGGAATCGTGCTAGCTCGTGCGTGCCTTTCCGGACAGTAAGTCCGAAATGTTAAATGAGTAGTGAGATGTAAAGAGACAAACGGTAAAAAAAACGATAATGTAAAATGAATCGAAAAATAGAAGTGATTGAGAATAAAGAAGTAGGGAGAAAAAAAATGTCTCTTTCTTACGCAGAAAGAGACAACAGGAGAATAAACGCTCCTATCCGCTGTTTTTCAAGCCCTTGGAAATGTTAATAGGACAAGGCATGTCACGCTTGACGGCTCGCTATTGTTTGTCTTTTTTAATTTTGACAAAAGATTTAAGCACTCACCTTGCCTTTATCAGCAATTTGAGCTACTTTTACGTCCGAAAACGGATATTTATCCGTCATTCTGAAAGTTGTCTCTTTCTGCGTAAGAAAGAGACAACTTTTTTTCTTTCATCCCTTCATTCTCAATATCTTCCATTTTATTTCCTTTTTTACATTTTCATGCATTTCGCTTTTTGTCTCTTTACAAATCACTACTCATTTAACATTTCGGACTTACTGTCCGGAAAGGCACGCACGAAACCGCACGATACCCGACGGGGGTACCGTGTAACTTCACGCATGCGACAACAATTATATCATCGCATGACGGGATTAATAAGGATAAGGAGTGTTATTTTACTCGGTGGTCTTCACCCACACACGTTTGCCATCGAACGTGATCGCCATTTTGAGAATGTCTCGCACCCCAGCCGCATGGAGCGTGGCGGCGTATTGCTTCTTCTCGATCTGCGCCAAGGCGGAATCAAGCACCTTGTCCACAGACTCGTCAAACATAGGGTCGTACACTTTCAACTCCATGATAAAACCCCTGCCACCAAGGTCACGGGGACGAAGAAGGATGTCGTAACGGCCCAAACCCGACTCACGGTTACTGCTCACCTCGTACGCGCCGTTGCTAACCAGCATTCCCAACAAGAACGCCTGATAGACCTTTTCCGGCTCACGGCCGTTCGTGTCGTAATAGGAGAGCGTATTCACGACGAAGTCATTCAATAGCCGCTGGAAGATATTCATCTCGTTCTCGTCCAAAGCCTGCAGCATCATCTCCAAGCGGTCGTTCTTCACGGGGCCGTCGTTGATCCAGCCCCGGATGATCGTAGAAAAAACCGTGGAAACCTCCGTGTTCGGCACCCCCAAGGTGTACGACATCAAGTGATCCGGGGTCATTCTCCCCTCCGACGCTTTCAGATAGCCGCTGAACAGCATGAAAGACCAGATGTTGGACGCGCTAGACAACAAGTCCGGGAAAGCCAGCTTGTCGTTGATCACGCTACACAGGCTACCGCCTTGGACAAGCGTCTCGATCCCCTTCCGTACTTGGGAGGGGCCCTCCGCTATCAAATGACGAAGCAACACGTCTGAGCCCGTGTTCACCCAGTAAGGGGCAAAGACACCACCTTTATTTATATAGTTCAATACAGACCATGGATTATAGACCACCTCATTCCCGAACAGGTAACCGTTATACCAGTGCTTGACCTCTGACTTCTGATCACCCAACGAGTATGAGTCGAGCAGCGTGTCGACATCCACTTGCGTGAAGCCAAACGCCGTACACATCGGACGATCCAGCAAGGTATCCACGTCGATATTGTTCAGCCCGCTAAAGATCGACTCCTTGCTTACACGGAGGATACCCGTGATTACACCGCGGAAGATAGACGTATTGTCCTTGAAAACCATCGACATAAAATTGCGCATGAAGACGATCATCCGATCATAAAAGCCCTTGTCGAAAGCCACATGAATGGGGGTGTCATACTCATCGAGCAATACCAGAGGGGGCATACCCCAATGAAGCGTCAACAGTTCGGATAGCAAGCTAATGGAACCCTCTAATTGCCCCCGGGAAGCCTTGCCCTCATAAAGTGCCATAAAGTCATCCAAGTAATTAGGCCGCATCTTGGGAGAATCGAGCAAGTAAGCATGGCGAGTAAACTCGTTTTTCAACTCATAGCCTATCCTGACCAACGTGTCCTCGAACGTATCCGCCTTGCAGTCCTTCAACGTCAACATGATCACAGGGTATTGACCTTGATGCTTATCGAAATCCTTCCACTCCCGGATACGCTTGCCGTCGAACAACGGGCGGAACACGTTACCATCCGTCTTCTCGAAGAAGTACCGCAGCATCGAAAGGTTCAGCGTCTTGCCGAAGCGACGCGGACGGGGCAACAACGTGATCAAAGCGCCTTCTTCTATTATCTGACGGATAAAATCGGTCTTATCCACATAGTAATAGCCCTCATCTATCATTTTCTTGTAATCGCTGATGCCGATCGGTAGTCTTCTCGTTTCCATAAGTATCCCTATTTTGAGTTGTGAATACAAATATAACAATTTATATGACAACAGCGATTATCACTTTTCCTTATTAATCTCATCATGTCAAAGAACGTTTCCCCAAGCGTTTACGGCAAGGCACAAGGGGGGGAGCCTTTATGGTTCGTCGTATCAATTCGCCCGTTCCTGGATGCAACGAAGAGGTATGGCCTCACGTAAATGTCCGGAAGTGGGCAAGGTTCCATATTTAGCAGTCAGATTATAATCCCTTCTGAAATGTTTAGCGCCAGCTTTGCTTGCAACGTCGTTTCGGCACCAAAGCAACGTGTTCTCACCAATCCCAAGATACTGATCGCTCAAATACCAATAACCGGTATATCGGATATAGGTCGTCCTCCTCTGCTCTTTATCAAAATAGACAACGATACCCCCATCTGTCTTTTCGCCATTGTTTTGCATATTCATCAAATACAGGCTAGGACCTGTAGCGCTATGGTTGACATCATTGAATAAGGGATAATAGTTCTCCACTTTTGTCACCCGCCAGCCGGCCGGACATGGGTCGTGAACGGTCTTCACCGAACTACCACCCCAAGCTTGTTTTACATCATTTAGATTCGTGATCCAGGAAAGATTATCAGCGTTATTGCCACTTGGCTTATAAATAGATGACGGGTCTTTATAGGCTTCCCTAAAAGTCGTGGCAGAAGGTACTATCTTACGTGAATAATAAGTAACACCATCCGGCCTATATAAATTCAATATATTTTTCACGGATTTAGTCAAATCTATACGCTCTATTTTGGACACGTACTTTGTAGTATAACTACTGGGGAAAGGGTCCTTTCTACCCCATTGATAATGGAAACCATGTGCCTTCGACCTATCCTCCTCTTCTGCGGGTATCGTGGTATATCCGGCTAAAGCGCCCAGATTACGATCCATGATAGGATATTGATTCGGATGATTCCCATACGTATATTTTTGCTTACGTTTTGTCTCCGGCTCGTCTACCGAGGCATCCCCGGTAGCGTCCGGATGATAATCTGTCACCCATACGTGCCAACTCCAGAGAATATCGCCTTTGTCGTTTCTCGCCGCTATCAAGCCGCTACCTCCGGTCGTGTTAGGGGCGACACGGCAATAGATCCGTCCTTGCCCCTGGCCAGACAAGGGGTTCTTCGTTATATCCTGACCGTCGTCTCTCTTTATGTCCACAATATTCGTATGATCCTCTTCGGTATTTACGATACCCATTACCGGATCTCCCAAATCTCCGCTTTCCAAGGTCTGCCATAAAAGTTCCACGGAAGTGATACCCCCCTCCGTGTCAGCCCACCCTTTCAGTGTGGAATTCTCTTGATCCGCCGTCCCATCGACCGTATATTTATAGGGATCGAAACAAAAGGCGCCTCCCGGAACAATCATGAAACAGTTGGCCGTGGGAACCAAGTTATTGTTATTCTCGGAAGCCCCGATCGGATTCACGATGGTAATACGTTTGTCATCCACCGGAAGCTCCGAGTGTGACATCTTAATCCCGTAAACATAGTTCGTATTGTCGTACAGATTGAAATCATGACTTGAACTTCCTCCCAAATAGACACGGTAACTCAATTTTTTCTTGATATTCACAGGATCTTGTGATACCAGCGTAACGTAAACACTACCTTTCGGAGCGTTCGCTTTCGTGCGATAATAGAGGGACGTGGCATTCGGGCTTTCGCCTCGTAGCACACTGGGGATCCAGCAAGTATAGCTGCCCGACTCCTCTACATCGGGAACCTGCAAGGTAGAGTATTGATCCAGTAAAGAGGGATATGTCGCCTTGTCCTCCGGATGACGCAATAATCGGTAATTGGCAGGTATGGATTGAAGCATAACTTGTTTCAAGACATATCCCGTGTTTTTCGAGACGTTTTCCCATGTGATCGTCAGCCGGGAAGCCAAACGGCGTAATAAGACGCGGATATCCTGTCCCTCCGGGTTCTGTATCCTATACGTCTCGCCCTCCTTCACTATACAGACATGAGGGAGAAGCAAGAGATAGGGCATCACTTTTATTTGATCCTTTGTCGTTATCGAGTTTATTACCGAAGAATCCAGCATCATGTCCTGAATATCCGACAGCCTCTTGCCCTTAAGGGACTCAATCGTGTTTTTCGAGCCATTATATCCACGGGCGACGATCAGCAATTGGCATTCGGTCTCGGGGGTTGACAGTGTCGCAGGATCTACCAAAGGCACGGTGAAGGATTCCCCTATGGATTTATTACCCAGGTTTTGCGTGCTGTTATTGATGCAATTTCCCGCCCGGTCGTATTGCCAGATCTCCAAACCATATAACTTATCGGGTTTGGCCGTAGCCAAGGGATCTTCAGGAACCGTTATAGCCTTCGTGCCCATGTTTTGACCGGAGAACAGACGCACATCAAAGCCAAAGCCTTCATTAGCCTCCGTGTGGATAGATCTCGTACTCAATGCCGCCGCATCTTCCCAGTCTGCCAATCCCACGCATAGCGATACCTCCACCGTCTTGCCCTCACCCTGCCCGTCTACGGGTGGAGGCAAGACGGTGGAGGTATCCTTGTGCGTGGGTATCGCCGACGAGGTGGATGCGGCGTCACTGAATGCCGGATCATCCGGGACGAAGAGCGTAGGGACGAGGAATAATGGGGCCTTCGACGTTTGTCTGGTGCCTGCCGCTGTCCGGACAAAGGCGGATGCCTTGGCCAGTGCCAAGCCGGACCAACTCCATAACTTGCAGATCTTGCAGTATGATTCCAACAGGAATTTCAAGAAGCTAACCCCTACAGTCAGCCAAGCCACTGGCTCAACATTGACCGTAGACTTGGTTGCTTGCGAGAACTGCCAGCTTATCATCGTGGCCCGTGGCTCCTCGAACGCCATATCCGAATTTTCCGGCAGCCCTAGCTGGAGCGACCTTCAAGGAAGGCTTGCCGATGCCTCCACCATCAATGGGATAGGGGATGGTGGTACCAACGACATTAACGCCATGCCTTACTTCATCCATTTGAAGAACGTGAACGTGACGAATGAGGGCAAGATCGTCATCCAAAGCGCGGACGGTAGCGATGCCCGTATCCTTTTGAAGCGCCTCGCCGTGCGTCTCACGGTGAACTGGAAGTTCGCCGAGGGATTGCGTACCGGCTATACCTTGAAGGAGGTAAAACTCTGCCAAGTGCCCACTGTCTATTATCTTATGTCCCCGACGGAGACCGACTCTCGCTTCGAGGGCGATCTTTACCCGATCTCCACGGTGGAATACAAGGACTTGTACCGCTTGAAAGGTGTCGATGCCACAAACGAAGGCTCGTTAACCACTTGGATGCCCGCCAACGCGAAAGGCAAGTCCCGTAGCGTGACCTCCGAGTATTACCGTACGAAAGAATACGCCCATACCTCGGCTACCTATATGGAGTTCGTGGTGGACAACAATGACGGGTTGGAACGCATGTACTACCGTGCCTACCTGGGAGGCAAGGATGTGTCGGACTTCAACTTGCTGGAGAACACGAACTACCACTATACGATAAATATCCGGAACACCGACTACTTTGTCTGAGATCCGTTGTGCGGCTCGGATGAGACCCCGGTGATCAGCACGAACCTCGTCCAGACATCGAACTGCTTCATGATGCGTCCCGGTACGAACATCTGCTTCAACCCCTATAAGCACGAGGCGGGTTCGGGTGGCGAGAACACCTACCTGTCCGATAAGACGATCGGTAGCGTCCGTGTCTTGTGGCAGAGCAAGGACGCCGGAACCTCGGGTGATTTGGTGATGGGTTACGCCGTCAGCAATGAGGCGGGTAGCTATAACCATCAGAATCTGGTGAACTATACGAATATCGGCGATAGGGCAAATGCCCTTGTCCACGTGAGGGTGCCGGTCACGCAAGGCGGCAACGCCGTGATCGCGGCGTACGCTGTGGATGGTGCCACGATCCTCTGGAGCTGGCATCTATGGATCACGGATTACGTGCCGGCACGCCTGTCGGGAACGATCACGGCGGCGAACAGGGAAGAGGCTATCCGGACG
>OGJX01001803.1_pt1 | contig 11244 bp, 5 predicted proteins | sample 1572381 | NCBI WGS metagenome assembly OGJX01 (sample SAMEA2582085, study PRJEB24529) | metagenome | biome: Human gut stool | place: China | collected 2011
ACGCCCCGTCTCTACAACTGGATAAAATAAAACAACAATAATAAGATGATAGATAATTTACCGGTACAGACCGCACAGATCTATGATTACCTGTCGAAAGGTAATTTTCTGTGCTCGAATACAAGTGTAAAGGAGTTGAGGACACTCTTCTCGGTCGTAGAAGATAATTTTGAGCGTTTACGTGATTATTTCTCGCATATCAATTTCGTGTTGGAGCAGGGGAATAATTACTTCTACTTCTCCCGCAAGGAGCCCCGGGCTACCTTGGAGCAAAAGCTCCAGCGTTTCTTCGCTTGGATCGATATCATGGACTTCTTCTGTACGTACGATACGGCCTTCGGGCCCGGTTTCACTTTCTCGCCGGCGGAGATATTGGTACGTTCCCGTATCGACATGGATCTAGAGATGAAGCTGGACGGGTTGAAAAAACATACCGGAGGCAAGGAGAAACGCAAGGATATCCTCGATACCATCTTGGACAGGATGACGAAAGAGGGCTTTATCGAGTGCGTAAGCGATATGAACGGGACGTGGAAAGTGCTCTCCTCGTGGGATTACCTCACGAAGATGATCCATAGTATTAACATAAAGAACGAAGATGAGATATCTCAATAAAATAGTATTTATAAACAGCGCCGCTATCCGTTACTCGGAAGTGCAGCTGGATGGAAATATACATTTAATCGGAACGCAGGGAGTGGGGAAGAGTACGATCCTCCGTGCGATCCTTTTCTTTTACAACGCCGATACGCAGCGGCTCGGAATCCCGGTCGAGAAGAAGTCGTATCAGGATTATTATTTCCCTTATGCCGATTCCTCGATCATCTACGAGGTAGCGAGGGAGGATGGTTGGTTTACGGTACTTAGTTATAAGACGATGAACCGTATCTGCTACCGTTTTATCGCCTCTCCGTACCGGCCGGATCTTTTTATCGACGAGGAGGGAGCGCCTTATCCGTCGGATCGTATCCGCTCGGTGCTCGATAAGAACGGTATCAAATATAGCGGGGCGATCTCCACGTATGAGGAATACCGGAATATCCTCTACGGAAACTCGGATAATAAACGGGATTACTCCTGTTATTCCTTGATGGAGAGCGGCTCGTATCAGAATATCATCCGTACGATCCAGAACGTCTTGCTGAATTCACGCTTGGAGGCGGATTATATCAAGCAGACGATCATCACCTCCTTGAACGAGGCGGATAGCGTGATCGACTTGAGCCGTTATCGGAGCCATCTATCCGGTTTTGAGGCGCAACTGAATGATATCGGTGTTTTTCGTGAGCCGGGCATGGTGCGGAAGGCCGCCGGGATCTCCACCTTGTCGGACGATATCCGTAAGCGGGATTTACGGATCAACGATCTGTGCCGCCAATTGCGCGGGGCTTATCTGGAAACGGAGCGTATCTTGCCGGAGTTGTCCCGGAAGATACACGAGCAGGAGGCGGTCAAATCGGATTTCTATAAGCAAAGGGATAAGCTAGACGCTGAATCGAAGAACCGGACAGCCACGATGGAAGGCGAGTTGGCCGTGCTGAAAAACGCCTTGTCGGAGGCGGAAGCGAAACGGGTTTTCTATGCCGGGAAAGATATCCAGACGGCGATGGATCGTTGTAACAAATTGGAGATCTTACAGCAGGAACAGGAATCCTTAGTCGTGGAGAAAGATTTGCTTTCTTCCAAGAATAAAGAAGCCTCGGTCTTGCACGCCAATTTGATCGCTAATCTGAAGAACGAGTTGGCCGGCTTCGAGAACGAGAAACAGAAACAATTACTGGCGGCAGAGACCGAGATCAATGCTCGTCGGGAGGCTCGCCGGGAGTATTATCGACGGCTACGGGAGGAATTGCGCCATGCCGCCTCGGAGGAGAAAGAGCGTTTGTTGGTGGATCGGGAGAAACGTACGACGGAGGTCGCCGCCTTGAAGATGCGTATCAAGACTGCCCGGGGGCAGTCGGGAACCTCGGAGGAATTGGAGGCGGTCAAGGGGCGTCTCGGCAATTACGATGCGAACCGGAAGGACTTGGAGCTGAAGATCCGTGAGCTGAAGTACGAGTTGAACTACCAGACGAAAGAGTTCGAGACCGCCGGGAAGCATCTGGATGAGGATTATCAAAAGCTAGCGGAATCCAACGAGGTGAAGATCGAGGCCCTGAGCGCTAAGCTAGCGGAACTGACGGAGTTCTTGGATAACCAGAAAGATAGTTTCTTCAACTGGCTGTCCGAGCATAAGCCCGGCTGGGAGCAGACGATCGGGCAAGTGTGTGACGAGCGCCTGCTTTACGGGAAAGAGTTTACGGCGGAGGTAGGCGAGGGAGATACCTTTTATGGAATCCGCTTCACCTCCGGGATTCACCGGAATGTCAAGACCAAGGAGGATTACTTGACGGAGAAGAAGGATGCCGAGGAAAAACGTGCCGGGATCCAGCGGTTCATCGCTACGGCGCGGCAGGATTTGGAGGCGGCCAAGGAGAATCTTCGCAAGCAATATCAATCCTCGGTGAAGTCCATCAAGGAGGATATCTATCATGCGGAATATGAGTTGGAACAACTGGCGGTTCGCAAGAAAGAGGGCGAGTCTCGTATGTCGGCCTTGCGGGATCAGGCGACCCGTCTCAGGCAGGAGGAGATCCGGCGCTTGGAGGAGGAGTTGAACGCTGCCGAGGCCGTCCTTTCCTCGATCCAGCAGGAGATCGCCACGCTTCAAGGCAAGATGGACCGGGAACTCGCTTCCTTGGATGAGCAAGAGAAAGACGAGCTGGCTGCTTTGGATAAGGAACTCTCCGTCGCAAGGGAAGCTATCTCGGAGGAGATCGCACGCAAGAAAGCGGAGCTGGAAGAGCGCAAATCCGGATATGACAGGGAGCAATTGGATAGCCTGACCGCTAGCGGTGGCGATCCGAAACGTTTGGAGGAGATCCATTCCCGCTTGGCGTATATCGGTGGGGAGATTAAATATATCAACGAGACCAAGGCATTGATTATCGAGTATCTGAAAGATAAACGAGAGATGCTGGATAAGGTACCCGACTGGACGGCGGAGAGCCTACGTTTGCAGCAGATCATCCACGGGGAACGGGAGGAATTGAAAAAGCGTCTGGCGGACGTGAACCGGAGTATCTTCAAGGTAGATGCCGAGTTGAAGGAGCTGAAGGAGTCCAACCGGAAAGCGTTGGAGAACCGGGAGGAATATCACCGCTCTACCCTGTTGGACTGGTTTACCTCTAGGGAATCCATCTTCTCTTCCATGAACCGTACCGATACGGATGGCGATTGCCGTTCCTTGGTACGGGAGATCACGATCCGCGTCAGCGAGCAATCCCAGAAGCTTTCCGAGCTGCGCAAGGAGATAACCGCCTACACCGGCAATTTCTCCGAGGATAATGTGTTCGCCTTCAAGACGAGCTTCTCGGATGATAAAGAGTATATGGATTTCGCTTGCGACTTGAAGGAGTTTATCGACGAGGATAAGGTCTCGGAATACCAATCGCGTATCAATACCCGCAACTCCGATATCTTCCGGCAGATTACGGCGGACACGAAAAGCATGGTCTCTCAGGAAGGTAATATCCGTGGCGTGGTGGATCAGATCAACGCCGATTTCAAGGAGAAGAACTTCGTGGGGATTATCCAGTGTATCGAGATGCGTATTGATCCGAGCCAGAACAAGATCGTCAATCTGTTGAAGGAGATCAAGCGATTCAACGAGGAATATAGCTGGGATTTGGGGCAGAACCTGTTCGCTTCCTCGACCGACGATACGACTACCCGGGAGAAGGCGACGACGTTGTTGCGTGAGTTGATCAAGTCGATGGACGCTTATTCCGGCAACTTGATCCGCTTGGCGGACTTCTTCGACCTTAAATTCCGGGTGATCGAGAACCGGAATGATACGGGCTTCGTAGAACGTCTTACGAACGTAGGCTCCGAGGGTACGGATATCTTGGTCAAATCCATGGTGAATATCATGTTGCTGAACGTGTTCAAGCGGAACGCCTCCACGGTATTCTCCGATTTCAGGCTCCATTGCATGATGGATGAGATCGGGAAGCTGCACCCGAACAACGTGGCGGGTATCTTGAAATTTGCCAACGACCGGGATATTCTCTTGATCAATGGTTCGCCGACCGAGCAGGATGCCCTGTCCTATAAGCACATCTATAAACTGGAGAAGGATACGGATAGCTTCACCCGGATTCGCAGGGTGATTACGCAGTTCGATTAGTTACGATCTATGTTAGGGCCTCGGTTGATACGGGTGAGAGACGAGGCTCTCTCATAGGTCATAGATTAGGCTCTCTTATAGGGGTAGGTGTCTCGTCTATGGCCCATAAGAGAGCCTCGTCTATGACTATACCATTGAAAAAATGTTAAAGCCCTGCGATCTCATCCAGCCAAAGCGTAGCCATCGCGTCGCTCGGCATTCGCCAGTCTCCACGTGGGGAGAGGCTGATGGAACCTACTTTCGGGCCGTCCGGCAGGCAACTGCGCTTGAACTGTTGCTGGAAGAAGCGGCGGAAGAAGGTATGGAGCCATTTCTTGAGGGTGGCATCGTCGTAGGTTTCCCCGAATGCCCGCTTCGCCAAGAAATAAATCTTCGCGGGTGAGGCTCCGAAGCGTAAGAAGTGATAGAGGAAGAAATCGTGCAGCTCGTACGGGCCTACCAAATCCTCTGTCTTCTGCTTGATATTCCCATGCTCGTCGGCGGGAATCAATTCCGGGCTGATCGGAGTGTCTACTATATCTAATAACGTGGCGCGGGAAGCCTCGTCTACCTTGTTATTGGCCACCCATTCCACCAGATATTTAACCAATGTCTTGGGAATGCTACCGTTGACGCCGTACATAGACATATGGTCGCCATTGTAAGTAGCCCAGCCCAAGGCAAGCTCCGAGAGGTCTCCCGTACCGATCACAAGGCCGTTCTCTTGGTTTGCTACGTCCATAAGAAGTTGGGTACGCTCGCGGGCTTGGCTGTTCTCGTACGTCACGTCATGTACATGGATGTCGTGATCGATATCCTTGAAGTGTTGGATGCAAGCCTCCTTGATGGAGATCTCCCGGAGGGTCACGCCAAGGGAGCGTATCAAGTCGCAGGCATTGGTATAGGTACGATCCGTCGTTCCGAAGCCGGGCATGGTGATGCCGATGATCTTATCCCGTGGGATCTTCAAGGCATCGAAGGTCATGACGGTGACCAGTAGGGCCAAGGTGGAATCCAGTCCCCCGGAGATGCCTACGACGGCGGTTTGGGCGTGGGCGTGGAGGATGCGCTTGGCGAGTCCCGCTACCTGTATATGGAATATTTCCTCGCAACGTTCTTTCAAGGCATCGCCGGAAGGGGTAAAGGGATGCGGGTCGATTGCCCGGGTCAAATCCAGTGTCCGGTTGGGAAGGCTGAATGAGACTACGGTGCCGTTATCCATGTTATGGTTGAGATAACCCTGCATGAAACTGGTGTTGATCCGTCGGTCGTTCTGTAAGTTCTGGATATCGATCTCGCTGATAACGAGTTGCTCCTCCATGGAGAAACGCTCGGATTCCCTTAATAACGTGCCGTTCTCCGCTATGATACCGTTTCCCGCGAATACGAGGTCGGTACTGGATTCCCCGAAACCGGCGGAAGCGTAGACGTATCCGGCGATACAACGTGCGGATTGCTGGCAGATCAAGGATCGTAAGTAAGCATGCTTACCGATCAACTCGTTGCTGGCGGATAGATTGAATATCAAGTTCGCCCCCTGCATGGCTAGCTCGGAGCTGGGAGGGATGGGAACCCAAAGATCCTCGCAGATCTCGATACCCACACGTACCTCATCGTACTCGAAGATCAGGTAGCAATCCAGCGGCACTTCCCGGTTACCGATCGTGATCATGGATTGCTGTAGGTGTGAAGAGGCCGTGAACCAACGCTCTTCTTGGAACTCCTTGTAGCTGGGCAGGTAACTTTTGGGCACTACCCCCAATATCTCGCCCCGTTGGAAAGCGACGGCGGCGTTTATCAGTTGGCTTCCGCTGACAAGCGGGCAACCTACGATCGTTAGTAAATCCAGATCGGCGGTGTTGTTCACTAAATCCAGCAAGGCTTTCTCGGCGTTTCTGAGTAAGGTCTCTTGCGAGAACAAATCCATGCAAGTATAAGACGTAACCGATAATTCGGGGAAGGCGATGATCTGGACCTCTTTTTGGGACGCTTGGCGCATCAATCCCTCAATCTGTTGAATATTATAAAAGCAGTCAGCCACTTTAACCTGTGGTACGGCTGCCGCTACTTTGACGAATCCGTAATTCATATTTGTTATTGTTTATCTGATAGATGTTCTTAATTTATCGGGGTTTTGACGACAGTCCCACAACAATACGATACGTATGGAACGTTTTCCTTCTTGGGTACATATAAGTTTATGATGTCCCTCGATCAAGGAGCGATATTCCTTGTCTCTATCGGCGAAAGTCTCTTCTATAGTACCAATAAGAGGATTGTTCTTGATCCGGATACAATTCTTCTCTAACTTATCGATAAAGTTGAGAGCAGCTTGTTTCCCAAAGTGCTTTAAACAGTAGGCTATGGCTAAATCAGCTTGTCTTTTCGCACGGGGTGCCCAAATTACTTTAGCTTGTTTCTCCATGTCTCAAAGAATTGGTGCATATCATCCTCATTGATGCCTTTACCTTCTTCTAGCTCCTGTTCGGCTATATCTATTTCCCTATTGGCTTCTTTCAAACTGAATGAAATGGGAGATGCTGCATTCGCCTTGGACATAATTCGTTTCATATATTTCTCGATCTTTAGGACCGTTTCCATATCGTCTATTTTATTGAGATACCTCTCGATAAAGCTTTCTCTCCATTGTTGTAACTCTATTGTCGTCATATCAATTTCCCTCCTATATATTTATGCCCCAAAGGTATGTATTTTGTATGGGATAAAAAAGAAGGAGAGGTATACTTCGCAGCATCCTCTCCTTATTAATACAAAACAATCAACAAAAAACTACTGTCTGAATAAGACTATCTGATGAATAAAAGCTCACGGTATTTCGGCAAGGTCCATATCTGGTCATCGACAACCAGTTCCAACTTGTCGATATGGTAACGGATGGCTTCCATCATCGGGACGATCCGGTCGTGGTAAGCGATCGCCTTCTCCCGCTCGCTCTCGATCTTGTTGGCTATCTTGCGGGCGTTGACCATCTCGTCCACTTTTTCCTTGATGAAGATCGTGCGGTTCGCTATATCCTCGATGATCTCCATGTTCTTGGAGGATAGATGGGCGGCTTTATCGGCGGGGAATAATTCACGCATCTTATATACGTTGTCGATCAAGGAAGACTGGTATTTGGTGGCCATCGGGATGATATGGTTCATCGTTAGGTCGCCTAATACACGTGCCTCGATCTGGATCTTCTTCGTGTACATCTCCCATTTGACCTCGTTGCGGGCTTCCAGCTCCTTGCGGGTCATGACTCCTGTGGATTCGAACATGCGGACACTGCTATCTTTCAGATAAGCGTCGAAGATCAAAGGCACGCTGGTCTCGCAATCCAAGCCCCGGCGTGCGGCCTCGGTCTTCCATTCCTCGCTGTAGCCATTGCCGTCGAAATGGATCGCCTTGCATTCCTTGATATCCTTGCGGATTACCTCGATGATAGCGGCGAACTTATCCTTTCCGGTGGCTTTCAATACCAGCATGGCGGCGGCGCAGTTCGCGGAGGAACCTACGGCACGGAACTCGAAACGATTACCGGTGAAGGCGAAAGGGGAGGTACGGTTACGATCCGTGTTATCGATCAATAACTCGGGGATACGGGCGATATCGAGTTTCATGCCTTGCTTTCCCGCTAGGTTGAAATCTTCCGTATCGCTGTTCTCCAGATGCTCCAATACCTTGGATAATTGTGCTCCTAAGAAGCTGGAGATGATTGCTGGAGGAGCCTCGTTCGCTCCCAAGCGATGTGCGTTGGTTGCGCTGGAGATGCTGGCCTTCAACAATGCGTTATGGGTGTACACGGCTTTCAGTACGTTGACCACGAAGGTCACGAAGCGCAGGTTGTCTTCTGGCGTCTTACCCGGTCCCATCAAAAGGATTCCGGTATCGGTTCCCAGCGACCAGTTATTGTGCTTGCCGGAACCGTTCACGCCTTTGAACGGTTTCTCGTGCAACAGGACACGGAACCCATGTTTGCGGGAGATCTTGCGCATTAGGGCCATGATCAGTAAGTTATGGTCATTGGCGAGGTTGCATTCCTCGAAGATGGGAGCTAGCTCGAACTGGTTCGGGGCGACCTCGTTATGGCGGGTCTTTACGGGAATGCCGAGCCTCAATGCCTCTACCTCGAGGTCTTTCATGAATTCCATGACACGGGTGGGGATGGCGCCGAAGTAATGATCCTCCAACTGCTGGTTCTTGGAGCTTTCATGTCCCATCAAGGTTCGGCCGGTCATCAACAGATCGGGACGTGCGGCGTACAGGCCCTCGTCTACTAGGAAGTATTCCTGTTCCCAGCCGAGGTAGGCGTATACTTTCTTCACGTCCGGGTTGAAATAGTGACAGACATCGACTGCCGCTTTGTTTACGGCTTCTAAGGCTTTTAGCAGGGGGGCTTTGTAGTCGAGGGATTCGCCCGTGTAAGCGATGAAGATCGTCGGGATGCAGAGGGTGTCGCCTACGATAAAAGCGGGGGAGGAAGGATCCCAAGCCGAGTAGCCACGAGCCTCGAACGTATTGCGGATACCGCCGTTCGGGAAACTGGAGGCATCCGGCTCTTGCTGGATCAGTAGTTTGCCCTCGAATTCCTCAAGTACGCCGCCTTTGCCATCATGCTCGATGAAAGCATCGTGCTTCTCGGCTGTACCTTCCGTCAAGGGATGGAACCAGTGGGTGTAGTGGGTAGCGCCTTTTTCCATCGCCCATTTCTTCATGCCGGCGGCCACGGCGTTCGCTGTCTCACGGTCTAACGGACTACCGTTATCGATGGAGTCCACCAGTCTCTCGTACGCTTTCTCTGGAAGATATTTGAACATCTTCTCACGGTTGAATACCAGCTCGCCGTAATACTTGGAAGGTCTCTCGGCGGGAGTGGTTAGCTCGGTCGCTTTTTTCTCGAACGCCGATTCTACGACTCTAAATCTTAACTTTGACATAATACCTGATGATTATTGTTGTTTATAGTAAATGACTTATCTTAGCCACTTCCTCAGCCTAGCCATGGCCTCTAGGGTGTCATCCCTATCGCCGAAAGCGGTGAGGCGTAGATAACCTTCCCCGCTCGGTCCGAATCCCACTCCGGGGGTTCCGACTATCTTGACTTCATAAAGCAGTTTGTCAAAGAATTTCCATGAGGAGAGGCTGTCCGGGGTCTTTAGCCAGAGGTATGGGGCGTTATCGCCTCCGTACACCGTGAGACCGCAGTTTTGCAGACCCTCTTTCATGATCTTCGCATTGGTCATATAATAATTGATAGTAGCTGTTACTTGCTGTTTCCCGGCGGTGGAATAAACCGCTTCCGCACCCCGTTGGGTTATGTAACTGGTTCCGTTGAATTTCGTGCATTGGCGACGGTTCCATAATTTGTTCAACTGTACCCGTTGCCCGTCCAGCGTGAAGGCGTTCAGCTCCTTCGGTACAACCGTGTATCCGCAACGTATTCCCGTGAATCCGGCGGTTTTAGAGAAGCTCCGGAATTCGATGGCTACCTTCTTCGCTCCTTTGATCTCGTAGATAGAGTGGGGAATATTTGGGTCCTGTATATAAGCCTCGTAAGCGGAGTCGTACATGATAAGCACGTCGTTGGCGAGGGCATAGTTTACCCATTTCTTCAATTCGTCCTTAGTCAAGGTCGTTCCGGTCGGGTTATTGGGATAGCAGAGGTAAAGGATGTCCACCCTGCGACTGGGCAGATCCGGTACGAAGTTGTTTTCCGCCGTGCAAGGGATGTATACGACATCGCTCCATTTCCCGTTTTCCAATACCCCGGTGCGTCCGCTCATTACGTTCGAGTCGATGTAGACCGGATATACGGGGTCTGTCACCCCGATACTATTGTCGTGGCGGAGCATGTCACCTATATTTCCACAATCGCTTTTCGCCCCGTCGCTGATGAATACCTCGCTCGGTTCGATAAAGACTCCCCGGCTGGCATAATCGTTCTTGATGATAGCGTCGATTAGGAAAGGATATCCCTGCTCGGGGCCATATCCGTGGAATGTATCCTTGCTCGCCATTTCTTCCACGGCTTTATGCATCGCCTCAATAACGGCGGGGGCAAGTGGTTGCGTAACATCACCAATACCCATTCGAATGATCTTATCCTTGGGATGGGTAACCTTGAAGCTGTTTACCTTTTTCGCGATGTCGGAGAAAAGGTAATTGTTCTGTAATTTCAGGAAATGTTCATTAATTAGTGCCATACTCAGTTCTTTTGTTTTTATGTTGTTGTTTTTGTTGTTTTGTCTTGTTCCCCGTGTCAGACTTTGATGAATCCCTCGAACACGTTGACCGCTCCGCCGGTCATAAAGACCTTACCGCTTCGCTCGTCCCACTCGATGGTTAAAGGGCCCCCATCCATGATGACCTTCGTCTTTCGCTTTGTCTTCCCACGTACGACCCCGGCCACGGCGGTGGCGCAAGCTCCGGTTCCGCAGGCTTGGGTGATGCCGGAACCTCGTTCCCACACCCTCATCCGTACCTCGTCCGGCTTTAGCACCTGCACGAACTCCACGTTTGTCCGATCCGGAAAAAGCGGGAGGCATTCCAGTAACGGGCCTACGCTTGCCAGATCGACCTGGTCCATCTCGTCCACGAAGATAACCAAGTGAGGATTTCCCATAGAGATGACGGTGCCGGTGTAAATTTCTCCTCCGGCCTCAACTTCCAAGGCGATCTCACCTACGGCAGGCTTTCCCATATCTACCGTGACCTCGGTGACCTCTTCACACTCTATTTTCAATTGTAGCTCTTTGATACCAGATAAGGTCTCTAACGTAACCTTGTTCTTTTGCGTTAGGCCGGCCTCATAGACATATTTGCCAATACATCTGGATGCGTTTCCGCACATCATCGCCTCGGAGCCGTCCGCATTATAGATATGCATGCTGAAATCGGCGATGTCTGAAGAACCTATCAAGACCAAACCATCAGATCCTATGCCTGTGTGCGGCTTGCTCCATGCGATAGATAATTCCTCGGGGTTGTGTATCGGATAGACCATCGTGTTTACATAGATGTAATCACTTCCGGCA
>OGJX01001807.1_pt1 | contig 11230 bp, 10 predicted proteins | sample 1572381 | NCBI WGS metagenome assembly OGJX01 (sample SAMEA2582085, study PRJEB24529) | metagenome | biome: Human gut stool | place: China | collected 2011
AGCATTAGGGGTTAGAGAATCTGTCTTGAGTGAATTGTTAGGTAATTCAGATCGTGTCATATGTAAATAGTATTAATTCGTAAGAAGTATATTCAAGTCTGGTTGTGAAATCTTGCATAGTGTATTAATCTTTGGTCTACATTACTGTAATAGTGAAGATGAGAGTATAAGAAACTGCATAAGAGTTCTCTCAAACACCATTCTTTAAAGAGGTATGAAATCCATTCATCCCATATATGAACTAATATTTAGTAATTCTGTACCTCATGCCATTTAGCCATTAACAGCCCACTTCACACCGGTTGGTTCAATTCTATGTCTTCAATCTAATCCTCTGTCAGACAGTCTGATTTAGCTTAATATCGTATGATATTTAGTTTGGTGGACTACTTTGAATTGACTAAATTTGTAGTAATTAATCAGTTAGTCAATTAGTATATCTGATTAACTCTCAACCTAAGATGTTTGTGTGAGATTAATGAAGGAAGGCGGCAAAGAGTAATCAATGCCGCCTTTGCTATTTTGTATCTGCCTTATCTACTATTCTACCCGCTGGTAAGAATAAGGTTTACCACGAGGAGTAACCCCATCATCATCTAAATCTTGAATGGATAAGGTTTCAGAATTTAATAAGAGTATCTCACCAATCACCCATTCGTCTTCGTCACTGAACATCTGGTATAGGAGATTATCTACTATCTTGTAAGTCCCATGTTCCTCATAATCCAATTCATCCGTACTGGTATAGCTGAATGTTCCGTCTTTCGTAAAGGTAACATGTGTATGCGTGTATCCCTTATCCACAGTCAATTTCCATGTACCAACGATAGATGGAGTGATCTCCTTATCTCCATCCTCCTTATCATCGCCACAAGCTACTAAGTTAATTGCTAACATGACCATTAATAAGGCCATTCCTAAATGTTTTAAATTCTTCATCCTTTTAATTACTAATTGTTATTATATCCAGTTTAAGAGAAGGTCTATGAGACATTCCATAAACCTTCTCTGCTAATCATAATGAAGTTGTCACTTTATATTTTGTAGTATATGTGTACTTCTTGCCATTATGTATATAAGTCCATCTCAATGTCAATTCATTGAACACGCCTCTAATACTAACATCTTCTCGATAACTGGAACCAGCTTTCAAGATATTATTGTCATAAGGATTGGTAAGAAGAACGTTCTCATTATCATCTATGACTGTATAATTAGTCAACAGTATGTCTTCCTTGCTATTATTAATGATTTCACATCCAATGATACCTTGTATATATCCACCAACATTAATCATGGAAGTAAATGTTTTGGAGGTTATGTAATCACTAATCTCCTTCTTCTTTACTATGATATTAGATGTAGCTGTAAATCCACCGTCCTCTGTGGTGACTGTGATCACCGACTCACCATAAGATTTAGCCGTAACAAGTCCATTCTGATCTACGGTTGCCACAGATTCATTTGAGCTAGTCCAGACTACCTTGCTATTCTCTGCGTTGTTAGGTTTTACCGTGTCAACCAATTGAAAGATCTCTCCAATATCTAACGTTACTTGAGATTTGTTCAATGCGATGCTTGTAACTTTAACACCTTCCTCTGCTACATTTGCTTTACCGTCTTCCATGTTGACAGTGAAGATGTAGCTATGTTTCATTCCATTATATAGGACAGCATCCACCTTGTATTCCCAAACATTAGCAGACTTGTCAAGTATAGTGTAACTGATTTTAGAGTCAGATGGTAGTTCAATATCAGTAAGATTGGTTTTCCAAACGGATTTACCCTCTTTAATATTAAACCTCTCAAATGAGATAGGAGGGTAAGAGTAGTCAAACTTGATGCCTTCTTCATATGAAATGGGGGTTACATTCCCATCTCTAAAAAAATAGCTATCCTCAATTGTAAACAGAGGGTCTCCTTCACTGGAATAGCAACGATTGCCTATTAAAACTGACTCATTGTACCAATCATAAAAGGTCTTATTTTCACTGTCTATCTCTAATGGTGTACGTTTAGTTTTACCGTTACTGGTGAATATGATTTGAGGAATATCGTCTAAGCTAAAGCCTACAATATCTCCTGCCTTTGTTTTCTTATAATAACCAAAGATAGCAAACGTTATCTTCATCTCTTTATATTCCCCATAGCCAGAATAAACCTGTTGTATGGTATCTGTTTCTTCAATATCCAGCCATGTTGATTTGAGCTTCTTTGTTGTAGTATCAAATTCACTAAACCAAAGATGTTTGTTCTTTATGCCAGATAACTGCATAATTCCTTCTCCTGCTTGAGCATATCTGCACTTAATGTCAGAATAATCATCCATGTACTCTGCGAACTTCTTATCAGTGTCATTAAAGATGTTATCTGGAGTAACAGGTATAGGTGGTGTATCTACAAAATCATCTTTACTACACGAGTATAACCCCATACTCAATGCAACCAATAGTAAGGTTGCTAATAATCTTAATGTCTTCATTATTATATAATTATTAAAGTGTTTAATTCTTAATCATCCTTAGTTACTACATTGTAAATAATTATTACTATAATGATAAATAGACAGAACATGAACGTTCCAAAGGACATTGGATTTTCATCTGGCAGTCTATCTCCTGCTATTGCTATTAAAGGAAGGAAAGCCCACAAAAGCATGGTGAGAGTTCTCTTATTCATAAATAATAGTATTGTGCTCACCTATTCCCTCTGGTAAGCTATTAAATATAAGGACGTGAGGAACCACAACATTTAACTGCTGCCACGTCTGTTTAATTTAGATTGATTGTTAATTCTTGAATGAATATAAGTCTTCCCTCACTATTTGCAAGAAGGAGTATAGATCATTATCCCTACCTTGAATTGGTATGATAACACTCATCGCTGCATCTGGCATCTTATCACCTTTACTTGATAAGGTCTGTAACCTATTTTCTACTTCAAGGCATAATCCTGCTTTGTCTGGCTTAGGACACCTTTGCAATTTCACCATCAACTTCATAATGGCTCTACAATCACGGAGTAAGGAAATCCTGTCTACTAGTGTGAATAACCCCATAAGATTAAATTTAAAGCTGCTTACCTGTTCCCTTCAGTAAGCTATTAAACACAAAGAAGGCGTGGAAACTACTGGATATTACTATCATGGGGCACTCTTGTTTCCAAGAGTTTCTGGACTGCCTAACACAAGTAATAAACAATAGCCCACGCCAGACTGTTATATAATCCACTGTGAAGTAGGTATATAGCACCGACGTGAGCGTTCTTGCCTATTATCCTTGTGTTATAGAATTGTCCAGATTCCATGATAGGATAATATATCAAACGCTCTTCGTAAATTTATGTCCTCCCTTAACGTCCTATCGCTTTAGGCATAAGAGATTGGGACAAAGTTACTAAATCGTTTGAATTGGCAAGAACTATTGTTCATTAAAAATCAGAGATAATCCTAAAGTCATATATCTGGGACAGGTATGAAATCTTACTCTCCCCATATAAGAGTCAAATTCTCAACTTCCATACCCGCCTTGAATTTTCATCATCATGTCAACATATTGTTGGTGATTTACAATGGGCTATCTTCGACATAAGTTTTAAGACTTTAGATGTATATGGATTCTTGGAATTGGTGTAATTGACTATATAGTATAGGGCTGAAATGCCAAACTGTGAAGAATTGATTTTAGATGCTTCTCAACTTAATATTTTAGATGTACCATATATATAAGGTGTAGATGCTTACTTCTCCGTTTGAAATTTAGGGTAGAACAAACTTAGATTGGGGTATATAAAGCTAACCTTACTTTAAATTTGTCCTGCCTTTCAAAGTGATTTCACGACATTAACCCTACTCTGACAAGTAACCTCTTAACTTGGGTTATCTGGAATTGGCAACCCTTAGATGTTACGAAGCCTTGCTCATTCAACAAGTCAGTCATTTCAGAGAGTGACTTACCCTGCATTGACAGTGACCGTAGCAATGCGATTGCCCTCATATTATTGGGATTGTTTTCAGCTTTAGCCTTATTGGTACGGGAGCTATTGTAGATAGCTTGCTCAAACTTGTTCATCAAGTTATCAGACTTTCCTAACTTGATTCCTCTTGCTTTCTTAGCCTGTAATGATTGCTTGGTTCTCTGACTAATTAACCCAGCTTCGTATTCTGCAATGCTGCTTATGATATGCAAGATTAACCTATTAGCTTGTGGAAAGTCACAGAAGACAATCTCAACATCTGATTCCAGAAGTTTAGATGTAAATGCTACGTTCCTTGACAACCTATCCAGTTTAGCGACAATCAGAATAGAATTTGTTTTCCTGCACATTGCCAAAGCTGTGAGAAGCTGAGGTCTGTTAGACTTCTTGCCGCTCTCCGTTTCAATATATTCAGCAAGTATTTGTTTATTCTTCACATGGTTGTGTATAATTTCTCGTTGGGCTTCCACACCTAAACCAGACAGCTGTTGTTTCATGGTAGATTGCCTTAAATATGCGATGTATGTCTTCATGATTCACATTAATCAGTAGTTGGTTACAAATGCTGAATGTTCGTTCAGCTTATGTAAGTTGGACACCCAAATGAGGATGCCCAACTGAATTAGAACGGTCTATCTCCATATTGGTATGATAAGATGGAATGATAAACCCTGTCATAGAATGAAAATCCAGCACAGGCATGGAAGTAACTTTCATGTATCGCTGCATATTCACCATTTAGTCTGCTGGTTCTATCCAATAAACTGTCAAACTTATGCAGCCAGTATTTCAATGCTTGCAACCGCTTGATGTATTGGAGATTGTTCTCACAGGTGGATAGCTTTTCCTGTAATGATATAATGTGATTAATCGCATTATCAATGTCTTTGGTATTCATAAGATGTAATCTTTAAATAGTTAGTAGATATAAAGAAAGGACACCTAACTTAATAGATGCCCTTTCAATTAGTAAATTGTATGTAGTGGTACTACTTCTTGGAGTAATGGTGTCTCATTGAGAAGATGGAGACCTCTATCATATCGTCATGTACAGAGTAAATGAGACGGTGCTCTGAATTAATCCGTCTTGACCACTTACCTGCCAACTCATATTTAAGAGGTTCAGGTTTTCCAATCCCAGCATAAGGGCGTTCAGCTATATCATTCAATAAAGCTTTAATTTTATCTATGATAGCTGTATTGCCACTTCGTAAGAAGTATTGATAATCCTTACGTGCTTGGTCTGACAATATTATTCTGTACATGCTACCCGATTTAAGAAATCATCAATGCTTTCTCCTTCATTCTGGGCGATGGCATTACCATTCTTAATATCTTCCTCTCCTTTACGAATAGCGCCCATTGTGTCAGGTGACGACATGATATATTCTGTCTCCTTTAATGAATTGTATTCATCAAGGGAAATCATCACTACTCCGCTTCCCTTACCACGGTTGACGATTACAGTTTCACAATCATCAATTACAGAGTCAATATAACCTTTAAGATTTGCTCTTAAATCAGTATAATTAGCTGTTCTCATAAGTCCTCCTTTTATTTACTGCAAATATATGTACTTATTTACGTACTTGCAAGTTTAATTAGTTAATTATTAGACAAAAGGAAGGACACCTAAGTAAATAGATGCCCCTTCCTCTCTCAATCAATAAACCATCTATAAGCATCATCACCTTGCAGTGCTGATGTTATGCCTTGTGCAATATCAGTAGCGTTTAACGCTCTGTCCAAATAAGTATCAATATAGCTTGATTTGTTACTTCCTGTAAGTAAGTTGTAGAACCGCCACATCGATAATTCCCTGCCATATCCGTAGAAATTTTCATCATTCACATAAGCCCTTGCCACTTGGTTTATTTGACTATCTGTCATTAACATAGGTGGAAGTTTACGCTGGTTGATAGAAGGTAAACTTTGAAAAAGTCGCATTTTACCTAATATCTGGCAGAATTGATGTTGGGTGAGTGAATGATTACCAAATTCATGCATCAGTTGAAGATGGCGGTTTGGGTTGTACTGCTGAAACAACTCTAAAGCTTCTTTGAATAGTTGAGATGTATCACTGACCCTAATATCGTTCTTCAATCCGTCTGTGAACAGACAGAGGTTACAGCAAACAAGGTTCTTGAATCCAATTCCAATGCTGAACCTTTCCACTGTCTTACGTGAATATAGGTTCTCTCTGTTGAAGGCCCGCACACCTGTAACAGTAAGATTGAGCTTATTCCCTTCAACGATCTGCTGAATGGATGGAACTTCATAAGCGAATGCGCAACGCTCGTAGTAGATCGTACGATCACTATCCTGTAATTGGCTTGCTGGCTTATGAATGGCAGATGGTACTCTACCTTTAATAATATGGGACACACGAATGCCTGGTTGTTCAATCCGTTCACCGCTAAAGAAATTCTGGACTGCTTCACCTACTGTCTCAATGAATGCAGCGTGTGAAACAGTAAGCTCGTTATCCTTGCTGAAGACTGGAACAATGCAATCGTTCTTTAGGTGATTGATGGTTGCTTCCTGCGTGTTACTCTCAATGAAGTGTAGGACATTCTTGTGCTTGGGCACTAGCAAAGTAGCTTCCTCCGCTGCTGATTGTAAACTCTGAAACCTTCTCTCTCTTGCCTCAAACGGCATGATCTGTAATGTACTCATAATGTAATTGAATTAAGTGATTATTGATTGATTGGCAAGTATGTGAATGAAGTCCTAAATGAAACGGATCGCTCAGTTTACAATTTAGGACTTCATTACTACTTGCTAAATGACTATAAGTGTTATATCATTAGGATATTTTACATATAGGGCTATTTAGTGTTACCTTTTACAGATTCGCTCAGTTGGAGATTGGGGAGTTGGTTGGTGAGTATAATTTTATTTGTGATTGATGGTGTACCCCCATGCCTGTCAGAATTTTGATTTTCCTTCTGGCAAGCATGGGGGGGAGTAAATGAGGGGTGGGATCAACCGGGGAGAACATTAGGTATTATATGTTCCTCACAGTCCTTCCGTTTAAACAACTCCTCTTTAAACCGAACAAACTTGACCTTGGCCTCACCCTCCCGGTTACTACGCCTCGGATCGAAATATTCCTTGATGAGAGCTTCGGACAACTTGCACATTGCATCTTTCTTGCCGTCTCCATATCGGGAGTAGGTTATTCCGTAACAGTCCAACAGGTATCCAATCCTGTCAAGCACATTCTTTACGGGAATATATAAATCGTTACCTGTTTCTGACTCGAACTCTCTGATCATATCATGAAGAAACTCCGGGCTGAATCTTCGTTGTAGGGCTTCTTCCTCCTCGGTCTGTTTCAATAGTTTCTTGATCGCAGTCTTACCGTACTGTTGTTGTTCGATAACCTCCTTCCCTAACTTGAAGAAGGCGTTGATAAGCCATTCTTCCTCCACGCATTGTGCCCGGACGAACCGTATCGCCTCGGCATTGTCTTTTGTCGCTTCTAATGTGGATACAATAAGCTGGTATTTATCCTTCGCTTTAGCGGCTTTAATTCTGTAAATGTCATCTTCACCGACCGCTTCATCTTCGGGTTGGAAGTCCACATTGAAATATCCTGTATCTTCGTATGCCTGTCTAAGTGCATTGGGTGAGAGATAATATCCTTTCACCTGCTCGTCAAGTAATAGTTGCTCTATGGAGAACCTGTCAAATCCGTTCCGCTCGGAATTTAAGACCTCATTCAGCCGTAGCCGTTTTAATTCCTTATCATAATATGTGGGATCATCAGCTTTTATCCCTTCCTGCTGAATGGCTCGGTAACATTTGATTCTCGCCTCGATGTCTTTATATATTTCTTCTTCGGGTTTAACTTCAAGCTCGTTAGGAATTGAAGCTATAACCGTAAGAGAGTTATATCTCTTCCCGTTGGGGAACACATGCCTAAATCTGCCTTGACACTGGATGGCTTCGGTGAACGGATTGATTAGGGTGTGCTTCACATGATCGTAGTTCGACAGTATCAGCACATCGCAAAGTTCTTTCAGATTGATGTCTATTGACGGGAAGAACCTCGATGTAAACAGATTCACCCTTCTTAGAGGAAGTTCCAGCTTATCCGTACTATGTTCCAAGAAGCGGCTCTTTAGCTTGTCGGCACTGTCCTTTGAGCAGAAGACCTTGTAGTCGTCCTCTTTTATTATTCCGTCATGCAGCAATGATTCCACGATGCTACAGATTCCCTCTGTTGTCTTATAGAAGATGCACACATGGGGAGAACCGTTATCCAACAGCCTTTTTACTTCCTGCTTCACCCGACTGTAAAAGCTACGGGTTGTTATCAAAGTCATATCCTCCCGATAGTCATAGTCGGGCTTAATTTCTACCCACTTGAATTGGTGACGCAAGAACAGTGTTAAGGTGTACTTGCTCGGCTTTAACGGAGTGGCAGACACGACAGCCTTTCCCTCGAATTTGAAGAACTCCTTCATTGGGGCGGATATGCTTCTACGATAGCCTGTATCTTCTGTCAAGTGCTCGGATTCATCGAACAGGCAGAAGAACTCCTTATAAATATTCAAGCCCAAGTCCTTTGCCACCTTCAAGACTTTGCTCTGAAACCCTTCGGGGGTGGTTATGATCTTTTTGTACTTGATGTTGGGGTTCTTGAGGTAAGCGATCAGTTTCTTGACGGTCACTTCTTTGAACACCCCTTGAGCTTCATTAAAGGTCAGTACCTTGTTCTCCACCGAAGATTTGAACGGCTCAATCACGATAGAGTTTCTTGGACTTAACTTCGCGTTCAATTCCATGTAAGTAGCTCCCGTACCTGTCATTACCTTATTAATAATGGCATTGCTCGGCAGCATGGGGTAGCCTTGTCTTTTTAAGGCTTCTGACAGGTATTCGCCTTTGGAAATGTTCAGTTCGACAACCTCCAACCCTTTAAATCCATTCTGTTCACTCATGGCAAGACGGGATTAATGGGTAAGAAACTTGAGTAAAATCGCTTATATATGGTCGGTACGGATTTCGTACCTCTCCCGGAATTGGGGATGCAGACGCATATATTGTTATTAACTCTGCGAGCCGGATTACTCTTACCTTGCTGGTAAGTCCCGATAGGTAGCTCATGCCAATTGTCCGGGAAAACAGAAACTTCTTGTTCATTTAATCGAAGTTTGAATGTTTAACAATTGGATTGAAGACAAAAAAAGCTCCTGCGACTAAGTTATAGTTACAAATAGACACATTACATCCATGTATAAAGATGCAAGAGTAATATGTCTAACGTAAGTGCGGGAAGTATATCCCGGTAACTTAGTTGCAGAAGCCGCTACCTATGGTAGAATTATTGCTGTTAGGCTTCTTGTAGAAGGCCATCTTTCTTGGTATCGTTTTTGATACTGCACTGTCACGTAGGCCATGTGATGAACAGGAGATTATTCCTTGTTCTTAATCCTTTTCCCTTACCTCGTTTGTAAGATTGGGGCAAATGTATGAAGAATTTCGAGATAAGCAAGCTAATCCATGATAATTTAGAGCTAATTCCTCATCGCCTCGTCCATCTGTTCATTGTCGAAGCTATCCAGATAGATTTGAGTTACGCTTTCTGAACTATGCCCCATCAACTCACGAATGATTGAGGTAGGCACACCAGCCCTTTTCATTACGGTTGCTTAACTGTGGCGTGCGACATAGGTCGTAAGGTCAATTGGAATATCCAATGCCTTGCCAATCTCTTTCAAGCGTTCGTTCACCTTGGAGATTACCTTATGTACCCTGTTCGCTCTTTGCAATTCAGTCTTGTGAAAATTAGATAGAATAGGGAACAGGTAAGTATTGTCTTTGATACTGTATTTCTCGATCAGATCCACGGCCTGCGGTTGCAAGGGAGCTTTGATTAACTTACCGGTCTTATGTCTGGTGTAAATCAATCTGCCATCAACAATATTCTTCTTGCAACGAAAGCAATGTATTCTAATTTATCTTCTGTTAATTCCATTAATATAAACGTTAGGACAACAAAGATAGACAAGTTATCCCCACCTACATTGCTGCAAGTGGGGATTTACCTTATCCATCAACCCAAAACATATTCTATCACTTTCAAATTAGCTTTATTTTCATTTACGAAGTCACGCTCGATGTAGATATCTGTAACCTTCATGCTTTCATCAAGATGATTCAACGCTGCATGCACAGTATATTTATCTATGCCTACCTTATTCAGGGCTATAGTAGCCCAAGAGTGACGGGCCGCATAAAATTCCAAATCTTCAACACCTAATTCCTTCCCCAATTCCTTCAACCCACAATTGATGGCTTTATTAAAAGTTGATTCATCCGCATAGTTTAAATAAAAATTGAATAGTCGTTTGCCAGTACAATCACTATATTTATTTACTATAGATCTAATAATTATAGGAATATCAACCATCATCTTAGCATCATCATCTCTACGTGCCTTTGTCTTCGTTCTATTGTAAACTATTGTATCTTCAATCCTTGTAGCAGCATTAAATAAGTCCACGGAATTCATTCCTATTAAACAAAATGAAAGCATAAAACAATCTTTCGCTAAATTATAACGGCAAATCGCCTCATTACCTTTAACCGTGTACCTATAGGGCAATTCCCATATCTTCTTTAATAAAACAGGGGTAATAGCTCTCTTACGTGTAACTTCTTGCTTTGGTACTTTAAAATTTTCAAAAGGAGAATTAGGTATGAGGATGATATTCCTGTCATAATCATTATAAAACCTCTTAGCCTCATTAAACAAATGCCTAACACTACTTATATAAAGAGAAGCTGATCTGTTAGAAGGTACTCGTTTACCAGAACAACGTAATACCTCGATTCTAGCCTCCCTCTCTTTATTTAAAAATTTAATGAATCCATTTAAGAAGGTTACAGTAATATCATTCACATTCAGATGTTCTTTATTGACATAACGAATTAGGGCATTCACAGCACTTTTGTAGTTCTTTACTCCTTTAACTTCTGTATTTGCAATCCACTCTCTAGCAAACTGAATAAAATCTACACTCCTATTCCTCTCACGTTCCTCGTCTAAACAATTAATAATTTCATCTAAAGTGTAACACTTCGATTCTATTTGAAAGTGAGCACACTTGTCCTGATAATAACGAACCAGATCATCAATCTCCCTTTTGATGGGAGTACCATCTTTAAAGGATAAGGACTTAGTAAGATCTTTAGCTGTTACGAACAGACTTGAAGACAGCCTTCTAACCTTTCTCTCATAAGT
>OGJX01001808.1_pt1 | contig 11229 bp, 24 predicted proteins | sample 1572381 | NCBI WGS metagenome assembly OGJX01 (sample SAMEA2582085, study PRJEB24529) | metagenome | biome: Human gut stool | place: China | collected 2011
ATCAAGGATTATACAGAATTCTGATTCGGGGATTTCATCCGTAGCGAGTACATAATGCAAAGTTTCTCCAAAATCAGTCGTTGTAGCCATAATAAATTTAGAAGCATCGTTGAAATATGCAGTTTTGATGTGAATACTTTCGGCCTTTTCATCAATATCGGATAATTCTTCTTTAATAGCGTTGAATGCAATTCTAACTTCTTGTCCAAACGTAAAACCACCGTGGTAAACAAGATCAATATTTATAGAAAATGGATTTTGAGGATTCTTCCTGGAAGAATGCACAACCACTTTATCAACTTCTGTATTGGCAGTTTCCCAAGGTGAATGCTCTTCTATGTTATCTTTAATTCTCTTGCCTAACTTCGAACGGAACGTTAAAGATTCATAATATTCGGTACTAGCTTCCGTAGCGGTTTCAGGAGTTACTTTTTCTGTTTCTTGCTGAGCTTCAGAACCAAATAATAGCTCTGAGTCTACGTTACATCCTACTAAGTTACAACAAGAAAACACACATAATAGGATTAAAACCTTCTTTTTCATATTTCACTTTCTCCTTTGAATACTTTTTCTTTTTCCGGAGATAATAACACCATGAAAATATTATTATCTCAATTCTTGGAACAGCACCACCTGTCGATCAGGCAAGCGGCAATTATGACCGGTGTTCCCCGGTCTACGATCGGTGACATAGTGACCGACCATGTAAGTCCAACTCTGGCAACAATGGAACAGCTTGCCAAGGGACTACAAACCACTATTTCAGATCTTTATGAGTCTGAGTATAAGTGATTTTTCAAAAAGCGTCCGGGATTCCGGACAACGCACAACTTTTTAGCTTCCGATACGTTTTATATAGTGAAAGGAAAAATTTGCTAAAACAAATGTTCGAAAACAGTTGCATCACAAATATTTCTGTGATAATATGAAATCAAGAAAATTCGAACAAATGTTTGAAAAAAACGTGATCGGGAGGTACATAAGATGGATTACAAGAAACAAATTTCAGAATTACTGCAATCAGTTACAGACGAAAAAATACTTCGTCGCATATACTTAATGATTGTCGCACTCATCGGAGCTGGTCGGTAAGACCGGCTCTTTTTTAATCTTCAATTCCAAGACAGGCTTTCATAAATTCTTCTATATGTTTCAGCTTTTCTGGAGATGCTTCGGCAATCGCATTCAGCATATTTCTTGCCAGCTGGTTTTCAGTCCTTCCAAGATTGCCAAGATTTATCGAAAAACGATCATCTTCGCTCATTTTTGAATACATGTTTTCTTCGCCGCCTTCTCCAGTACGAAGCCATACTTCATTTACGTTGAAGATGCTGCAAATCAACATTATTGTTTGATCAGAAGGGTTATTTTCACCAAGTTCAATTTTAGATACGGAAGATTTACCAATACCTATTTTTCGACCAAACTCTTCTTGGCTCATTTTTTCCTTTTTTCTTAGGAGTTTAATTCTATCTTTCACTTTGTCACCTCCTATCTGAGCAATCTCAATATAACACAAAAAGTCCCTTAAGTCAACAAAAAACTATTGACAAAATCAGTTAAAGGGATTATTATGTAGACGTAAGGTACAAAAAAAGAAAGGAGAGATGAAATCATGAAGAAGCTGGAGATTGAACTTACAGAAAATACACTGGACAACATCATTAAGATGGCACCGTATCTGGATGAAAAAAGTCAGGACAGAGTATTCGGAATGATGCTCGAAGCAGTCAAGAGTTTGGAAAGCAAAGAACAGAAAGCGGGGTAGGGATGAAAGAGCCAATGAAATTAGAAGTAAGAAATGAGGGTATTCGAGGACCGCGTTTAGTACTGGACGGAAAAGAATTGCACCATGTAATGGAATACGGAATCAAGAGTTCTGACTTTATAGGAAAAGCAGAACTCTCGTTGAAAATGCTGGTGACGTTTCCGGTTAACCAAGAAAATGTTTGAGAGCTACTTCCTTGGCGATTTCAATAAGGATAGGCAATGATGCATTAGTACCTTTTTCAAGTACTTTTTTCCACATAGGTTCAGTGCTGATATTGGCAAGAAATTCATGTCCTTGAGGTGTCAGATCTCGAACAAGGACACTGGTACCAAAATCGTAATAATGAACAACGTCAATAAGTCCAGATGCTTCGGCTTGACGAATATGGTACAAAATTTCGTTGTGTTCATATCCAGAAAGAAAACCGGAATTTGCATCATCAGCATCGTATTCCCAAGGAGTATCGAAGTCGCAAGTGTCTTCGATGGTTAAGAGAATTGCACGGATGCAATTAGGATTAAGCTTCATGCGGAATCAACTCCTTTCTTTTGTACTCGGCATGGCAGTGCCTGTACAACAAGGATAAGAGAAAGACGTGGTGAAGTCAATAAAGAAAGCGGGGTAGGGATGAAATCTATTGTAGCAGACAATTTTTCAAAGATAATCAAAGAAAAATGTCTTAAGCAGTGCACAGTAGCCCAAAAAGCAGGGTATTCAAAGCAACAGCTTACAGACATGTTGAAAGGAAGAAAAAGGATAAAAGAAACAGACATTCTCAGACTTGCATCCGCACTTGATGTAGATGTAAGTGTGTTGCTTAAAACCGAGGCAGATTCGAAACAGTCAGATGAAGCAAGCGATAAGCAGCGAGAAAAAGAACGCCCAGATGTGCGAGCGTTCGTAAAATTATTAAAAATTGAAGATGGCTATGCAGTATGTGATGTGAGATTCAAGGTAGTAAAGCCAGATGAAGAACAGGAGGTAACAGACCATTGATGAAACATTATATTTCAGACATCAAAAAGCAAGCCGAGAAAGTTACGACAGCGATCACAGGTGCGGAGATGCGAGAAGCAGTCTCGAGTGCGTTCAGTGATACCGCAACAGCATTAGAGACAATGGAAGAATCCTATAGAAAGCGGGGTAAGGAAATGTTGAAACCATTAGCAATCCTGTTGTTGTTCTGGATTGTGATTCTAACGCTGGATGAATAGAGAAAGTGAGGTGGCAAAATGGAAGAACTTAAAAAAATGCTTCTGGAAGTACTCCGGGAGTGCAAGCAGCCAGAGTTCCCGCCTGAACCGGTACCCACAAGGGTAGCCGCAAAGGTTCTGGGAGTGGAACAGAGCACAGTGATTAACCGAATGGAGTCCGGTGAGCTGGATATCGGGCTGGTGTTCAGATCGAAGCCGACCAAAAGAGGGCAGGCAAGTCGAAGAAGTACATACATCAGTCCCAAAAAGTTATACGAGCTGACCGGGTTCGTATGGAAAGGAGACAAGCAATGAAAAGAAGAGAAACAGAAGTAACAGAAGAAGCGGAAGAAACAACCGGAGCGGCTGCACTCGCCCCGATCGTAGCCACAGCCACCGCGGCGTTCACGTTCTGGTGGCTGGGAAAATACAGTGTAATCTGCGAACGCGATATTATCGGAACTGCCATTACCGTGTGGTGTGCGGTACTGATCCGTGTGCTGATGTGGGCAGAGTAAGGAGGAAGCAGAATGAAAAAATATGAATTAACAGAGGAAACGGTCACAGTTTACGGGAAAACACTGTACCGGATCAGAGCAGTGCGTGATTTCGGGTCTGTCAAAACTGGAGAGTTCGGCGGATACATCGAGAAAGAGGAAAATCTTTCACATTTCGGCAATGCGTGGGTTTCTGGCAATGCGTGGGTTTTCGACAATGCAAGGGTTTACGACAATGCGTGGGTTTTTGGCAATGCGTGGGTTTTCGACAATGCAAGGGTTTACGACGATACGTGGGTTTTCGACAATGCAAGGGTTTACGACGATACGTGGGTTTACGGCAATGCAAGGGTTTACGACAATGCGTGGGTTTTTGGCAATGCGTGGGTTTTTGGCAATGCAAGGGTTTACGACGATGCGTGGGTTTGTGGCGATGCAAAAGTTTACGGCGATGCGTGGGTTTCTGGCAACGCAGAAGTTTTCAATACGAGGCATTTCTTTGTACAAGGACCGATCGGAAGCCGAAATGGATTTATTACATTTTACAGGACTAAGGATAATACGGTAGAAGTAAGATGTGGCTGCTTTTCGGGAAGCCTCCAGAAATTTGTTGATAGAGTGGAGGAAACACATGGAGGCAGTAGATACGAAAAGGAATACAAGCTTGCAGCGGAGCTGGCAAAAGTATGTATCCGTCTGGAGGGGGAAAGCAGATGATCTGGGTAAATGAAGGACGCGACCAGGCGGGCATTAAGCTGATGAGACGAGCAGGACTGGATTCAAAACAATATATTTCAGTTTCGAACGAAAGTACACGCCTGCATGCAATGAATATCGAGACAGGCGAGTTTGTGATCATCGAAAAGAAAACGGCTGAAATAGTAAAAAGTCCCGGTGCTTTGGCGGGCGATCCGGGACAAAAAAATAACATTTCAAGCTCATTATAGAGCAAACATAGGAGGTAAATCAAGTGAAATTACATAAATTAATTTCGACAGTAGATATGAGCCATGAAGAATGGCTGCGATACAGAAAACTGGGCATCGGTGGAAGTGATGCCGGAAGCATCTGCGGATTGAATCCGTACAGCTCTGCAATTGCTGTTTTCCAGGATAAGACGCAGAAAGAAGCAGGGGAAAAAGAAGACAATGAGGCAATGAGACAGGGAAGAGACCTGGAGGAGTACGTTGCCCGCCGGTTCATGGAAGAGACAGGGAAAAAGGTACGCCGTGCCAATGCGATCTATGGGCATCCGGATCATGATTTCATGATGGCGAACGTTGACCGCCTGGTAGTCGGTGAGAATGCCGGTCTGGAATGCAAGACAGCGTCTGCCTATTCAGCTGACAAGTGGAAAGACGGGCATATCCCGGAATCCTACGAGATCCAGTGCCACCATTACATGGCAGTGACCGGGGCGGATGCCTGGTATATCGCATGTGTGATCCTTGGGAAGGAGTTCATCTGGCGAAAGATCGAACGCGATGAGGAAACGATCCAGATGCTGATTGATATTGAAAGTGATTTCTGGCAGAACAATGTAAAGGCAGACAAGATGCCGGCACCGGACGGAAGCAAGGCGGCGGAAGAACTGCTGCAGAAGTATTACGGAAGTTCTGAACCGGAAAAGATGATCCCGCTGGTTGATTTCGATGAAAAGCTGGAACGTCGTGCAGAGATCAGCGACCTTCAGGACAAGCTGGAGAAAGAGAAGAAGCAGATTGAGCAGGAGATCAAGGTTTATATGGAAGATGCAGAGATGGCAGTATCGGATCTGTACTGCGTCACCTGGAAGAGTGTGACCGCGAACCGTGTGGATTCGAAGCAGCTGAAAGCAGATTTCCCGGAAATCTACAAACAGGTATTGAAACAGTCTGAAAACAGACGGTTCACCGTAAAAAGAGCTGAGAGAGCATAAGGAGGAAGCAGGATGGCAGTAAAAGACGCACTGGCAGAAAAGACCAGCAGAAAGAATGAAGCAGTGAAGCTGACAAAAAACATGAGCATTGCAGACATGATCAAGGCAATGGAGCCGGAAATCAAAAAGGCTCTGCCGCAGGTGATCACACCGGAGCGTTTCACACGCATGGCATTATCCGCACTGAACACCACACCAAAGCTTGCAGAGTGTTCGCAGATGTCCTTCCTCGGGGCACTGATGAACGCAGCACAGCTTGGGCTGGAACCAAACACGCCGCTGGGACAGGCGTACCTGATCCCGTATAGAAACAAAGGGAAACTGGAGTGCCAGTTCCAGATCGGTTATAAAGGGCTGATCGACATGGTGTACCGTAACGAAAACATCCAGACCGTGCAGGCTCAGTGTGTATATGAAAATGATGATTTTCAGTATGAACTGGGACTGGATCCAAAGCTGGTGCACAGACCGGCATTGAAAGACAGAGGAAACCTGATCCTTGTATATGCACTCTGGAAATCAAAAAATGGCGGCTTCGGTTTTGAGGTTATGAGCAAGGAAGACGTTGACGACCATGCGAGACGGTTCAGCCAGAGCTTCGGAAGTTCCTACAGTCCATGGAAAACAAACTATGAGGAGATGGCGAAGAAAACGGTCATTAAGAAGTGCCTGAAATATGCACCGCTGAAAACAGATTTTGTTATGCAGATGAACAATGATGAGAGTATCAAGAGCGAGATCAACGTCGATATGTCCGAGGTAGTCAACGAGCAGGAAGACCCGAACATCATCGACCAGGAATATAAGGAAGTAGAAAATGTACAGCTAGAACAATAACGAAGAACCAAAGCTGTTCACGTTCACCGTACCGGGCAAGTCTCAGGGCAAAGCCCGGGCGAGGACATTCTATAACAGCAAGAGCGGCAAAATGAGCAGCGTAACACCTGAAAAGACGGTGCTGTACGAAAACATGATCAAGACCTGTTTCCAACAGAAATACGGACAGAAACGGTTTTCGGATGATGCGTATGTGGTTGCTAATATCTTGGCGTATTTTGAACCGCCTAAGAGCATTTCGAAGAAGAAAAGGGCATCGCATACCATGATGATACGCAGATCATAAAACTGACCATTACAAAGGCGTACAGTGAGGAAGCGTATTTAAGCGTTACGCTGATGCGGCTCGATACATAAAAAGAGAAGCAGGAGGCTGGTATGGCAAGGAAGAAGCAGGAAGGGAACCGCTTTTTCCGGATGGATGCAGACTTCTTCTCAGACAGAAAGATAAAGATCCTGAAAGCCCGCTATGGGGCGGATGGGATTGTCCTGTACCTGTATCTCCTATGTGAGATCTACAAGACAGGGTATTACTTACAGGTTGACGATGATTTCGAATATATCATCTCGGATGACCTGAACATGGAAGGCAACAAGGTAAAGCAGGTCTTGAACTTCTTGCTGGAACGGTCACTGTTTGACGATACACTTTTCCAGTCGGACAAGGTCTTGACCTCTGCCGGAATACAGAGGCGTTATCAGGCGATGGTAAAAGCCAGGGCCACGAAAACGCCGATCACAGCCGAAAGGTTCTGGCTTCTTTCAGAAGAAGAGACCGAAACCTTTATTAAAGTGAACCCTTCTTTAAATTCTTCTGAGAAAAAAAGCAGTTTTTCCGAGAAAAATAAGGATAATTCCGAGAAAAATAACACAAAAGGAAAGGAAAAGAAAAAAGAATATATAGATATAGATACGGCTCCGCCGGATTCCTATTTTTCTGATGATTCCCTGAACAAAGCCTTCCTGCTGTTCCTGAAGACCAGGAGAGAGGAAGGTGCAAGGATCACAGAAGAACAGGCGGAGCTGTTGAAAAAGGATCTTGAGGCATTGTCAACGGATCCGAGGGAGATGGAGGCGATCGCCATAAAAGCGGCTGTAAGCGGCTGGAAGAGCTTCTACCCGATCAAGAAGCAGCCAGAAGCCAAGAAAAAGGAAAAGAAAACCGTAAAGAATACATTCAATGCATTTCCGCAAAGGGACTATGATTTCGATGCACTGGAAAGAACATTGAACGAGTAAGGAGGCAATATGGGACAGTTGAAGATTTTTGAGAGCGAAGAGTTTGGGCAGGTAAGAACCGTGATGAGAGATGGGGAAGTCTGGTTTATTGCGAGAGATGTGGCTGAGGCATTGGGATATGCAAACGCCAGCGATGCAATCAGCAAACATGTAGACAGAGAAGATAAGGGGATAGCGAAATGCGATACCCTTGGAGGGACACAGGAATTGACGGTGCTCAATGAATCGGGTCTTTATAGCCTTATTCTCAGCAGTAAGTTAGGGTCTGCGAAGCGTTTCAAACGCTGGGTGACATCAGAAGTACTGCCGGCGATCCGCAAGACCGGCAGCTATGAGATGAGCAGACTGTCGAAGGAAATGAGAGCAATTTTGAACTGTGACGAGAGAATTGTGATTATAGATGATCGTGTAACGAACCTGGAGAACTGCATGACGATCGACTACGGGGAGCAGGTCGTCCTTGGCGATGAGGTCAACAAGGCGGTCCTGGACGCACTGGGAGGTAAATACAGCAATGCCTACAACGAGATCGGCAAGAAAGTATTTGCAGAGTGCAACCGCGACCTGAAACATTATTTTCATGTGAACGCCCGCAATAACGTGCCGAAGAAACGCTACTATGAAGCCGTGGAGTATATCCAGAAATGGAAGCCATGCACAAATACACAGATCCAGATCCGCGACTGTAACGCACAGGTATGTATGCCATGAGCGGGGATGAGATCTTCACAATACAGGCAAGACGCTGCAAACGGTGCGGGAGGCTTCTGACAAGCCAGGAAGCAGTGGAAAGAGGTTACGGCTGCCAGTGTGCCATGAAAGCGAAAAAAGAAGAAGAGGCACGGAAACCGATGCCGGGACAGCGGACGATATTTGATTATCTGGAGGAGGAAAGCTGATATGTACTATGAATTTGATGATTATTTTGAACCAGGTGAATTTGACGAGAAAATCGAAGAGTTAAAGAACGAGCTTAGGGAATCGGTGAAAAAAGAAATCAACGATGAAATCGAGAAACTGCGTAAGGAAAACAAAGAATTACAGGGGATCAAGAACAATTTTGAGTCTATCAAAAGGGACTTTGAAAGAAAAAAAGAAGAATGCGAAAGAGTAATGAAAGACGCTGAGTATCGTGCAAAACATGCAAGGCTGGCAGAACTGATGGAGCAAATGAAACTTGTATTATGGTCAGTAACATGGGAAACACGATACAAGAGAAAATGTAATAAATGTGATTGCTGGAGAAACGTTAAGGTGACGTTGCCGTCTGGAAACACTGTTTCAGACACATGTATATGTGCAAAAACTGCACGTGTGTATCATCCAAAAGAAAATGTACTGTACGAAATAGCCGATAGAGGCCTTGATTTCCGTGTGTGGTATAAAGAAAGAGGAGACAAGGGGAAAGAATATTTTATAGCTGACACAATTGCTGTGATTCCGTCAAAAATCATAGATCGTAACAAAAGTTTTGAAGAAATAAATAAAAAAGAGGTTTACGGAATATTTTTTACTTCTTTTGAAGAATGCCAGGAATTTTGCAGTTATCTGAATAAAAAAGAGGGAGTCGCGGGATATGACTACGACAGAGAAGGCAACCTGATTGCAGAAAGTACAGGTGAGGATAATGAATAAAGTCATTTTAATGGGACGGTTGACCAGAGACCCGGAGATGCGTAATTCTAACGGAGAGAGCAACACGGCAATTGCACGCTATACGCTGGCAGTTGACAGACGCTACAAGCGTGAAGGCGAAGCAGGCGCTGACTTTATCAGCTGTGTGGCGTTTGGCCGCAGTGCAGAGTTTGCAGAAAAGTATTTCCGCCAGGGCTTGAAGGTAGTGATAACCGGTCGCATCCAGACCGGGAGCTATACCAACCGAGATGGCAACAAGGTCTATACAACAGACGTGGTGGTAGAAGATCAGGAGTTCGCAGAAAGCAAAGCGGCCGCACAGAGAAACCGGGAAGGAAGCAGCCAGGAACGGCCAGAGCCGGTGGATGAGAACGGGTTTATGACACTTCCGGAAGATTTTGACGAAGAGCTGCCATTCGCATGACCGGTCAAAAGCGGTATTTCTGGCTGGCAGTAACCGCAGATGAGCATGAGCTGCCGCTGGCCGTCGAGGATACGGCAGCGGCATTAGCAAGGCGGCTGGGAGTCAGTGAGGATACCGTCAGGGTGATGGAATACCGCGGAAAAAATGAAAGGTACAGAAGAACGAGAAAAGGACCGATGCCGGGCTTTGGAACCCGGTACAAGGTCCGGAAAGTGGAGGTGGATGGATGAAGCAGATGGAGATCAATAACACATTGTTTGATAAGTTGCCGGAAGAAAACAGCGTATATCGACATTTCAAGGGTGAATATTACAAGATTGTTGGCCTTGGCATTCAAACAGAGACAAGAACTATAGATGTAATATACAAAACTCTCACGCCACAAAAATCTGCAAATCATTGGCTGAGAGATGCAGAAATGTTTCTTTCTCTAGCAGACAAGGAGAAATATCAGGATGCGGATCAAGAGGAACGATTCAGATGTGTAGACAGGCACATCGCATGTGCAAGACATGCGTTAGGACTTGATAAAGATGGGCACAGACGTACATATAGAGGGCTGATATATTTCCGTTCATGGAGAAATTTCTACGATGCTGGAGGCGATGACATTGAGATTATGGAAGACCTTGCAAAATGGGGATTTGCTGGAAAAAATGCTTCTGGAACATATTACATAACAAGAGACGGAAGGCTGTGGCTTACTAAGGTATGCGATGATGTAGATGTAATACGCGGAGTAAACGGATGATGGCGACTTGCAGTGATTGCCTGTGTTATTACTGCCTCTACTACTGGTCGGAGCGATGTCCCTACGGAGGGTGTTATGACGATTACAGAGCACAGGAAGATCCATACACGGATCATTATCCGGAAAGGCATCTGTGGTCAGACAGTCATAAGCCAGGAGAGCAGGCAACTTATATCCGACAGAAGAATGCCCATATTTCGAACAGTATGAAGGGCAGAAAATAGAACAATGTTACCGTGCAATGATTTCCACGTTCCAAGATGGATACCGATCGTGTCCGATGATGGTGAATGGAACATGCGAAAAATGTCTAAGAGAGCTGAATGAGGCCATACAGGGACGATAAATAACATGACAATATACCATAAAACATTGCAGTACCACGAAGGTGGGAAACAGCCAGGGCTTCCAGTGCTGAAAAATAATGAACAGCGGAGAGCGTGGCTCAGAAAATACAAAGAATGGGGATTGTGGTACGAAGACGAGAATATTGGATGTAAATATTACAAGTACGATTTTGACAACGGGGCAAGATTGATCGCGGAAACATATATCATTCCGGGAAATAAACACACTCCGGAAAGAGAAAGCTGTTATTTCCATCTGGTAGGAGGTCCGGAGGCTGAAAAGAAAAATGGAGTTCCTAAGTGGAATGTAAGAGAAGCTTACAGCAAATATCCCAACAGTGAAACGGAACTGGCAGAATTTTTGAAATCATTACAGAAGGGGAAATAAAAAATGAATTACGACAGAACGTGTGACACATGCAGATACCACGGCAGCAGAGGGGTCTGTGTGTGCCCGAAGAGTGAAGAGTTCAGAGATGTTACAGTGAACACATACTGCTGTGGACAATACGAAAGAAGCTGGAAAAAAGCCATGGTTGAGGCGTTCATGAAAGGGGCGGGAAGATGAAGGATGAAAGCAGCAGAAAAAAATGTAAAACGTAAAGCACATTATGATC
>OGJX01001809.1_pt1 | contig 11221 bp, 7 predicted proteins | sample 1572381 | NCBI WGS metagenome assembly OGJX01 (sample SAMEA2582085, study PRJEB24529) | metagenome | biome: Human gut stool | place: China | collected 2011
AGACACACATGGCAGAGTATTATTTTTGACAGGATGATGAAACCATTATTTAAGCACCGACCATTTGGCCGGTGCTTTTGAAGTGCATTCAGAGCATTACTTTTGACAGGGATTTTTAGAAACAATAACTTTTGTCGGTCGATACAGTTTTTCACCGAAGAAGTAGCCTTTCTGTATTTCCTCGACAACTCTGTCTTCTTCCACCCGGTCTGTCTCTTCGATGTGTACTGCATCATGGATATGAGGATCAAATATTGCACCATTTGCTTCAATCGGTAAGACATTCAGCTGGTATAAATTCTGCGCCAAAGCTGTACGGAAATCCATCATAAGAAGTTTTTCATCCATATAGGCCCAGCGATTTGTCGTTCTTTCCGAACTGACAATTCCATATTCAAGATTGTCTTTTACAGCCAGCAGCTTTTCAATCCATGTGCTGACCCGGATGTTTGTATCTCCGTCATGACAGTCTGCAAATACTTCTTGTGTCTGTCTGGCGATCATCTGGATTCCCTTTCCAATTGCAGAATCCTTCGTTGTGGGGTTCAGATTTTTTGCACCCAGGCAAAACTCTTTTCCGGCCTGAAGTACATTTGCGAGAAGCTGTTTCGGTACGAAAACGGTGTTTATCGGGAAAGGTTCCGGTTTTTCTTCTGTGAATTGACTCAAATCTATCTTTGCACGTTTCTCTCCTGATTGCAGTATCAGGGTAAAATCGCCGCATTCCATTTCAACCTCGATCCATGCTGAAAACTCGGCTTGCAGATCTTGTTTTCTGCAATTTGAAATTACACGAATTATAAATCCAACACAGGAATTTGTCCAATACCTGAGACAAAAAAACAGTCCAAAAAGTGCAACAAAAAAGTCAAATCAGAACATTTCCTTTCTTTGCGGGATATGCTAAACTTTTTCTATCATAAGAAAAAAGGATGTACGAACAGGGGTTTTTACGTACTGTCCGGAAAGAGGAATTTTGATGAAAAAACAGTATTTCTGCAATCCGTTAAATATGGATTACCGTTACCAGTTTATTCAGGATATGAGAAGCGGTGAGGACAAGATTTCCCGCGAGGCCGCCGATCCGTCAATGATTTTATTTCAGGGAAAGTATTATATTTTTGCGTCCATGACGTTGAGCGTCTGGGTTTCGGAGGATATGGTTCACTGGGAGAGCCACCGTCTGCCGGACAGCCTGCCGCTGTATGACTATGCGCCGGATGTGCGCGTGGTCGGCGATTACGTGTATTTCAGCGCATCCCGTCGTGGCACGATCTGCGATTTTTACCGCACGAAAGATATCTTAAACGGTCCGTTTGAGCGTATTCCGGGAACCTTCGATTTCTGGGATCCGAACCTGTTTCTTGATGATGACGGAAAGCTCTATTTTTACTGGGGATGCAATAACGTGACTCCGATCTGGGGTGTGGAGCTTGAACCGGAGACGATGGTTCCAAAGACCGAGAGAAAAGAACTGATCTACGGTCAGCCGGAAAAAATCGGATACGAGCGCGTCGGAGAAAATCATTCCAAAATGCCGCTGAGTGAAGAAGAAGCTGTTGAAAAATTCAAAGAATTTCTGAAAGCACAGGGAAAAGATGCGGATCATCTGACGGAGGAGCAGATCGGGTTTGCCAAAATTATGTTCAGTCAGAGACCGTTCATCGAGGGCGCATGGATGACGAAGCATGACGGAACCTATTACCTCCAGTATGCCGGCCCGGGAACGGAATACAACGTTTACGGTGACGGTGTTTACGAGAGTGATTCCCCGCTTGGCCCGTTCCGTCTGGCAAAGAACAATCCATATTCCTATAAACCGGGTGGATTCCTGCGCGGTGCAGGCCACGGTTCGACGATGGAAGACCGCTATGGAAACTGGTGGCATACCGCGACAATGCAGATCAGCAAAAACCACGATATGGAGCGTCGCGTCGGCATCTGGCGGGCAGGTTTCGACAAAGATGGTGTCCTGTTCTGTAATCAGCAGTTCGGCGACTGGCCGATGGCGGTGGAGCAGGCAAAAGAAGACCCATGGGCAGAACCGGAGTGGTATCTCTTAAGCTATCAGAAAGCAATGACGGCATCGTCCTCGGAAGAAGGCAGAGAACCGTCGTTTGCGACAGATGAAAATATCCAGACCTGGTGGCGCGCAGCCGGAAATCAGCCGGGTGAGTGGATTTCGATGGATCTTGGTGAGGTAAAAGATGTCCGCGCCGTACAGATCAATTTTGCAGATGACAAAATCGATGCACCTCTGCCGGGCGAGCGTCAGGGCGAACGATATATCGACCCGAGCCAGCATAAGACCAGATGGCTGCTTGAGGCATCCGCCGATGGAACAAACTATTTTGTTCTGGCAGATAAATCAGACGCAGAAACCAATTTGCCGCATGATTTCGTCGTAAAAGAAGAGGGTGTACAGATCCGTTATCTGAAACTCACCGTTTTTGAAGTGCCGTACAATCAGAATCCATGCATCTCCGGTCTTCGCGTCTTCGGATTCTGTAACGGCGAAAAACCGTCTGCACCGCAGTACCAGGCAGAGCGGACCGGAACTATGGATATGCGCATCATCATCGAGCCACAGACAGACGCTGTCGGATACAACGTCCTCTGGGGTTTTGCACCGGACAAGCTGTATCACAGCTGCATGACCTTTATGCCGGAGCAAAATATTGGTGCGCTGGTCGAAGGCGAAACGGTATATGTGAGAGTCGATGCGTTTAATGAAAATGGAATTACGGAAGGAACCGTAAGGCCGCTTGTATGATACAATTATATTGAAAAAGCAGAAAAACAGCTCAGGTGCTCTTTGGAAAAATGAACATTAGAAATAAACAGATTGAACATAAGGAGTATTTATGGAAATACATGAATTACAGCAATTGCTGTCAGAAATGTCTTTGCAGGAAAAAATAGGACAGATGGTGCAGCTCACCGGTGTATACTTCGATAAAGAGGCAGTACTCACAGGTGTTGTTGGCGAACAGTTACCACCGGAATGGATCATTCAATATGCCGGTTCAGTGCTAGGAGTGATCGGTAAAGATAAAATTTATGGCAGATGTTATCCATGGATGTCGGACGATTTTTCCGATTCCGTTGGGGCAGGCGTGTTCATTTCATCCGGAACTGGTGTCTGAGGCGGCTTCTATAGCTGCCTTGGAGGCATCTTCAGAAGGGCTCAGAGCAACATTTTCTCCTATGATTGATGTTTCAAGAGATCCCAGATGGGGAAGGATGATGGAATCCTTTGGAGAAGATCCATATGTAAATGGGATCATGGGAAAAGCAATGGTAGATGGCTATCAGCAGAAAGATGATGCCGGAATAGCGGCATGCCTGAAGCATTTTGCGGGTTATGGGGCAGTGAATGCAGGAAGGGAATATAATGATGTTGAAATATCCAAGCGGACATTTCTGGAACAGTATGTAAAACCTTTCCGTATGGCATTAAAAGCAAAGCCTGCTATGGTCATGACAGCTTTTAATGCTATTGACCGTAAACCGATAAGCGGAAATAAGGAACTTCTTAAAGGGCTTCTGCGGGATAAGGAAGGATTTGAGGGAACTGTAATTTCAGATTGGGGCTCTATAGGTCAGCTGGAAGAACAGGGAGTGGCAGCTGATATGGAAGAAGCAGCAAACCAGGCTTCCGAAGCCGGTGTAGACATTGATATGATGAGTCCTGCTTATATGCTGTGTCTGGAAAAACTGGTAGAAAGCGGAAAAATCCCGAAAGCGTTTGTTGATGAAAGTGCATTCCGGGTCCTGATGATGAAAAATCAGCTGGGGCTTTTTGAAAATCCGTTTGCAGGTCTTGGAAAGAGTGGAAAACTGACTCTGCATAACCGGGAAAAGGCATATCAGCTGGCTGGCGAAAGCTGTGTCCTTTTGAAAAATGAAAAGCTGCTGCCATTAAGCAGGAAGAAGAAAGTTATCTGGGCAGGTCCTTATACAGCATCAAGAGAATTCTTAAGCCGCTGGTCAATTTTTGGAGAACATGAGGCAGTTGAAACAATAGAAGATATTTTACAAAAAAAGCAGATAGAAGCAGAATGTATTACAGGATGCAATATTCTTTCTGATGAAGAGTGTAAGGTATGGCAGGTGGAACAGGAATTGTCTGACAAGCCAAGGGATGAGCAGTGGCTGGAAACGATAACCCATGAAGATACGGTTGTATGTGTACTGGGTGAACATGAGTCCCAGTCAGGAGAGGCTGCCAGCAGGGCATTTCTGACTTTGCCGGAAGAACAGCAGGTGTTATTTGAAAAAATAGCAGAACGTACAAGTAATATTGTGACTGTGGTAATTACAGGAAGACCATTGGACCTGCGGAGGATATCAGAAAAATCCAAGGCTGTCATTATGGCTGATATGCTCCCTTCTAGGTAGACAAGTGAAATAATAAAAACTTGTCACTTAGGAGGGAGCATATTTTATGTCCAAAAGAAAAGTATCTGTTGAGGATAAGACATATGCTGTAAATCTATATCTGGATGGAAAAGAAAGCCAACGGCAAATTGCCGATATGTTTGATGTAAGTCTCGCATCTGTCCAACAATGGATTCGAAACTATGAATCTATGGGAGCAAATGCATTCACATTGAAAGGAAATAAAAAATATTCCAAAGAATTGAAACAACAAGCAGTCTTAGATTATTTAGCAGGCTATGGTTCTCAGGATGATATTTGCAAAAAATACGGAATCCGTTCAAAAGCTAAGTTACAAATCTGGATAAAGAAGTATAATGGTCATGAAGAATTAAAATCTTCTGGAACAGGAGGAAACATTATCATGACCAAAGGAAGAAAAACCACTTTTGAAGAACGGGTTGAAATAGTACAGTATTGTATCGCACATGATCGTAATTATGCCCAAACAGCAGAACAATACCAGGTGTCCTATCAACAGGCTCGCAATTATATAGTCGAATATGAAGCTGGTGGAGTGGAAGCTTTAAGAGATAACCGTGGCAAACGAAAACGTCCCGATGAGATGAGTGAATTAGAAAAGCTGCGTGCTGAAGTTAAAATTTTAAAAGCAGAGAAAGAACGTGCTGAAATGGAGGCATCTTTTTTAAAAAAACTCGAAGAAATAGAGAGGAGGCGGGGCTAAGCCTGATCCGTCATGAACATATATATCAGGCAATCAAAGAAGAACACAAAGAACATAATTATCCAATCGCTGCACTTTGTAAACTTGGTAAAGTTTCTAGAGCAGCTTATTATAAATGGCTACACAGAGAAATTCCTAAAAGTGAGCAAAAGAATAGGCTTATTGCCGACGAGATAGAAAAGATTCACACAGACTCACCGGATAAAGGCTATCGAAGGATCAGGGATGACTTGGAACGATATCATGGTATTGATGTAAACGATAAACGTGTGCTACGCATTTGCCGTAAACTTAATGTAAAATCAACTATCAAGTATTCTAACAACGGATGCACAAGACAGGCTGCAAGCCCTCAGTATATAGCTGAAAACATACTTAATCGGGAGTTCACTGCCAAAGCACCAAATGAAAAATGGCTCACTGATGTGACAGAATTCCATTATTATATTGGGATGGAAAAGCATAAAGTTTATCTAAGTGCAATACTGGATCTATATGATAGACGGATTGTTTCGTATGTTATTCGTGATAAGAACAACAATGCTTTGGTGTTTGATACGGTAGACAATGCTTTACTTAGAAATCCTGGTGCGCAGCCACTGTTTCACAGTGACAGAGGATTCCAATATACGAACAGGACATTTCATACAAAACTTGTAACTGCTGGAATAATACAAAGCATGTCGCGAGTTGCTAAATGTATCGACAATGGACCAATGGAAGGCTTTTGGGGAATTCTGAAGAGAGAGCGATATTATGGAAAACGATTCACTGATAGAGGTACTCTCGTAAAAATGATCGAAGATTATATAGATTACTACAACAATAAACGCTTGCAAAGGAATCTTGGAATTTTAACGCCAATGGAAAAACATGAAATTTACTTGCAAGCTGCATAAAAACTGCCAGCAGATAAATTTCTACGGGCAGGAAAAATTTATATTTTTTCAATTGTCTACTTGACGGGGAGCGGTTCAGGCATGGAGACCCGGCACTATGGGAGCTGAAGCAATCATAGATCTTGTGTATGGCAGAATAAACCCTTCCGGCAAATTATCTGTGAGTATTCCATGGTGTGTGGGACAGGTGCCCATAAGCTACTGGGATGTAAAAACCTGACATATACTTACAGAAGATAATTCAGAAAATCGTTTCGCCAGCAGATATATGGATATCCCAAATACGCCGTTATATCCATTTGGCTATGGATTGTCCTATACAGAGTTTGATATTTCGGACATTGATGTGCAGACAGGACAGGATAAAAAAGTACATATACATTGTAATGTGTGCAATACAGGGAATGTTGCGGGAGCAGAAGTAGTCCAGTGTTATTATGAAACATTATATGCATCTGTAGTACGTCCAAAGAAAGAACTTGTCCGTTTCCGAAAGGTTTTCCTGGAGCCGGGGGAAAAGAAGAATGTAGATTTCTTTATTGACCAGGAAGAATTCTCATATTATGGCAAAAACATGGAAACCGTCAGCAGCGGAATGAAACTGCGTATCAGTATTGGAAACAGTAGTGACCACCTTGTTTCTGAGAACATTATACAAGTATAGGAGAAAAGAGACATGAAGGATTTTGAAAATGATTTGATTTATTATCCTAATCCGGACCCGGTCAAGGAACCGAGATTTATTTTAAATTCTGTAGATGAATTGGAAAAATCAGCAAAATACAGTGTTACCTGCAATGGAACAGAGCGAGTGGTATACCATACAGATTCGTTTGACTATGTTGTTGTAGTAGATAACGAAGCGTATGATCTGGAGATTTCAATCCATGCATCATATGAAAAACTTGAAATCCGTCCGTCCAGCTTTGGCATAGTTCCTTCTGTAAAAGGAGAAACAATCCATATCCATCTTGATGAACCGAGAAAGTTTACTGTAGAGACAGATGGTGGTCTTCATGATGCATTGTTTGTACTTTGCTCGCACAGGATTGAGAAACCGGCAGATACCACCATCTGCTTTGAAAAGGGCAAGGTATATAATGTAGGAGTTCTTACCTTAAAGTCCAATGATACGGTTTATATTGAGGAAGGTGCGGTTGTATCAGGGTGTGTATATGCAGACCACTGTGACAATATTTCCATTGTAGGAAACGGAATTATCAACGGAGCCTGCTGGCATCTGCCGGACAGTAATGCACACCGTTTCTTTATCTATGCCAAGTGGTGTAATAATGTACTCTTAAAAGGCTTTACGGCTGTAGACGGACCTTCCTGGCATGTAGTTCCTGCGGCGTGTGACCATGTTGTGATTGATAATATGAATATTATGTCGAGGATTGTAACGGGAGACGGTATTGATATTACGAGCAGCCAGGATGTAGAGGTAAAAAATTGCTTTATCCGTTCCACAGACGACAGTATCTGCATCAAATCCCAAAGATTGTTTGAAGATCCGTCAACGGTACGTGATGTAACAAAAGTGCGTGTTCACAATAACGTAATCTGGAATGCAGAACCCGGTAATGCCATAGAGCTTGGTTATGCCCTCCAGAGCGAAATCCACGACCTGGTATTTGAAGACTGTGACATCATACACTGCCAGTATGAAGGAAACATGGGTGGTGCGGCGATTTCCATACATCAGGCAGATGGAGGTCATGTTCATGATATACATTATAAAAACATCAGAGTAGAGCAGGCAGAACAGAAACTGTTCGATATTAAGGTTCTGCTTTGCAAATATACGGAACAGCTTGCCAAAGGAGAGATTAATGATATCTATTTTGATAATATCCAGGTGCTGAACGGAGATATCCCGGTTTCCGTGATCCGGGGGTACCAGACACCGACAGAAGAAGTACGTGTTCATGATGTCCATTTTGATAACATTACTTTTATGGGGAACAAGTGTGAAACCTGGCAGGATATGCGGCTAGTCACAGAACTGGCAAATGATATTTACGTCAACGGTGTCAGAACATGCAGACAGATGAAATTCTGAGAATATTACCATATAGGGAAGATTCAACAAATAATGGCAAGGATTCTCCCACCTCGATAGGTGGTGAGATGAATTGCAAATAAGAAAATTAACGGCAGTGGAGGGCGGAGAGAAATCGGTATCCCTACTGACATGAGGCAAACCACAGTCAGCATTCTGCTGACAAGTCAGACTCTGTGAAATTACCGACTGTGGATTGAAACAACTTCTTAAATGAATATAGTTTTTTCAATTATATTGACAAAGCAGAAAAACAGTTCAGGTGCAGAAATGCACTTGAACTGTTTTGACGTTAGGCGTATCAATGACTAATCCAGCCGACCTGAATGGATCAAGGAAAATTTTACACTTGTTGATTTACCGTTCTTTCTTCATCTCAAACACCAGCGCAATCGGTGCGGAGCCTCGTCTGTATCCTGCCGGGACAGTTATGCAAAGGCCGCCTTCGACTTCTTTGAATGCAACCTTTTCTCCGTTTTCCACCATACAGATCTCCGAAATCTTCGTCTCGGTATACGGTACGAAAATTTCTGCCTCTACCGATTCCTGTACCGTCGGATATAACCGGAATACATAGACAGAATCACCTTTCTGTGTGAACGAAAGGGTTCCGCTCTGGTACGGCGCGCAGACGCGGGTTCCGTAGATAGCATCGCCGAAGGTTTTCATCCACTGGCCAAAACCGTTCAGGCTGTCCCAGGCATCGACCGGGATGCGGCCGTCTGGCTGTGGGCTGACGTTCAGTGCCATGTTGCCGCCTTTGGCAACGATGTTGACAAGCATGCCGACAAGCTCACGCGGAGATTTATAATGATCGCCGTATTCGTACGTAAAGTCAACGCCGAGGGTAAGGCAGCTTTCCCATGGAACGTTCAGCGGTTCTTCCGGAATGCAGAGCTCCGGTGTCACGTAGTTTTCGTAAGCGCCGCCGATTGTACGGTCAACGGAGAGAATCCACGGCTGAATCTTACGTGCTTCCTCAACGATCTCTCCAAGCTCAATATCCTGGCCGTTGCTCTCAGAGACCCAGCCCGCGTCGAACCAGAGAATATCCAGCTTACCGTAATTCTCACAGAGCTCCAGAACCTGATTTTTTGTATATTCTTTAAAACGGTTCCACACGTTGGGATATTCCTTCGGATCGTAGGAAGGTCCGCGGGATGTCAGACCATCTTTTCTCAGATCTTCATTCCAGTAGTCCGGGCAGTGCCAGTCGGCTTTGGAAAAATAAGCACCGATGCCGATGCCTTTTGCACGGAATGCATCAAACATGGATTTTACGATATCCGCATTTTTATGTTCATGGAACGGGCAGTCCTCTGCAGTTGTTTTATAATCTGTATATTTGGTGTCCCAGAGGCAGAATCCGTCGTGATGCTTTGTGGTCAGAAGAAGATAACGGAATCCGCAGTCCTCTGCCATCTGCGCCCATTCCTCCGGCTGAAAGCGGACCGGATTAAACGAACGATTCAGGCCGAAATACTGTTTTTTAAAGGTTTCGCCGTCCGTCCAGTTTACCTGGTGGCGGGACCAGTCTGAATCCTTGTCGCTTAATGCCCAGGAGGCAACCATGCCGGGCTGGCAGTACAATCCAAAATGCATCATCAGCGCAAGCTTCTGATCCCGGAACCATTCGAGCTGCTGCAGAACAGCCGGATCGGTCGGACACACATACGTTTCAGCGGCGCTGTAGTTGTGGACACCCTGGGAAACAATTTCCTGTTCTGGATCAGCGGGTGCTTCATTGCTCCGGATATCAATGGTCGGTTCCGGTGTTCTGTTTTGATCTTCGTGTTCTAAGTTCTCTGTGCTCATAAGAGAGTCTCCTTCTCATCAAGATAAAATTCACACCAATACTCGAAAATACAGCCAGAACCCGTAAAGAACCGGTTTTGGCACTACAATTAAGAAAGAATCCTGCTTTATGGGATTCTTTGGCTGCAGCGGGTTGAAAAAGCGACATAATTCCTCGCTTCCGCAGTGCGATCCTGCCCGGAGGGCTTTTTTCTATAGAAAAAACCGCGGCGACCCGATGACGTGCAGGCGGCCGCGGATCGGACAGGAATCCTGTCCTCGAGATAGTGTGTGTACGGACTCCCGACACCGGGATATCCGTCTGTGTTGTCTATAGAATACCATATAAATGTTAAAAAGTCACCCTTTAAATTTAAACAAAATGTTCATAAAAAATCGGTAAAAGTGAACAAAAAGAATCGTAAAAAAATCTGAAAAAATACCCCCCACCGGGGTTTGCAGGACGAATTTTAGCGTAGTAAAGTAAAAAAAGAAAAAAACAGAAAACAAAAAGGAGGAGAACATTATGCATATGGCTGATGCGCTGGTTGCGCCTGCAGTGGCTGCAACAATGTATGTCTGTTCCGGCGGAGCAGCTGGTTTTTCTGTAAAAAAAGTGCGCCTGGAGAGCGACCCGAAAAGGATCCCAGTGATGGGAGTGATGGGTGCATTCGTCTTTGCGGCGCAGATGATTAATTTTACCATTCCAGGCACGGGTTCGAGCGGCCATCTCTGCGGCGGTATGATGCTGACGGCACTGCTTGGACCGTACGCCGCATTCCTGACGATGATAGGTGTGCTGCTGATTCAGTGTCTGCTGTTCGCGGATGGCGGACTTCTGGCACTCGGGTGCAATATCTGGAACATGGCGTTTTACGGGTGTTTTCTTGGATATTTCCTGTTCTGGCGTCCAATGATGAAAAAGGGAATGTCACGGGGAAAAATTGCCGGCGCTTCGATTCTCGGCTGTGTGGTGACCCTGCAGCTTGGCGCTTTCAGTGTGGCGCTGGAAACGCTCGCATCCGGTATCACAGACGTGCCATTCACCGTATTTGTGGCAACGATGCAGCCGATCCATCTGGCAATTGGGCTGGTAGAAGGTCTGATTACAGCGGCTGTTCTGCTGTTTGTTTATGAAGCGCGCCCGGAAATGCTTTCCTGCAGCGGAGCAAGAAAGGAGAGCCGCTTCTCCTTCCGGAAAACACTCGTGATTTTAGGAATTGCAGCGCTGGTGATCGGCGGGGCTGTTTCTCTTGCAGCGTCATCCAACCCGGACGGCCTTGAGTGGTCCATGGAGCGTCTGACCGGCTCGACGGAGCTGGAAAACAATGGTACCGGCGC
>OGJX01001814.1_pt1 | contig 11198 bp, 5 predicted proteins | sample 1572381 | NCBI WGS metagenome assembly OGJX01 (sample SAMEA2582085, study PRJEB24529) | metagenome | biome: Human gut stool | place: China | collected 2011
CAGGTCGGCTTCTGTTGTGATACCTTAAAAAAAAACTGAATAACTGAATAACTGAATACTTCCCCACCATTTTTCATTGGGAAGGATTTCTATTTCTTTTACCTGTTGTGGCAAAGCAGTTGTAGCGAGACTGAATGCCAGGATACTGAGGATTAATTTCTTCATAATATAAATATTAATGTGACTAATGCTTGATAAATTCGGAGGGTGAACTGACGAATTGCTCTTTAAATGTTCTCGTGAAATAAGACGGACTTTCGATTCCGACGGCATAACCGACTTCACTGATTGACATATCGGTGGTTCTTAACAATTCTGCTGCCTTGTCCAACCGAATCTTACGGATGTAATTTCCCAAAGACATTCCGGTTGTCGACTTGATAAAGCTATACAGTTTGGTCCTGTTCATTCCAAGTTCGAGGCAGAGGTGGTCGACGGAGAATTGCTGGTCGGTTAGATTGGCATTGACCAATTCCACTAGTTTGCCGAACACTTCTCTTTGTTTCTTGTCCTGAATCTCCTGCCGGACGTTGTTGGCAGTAGGCAGATTCCTCATCTGATGACTTTTATTGAGAAGATTGCGGACGTTTGCTTTGAGAAGTCTGGGGTTGAAGGGTTTGGGGATGTATGCATCCGCTCCCATTTCAATCCCTTCAATCTGGTCCTCAACCTGCGATTTTGCAGTAAGCAGAATGATAGGAATAAAACAAGTCTGTAAGTTCTTCTTTAGAGTTGCACACAGTTCTATGCCGTTCATTCTGGGCATCATTACGTCTGAAATGATAATGTCCGGGAGGCTGCGGTTACATTTGTCCAAGGCTTCCTGTCCATCAATAGCCATGATGATATTATAGTCTTTTACGAAATACTCCCTTAATATCATAAGTATTTCGTGGTTGTCGTCCACCAGCAGAATCGTAGGTTTGCCTTCCATATAAATAGCTGTGGTCTCTTCTATCTCCAATGGTTCGTACTCTACTGCATAGTTTGATAAATAGTCTTTTAGTACGAAAGTACTTTCTTCTATCTTTTCCTCTTTGGCCAGATAGGTGTCCGATATCGGCAGGGCTATGATAACTTCGGTTCCTGCATCTGGCTTGCTGCTGATGATAATTCCGCCGTGGTGGAGTTCGATAAGAGATTTGACCAAAGATAACCCGATGCCCGAACCGGTATGCTGTTTACCTGTATTATTTTGCACCTGATGAAAACGTTTGAAAATGGTAGGCAGTACGGCTTTCTCCATGCCAATCCCTGTATCGCTCACTCTTATTATCGCCTGTTCGCCGGGAATCATATCTTTGGTATTCCAGAAAGAATCCTTATAGCGGGGAACAATGTCATTCACGTATCCTTTAGCAACCTGAATGTTGATTTCGCTGCCGGCATGAGAATAGCGTATACTGTTGGAAAGGATATTCGACAGTATTTTACCGAAATGCTCCGGGTCTATCCACATCCCGATCTCCGGATTGTCAATTTGTAAGTTCACATGGATGTCGGAGGCTTCCGCCCAGCCTTTGAATTCTTCGTAAATATCGCTCACGTATTCAGGAATAGAAGTATAGGTCGTCCTGAGTTGGGCGGACTTCACTTCTGCCCGGTGAAAATCAAGCAGTTCGTTGACCATGTTCGACAGTTTGCCTGTATTATGCTTTATGATATTTACATATTTGTTTGTGCAAATGTCCTCGTCTTCAGCAATCTCATTGATAGCGTGGCTTATCAAGGTCAGCGGGGTCCGGAACTCATGAGAAACATCCGTGAAGAATCTCATTTTCATTTGCATCATTTCCTCTTTCTGTCGTTCCTGTTCTTTCTGCATGGAAATCGTATTCTTCATCTGAGTCCACTTGATGAAGTAACGGAAACCTACGTAGAACAGTCCCAGAATGGCGAGAATATATAGGGTATAAGCCCACCAAGTCATCCAGAAAGGGGGTTGGGAGTAAATCTGCAATGCATATTGTTCATTACTCCATATTTGCCAGTCGCCTGCTTCCACCAGTAAGGTATGCGAACCGAACGGAATTTTCTGATAAGCTACGGCTGGTTCCTTGCCTGCTTCTATATATCGCCATTCATTATCATATACTTCCAGTTTGTAGCGGTAGCGTATGTGGTGCTGGTTACTGTAAGATAATGAGGTGAAGTTGACGGAGAAATTATTATCAGGATACTTGAGTTCAAGACTGTTGGAAAATTCGATGTCCGAGTCTACAGGTTTTCCGTTGATATGGCAACCGGTAAAGTAAACACGATATGAGGTGTTATGCGGAGTTTCGGCAATAGGAGTGAAGTAGTTCAGGCCGTGGGCTCCTCCGAAGTATAAGTTTCCTTCGTCATCCTTGGCGGAAGAGGAAGTACCGAACACATAACTTTGTAAGCCATCGTTTGTGTCAAATACATTGAAGCGTTTTATCCCGTCGTCGAAGTAGTTCAGATTAAAGCCTCCGCACCATACACGCCCGAACTTGTCGACTTCGATACTCTCTATGTCGTTGGACGTCGCTCCGGCTTCTATCCCGTAACTTTCGGCTGAGTAGTCATAAATCCCGTTGGGCCTGTCTATCAGTGTCACTTTGTTAAGCCCGTTGCCCATGGTGCCTATCCAGTAAGTAGAGTCACTTCCCTTGTCGATAGGCCAGATGTAGTTACTGCTTAAACTGTTCTCGTCGTTTTCTCTCGCCAGATATTTGACGATACGGACTACCTTGCCTTCATTATCGAATATGACACGGTTGATACCCATTGCCGATGTGATAATGAGTTCATTTTTAGTTGTGTCGCTATATATGTTGTGAAGCAAGTCGGTGGACAGATTACAGGGAGCGGGTGTCCGGCTGGTATAGGTCATCGTGTTTTTCCATAGACCGTTGATCTCTTCGAAACACTCCAGTCCGGCATACGTCGTGACCCACAAACGGTTGAACTTGTCGAAATCCAGCCAGAAAATATAACCGCCGTTGATTGTCCGCAGTGAGTGGGTAACTTCTCTTGTTTTTTTATTGATAATGACGATATTATCTCTGACAGCTGCATAGATATTCCTGCTATCCGACTGTATACTTGTGATACTCGGAAATAACTGGGGAAGGTGACAATAATCCCATATCACCTCTTTTGTTCTGATATCGAAACTGCTCAATCCGCCAAACTTGCTTCCCATATATACATGGCCATCCTTGCTGTAATGTACGGAACTGATAAATTCGGAACCGATACTTGTATCGGACGTTCTGAAAGGACTGTATCTGACTGTTTTGAAAAAACGGGCCCTTGTATTGGCATAAGACACGCCTGCGGTCCAGGCGGATACCCATAGATTATTGTCCCTGTCGAGGAAGATATTGTTGATGTCACTTCCTACCGAATAGGGATTGGACGGTGAGTGCTTATGTTCCATGACAGAGGTGGACTCATTGCTTTTCCATACTTGGAAAAGCCCTTCGTTTGCTCCTATCCATACATATTCGGGGTCAACACATAAGGACAGTACCCCGCCCGGAGTATGGAACATGACCTGCTTGGCAAGTGTATAACTGCCGTCGTTTTCGATTTTATATTTAGCCAGATGTTCCTGGTAGATGATCCATAAATCTCCGTTATCATAACAAATATCCCTGACTCCCGAACCTATGTTATTATTGATATTGCCGGAAAACTTCAGTTCTCCCTCAGCGTCAACCTTGTAGGCGGACAGATACCTTTTTCCTGAAATCCAGGCATTTCCCAAGCTGTCTGTTGCCACCTTCGGGTTCAACTCGTCGGAAATATAATTGTAAGCGTCTCCTATCTTTCTGGCAGAAATGACCGGTTCCCCGTTATCTTTTTCGGAAGATTCAACCTTTACCAATCTGATTTGGTTATCCGATATGAGCCATAACTGATTACCAATGCCCTGCTTGAGCATCCTGACTTTGGAATAAAAGGCGGGATCGGGTTGAGCCTCTGTCCGGTAACTGACAAATTGCTTGGTTCTGATATCAAAACAAGCCAGTCCGGCTTCCGTAGCCAGCCAGATATAGCGGCCTACTATCTGAATACTATAAACTCTGTTATAATAGACTGAATTTATAATACCGTTTTCGTACTTGTAGGAATCAATGGAATATCCGTCGTATCGATTAAGCCCTCTATGGCTTCCGAACCACATATATCCTAAGGAGTCTTGTACGATACAGGTCACGTTATCGTGTAGCAGTCCCTCGTTTCTGGTCAGATGACGGAACAGGAGTTCTTCCTGTGCATTGCCGGTTATGAATGCACAGGAAAGAACGATAAGTGACAGAATGATTTGTTTATAATATCTCATAAGCAAAAAACGTCTGTGTTATGGACGAACGGTTATGTCAATGGTAGAGAACTGAGTGTTGTAATCATATTCACTCGCATGAATATTGTTTCCTACATTGTCTTTATACCCGCTATCCGAATAGTTTTTCATACTTGTATTGGTGCCTATTACGACTACCTGATAATTACCTGGTTGCGTATACGTATATTGATATTTCAATATTCCGGAGTTGTCATTGATGTTCAGAGACTGGCCTGTGGAGAACGGAATATAGTCTATATCACCATAACTTGCGGAAGCTATGTAGTAATCGCCTAAATATCCGGCATTATTACTAGGAGTAAATAAGATCTGTATGTATGACAATGTACCCATAGTTTTTCCCGTAGCTCCCTGCCAGGCGTCTATAACACTCGACAAATCAACGGAGTAGTCTGTAAACGCGGTATTGGGATTCCAGTATATGTCCCAGACGGTTTCATCTCTGAATATAACCTCCGTTTCACCGACTCCGATGCCGCCGAGGCGGATGACTACCTGAAAGGTTGTTATGTCCGGACGCTGTTCTCCCGAACTGACATCTCCCAGGATGTCTTTGTCGAATCTCATCCGTAAATTCAGCTTTTTGTTTGTTCCCAGCTTGGCGTCCGTATGCAGGCGGAGTGCTTGATACCACCATTCGGGATGAACGGATGTGATTTTCAGTACATTCTGCTGAATGGACTCGTCATACTCGATTTCGGCTTCCGAACCTATCAGGTTATCGCCACTGCCTGCGTTCACAACTTCTGCGAGATTGTCTGTAATGGAAGTGGAACCGGCGGGGGTATCGGCAAAGTTACAATTATACGGTGTAATTTCCGGATCGATAGGGCGATAATTGTTGTTTTGTAAATCATCGTTGGTTTTTCCTAGCAGTAGATAGTAGGCACTGCTCTTGTAGTCGTGCCCGTCATCTCCGGTGTAAATGGATACGGCCATTGCATTATGCCGGATACTGAATGTAACGGGTTCTCCTACCTTTACCTCTGTCTTGTCTGCACTGGCGGAGATATGTAAGCTGGGGGCTTCCTCTTCATTGCACGCAATAAATGTAGTTGCTGCGAGCAGAAGTATGAATTTAGTATAGGTTGTTTTCATTCTCTTATCGTTTTAAGTTGACACAAAAGATTAATATCCCGGGTTCTGAGTCAGGTTCTTGTTCACATCTATTTCACTCAAAGGCACGGGCAATAACATATTGCGGGATTGGATATTCTCCGGAGCTCCGGGAGTTGTGATTTCCCGTTCCGTATTACTGATGAACGGGTTGTATTGCCGCCATGCCTGCATCTGCTTTACCAGGATGCCACGGCGGACGAGGTCGCACCACCTGTCAGTCGACTCGGCTACTAGTTCGCGTGCCCGTTCGTTAAGTATTTCAGTTCTGAAGGCTGTATAATCATCGCCGTATCTGTTATACTCCCAGGCAGTTCTCACTCCGTCGTAGATATAACCGTATGCTCCGGGTTTCCAGTCGGGTACACATTCGTCTACTTCGGTAGCATAGTCGGTAATTAATTTACGGGGCAGTACATCCTGGTGCATAATGCCTTCGTTGGCGATTCGCGAACGTTTGCGCACAAGGTTGACAGCGTCGTAAGCAGACTGTATGGAGATTCCGCTCATGTCCATTCCTGAAGAAGGTCGGTAGTCGCCGGGACCGTGGTTGACTTCGTTGTATGCTTCCGCGTACATCAGTAATACGTCCGCATAGCGGAGCAGAGGTTCATCCATACCGAAGTTGGTGTAATTGTATGATGAAGGGTCTGCCAACGGATATCGTCTGAATTTGCCGATACTCCATTGAAGCCAGTTATTGTTTTCCGTGGCCTCGCTCAGCTTCTGGTCGCCCCTTGTGTCCCAATACATCTTGTAGTCCCAGCCCCATAACGTTCCGTCATCTTGTATGGTCATTCGCGGGCAGTTCCATAAACGGCGGATAGAGTCGCTCGGTTCATACATCATGCGGTGGTAGTCCGAACTTGAGATGTTATCCCACGAACCTCCGAGATTTTGGTTGCCTCTGATACCGAACATCATGCCTGTCCATGTTCCCGTATCGTCACCTGTCAATCCCTGAACACACCACAAAACTTCATCCGGTGCCTTGTCCCGGGTCTTGGCATTGAATACATCCGGATAATAGTCCACCAGTTTGTAACGTCCGCCCTGAATAACAGCACTTGAATGTTCAAGTGACTTCTCGAAATTGTCGGCTGCATTGCCTAGTATTTCTTTCCCGTCCCGTTGTGCTACGCTACCCAGCCATAAATATACTTTAGCCAGAAAACCATGGCAGGCGTCTTTGGTCAATCTGCCGTATTGATAGCCTTTTGAAGTGTCACCCTTATCCATTGTGTGACTGATACAGTATTCGAAATCCTCTATGATTTGCCGGAACACTTCTTTCTGCGGAGTGCGTGTCACCTCCAGTCCGTCAAGAGATTTGGTATCGGTCAATACCAGCGGCACATCACCAAACCACCTGACAAGGTCGAAATACAGGAAAGCACGGATGCCATGTGCCTGTCCGACATATCTTTCCCAGTTGTTGATTTTCTCTTTGTTGGTAGTCACGTTGTCTATCACAGAATTGCAGTCTTTTATCACTGCATAGTGATTTTGCCACATACCGGCGATATATGTGTTCTCAGAACCGTATGTAAAGTTACTCAGTCCGCTTGCTTCGTCCCAGCTTGCGCGTTTCAGCAAGTCGTTGGGGATTTGCTTTATATTGTATCCCGTCACCCACGAATCGGATAATCTGCGGTAAACACCATTAATGGCTTGCCGCGCATCGGATTCACTGTTGTAGAAATTGTCAGTTGTCAGCTTGCCTTTGGGGTCTTCTTCCAGAAAATCGGAGCAGCCACAAATGTTCAGGCATACAAGCATTGCAATTAATATGTTAAACTTATTCATGTCCTTGTTCTTTTATGATTAAAACCCTAGTTCGATTGAAAGCGAGAAGGAGCGTGGTCTCGGGTACGGGCTCATGTCGAGTCCGGGAGCCAGACGGGCTACTGTTCCGTAACCAGTATTTGCCTCGGGGTCGAAGCCGGAGTAACGGGTCCAGAGCCATAAGTTCGTTCCGGTCAGTGCTATGCGCATTTTGGAGAGTCCCATTTTGCCGGTTAACTTGGCGGGGAAGGTATAGCCCAGGGTCAGGGTTTGCAGACGTAAGAATGAACCGTCTTCTACCAGATCACTTCTAAGTACGCTTTCTCCCCAGGTTCCTCGGCCGTACAAAGGATAATTATTAGTGGGGGTGTTGGCAGACCATACATCTTTGTAGACACTCTTCAAGACGTTGTTGATACTAGTCGTTCCTACGAGATAGTAGGCGTTGCCGTTTACTACGTCGTTGCCGTATGACCAGCGGAAGAAGGCATACAAGTCGAAACCTTTATAAGAGAATGTATTCCCGATTCCTCCTGTATGTTTGGGGTTGACATCCGCAATCGGTGTACGGTCGTTCGAGTCGATAACACCGTCTTTATTGACATCGACAACTTTGAGTTGTCCCAATCCGAGGTTAGGGCCGGGGTATCCGTTGATGACTTCGGTATCATTGTTGTAAGTTCCGTCGCTGATATAGCCGTAATAGATACCTACCGGCATTCCTACTCTGAGCAGGACATCACTGGTAATTTTGGCATTAATCCCTCTGTCGTAGAATTGCTGGTATTGTCCCTTGTCCAGTGACAGGATTTTGTTCTTGTAGAAGGAGATATTGAAGTCCGTCGACCAATTGAAAGCGCCTTTAAACCAGTTCGCGTTAATGGCGAACTCCATACCCTTGTTCTCCATTGAACCTGCATTCTTCCAGGCTTTGGTATAGCCGGAAGTAGAAGGAATGTTTACTTGCAGTAACATATCGTCAATCCTTTTGTAGTAAAAGTCTGCCGTAATAGAGAAACGGTTATCCAATACGCCGAAATCAAATCCGATGTTGTACTGTTTCTGGCTTTCCCATTTCAGGTCGTCATTCGTTACGTTGGAGGGATAACGCCCGATTTCCACCGTGCTTCCGTGCATTACCACCTTATTGTTTTCCAACTGGGATAAAGATTGATAAGAGGGAATCTGATTATTACCCGTCATACCGAAGCTGGTGCGTACCCTCAGGTTGGATATGAAATCAAACTTCTTGATGAATTCTTCTTCAGAAGCGCGCCATGCGACACTGACAGCAGGGAAATAGCCGTATTTGTTATTGGCTCCGAACTTGGAGGAGCCGTCGACACGCAAAGAGGCATTTAATACATATTTATTGTCGAAAGTATAGGTTCCCCTACTGATAAACGATACCATTTGATTGCTGTCATACGTGTATTTGGGAGCGTAAGTGACCAGCCCCTTGTCTATTCCCCATATACCGACGGCCATGTCTTCGAAGTTTGTTGATTTGTTGTAGACATCTTTCATCGACCATTTGCTGGCCTCAAAAGCTCCCATTAGTGAGAAAGAATGCTTCTTTATGCTTTTCGCATATTGCAGCCGTGCTTCATATACCCAACTGTTTTCTTCCCGGTTGCTGATTTCCATGCGTCCCCTTTCCGATTGCCCGTACCAGGTATCCGAACCCCAGAGCTTGTCCTGATCCATGGAATACTGGCGATAAGAGGCGCTGGTACTGAACGTGAGGTCTTTCAATATCTTATAGTTGAAGTAGATATTACCATTGAGCTCACTATACCGATTGTTGATATTGACCTGATCGACTGCTACCAGAGGGCTCATTATGTTCACGTTACTGTAATTCATGATATCTGCCAGTCCCGGATAAAACAGGAAAGGAGAAATCTGCAAGGCATTGAGAATGACTCCCGACTGTGACCAGTCGCTGACCGGATTCTTGTCTTTAGAGGTAGAGTAAGACAGATTAATACCGATATCGATTTGGGAATTGACCTCCTGATTCAAGTTCAGGCGTGAGGTGAAACGGTCGAATGCAGACCGTTTGATAATTCCCGTATTATTCAGATATCCGAGTGAGAGCATATAGGTTGTTCCTTTGGTTCCTCCGGATATACTTGCGTTTGCTTCGTATTTTTTCGCTGTCCGGGTAATTTCATCCATCCAATTGTGTACGGACGGGTTGTTCCAACCTTTGTTGTCAATCACGTTTTGCCAGAAATTGATGAGGTTCGGACTATCGTATGTTCCGTAATCAAGCATCTTCTTTGCGTACTCTTCCGGAGATAATACTTCCAACGGAATATTTGGATTCATATCCAGACCTCCTGTCAGACTGAACGAGAATTTAGGTTTGGTAGAGGCTGCTCCCCGTTTGGTGGTGATGATGACAACGCCATTGGCTCCTTTGGCACCATAAATAGCTGCCGCCGCTGCGTCTTTCAGAATCTCCATGGATTCGATGTCGTTCGGGTTCAATCCTAACAATGGATTATTCACCGTTTCGGAATCTTCATTGGTGATCTGTTGAGTAGGCATGGGGACACCGTCGATGACAAACAGAGGTTGGGTTCCGCCTGTGATAGAGTTGACACCTCTGATTCTGAAGGTCATTCCGCTCGATAACGAACCGTCTGTCGGGATAATCTGCACACCGCTGATTTTGCCTTGTAGTGCTTGCAGGGTTTGCGCCGAACTGCTTTTGGCAATATCTTTTATATTAACTGACGCAACAGCGGTTGCAATGTCGCTTTTTCTCTGGCTACCGTAGCCTACGACTACTACCTCGTCCATTTCTGTTACTGACGGATCCAGCGTTATATTAAACTTGCGGTTCTTGCCGATAGCTACTGTCTTGGGTTTATATCCCAGATAACTGATGACAATCTTTTCGGAAGGAAGTGCTTTTAGAGTGAACTTTCCTTCTAAATCTGTAATTACGGCGTTGGTAGTGCCTTCGATATTTACCGTAGCACAGATCAGAGGTTCGCTCTTCTCATCCAACACTTGCCCTGAAATAGTTACTTGCTGTGCTAATACTACCGTCATGTGGAGCATTAGGAACAATGTGCTTAATAGTACCTTTCTCTTCATAGTGCAGATATTAAAGTTTATAATAAGGATTAATACAATTAGATTTAAAATGGTAGTGCAAATAAAGCGAATTATAATATCCATGTTTTGACCTATTGTACTTTTCTCTTGACCAAATTACAAACTTCTCTTTTAAATTATCTCCGTACGCCTTAAAATTAGGGGAGAGTACTGCTTATTTATAAATAGTCCGGAAAAAGACCGGATATGAAGGATTGTATATTCAATCATTCTATTTTCTGAAATATACGGCTCGGCGTAGGCCTGAAGGGAAAAACTCGAAGGATTTAGCATTAGTGAGTTTGCGAATGTTATCATATTGGGCTATTCCCTGTTAATGTGTCACTCTTTTGCTGATTAGTGGTGTGTGTGGAAGAAGATATTAATGATCCTGTTTGAAAATGATAATATCAGTTGCTTCTTGCCCTTATGCCAACTAGAATAAATAGTGCTTCAAATAGGTGTCTAAAATCCTTCTTTATCGTGTCCAGATTGTTTCGCACCTTGAAACATTTTGTATCTCACCGGGAAACAAGTCGGGAAACGGTTGTTTCTTGCATATTTGTCTTGTTTATATGCATAAAAAGGCTGGATATAGTATATATATGCGTTGCTTTATGCACGATTTCTTCTCTTAGTGAGAATTTGACAGTCCCGGTTGTGATGGGAATCTTAAAAATAGGACTTTTAGCGGACTTATCGGTTTCATCTATCGCCGCATAGAATTATTCGATTGGACTTTTTTTGCAAGGGCGGGTCTTCCGCCTTTATCTTTGCATCAGAAACAAGAAACAAAACGAAGTTTCTGATGTTATAAGTCAAATCAATTAATAACAATAAAAGTAAT
>OGJX01001834.1_pt1 | contig 11031 bp, 7 predicted proteins | sample 1572381 | NCBI WGS metagenome assembly OGJX01 (sample SAMEA2582085, study PRJEB24529) | metagenome | biome: Human gut stool | place: China | collected 2011
GCCTTGACAACGAAGCGCCCCAGAAGATCCTGGTCTATGACCTCGGCGGCGGCACCTTCGACGTCTCCATCATCGAGATCGAAGACGGCACCTTTACGGTGCTGGCCACCGGCGGCGATACCCGCCTCGGCGGCGACGACTTCGACCAGCGCATCGTGGAATACGCCGTGGCAGAGTTCAAAAAATCGGACCGCATCGACCTCTCCCGCGACCCCGCCGCCATGGGACGCCTGAAAGAAGAGGCCGAAAAGGCCAAGAAAGAGCTGTCCAGCGCCCTCTCGGCCCAGCTCAATCTGCCCTTCATCGCTGTGGGCAAGGACGGCCCCCACCACCTGGATCTGACCATCTCCCGCCCCCAGTTCGAGATGATGACCGGCGACCTGCTGGCACGGACGGTGGCCCCGGTGCAGAACGCACTGCGGGATGCCGGCATCTCGGCTTCGCAGCTGGGCAAAGTCCTTCTCGTGGGCGGCAGCACCCGGATGCCTGCCGTTGAACGTCAGGTGAAGGAGTTGCTGGGCTGTGAGCCCAGCCACAGCCTCAACCCCGACGAATGCGTGGCGATGGGTGCCGCTGTGCAGGGCGGTCTGCTGCAGGGCGGCGGCAAGCTGGCTGGCGCTTCTGGTGCAGCGGCGCAGGGCCTTGTGCTGATGGACGTCACCCCGCTGACCCTCTCCATCGAGACACTGGGCGGCGTGGCGACCCCCCTCATCACCCGCAACAGCATGATACCCACCCGCAAGAGCCAGATATTCACTACGGCCCGCCCCATGCAGACCAGCGTGGAGATCAACGTCCTGCAGGGTGAGCGGCATTTCGCCCGCGACAATAAGAGCCTCGGCAAGTTCAAGCTGAACGGCATCCGGGCCAGCTTCTCGTCCAAGCCCCAGATCGAAGTCACCTTTGACATCGACGTCAACGGCGTCGTCAAGGTCTCGGCCAAAGACCTCGGCACCGGCCGGGAGCAGAACATCACCATCACCGGCAGCACGAACCTCTCGGAAAATGAGATCCAGCGCGCCATGGCCGACGCGGCCGCCTACGAGGCCGAGGACAGCCGCCGCAAAGAGCGGCTTGACCTCCACAATCAGGCCGAGGTGCTGGCCTACAAGGTGGACGAGGCCCTCTCCAAGTGCAAGAAGGAGCTGGACAAAGAGGAGAAGAACCGCATCAAGGCCGATGTGGCGAACCTCCGCCGCTGCCTGCGGAAGGATAAGCCTGAGAAGATGAACGAGACGGAGGAAGCGAACCTCCGTCAGGCCAAGAGCCAGCTGGAAGCATCCGCAAACCACCTGATGGTGCTCTATGCATCGGAGCAGAGCGGCTCCGACGACGCACAGAATATCTGACGACACCCAAAGCCCTCTGCCGCATCCTGCCGGCAGAGGGCTTTTTGCCTGCGCTGCAAACAAAATCCGCCCCGGGCGATGCGGAACGCCCGGGGCGGAAGCGGAAATGGATGGTTCTATTCTTTATAAAATCTTACTCTGTGACCTTATGAAGCTCTGTCACGGCACTGTGCGCAGTTTCTACAAAAGAACCCTGGATGGGCGTCACTTTGACTTCAAAGGATGCTCTTGCGGCCGTTTCACCGGGGAGGTATACCTCGATGTACTTGAGTGCCGCAGGGTCGGTCTCGTTGGGGGTGTTTGTTTTCCAGGGCTCCTTGGTGTAGAACACTGCCGCCGTACCAAAATCAAACTTCAGCAGCTCGACATAATACTCCTGCTTGTTTTTGGTGCCGGAGGCTGCACGCACCTCCTTCAGGGTCCCGGCCTCCTTCTCATAGTTGCAGAAGGCTGTAGCAGCCAGCACTCTTTCCACGCTGCCGAAGGTGCCGCCCTCTTTGTAGGTCTTGGTTTTATAATTCACCGTGTAAAGGCCCGGCTGGATCACGTTGCCGTCTACATCTATCCCCATACTATTACCACTGGGATAGGGGCCGAGTGCGGTTCTTACATCCATAGTGATCGCCTCGTGGGTGCCTGCAAAGCAGCGTGCCTTATTTGCCTGCCCGGCATAGATTTTTGTGCCATCCTTTTCGTTGGTGCATTCCAGCTCGTAGGTAAGATAGATACGGTCGGTAAGCCAAACAAGCCGATAGCTTGCACTGGTATCGATGGAGATGGTCTCCCCCTCGCTGATCACGCTCCCGCTGCGTCCCCCTCCGCTGCATCCAGTCAACAGGGTCAGAGACAGCGCCGCAGCCAGAACGCCGGCGGCAATTTTTTTGGCCCACATCATATTGATTCCTCCTGTATCGTTATTCGGCTCCCGCACCCTGCGGGAACTCTAAATGAATTATACCCCCCCCCCCATATTTGCAATAGAATTTCGCAAATCGGCATATTTTTGGCAGGTGTCACAGCTTGCCGTCTGAGTTTTTTGGCACTTTGACGAAAAAAAAGACGCCGTCCCGGCTGGGGCGGCGTCCTTTGCGATGCAGCTATGATACAGGCAAAAAGCAGGGGAGGGGGCATCAGCGGCCAACGATGAGGTCGCGGCGGCCGCGGAAGCCCACGGTGAGGTGAGCGCTGCTGCCGAGGTGGCGCAGAGTGACCCGGGTGCCGGGCTTCTGGCCCTGGCACAGCAGAGTCAGGTTCAGGGTGGTGGAAGTCTTGTCGGTCTTGAGCACCAGAGTGCTTACGCCCTGATTCATCAGGGTCTGCATATCGAGGATGGTGGTGCGGAAGGTGGCGTTGTCATCGGGGACGTCCAGCGTCAGCACGCGGCCTTCCTGACGGGCGGTGTAAAGCACCTGCTTGCCCAGCAGGCCCTTGACGGTGTAGCGGGCTTCGCTCTTCTCCACCGGCGTGTCAGAGGGCAGGGGGGTCTCGTCGGAGATCATCATCACGTTGCCCTGAATGGGGTTCTCCACCGGGGAAGCGTAGCCGCCGTAGTTGGGGTCTACCTCCCCCACCGGAACGTCAGAGTGGAGAGCGATGTCGCCCTGAACCATGACCTCGGACGACTGAGGGGGCAGATAACCGGCAACGGTCGTGTCCTCGGCGTCGGCAGCAAAGGCACCCACGCTCATGGCGGCGGTCATGGTCAGCAGCGCGGCAGCAGCAGCGACGCGGCGGGCAGTGTTCTTGTTCAGCAGTCTCATAGTAGTATCCTCCTGTAGTTGTAGGGAGTCAACCTCTCCGTCAGCGCTGATGCGCTGCCACCTTCCCTATCGAGGGGAGGCTTTGGCATATCGTAAAGCCTTGCCTCTTCGCCAGAGGCTCCCCTACCAGGGGAGCTGTCTGCGAAGCAGACTGAGAGGTTGTACGAAGACGGGGCGGCCCGTGAGCCGCTAGGTGTGATACCCAATTTTACTTATTTTATCAGCGGTACGGCGTATCAGAAAACCGCCGTATCTGTAATGAATACGGATACGGCGGCCGGATTATTGCAGAGATCCTATTTTAATTTTCGCTGGGATCTTTTTCCTCAAGGATCGCCATGAACTCGTCGCCGGTGATGGTCTCCTTTTCATAAAGGTACTTTGCCAGCTCGTCGAGCTTTGCGCGGTTGTCGGTGAGGATCTTGATGGCCTTTTCGTGCTGGGCCTTTACCAGCTCCACGACCCGCTGGTCGATCTCCCGCTGGGTCTGGGCAGAGCAGGCCAGCGAGGTGTCGCCGCCCAGATACTGGTTGTTCACCGTCTCCAGGGCCACCATGTCGAACTCTTTGCTCATGCCGTAACGGGTGAGCATGGCGCGGGCAAGCTTGGTGGCCTGCTCGATGTCGTTGGACGCGCCGGTGGTGATGGAGCCGAACACCACTTCTTCGGCAGCACGTCCGCCGGTGAGGGTGGCGATCTTATTTTCCAACTCTTCCTTGGTCATCAGGTAGTGGTTGCCTTCTTCGACCTGCATGGTGTAGCCCAGTGCGCCCGAGGTGCGGGGGATGATGGTGATCTTCTGCACGGGTGCGGAGTGATTCTGAAGCGCCGCCACCAGTGCGTGGCCGATCTCATGGTAGGCTACGATGCACTTTTCCTTGTCGGTGAGGATGGAGTTCTTCTTCTGGTAGCCGGCAATGACCACCTCGATGCTCTCCTCAAGGTCTGCTTCCGTGACCGACTTGCGGCCGGCGCGCACGGCCCGCAGGGCGGCTTCGTTGACGATGTTGGCCAGCTCTGCGCCGGAGGCACCGGAGGCCATGCGTGCCACGGTGTTGAAGTCCACACCCGGGGCGATCTTCACTTTTTTGGCGTGTACCTTCAAGATCTCTTCGCGGCCCTTCAGGTCGGGCAGCTCCACGGGCACACGGCGGTCAAACCGGCCGGGACGGGTCAGGGCAGGGTCGAGGGAATCCGGGCGGTTGGTAGCCGCCAGAATGATGACGCCGGTGTTGCCCTCAAAGCCGTCCATCTCGGTAAGCAGCTGGTTCAGGGTCTGCTCGCGCTCATCGTTGCCGCCAAACTGACCGCTGTTGCGCTTTTGACCAATGGCGTCGATCTCATCAATGAATACGATGCAGGGTGCTTTTTCTTTGGCCTGCTTGAACAGGTCGCGCACCTTGGAGGCACCCATGCCCACGAACATCTCCACGAACTCCGAGCCGGAGATGGAGAAGAAGGGCACGTTGGATTCGCCTGCCACGGCCTTGGCCAGCATGGTCTTGCCGGTGCCCGGAGGGCCTACCAGCAGAATGCCCTTGGGCATGGAAGCACCGATCTCCTCGTACTTCTTGGGGTCATGCAGATAATTGACGATCTCCTGCAGGTTCTCCTTGGCCTCGTCCTCACCGGCAACGTCCGCAAAGCGGATGCCGTGGGTGGACTGCACATACACCTTTACGTTGGATCTGCCCGCGCCGCCGAACATCATAGAACCCGGGCCGCCGCCTGCCTTTTCCATCAGTTTTTTGTTCATCTGGTTGCCGATGAAGCTGAACAGCAGGATGGGCAGCACGAACCACAGCAAAAAGCTGAGCACCGGCGAGCCCTGCTCCACGATCTCACTGGAGAACTGCGCGCCCGCATCGTACAGACGCTCGGTCAGACCGGGGTCGTTCATCAGGCCGGTTTTGTAGATCTGCTTGTTGTCCTTATCCGTAAAAATGATCTGGTTGGACTGGATATCTACCTTGCCGATGTTCTCCTGCTCGGTCATGCTCATAAAGGTGCCGTAGTCTACCTCCTGCACCTGACGCTCGGCCAGCCACGGCATGACCACAAGGTTGATGACCAGCAGCACCAGCAGCACGATGGCATAGTAGATGGCCAGCGGCTTTTTGGATGGCTTGACTTCTTTCATGGGATGTTCCTCCTTCTATATAAAGTGGGCTTCCACCCGTTTGCTGCGTCCAGTATACCACACCTTGCCGCCCGGCAACAGCGCAGAGAGGGCAACTTTGCAAAAACTTAGCAGTTTCTTAATAAAGAGGGCAATAACCCAAATTTTGCATAATTTTCCCTGCTTTATTATGAAATGCTTTCATCCTTGTCATGAATAAAACTTCTTGACACTTTCTGGCAGGCGTGCTAAAATTATCTCACTTTCAACAAAGTGCAAATGCGTTGACGGGGATAAAACGATCTTTCTTCTGCGTGCAGAGAGCCGCCGGGTGGTGCAAGGCGGGTGCAGAGAACTTCGGATACTGGCCCCTGAGCGGCAGAGCTGAACGGACAAGTAGGCTCTGACGGACGCCCACCGTTACAGGGGCAGCGATTCGCCGTTTTGGCCGATCGTGCAAAGTGGCTGTACCTGACCGTGCAGCAAGGAGAGTGGTACCACGGGTGCCCTGTAAAAGCAATTTACAGGCTCTCGTCTCTCAAGGTTTTCGCCTTGAAAGACGGGAGCCTTTTTGTATGCGGATACCCCTTCAGGCATCGCTACGCGATGCCAGATTCCCCCTTTTGTCACCTACGGTGACATCTTCCCCCGGAGCGGGGGAAGTCGGCCCTCTCGGGGACGCCTTTGGGCAATACCGCAAACTTTACCGCATTCCGGAAAGCCGTCCCCTTGGGGAAGGTGGATGCGAGTGAAACGAGCAGACGGAAGGGGCGCATTTTTATGCACCACAACATCAGGAGGACAACAGGATGATGGACGCTACCAAATACGCACCGGGGTATTACCCGGTACCCGCCGGTTATGACAGCTGGGTAAAAAAAGACCATATTGAAAAGGCTCCCGCATGGTGCAGCGTGGACCTGCGGGACGGCAATCAGGCACTGATCGTGCCCATGAGCCTTGCAGAAAAACTGGAATTCTTCCAGATGCTGGTGAAGATCGGTTTCAAGGAGATCGAGGTGGGTTTCCCCGCCGCCAGCGAGACCGAGTACGAGTTCCTGCGCACCCTGATCGAAAAGGACATGATCCCCGCCGACGTTACCGTGCAGGTGCTGACCCAGTGCCGCGACCACATCATCCGCCGTACCTTCGAGGCAGTCAAGGGTGCACCCCGGGCGGTGATCCACTTCTACAACTCCACCTCTGTGGCGCAGCGGGAGCAGGTGTTCCACAAGTCCAAGGAGGAGATCAAGCAGATCGCCGTAGACGGCGCAAAGCTGGTCAAGCAGCTCAGTGAGGAATACGAGGGCAACTTCCTGTTTGAGTACAGCCCCGAAAGCTTTACCGGCACCGAGGTAGACTACGCCGTAGAGGTGTGCAACGCCGTGTTGGATATCATGCAGCCCACCCCGGAGCGCCCCATGATCATCAACCTGCCGGTGACCGTGGAGATGAGTATGCCCCATGTGTACGCCAACCAGATCGAGTACTGCGACAAGCACCTGAAGTACCGCGACAGCGTGATCATCTCCACCCACCCCCACAACGACCGCGGCACCGGCGTAGCCTGCGCAGAGCTGGCAGTGCTGGCGGGCGCACAGCGCGTGGAGTGCTGCCTGTTTGGCAACGGCGAGCGCACCGGCAATGTGGACGCTGTGACGCTGGCGATGAATATGTACAGCCACGGCGTAGACCCCAAGCTGGACTTCTCGGATATGCCCGCCATCTGCGCCACCTACGAGCGGGTGACCCGGATGCATATCTACGAGCGTACCCCCTACGCCGGGCAGCTGGTGTTTGCAGCCTTCTCCGGCAGCCATCAGGACGCCATTGCCAAGGGCATGGCGTACCGCAAGCAGACCGGCGAGCACCGCTGGACCTGCCCCTACATCCCGGTGGACCCCCACGACATCGGCCGCACCTACGATGCCGATGTTATCCGCATCAACAGCCAGAGCGGCAAGGGCGGCATCGGTTTTGTGCTGGAACAGAACTACGGCTACAATCTGCCCCCCAAGATGCGGGAGGCGCTGGGCTACAAAGTCAAGAGCGTGTCCGACCACAGCCACAAGGAGCTGAGCGCCGCCGAGGTGCTGCACATCTTCGAGGACACCTACCTGAACCGCGCAAAGCCGCTGAACGTGGTGGAGGCCCACTTTGCACAGGTGAACGGCATTACCGCCACAGTCACGCTGGAGCTGAACGGGCAGCGCAAGGTGGTCACCTCGGTGGGCAACGGCCGTCTGGATGCCGTGGCCAACGCCATCCAGAGCGCCACCGGCATGGACTTCCATCTGGAAAACTACTCGGAGCACAGTCTGGACGAGGGTTCTACCTCCCGCGCAGCCTCCTATGTGGGCCTTGTCTGGGGCGATAACACGGTCACATGGGGTGCCGGTACGGATACCGATATCATCGTGGCCGGTATCCGCGCCCTTGTCAGCGCGATCAACAATCGATAAAAAGGGAGATGCCGCTTTCCGCTGCGGCCCCTTCTGTGAAAATGCGTTTGGAGCAGCCCGCAGGCTGCGACAAACGCGGAATTTAAAATCATAATTCCGCTATTTATGGCCAAAGCAAAGCGGAGGCCATTTTAAATCGTATGAGCCTCCAAAACGCTTTTCTTATCAGAGAACCGCTTCTGAGAGAGTGCTACACCAGTAAAAAGGAGAAAACTACCATGGGAATGACCCTGACGCAGAAGATCCTTGCCGCACACGCCGGACTGCCGGAGGTCAAGGCAGGCCAGCTCATCAACGCAAAGTTGGACATTGTGCTGGGCAACGATATCACCACCCCGGTGGCCATCAACGAGTTTGAGCGCGCCGGATTTGACCGTGTGTTTGATAAAGAGCATATCGCCATCGTGCTGGATCACTTTGTACCCAACAAGGATATCAAGAGCGCTACCCAGTCCAAGCAGTGCCGGGAGTTTGCCAATAAGTACGATATCCTCAACTTCTACGATGTAGGTCAGATGGGCATCGAGCACGCCCTGCTGCCGGAAAAAGGCATCGTCACCGCCGGTGACTGCGTGATCGGCGCGGACAGTCATACCTGCACCTACGGTGCGCTGGGTGCCTTCTCCACCGGCGTAGGCTCTACCGATATGGCCGCAGGCATGGCCACCGGCATGGCATGGTTCAAGGTGCCCTCTGCCATCAAGTTTGTGCTTACCGGCAAATTCAATCCCCGGGTGTCCGGCAAAGACCTGATTTTGCACATCATCGGCATGATCGGTGTGGACGGCGCACTGTATAAGTCCATGGAGTTCACCGGCCCGGGCGTGGCAGGGCTTACCATGGATGACCGCCTGTGCATCTGCAACATGGCGATTGAAGCCGGTGCCAAGAACGGCATCTTCCCGGTGGATGAGGTGACCAAGGCTTATCTTGCAGGCCGCAGCCAGCGCCCGCCGGTGTTCTACGAGGCCGACCCCGATGCTGTGTACGAAAAGACCATCGAGATCGATCTCGGCGCACTGGAGCCCACCGTCAGCTACCCCCATCTGCCTGAGAACACCCATGTTGCCAGCGAGGGCAAGGAGATCAAGATCGATCAGGTGGTCATCGGCAGCTGCACCAACGGCCGCCTGGAGGATATGGAAGCCGCCTACAACATCCTCGAGGGCAAGCATATTGCCAAGGGCGTGCGCGGCATCATCATCCCCGCCACCATGGCAGTCTATAAGGAATGCATCCTGCGTGGCTGGACCACTGCCTTTATTGATGCGGGCTGCATCGTGTCCACCCCCACCTGCGGCCCCTGTCTGGGCGGCTACATGGGCATTCTGGCAGCGGGCGAGCGCTGCGTTTCCACCACCAACCGCAACTTTGTGGGACGCATGGGTCATGTGGACAGCGAGGTCTATCTGGCCTCTCCCGCTACCGCCGCCGCCAGCGCCCTGACCGGCTACATCACCGACCCGCGCACGGTCTGACCCGAAAGGAGCATGAGCATGAACGCAAGAGGTTCTGTTTTCAAATACCCGGATAACGTGGATACCGATGTCATCATCCCGGCACGCCACCTGAACACGCAGGACGCCAAGGAGCTTGCCAGCCACTGCATGGAGGATATCGACAAGGACTTTGTGAACCGGGTGCAGCCCGGCGATATCATGGTGGGCGGCTGGAACTTTGGCTGCGGCTCTTCCCGCGAGCACGCACCCCTGTGCATCAAGACTGCAGGCATCGCGGTGGTCATTGCAAAGAGCTTTGCCCGTATCTTCTACCGCAACAGCATCAACATCGGCCTGCCCATCATGGAATGCCCGGAGGCTGTGGACGCCATCGAGGCAGGGGACACCGTTCAGGTAGACTTTGACACCGGCGTCATCACCGATGAGACCAACGGCAAGGTGTTCCACGCCGAGCCCTTCCCGCCCTTTATCCAGAACATCATCTCCGCCGGCGGCCTGATGAAGGCCATCCAGAAATAAGCCTATCCCCATCCGTGAAAATGTGTTTGGAGCATAGAAGGAGTACCTCATGGAAAAAAATATTGCTGTCATCTGGGGCGATTGCTCCAGCCCGGAGATCGTAAAGCAGACCCTCCGGGTGCTGGATAAGGTGGCTGAAAAGTACGGCCATACCTTCCACTACACCGCTGCCGCCATGGGCGGCGAGGCCATTGATAAATACGGCGACCCGCTGCCCCAGCACGAGCTGGACAAGTGCCTTGCTGCCGACAGCGTGCTGCTGGGCGCGGTAGGCGGCCCCAAGTGGGAGGGCCTGCCCGGGGAGCAGCGGCCGGAAAAGGGTCTGCTGCGGCTGCGCGCCGGGATGGGGCTGTACGCCAACAACCGTCCTGCTAAGATCTGGCCGCAGCTGGCGCCTGCCAGCCCCTTAAAGCCCGAGATCGTGGCACAGGGCATTGATTTTATCATCGTGCGGGAGCTGATCGGCGGCGTGTACTTCGGCAATCACGAGACCCACACGCTGGAAAACGGCGAAAAACAGGCCGTGGATACCATGCCCTACGCTGAGCACGAGATCGAGCGCATTGGCCGCATCGGCTTCGAGACCGCCCGCAAGCGCCGCAAAAAGCTGTGCTGTGTGGATAAGGCCAACGTGCTGGATACCAGCCGCCTGTGGCGCACTGTGATGCACCGGCTGCAGGCCGAGTACCCGGATGTGGAGTACAGCGAGATGTTCGTGGACAACTGCGCCATGCAGATCGTGAAGAACCCCGCCCAGTTCGACGTGATCGTCACCGAGAATATGTTCGGTGATATCCTGTCGGACGAGGCTTCCATGATCACCGGTTCCATCGGTATGATCCCGTCCTCCAGCCTTGGCGATGGCACCCGGGGTCTGTACGAGCCTATCCACGGCTCTGCCCCGGACATTGCAGGCAAGGATATCGTAAACCCCACCGCCTGCATCCTGTCCGCCGCCATGATGCTGCGGTACTCCTTTGGCATGGCAGAGGAAGCCGATGCCATTGAGAACGCCGTGAGCCGTGTGCTGGACAAGGGACTGCGTACCGCCGACAACATGAGCGATGGCTGCACCTGCCTTGGTTGCACCGCCATGGGCGACGCCGTTTTGGCAGAGATTTAAGCCGCAGCACATTATTTTTTAACGAAACAAGCCCGGAAGGTCTACCGACTTTCCGGGCTTGAATTTTCTATATTATTACAGCATCTTGGAGAGGAAAGCTTTCAGGCGGGGGTGCTTGGGGTTGGTGAACAGCTCCTGCGGCGGCTCGTCCTCCTGAATTTTGCCATCATCGATGAAGATGACCCGGTTGGACACCTCGCGGGCAAAGCCCATTTCGTGGGTGACCACCAGCATGGTGA